>JACCDY011242081.1_pt1 | contig 24167 bp, 34 predicted proteins | sample 7446391 | NCBI WGS metagenome assembly JACCDY01 (sample SAMN15323451, study PRJNA562643) | freshwater metagenome | isolation source: river surface water | place: USA:Blue River Watershed | collected 2017-08-18 | reverse complement strand
GATGATATAGTAGATGATATAGTAGATGATATAGTAGATGATATAGTAGATGATATAGTAGATGATATAGTAGATGATATAGTAGATGATATAGTAGATGATATAGTATATATAGATGATATAGTATATATAGATGATATAGGGTATAAAAAATTTCAAAAAAATAAAAATTTTCAAAAAAAAATATAAAAATTTTCAAAAAAAAATATAAAAATTTTCAAAAAAATAAAAATTTTCAAAAAAAAATATAATTTTAAATGGAATAAATTCACTATAATAGTGAGTATAATATTGAAGTATAATATACGCTATTAATTATAGACGTGTAATAAGGCACATGTAATTCGACAGTTCAATTTTCATATTGTTACGATATATGGTCACATATATTCAACGTATAAAGTTGGCGAAAAAGAGCGGTCCTGTCTACAGTGATTACTGTACGGTCAATTGTAACCGGTTTCTCATTATGTAACCGGTTTCTCATTATGTAACCGGTTTCTCATTATCATGTATATAGTGTAATATGGTATATAGTGTAATATGGTATATAGTGTAATATGGTATATAGTGTAATATGGTATATAGTGTAATGATTATATACTATATATTAATTAATAAATATTTCAAAAAAAAATAAAAAAAAAAATAAAAAAAAAATAAAAAAATAAAAATTCTCTATAATTATATTTACTTTTTGAAGGAAGACATTTATTTTTGTCCTTTTTGAAAAAGTAAACAAAAATATAGACTTTGAAATTTTTAAAATTATTTCTTACTGATTAAGTGTAAAAATGAAAAATTACATCAAAAAAATACAACACCATCATTTTTATGAAAAAATGTCCCCGTATTTTTGCCTTACCATAAAAATAAAAATATGAATATAAAATATTATGTATGATGATATCCCAATAACAATAATAAAAAAGGACATTTTTAAAATTACTCATTTTTGCCTGATAATTTTCAGACAAAAATGAATTTTTGAGTATTTATAAAGAATAAAAAACATATTACCACCAATGATGTGTAAATAGTTAAATGAATATAAAAAAATAAAAAAGGACAAAAAATGTCCCTGTTTTTTTGCCTTACCATAACATAAAAAATAATTATCGAAATGAATAAATGAGATGATATAATAATGACAAAAAAAGAAAAGGACATTTTTTAATTTACTCGTTTTTATGGGAGACAAAATTGAATTTTTGAGTATTTTATAAATAAAAAAAACATAATACCAATAATGATATAAAATTATTTATATAAGTATATAAAAATGGAAAATTATATATGTGATAGTTGTAAATATAAAACAAGAATATTATATAATTTTAATAGACATTGTACCACTGAAAAACACATAAAGAATACTCATAAACTAAAAGATATATGTAATTATTGTAGTAAAGAATATCGAAATCGAAAAACATTATGGAAACATGAACAAAAATGTAAGATGCAATATGATATAATTATAGAAAAATCAAAACATACCGTAGAAACAACTAATGAAATAGAAAAACTCAAACACCAAATAAAAGAGGAAATAAACAAAATTAATGATAAGATTGATAATCAAGAAGAAGAATTTAAAACATTAAATAAAACCATACATGAAGAAGTAAAATCATTAAATACTAAAATAGATCAAGTTAAACCCAATGTATTTAATTTAAATATTTTCTTAAATGAACAATGTAAAAATGCAATGTCTATTGATACATTTTTATCTCAATTACAAATTCAATTTCATCTAGATAATAAATTACAACATGATGCAACTATTGGTCTTACTAAAGCATTGACTGATATGGATGTATATATACGACCATTTCATTGTTTAGATTTAAAACGTAATAAGATATGTATTAAAGATAATGATAAATGGACAACTGATCCAAAAGTATTTGATAAAGTACCAAAACGCATTTCTTCTTTATATCAAGAAGAAGTAAATAAATGGGAACATCATAACGACGGATTTTTAAACAATAGTGAACAATTAAGTATATATGTATTACATAGTGCTAAACATATGCAAGTCATGAATAGTATAAAATTATTACGAACTGTATTAAAAGCAACTCCTATACAAAAGACCGAATAATAAGGCACATGTAATTCGACAGTTCAATTTTCATTTTGTTACGATATATGGTCACATATATTCAATATACAAAGTTGGCGAAAACAGAGCGGTCCTTTCGTATGCGATTGACTAAATTGAATATATATAGAGTATATAAGATGAAAATAGATTCTAATATGTCACCGTTTACTTTTCGAGTAGATTGCGAAGATGGTATTGGTGAGTTGAGGGTAGAAGATTCTACCTATTATACGATCAAATGGTTCTATCCAAGGAAAACCAAGGATGGAATCAGTTTTTCAGATAACAATGAGCCTTTTGTTCTTGAAACATTTCAAGAATTCATTACTAACATTCAAAACGGTATTAACTGTACCTATTGTCGAGATAACGAAGACATTCTTGAATACAAAGACAACACCTTTCGTATTAACCCTGATACATGTCAAACAGGATTGAATTTTGATTCAAACTTAGTTGACTTTCGTATTGAGGGACATAAAGAAGAATTGATTGAAACACTTCAGTCAATGCTTATTTGGTTTACTCAAGTAGTCTAATGTATTTTTTATAACCGGTTTCTCATTATGTAACCGGTTTCTCGTTATCATGTATATAGTAATATATAGATGATATAGCATTACATAGTGTATTACATAGTGTATTACATAGTGTATTACATAGTGTATTACATAGTGCATTACATAGTGTACATTACATAGTGTACATAGTGTAGATTATGTAGAATATGTAGAATATGTAGAATATGTAAAAAATAAAAAATCAAGTAAAGCAGATCATGGAAGAACCCACTCTTCCAATCATTTCTGCCCAGCAGCCTTACCCCTTAGCTGGTAGGGGTCTACATTCATTTAGATTTATCAGCTCATTTGGACTCAGCTAGTCACACAAATTTACTAATCACCTCTATTTGAATGTATGCAATTCCCTACACAAGAACATTGAACTCATCATCTATAACTATCTACCTCGTCCCAAACTGGACGGTAAGTTATTCACCATGATTTGTTCAATGTTTGATTCGAATCAATCGAATTTATGTAGGGAATTGGGGTGGAATGAAACACCTAAGTGAATTCATCCCACAATCATTTCTATTGTAATGATTTACTTCAATTTATTTCAACGCTTACATTTTTTTTTATAAAAATTAATAACAAAAATTATAAAAAAAATTATAAAAAAATTATAAAAAAATTTATAAAAAAATTTATAAAAAAATTTATAAAAAAATTTATAAAAAAATTTATAAAAAAATTTATAAAAAAATTATAAAAAAATTATAATTTTAAATGGAATAATTCACTATAATAGTGAATCGTAATATTGAAGTATAATATACGCTATTAATCATAGACGTGTAATAAGGCACATATATTTAAGTAGTTCAATTTTCATTTTGTTACGATATATGGTCACAAATATTCAATAGATGACGTTTGCAAAATCAGAGCGGTCCTATAACTAGGTAACATGACCAAGTTATGAATAATAAAAATATGTATATATATGAAGGAAATATTAATATATGGATTAATGTTTTTAATGTCATTTTTATACAATATTAAACTCAATTATATAAAAAAACCAACCTATATAGAAGAATTAAAACTATATTGGGGTAATAAATGTTATCATATACATCATTGGATAACATTTTCTATAATAATAACATTAATCCTAATAAGTATGTATGCACCTCGAATCATTTCATATATGATAATAGCCTTTTCTCTTGGATCAATAGCAGAAGATTTTTTATTTCATGATATATTCATATTAAAAGAATCATGTTAAATTTATAAAAAAAATAAAAAAAATTTATAAAAAAAATAAAAAAAAATAAAAAAAAATAAAAAAAAATAAAAAAAAATAAAAAAAAAATTATAAAAAAAAACATGTAAAAATAAAAAATCAAGTAAACGCAAGTAATGGAGCAACGGTTAGCTCTACACTACCTACGGCGAACTGTGAATTTTCCCTGATCGTTTTGGAGGACAACCTCAACCAGCATAGAACCCATCACAGCGCGGGTGCGGCGTCTTCTCCTTTACACAACGACCACCCAGGATCAGCCCTGCTGGCTACCTGCATAGTGGAACATTTTACATTTGCGTTTGGGATTGACTACCAGTAGAGCAAACTCGCAATTCAACTCTACTACTATTACTTCTTATATAATTATTTACTTCAATTTATTACAATGCTTACATATATCATACTATAATTCCGGTTACGATTTTATCATCACAAAATATAGTTCAATTTATAATGATCTATAAAAAAAGATTAAAAATTAAAAAAATCATTAAAAAAGTTTATGGACAACTTCCGCTCAAGCTAGAGCGTATAACCTCCCCTTCTTACGTGAGTAGGAACGCATCATTCAGACCATTTCGGTCATCCTTTTGCACGGAAGCACTTTTGTAGCAACAACACCTGAACTATATCGGAGTCAGGAACCTGTACTATATTGTATATTAGAAAATTTATAATCAATTTAATTAAACGCTTACATTTTTTTTTCTTGTATTCTGGTTACGATTTTATCATCATCAATAAAAAGCAGTTCAATTTTTACAATGTTACAAAAAAAAATTAATGCATCACATGTTTACCTGTATATCTTTGAATATTAAAATATGTCAATGGTTTGTCATGTTTTAATAAATTGGTTAATTTTTCATCCGCATGTATATTCCTTCCATCTGTTAAATTGTTATTTTTTATATAATTATTAACATACTTATTCATGTCAATTCTACTCATCATTGTACCATGATTCAACCCACAAAATTCGGCAAACTCATCTGATACAAACACTGGTGATGCAAATCCACTCATTTCTACATGATATATGCTGTTGTCTTTATATCCTTTTTATAGTAACATATATTGGACAGTTCAATTTTTATTCTGGTACGATATATGGTAACAAAAATAAATATAACACTTAAGAAAAATGCGGCAAAAACAGAGCGGTCCTATTGTTCGTCATTTTTGATTTCCTTTTTAGGGATGGTTGTTACCTTCGATACATTACGTATAATTTTAGGTGTATTGATGTCTTGTCCTTCCTTGTTTGCATACATGTTGTATTGATAGGCTTTTTCATCATTCTCTAAAAAATCAGGATTTCTTTCTGTCCATTCATTTACATGTTTTGAATATTTTTTGGATGCATGTTTTGGTAATTTATTAAATACAGTAATATCTTTGGTCCATTTATCATTGTCTTTGATCATTAATTTATTACGCTTTACATCAACACAATGAATGGGTCGTTCATATAACGTCATGGTTGATAATGTTTTAAGTATGGTAATGGATGTATCTTCGGTTAATGTTCTGGATGAATCAAAATGATATTGTAATTTCTCTAACAATTCATCAAAGGTAATTGCATTTTTACAATCTTCATTCAAGAATACATTCAAATTAAAGACAACAGGTTTTACATTATCAATTTTAGTATCTAAGATATTCACCTTTTCTGTTAATGGATCTATCTTATCTTTTAATTCTTGTTCAAATTCTTGTTTGAGTTCTTCTTTAATTTCTTGTTTAAGTTCTTGCATTGATTCTTGTTTTTGTTTTTCTAAAACAATTTCTGATTTTTCTTTTATTTTATCATATTGTATCTTGCATTTTTGTACATGATACCATAAACTATTTTGTCTATTATATTCTTTACTACAATAGTCACATACATATAACCTTGTATTATCACTTACATTTGTTATAACATGTATATTATTTTTAATAATATGTTTATGTTTATTAGATAAACAATGCCGATTGTAATTATTTAATATATTTGTTCCATATTTACAGTATTCGCAAAAATATTTGGCCATCGTATATCATTATACTATAATATATAATTAAATCATTTTTATTATTTATTATGTAGTATAATATAATATTTTTCATTTTGGTTATTTATTTTGATTGATTATCAAAATTAGAACAGCCGAAAATTTTTGTCCATTTTTTTTTATATTTATGGTGTCCAAATATTTGAATAATTTAAAATATTACACTATATTATCATCATCCAATTCTTTGCATGATTTTTATGAAAACGTATAAATTAAAATGTTGTAAGTACTTGTGTTACCATTTTACATGTAATCATACAACTATAAAAATGTCCTTTTTTATAAAAAAAATCCGATAATAAATAATAAAATATTGTTGAAATAATACATCATAATATCATAAGCGTTCGTTTTATTATTTATCATGACAAATAAAATCAATAAAATTAATAATATAACATTACATACGATAACAAATATTTGTCCGTTCATTTTCAACAAAAAAATTGATTAAAATTGATTAAAATGAACGGACAAATATTTGTCCATTTTTTTGTCCATTTTTCAAAAAAATATTATGGTCTCATTTTTTTAAGTCATTTTGTTACGATTACATCATTATGGTAAGGACCGTTTTTTGTGTTTTTAAAAATCTCTATAATTATATTTACTTTTCAGGAATGGACATTTATTTTTGGGTAATCCAAAAAAGTAAATATAATTATAGAGAATTTTTATTTTTATGAATTTTTAAAAAAGTTTTTGTAAAAAAATTATGAAATTTATAAATATTAATTATTTTTTGGTATAGTTAATATCTTTGATATATTTCGTATAATTTTTGGTATATTTATATCCTTTTCAAATTTAAGATTATACTTTGCATATAATTGAATTTTATCATCATTATCAAATAAATCTGGATTAGTATCTACCCAATTCATAATATAAATATGATAACTATTTTCAACATGCTTTATTAATTTATATAATATATTAATATCGGTAGACCATTCATCATTGATTTTTATATTTAATTTATGTCGTTTTACATCTACACAATGTATAGGTCTTTCATATACATCCATTTCTGATAATGTTTTAATTAATGCATTTGATAAATCTTCTGTTAATGTATTGTCTAAAATGAAATTATATTGTAATTTAAGTAATAAATCATTAAAAGATATAGCATTTTTACAATCTTCATTCAAAAACGACTTTAAATTAAATATAGGTTTTACATTATCTATTTTATCATCTAAATGTTTAACTTTACTTGCTAACTCATGTTTTAATTCATTTATTTCTTGTACAAGTTTATCTATTGATTCATCTCTATATTTTTCCAATGTTTTTTCTTCTAATATTTCATCATACAATATCTTGCATTTTTGTACATGATATCGTAAACTATTTTGTCTATTATATTCTTTACTACAATATTCACATATATATACTATAGGTTCTTTAATTGTTATATTTTTTTTATGTTTTGATGTATTACAATGTTGAGTATAATTATTTAACTTATTTGTATTATAATTACAATCTTTACATATGTATTTATTCATCTTTATATCACATAAATTATTCATTTAATTTCAAATCAATTTTTAAAATTTAACCTTTTTTTTTAAAGGAAATGCAAATATAATGAATAAATTAAATAAAGACAACACAATATATTAATATAGCAGAATGGATTCAGCACAATATATTTATTTATTACAAGAACGTGAATTTATTAAAACAAAAGAAAATATATACAAAATAGGTAAAACAACACAGTTAAATCATGAACGCTTTAAATGCTATCCAAAAGGCAGTAAATTATTAATACAAACAATATGTTGTAATTGTCATATTTTTGAAAAAGAATTAATAAAATTATTTAAAGATAAATTTATTCAACGGATTGATATCGGTATTGAATATTTTCAAGGTAATTATATGGATATGATATTAACAATCCATCAATATATGATATCTAATCAGCCATATTCTATAATAAATGATGATGAAATTATTAATGATGTGACAATGTCATTATTGAAAGAAGAAAATGAAATATTAAAAAAAGAAAATAATGTATTGAATGATAAAATATTAGATTTAAAAACCGATTATGAAAATTCAATTAGTCAATTAAAAGAACGTATATTTACAACTTGTAAAATCATATTAAAGAAAAAATATGAAAAAATAGATTTAAATCATTTATAATAACAACTCATAAAATAATACAATATAAGTATTTAGTAGTTTAATTTATGAAAAAAAATTTTAATTTATTTAAACTTTAAAATACATTACTTCTTCAGGTAAATCATATTCTGACATAATACATTCATAGGGTTTATAATCATAATCATACAATACCCTTGTGATTCTACGTAATACATAATGGTATTGATGTGGATCAAACGCATCTTTATTGTCTAAATGACCAAATGAATCATCACCTGGTATTTTCCAATCTTCAGGATATACCAATTTGATATCTTCACCAAATTCTAATTCTGGATTATAACATGTTACTTTTACTTTCATGTTATCATCATCTACTTTAAATTCATTTGACACTCCATATATCGTTGGAAATGGTGCATTCAATTTATAATCCTTTACTAAGGACAATGTCACCGTTCTATCTTTCAGAAATTGAACTGTCTTAATGTTATCTAACATCGTGTGTGTATTTGGATGGTTATTGTAACCCTCATAATATCGAAATAAGACAATGACGATCATGTTATCACCTTTTGGATATACCATGATTGTGGTCATGAAATTAAAATAAGCTTGTGGCCATGTATTTGGAAATAAAGATCGAAATACTTGAGATATCTTTGTCGGTAACCCATAGTAAGTGTTTAATACATTCAATGGTAATTCCATCATAAGACTATGTTGTTTTACAGATACATGTTTAAACTTTTTAATCACATGATCTACATAATCAAATATTTCAAATGGTTCAAACATCATGTATAAACATGGAATGGGTTCTTTATCATGTTGATATTCTGGTAATAATACACCAATGTGTTGATATGCAAATTCAATTAATGAATATTGATTCAATACGTATTGACGGGTAATAAATTCATCGATCATTCCTTTGATTTTATCTAATGAAATCAATTCAGTTAAATGACAACTGTCCATAAGTTTAGTACGAAACAATTCTAATTTTTCATTTGTTAAATAAACTAAATAATCAGGTTCAAACCAACGAATGATTTTAACCTTATTTTCTAATTCTAATACAGGAGTTGTAAACTCGTAATCTTTTTCAATATCAACCCCTACATAAGTAGTATTATCATATCCTTCTATCATTTTACTAGAATGAATTGTTCCATATTCAGATAGATCATACGATTCTGGAAGATTGAAAAAGATAACCTTCATGTTTCCTTTTTAAATAGATTTCATTTAAAATTTATGTATCAATTTTATAAAAAAAAAACAATATAAAAAAAGTTTAGTATTTGAATTTCTAATCACTAAGAGCCAATCGACGGAACCGAGCTTGGCACGGAACATCAACTGAACTATCATCCGCATGCAATGCGACCAATACATAGTATTCGCGATCACGGAAATCCCAAGTCAAACGTGCCAAGGGAGCCCTATCCGTGTCTTCGTCGTCGTCATCCGGCGGCGTTGGGTGGAGAAGAGGGTTGACCAATTCATCCATGATGTAGTCATAGAAATCATCAGATTTCCGAGGAATCGGAACCTTGAATGATACATTAAACTTTGTAGCTGATTGCTCAGTTTGTCGATCAACAAAGTTAAACGACTTAAACTCAATCAATTGAAGAGTGTGGGGAGTTTCTTTGATGACAAATTCATTGTCTTCATCAACTACGATCTTGTTGTGCTTATTTTTCATAATCGGAAGAAGCTCTTCCGGGAAAACATTAATCCCAACATACTTGATGAAAGACGGCCATGATTTAACCATCCGAGGAAGAATCCGAACGAAGCACATGATGTATTCACGCTCTTCGGTCTTGCTGTGGTTCTTCTTGTAAAACTTCGACATTCTTCTCTGAGTTCTTTTTTATCTATATACATAAAGATATATACAGTTCAATTTTATATTTTATTATTTTTATAACCGGCTTCTCATTATGTAACCGGTTTCTCATTATGTAACCGGTTTCTCATTATGTAACCGGTTTCTCGTTATGTAACCGGGTTCTCGTTATCGCTATATAGGGTAATTATACTGTGTGAATATACTATGTGAATATACTATGTGAATATACTATGTGAATATACTGTGTGAATATACTGTGTGAATATACTGTGTGAATATACAGTGTGAATATACTATGTGAATATACAGTGTAATAAAACAGTGTGAATATACAGTGCAATAAAACAGTGTGAATATACAGTGTAATAAAACAGTATAATATTATAGTGCAATAAAAAGTATAATATTATAGTGTAATAAAAAGTATAATATTATAATAAAACAGTAAATCTTAAATCATACAATCAACGAGTATAATAATAACATAAATTTTATAATGAAATAGTATATCGAATAGATAACTCGTGCAATTAAAGCGTAAAATTAACTCGTGCAAATAACCTGTCCAATTTATCTGTGAATTTAATAATATTAAGTATATAAATACATTAAGTACCCAGAAGATAATAAAAAAAATAAACCTTTTCATGATAATGCATCTTTAAGTTTTGATACAATAGATAATGCCATATCTCTAAGATATTTAGGAAATAGATCTTGATTTAAGGTAGGGTCATGATCTAATTCATGAAGCATATCAATACCTCGTAAACATTGATTTAGAAATGTTCGTTTGAAATAAATCTCACTAGGATCATTCAAGAAATGAACATGATTATATACATGTGTATATAATATAATCATGTTGTCGATTGTATATTGATTTTGACTCATGGTCAATGATCGTAATTGTTGAACAAGTACATCTGTATTAATACATCCCTCTGATAAACGGTTAAGTTCGTTATCAATCGATTCGAGACGGCGATCGTACATGTTCTTTTTTTTTATAAAAAATATAAATAAAAAAAGTAGTTCAATTTTAAAATAAATGAACTCTTGATTCCACATAAGAGATTAATATAAGTTTAGTTTGATGTAAAATATCAATTGCCATGGTTACTATCTCTTTATATTGGGGATCATTGAATTTGTTAATACAAATTATAAACATATCCGATTGATTAATTAAATTACGAATACAATTTGTCCAATTCAATTCAAATAAATAATGACGATGATGATAGACATAAGAATATATAATAATAATATGATCAATGTTGATTGGACGTGATTTCGTATTGGATAATAATGATTTTAATCTTCTAGCAAATACATCTTTATTCGTACATTCAGATGATAAAAATGTATTTTTAGATCTTATTGATTCAATGCGTTGATCCATTTTTTAATCAAAAAAAGTAAAAAAGGTAAATCAATTTTATAAAGAACGCAAATGATGTATAAGTTCATCTGTAGTTTCAGTAATGATTTGAATTGCAATATTTCTAAGATAGATTGAAGATGTATGTTTTTCTTTAAGACTATCAATGCCATGAACGGATTCATTGATGATAATCTGTAACATATCAATGTAATTTAACTCAAATAAATATTTACGATGTTTGTAAATATAAGAATAGATAAAAATGAGACTTTCCTCACTTGTATCATAAATATATTCATCATTGGATAGAATTGATTTTAGTTGTAATATAAATTCATCTTTATTTGTACATTCAAGAGATAAATCATCAATCCTTTTAATAATAGAGTCAATCTTTTGATCGTCAATAAGATGATCCATATTTTTTTATTCAAAAATAAAAAAATAGATAGTTCAATTTTATATTAAATCTCATGTGGATGTAATAAGTGATTAAGATTCACCAATACATCTAGTGTATGAGTTGTAAGATACAATGGATATTTATGTCGATCGGTGGATGGATTATCATTGATTTCATTGATATTTTGAATCAACCTACTAACAGAAGCCTTCACTTGATTAAAAAATGAAGTATTGTAATATTCATATAAATGTTGAATATTGGAAGACATATAACTATAAATGATAATGATTTCCGCTAATGAATGTTTACCATCTTGACGCATTAAACGAGTTAATTGATGTATAAATGTAGCAGTATTCTTACATTTTTGATTTAAACGATTGATTTTATGCTGAATATGATATAGATTGTGTTGATTCACAAAGTCTTGATTTACCATTTGATTCACCGTTTTTTTTTGATAAAAAAATCAAACAACAAAGTAGTTCAATTTTATAAAGAATGAATCAATCGATCTTTCACTTGTGAGATTACGAGTAATGCTATATCTCTAAGATAACGAGGACAGTATTGAATATTTAATTTAGGATCACCGTTTAAGTCCATGATTTGTTTAACTAATTTATTGGATACATCAATGAATGAAACTATATTTTCATTTTTTGAATTGATTAAATAATGAATGTTTGAATGAATGAATGAGAATAAAATGATGAATTCATCCATTTGATTTCTACTATAATCATCTCGACTTTTAGCATTATTGACTAATACTGTTAAGTGATCAAAGAATATAGTTTGATCTGTACATTGAGATGATAATTCATTCACTTTATTATAAATCAATTCAAGACGTGAATCCATTTTTTTTTAAATTCAATATAAAAAAGAACAAGCAATTCAATTTATTAAATTACTCGATCCAAAAGTTCATTTTGCAATTTATCTCGAGTCATGGTGAACGTATTAAGTGCCATATCTAGAAGATAAGCAGGACATGCTAATTCATCCGTTTCTGGATCATTCTTGATCTCAATCACTTGATTAATCAACCGATTAGATGATACAACTAATGCATTCATTGCAGCCAATCGATTGTCTTCAAGTAAGTAATTCATATGTTGGTAAACATACGAATAGAGAATGATCAATTCATCCAGATGATGATTTCCTTGCACGTAACGATGCGCAGTGCCGTGGCACCTATCCGCTAATATTTTGACCTGATGGACAAATATATCAACGCTGTTGCATTCAAATGCCAACCGATCTAACTCGGACTGGATATGTTCAATGCGTGGGTTAATCATGTCTTTTGCAAGATGATTTTTCATTTATAAAAAAAGAATAAAAACAGTTCAATTTTATTAAATGATGTTATGTGATTCTAAAATAGATAATCTTTCAGATAGTTTACTAGAGAGTAAATCACCTGTATCACGAATAATATCGGCTGCCATATCTCTAAGATAAGAGGGGCATTTTTCATCATCTAATTCTGTATCTTCATTTAATTTATTAATTCTCTCCATAAATTTGGTGGATGTGATTAGTATTTTACCTAATAATTCAATGCCTTTTGATTCAATCACATATTGAATATGATCGTACATATATTTATATAGAATGTAGATTTCATCAATATGATGACTTCCTTCAATATAGGAAGGTGCATTATATTGCGTATTAAGAAAGAGTGTATTTAATTGAGCTAAAAATATATTTGAATCGGTACATTCTTCTGACAATCGAATATATTCGTTATCAATATGTTGAATACGTGGATTAACAACCATCTTTTTGTTAATAAAAAAAAAAGAATAAAAAAAAGTTCAATTTTATAGGTAATAAATCAACTCATTAGATTCATCACATCCTTCCTTAATAACACCTTTTTTCAATAGATGATTAAAATCATCATTGGATAGCATAGGAAGGTGAATGGAAACTTCCATTTTTTAATATAAAAAGAATTCGAAAAAATGAATCAATTTTTTTAACAAATTATAAGATATGCGACATGTTGCTATAATCTATTTTTTAAATGAATGTGCAGAAAAATATAATGATCCAGATATAAAAAGAATACCATTTAATACAAATGATACAGGAAGTGAACATAAACAATATTCGATGACCTATGATAAACGAAAACCATATTTAAAAGAATGGTGTGGACCAGATTGGACCTTTTATTTTTGGAAATGTTCGTCTGTAGATTCATTTGAAGAGACAGTGAAAGAGATTGCCCAAAAAGCAGATATACCACCGACTATCAATCGAATTGCATGGTATGGAAATATACATTCACCGTTACCGCATGCAGTAGAACATAAAACAAGACCATTATTAAAACAAATAGGTGATAAGAGACCGGATATATTTCATATAGTTCATATAGAGCCGATAAAAGATGATAAAACCAAAAGAATGATAGGTAAACACAATCCACATTACATAACGATGCCGGAATTAACAAAGTATGCATATTTGTTGGATATAGGTGGGAATGGATATTCAGGTAGGTTAAAGTATTTGATGTATACAAAAAGGCCGATATTGTATGTAGAACGATATTATGTAGAATATTTTCAAGATGATTTAGTTCCGTATGTGCATTATATTCCAGTGAAAATGGATTTATCGGATATATGGGTACAAGTAAGATGGATTATATCAAATCCGGAAAAGTGTAAAGAAATAGCACAGAATGCGTATGCGTATGCGATAACTCATTTTACAAACAATAAATTGATAGAACGAGTATATGAAGTATATCAAAAAATAAAATAAAAAACTTGTAGCACAAGATTATCTCGTATCAAGCTAATCGAATAAATCAATGTTGTTGAAGACATCAATGAGTTCATTCATTCTTTCTCCGTTAACTTGAAAGTCGATTGCTTTCCTGAGGTTTCGAAGATAAATTTGACTACGATCTGTGTTCGAATTGATCTCACTGACATGATTGTGTTCATGTGCATCGAGCCAGCGAGTTAACTCTTCTGGAGAAAAGACAACTGCTAGGTATGCCCAGAAAGTGATTTCATGCATGTAGTGATCCCACCAATCGTTGTGAATGATATAGAACAACGAGGTGTCGTAAGCATACATCGTGGCGGGCAAAATATATACTAAAAATGATAATAATCTTATATTTCAATTTTATAAAATGTATACAAAAAAAATGTATAGATCATTTATACACGTTTTCCAGGTAGACCAGTAAGGATAGAAGTAACAACACCAGTTGTAGCATAGATGTAGGCTTGGCGGAGACGCCATAACTTGTATTTAATACCAGTATTACAATACGACCCTAGATTCGGTTTGCGTTCTTTTCGGGTGAGTCGAGGAGTATTTTCATACAAATAGATATGAATTGGACAATTAGCTGCGTCAACTACACAGCACGGATCGTTCACAATCTTATATCTTAACGCATAAAACATACGGATCAATTCATCAGGAGAACAGTTCTTCGAAAAATATTCGAATTCTAAAGGTCCACATCCTGAACAAGTCATTGGATGTAGTTCAAATTGTTTTGTTTTCCATTCATCATATTGACGTTTCCATCCATCATAATGGGTGTCAAACAATTGATTACAGAACTCAAACTCTTCTGGACTAACAGGCTCATCGCCTAGATCAACAACTGGAGCAATAATTGAACCAGAAGCAACTGGCTCAACAACTGAAGCAACAACTGGCTCAACGACTTCAGCAACTGGAGCAGCAACAGGCTCAACGACTTGAGCAACTGGAGAAACTGGTTCAGGAACTGGTTCAACAACTGGAGCAGACTCAACGACTGGAACAACAACTGGCTCAGCAACTGGAGCAGGCTTGCTAACTGGATCAGGCTTTCTAACAGGAACATGCTTGCTAACAGGAACATGCTTGCTATCAGGCTTCCTAACAGGAACATGCTTACTAACTGGAGCAGGCTTGCTATCTGAGGCAGGCTTCCTAACAGAGACATGAGTCCTAACAGGAACATGCTTGCTAACTGGCGGAGCCTTACTACCCTGTGAAGGACAATAAGCCTCTTCAGGATAATACGCCTGTTCAGGATAATAAGCCTGTTCAGGATAATACGCTTGTTCAGGATAATAAGCCCCATCAGGATAATACGTCTCTTCAGGATAGTAAGTCCCTGGAGGATAATACACTCCATTAGAATAGTAACCATGGTCAGCAGAATAAGACTGATCAGCCATTGTGTAGATGATTTTTTATATAAAAATGACAAATGATTACATATATTTCAATTTAATGAAATGATAACAAAAAAAGAAATAAAAAAGACTCGGCGAGTCGTAAGGTCATTTCCTAAATCTCCCTAACGGGGGCTTCGTCCTGCACCGTTTGAAAGGCGTCAGGTTGTTGTCCGTAGAGTTCAATGAATGCCATGCGAAGAATTCGAGCGTGATGCCGAAGTGGTCGATCACACCTGTAACCCCCAACGAAGGGGGTGTTTTGCATGGAGTTGACTGCGATCGGAAAAGATCCCGAGTGTTGTGCGCAGCACGGTGATGAGTGCATCTCGTCCCGCATTGAACGAAACATCAACTCGATGTCTGCCATCGAGGAGTGTTTGACAATGTAAGAGCGGAGGGACAACTCGTAATCATCCCCTTCCCTCATTCGCCACGCATGGAAAATGTTCTTGAAGAGATCGGTCATGGTGTTTCGCACTGAAATTAATGAATGTAAATATATAAAAATAAAATTCAATTTAATGAAATGATTACATAAAAAAAAGGATCAACTATGATGGTATACATCAGTTAGAAGTTTTTCCTGTTGTCAGCAAAAAGTATGCTTGTTGAAGAGCCATCAATTTTTGTTGAAGTTCCTGATTGCACCGGTAGCCTCCTGGAAAGGGGCGGTCGATTTCAAAAAAGATCATCAACGGACATTCGCCATCGTGGCGAGAACAGCATGGTTGTTCATACAAAACATCTCTCAATTCAAGAAATAGCAGGTTCATCTCCTCGAGAGAAGAACGAGAGGCAAGATATTTGTAGAATGGAACCTTTCTTCCGGAAGAACTCCATGAAGAATTGTATCGTTCAAACACCTCAACCATCTTGATATGATTTAAAAATCAATCATATATACAAATAGATTTCAATTTAATGAAATGATAACATAAAAAAAGGATTAACCATTATTGATCCGGTAGTAATAGAATCGGTATCTCACTGAGATTAGGTACATCATCCATACCGTTAGCGATCATTGCATACGCATCCCGAAGAGTTCTAAGAATGGCTCTGTTGGAATGCATGCAACGTTCACCATCTTTGGGTGGTGTAACCTGATGAGAATCAATACTAATTGGACATTTTCCTGAATGATAATGACAACAATGATTTTTTTTGTGATAAGAAAACATTGCTTTCAATTCTTAAAGGGAAAAATATTCAAATAGAAAATCAAGAAAAGAGTTGTTTCCTTTTTGATTTACCCAGCCTAATTTATGTAGATTGGACCATGTTTTAAGATAGTCTTTATACAAGGAAGAAACATTAGCCATAGTGGGATGTGCTAATCAATCATACATATAATTAAAATCAATTTTATAAAATAGATACAAAAAAATAAAAAAATTTATGAAAAAAAAAATAAAAAAATTTATGAAAAAAAATTAAAAAAATATATGAAAAAAAATTAAAAAAATAATTAAAAAAATAATAAAAGAGAATAAATGTCAATTTCAAAAAAGGATGAAAAATTTTTAGCGATAGCAAGTCATTATGCATCCAAATCTACAATGAATAATCGACATGGATGTATCGTAGTATTGAATGGAGGAGTGATTGCAAATGGATTTAATCATTTGAGAAATTATTCAAATGATAAAATGTTAAATCATTGCTATTCATGTCATGCAGAAATTGCAGCAGTACGAAATGCAATTAAGTTTACAAAAATAAAACAACATGATGAACATAAACAAAATTCATTATTAAAACGAATGACATTATATGTTGTGCGTGTAAATAATGATGATGAATTTTTAGATTCTAAACCATGTAGTCATTGTTATTGTACATTGAAAGAAATAGGAGTAAGAAATGTTATTTATTCGGATGGGATATCATGTTCAACCATAGATTTTCGAAATGAAACACGATGTAAAGTATCAACAGGACATAAATATTCAAATTTATTGATCAAATAAATCAAGTAAACGTATAAAGATGTTAATGATATCTAAATAATAATCCATAGATGCTGTTATGAAATCGCCAGCATAATCTCGTCGTAATATTTGTTGAGTATTATAAATGATATATATAGAAAACAAAATAATGATACTAATGGATAATCCAACTTGATTGATATGGATTGCAAATACTTTAAATAATTTGAGTACAGATAATAATATAGCAAAAAGTAATCCAACGGATAAAAACACAAACGTATAATATCCAAGTTTAATGCCTAACATTAATAAAATAACACCGGCCAATAACATAGCTACAAATATACATGCAACACCTATCAATGCAAATTGAATTGCAGATGGATCTACCCCCTTAATACCTTGGGACAATAAAACACCCATACAAAAGGAGAAAATTGAAAATAATAAGAATTTGATATACATAGGCATTGGAACGAAAGCAATGATTACAAGAATGACAAACAGAGCTAATGCTGCAATCCACCATTGAATCGGTAAGAATGTATTTGTCATTACAAAATAGGTGATTGCTAATTGAACTAATAAATTTAAAAACACTTTGAATAAAAAGACACGTTTTTCTTTAATGATTTGAAATATAGCATTTCCTCCATGCATTATATTTTTAACTCCAAATACAGTATTGTATAAATTAGACGTGGCATACATATATATTTATAAATAAAATAAAAAGTAAATATATATGAAATACAGGAAGCCATTTTCAGCATTCAATACAATCGCATCTTTAGTATTAGTATTTATATTCTTTACATTAGGAGTTTATTATTTCAATCAACCCAAACCATCATCGTATCCAGAACCTTATGTATATGAATACGATCGATATCCTGCACGCCCACAAGTAGCAACACCTCCGGATTTACGTATAGGAATACAAGATAAGTCAACCGATACTATACGAAATCCATATGCACCACCAGTACAGTATCAAAATGCAGATTACAATCAATTAGGATATTTAAGTGCAGGTGCGTATAAGATACCCTTATTAGGAAAACCAGCATCGAATATGAGTCGTGATCGATGGTATTATTATACAATCCAGAATGGAATCAAAATACCTGTATGTAAAGGTAGACGAAAGTGTTCAACCAGTCCAGGATGTGAGTCCGTATCAACAGGAGATGTAGTATTAGTGGATGAATCAGAGTTTACAGTACAAATGTATGATACGGATATGATGTAAATAATAATCTAAACTAATCTTATAATGTCAAGATTTAATGTACCTACTGATTTTGATCCGAATAGTATAGATGAAGATTCATTTGATGATCCAGTTCCACAATTACCAGCGTTTACGCCAAGAATACAACAAGAAATGAATACATTAAATACGATAAAGGGTATGCAACAAGCTCCAACTCATGAAATCAACACGCAAAAAATGCAGGAAGAACGGCAACGTCAAATGTTAATACAACGAATTAAACAAATGTATCAGAAATTGGTGCAAACAATATTTAGTTCATACAATGAAAAATATGAAAAGGTAAAACCAACATTGATTATGTTTGTAACAATACATACAAATTCTCAACAGTTGAGAAGATATACACCGAATACATCGATGGAAAATATACGTGCTATGTTAATTCAAAATAAAGATATCATAACACGATCTAATTTATTAGATAAATTAAATGAATATAATTTACTTACATTAAGAGGGTTGGATACAGAATTAAGTGAATTGGTTACAGCATTCAATATACGTGGAGGAAAACATGGAGGAAAACATGGAGGAAAACATGGAGAAAAAAGAAAGCAAACAAAAAAGAGAAAACAAAAGAGAAGAAAATCACGAAGAATTTGATTATTTTTTTTTGATATAATCAAGATAACCATTTGATTTTTCAAGGTTATAAGAAGATTCTAATAAACGAATTGCAATTTGATGTGCAATTTTTTCTTTTTCAGACAATTGATTTAAATATTCTTCCATGATGTGAATAATATAAAGATATATAAATGTATTTAAATCAATTTAATAAAAAATGTAAAGGATCTATAAAATTGAATAAAAAAATATAGTTATCCATTACATACAATTTGATCACAAATGAACTGCTGCTACATTCCTAGTGAGGAAGTTATGCCTGATCTAGAGAACATTTGTGTACCTCCTCGACCTGTTTTCAACCCACATTATGTTGTTAGGGTTCCTTTCTTCATTGATGCGGCTGATGTTGCCCGCGTGAAAGAGTTGGGAAAGGAAGCCTATGCAAAACGGATACTTTCTGAACAACATGAATGGGATGAAAAATACGGTCAACCAGTCCCAACAAAGAAGTCCATTCTCTTGTAGTGTAATTAATGCAACTTGCATTTTTTTATTATAAAATTATAATTCGGAATAAAGGCAAGTGAAAACAACAGAAAAAGACCAATCATTTTGATTTAAATCAATGATGCGTCCATATTCATCCATAAGTTGAACTGTTAATTTATTGATTTGAACAGGTCCAAAATAATTACGAATGGAGACAATGTTTTTATTTTCCCAAGTAATGTTATTGTTTTTTGTATTTTGAATAGGTAATTTTGCTAATATATATTTATCTAAATAAGATGATGCTAACATTCCAATATTTTCATTGACCGTATTGTTGATGTAATCATTCAATATCAAATAAATGTATTCACCAAATAAATTGATAGGTGATTCTGCTGTATAAGAACTACCTGAATTATAATAAGATGAACGATAGCCCATTAACCATCCAATTCCTAAAGTAATATCATTGGTTGGATTATCTGGAAAGATTCCTGTAGTAGAATTAGCTGTAATAAAACTAGGTGAATAAAAATTAAGTGTAAAATCATAAACTGTATTTTCAATGGTCATGATATTTGAAATGGAATTTAATGATACAACAAAATTGGATTCAATTGCAATCAATAATGTATTTAATTCACTGATAAATTCATCTGGTGTATAATTTCCAACAGGAACCGTAATTTCATAGGTAACATAAGATGTACTTGTATTCATGGCTAATAGAAAATATTGATTGTTGGAATTGATTGAATAATAAGATTGAAATGGAATGGTAACACTATCTAAAGTAAGTGAAGTAACTTGATGAATTTGATAAGGTAGTTCAATATTAAAATTAGCAGATGTGCCATCGGTTTTAAATTTACTGTTGATAGTTAAAGTACGTGAAACTGTTGGAATGGATAAAGAATTGATATTACCTTTGATGAATGGTTTTTCTTGAGTATGTAAAGTAGGTATAGTTGGTTGAACAATGACATCATTGATTGTATCTACTTTAGTAGGTGGTAATGAAAATAAAATTTTATTGATTGCATTGGAAATGAATTCAGACATGTCAGTATATTGAGTGGTATAACCGCATTCAGTAAATAATTTATGTTTCATTTCAGTTTCCATTTGATAAACTTGCATGGATGTATAAGGTTGTTTTAAATTTAGCATTTCTTCTAAATCTTTGATTGTATAATGTTCTATGTTATAATCCATTATACAATCAATATAAATTATTTTCCACAGCCGCACGATTTCAAAGGTTTTTTAGTGACTACATCTAATAATACACTATTTACTGGATGTACAAGATTAGAGGGTACAATTTTTGTAGGACTCTTTATAGATGGTTTAATTGGAATTTTTTTATTAGGAAATTTATTTTTAGTAAGTTTAGTAGACAATACTAATTTCATCATATACAATACCCTAATAAAATAAATTATTGACAACGCATAATTGTAAATGCTACATTTTTGGCACCTTGTACAGCAGTTGGCCGATTTGTAGTAGTTGCTGGTTTCAATGGTCCTAAACCTTTGATTTTATTTAAATATCGTTGATAACTGAAATGTTTCACATCTACACCTTTTACATTCGTAGGAGCAGATGAAACACCAGGCCGTAATGCTGTACGTGAATGTTTAGTTGAACTACAATTACGTGTATGAGTAATCGTATCCATACCATGGCGTTGGCTACGATCTGATAACCAATTTCCATAGGTACATGATAAATCTGTAGTAGATGTAGCTTTATTCATGATGTATTCAGAAGGAGTAATACGAACTGTATGTTGAATTTGTCGTTGTATTTGGTCGAGAGTGTTCCAATTGTTAACCACAACACCATTGGATAGTTTTTTTACATTGGATAATGCGCCGGGGCGACCAGTCGATGTAACACATCCTGTACACTGACAGACTGTAGAAATAGTAGTTGAATCACAAACGCAAGTCATTATATATTTTTATTATATTTTATTTGATAAATGATAAATATGAACTTTATCTTTGAGTTTAACATTTTTATGATTGATGCCATTATAAAATGTAAGGTTATCGATGGAATAGGATACTAAATAAGGAGATGTTTTTAGAGTATCTAAAATGGGTAAATCATTATATAAAACAGGTAAATTCAATCGTAAACGATCAGAAGTATTCCAGATGGGTAGAATGAGATAGATGGTTGTATTCATGTTTAAACTTAAAAAATGTTCGACGTATTCACAAGTGATTTTAATCCAATCTTCGGTATAAGGAGGATTGACTAATATTTTCATATTTTTTTTTAGTTTAAAATTGAAAAAATCACTAGTAGAATTAGGTTCAAGATCGCTAAATAAACTACAATATGGATAATGGGTGTTATAAAATGCGCCAAATAATTCAAAAGTGATTCCCCATTTTTTTTTAATGGTAGGACAAACTGATAAAGAGATGTTGTTTAAAGCGCCTACCATATGGTAACGAAACAATGCGTATTTTTGTATATCAACCTCAATGTCTTTGATAAAATCGAATTTTATTTTTTTGATGAATTTATTGATTTTTAATTTAAATTTTTGAATGGTTTCTTCGTCGTATTTACGCGGATATCTTAAATGATGCTGTATTTCCACTACGTCTTTTTCAAAAGGTGTAGATGGAGATGATATGATGGGTAATCCATTTTTAATGGAATGTGGTTTCCAATAGAAATCTAAAAAAGTATGTTCACCATACTTAGATATGAGATGATTGATGCCATTATAGAATTCGATTTCTTTATGAACTTGCATTATATATATATTATTCGTAATATTTAAATATAAAATTTATAATTATAAAATAATATGATATGGTATATTTTATTTGCATATTTATTTTATTATAAGTATACACAATATAAATTAAATCAACAACAATTGATATTATATGAACAAATAAAATCAATTGAAAAAGAAATGATGTTATTTGATAAGCTATACCCAATGTATTTAACCAAAAAAGATATTGTAGAAAATGAAATGAACATTGAAAATAAATTAGTGGGAGAAGATACACCTGATGGATATGTCACCATGACCTATGATGATTTTACTAAATCATTTTTGTATTGGTCAAAGAAAGCAATTACTTATAAATATTTAGAAACGCTTGCACGTAAATATGTAATCTTTTATGAATGTAAAGAATTATATGTTGATAAGCATACACTAGAAAAGGTAGAAGAAGGTAAAAAGGCAGTGTTCTATAAAAAAAAGATAGTGATACCTGTATTAAAAAATGCGAATATATTTAAATGGGTAGGTAAAGAATATGTTAAAGAAGAAAAAAAAGAAGTAGATGTAAAACCAATTTCATACGCAGAATTTATGAAAAATAAAAATAAATAGATATCATATATGAATGTAGAAGAAATGAATAATTCAATGAATAAGCTAGTACAACCAAGTGAAATTATGAAATCCATTAAAGAAGGTGTTAAAGATGTAGCAGGATTTGGAACATTAGAAGCAGATATAATAGTAGATCATGCGGGTGAACAATCTAATAAAATCATATCAAATGTAGGTAAAACCGTAAATGAAGTGTTTAAAGATTTTGTAGGTACAGTTGTAAATGGTGTAACAACCATCATGGACAAACAACAAGAAATTGAAAATAAATCACTTAAAAATAACATATCCATTATGAATACCAAAAAAGGATTATATCCAGTTCAACAATATCCGGGCCAATCATATCCAATCAATCAAACAGGTGGTAATAATAAAAGTGAATTTATGAAATATGTATATACAGAAAAGCCAATATGGTTTACTAAAAAGGATATGATATGGAATTAATTGAATAAAACATCACGAACTCTCATTAACTCATTCTTTTGTTTTTTTATATT
>JACCDY010659044.1_pt1 | contig 24170 bp, 20 predicted proteins | sample 7446391 | NCBI WGS metagenome assembly JACCDY01 (sample SAMN15323451, study PRJNA562643) | freshwater metagenome | isolation source: river surface water | place: USA:Blue River Watershed | collected 2017-08-18 | reverse complement strand
TCGCCGTCCTTCCAGATCTGGTTGTAGAAGCGCGAAGCCATCAGCACGTGCTCGTAGCGGCGCTGCACGAACCACTGCACCATGTTCACCTGATACTGAGCCTTGGTCCGCAGCGTCTGCGCCTCGGTGCGCGCAATGTTGGCTTTCTTGAGCGCCTCGATCTCGGCGATCCGCTTCAGCCGGTCGGCATACTTGAGCGATTGCGCGCCGGCACCAAGGTCGGTCGCCTGCTTGCTGCCCTGCTTCTGCTGGCCTCCGGCGGCCCCGCCCTTGTCACCGAGAGTGGCGTCACGATCGTGGCGTGCCTGCCAGTCGGCATCGCGGATGATGTCCTTCTTCTCCGACTCCAATGACAGGTTCAGCTTCGCCAGACCATTGACGTCCTGCTTGGACAACATCGCGACATAGATCGATTCGGCCAACGATTTGCACAGCTCCGCATCACCGGGATAAGTGGAGGCTGCCGGCAACAGCCTGAACGCCCCATACAAATCCGGCCCTCCCTTGCGGAACGGCGAAATGGTATCCAGGATACTGTTGATGTTCTTCCGGTATTCGCGGGCATCCTCACCACTCTCCGGCGGCTGACTCAGGTATTTCTCGAATCGGGCACGCAACAAACGGTTGTCACCGAGAGGGATCGTCACCCCACCGAGGGTGATCGTCTCGGCCGAAGGGTCCAACAGCGGGATCTCCTGACCCAACACCCCTGGGCCCGACTGCTGCTTGGGGGTCACCGCGGTGTCCTGCGGCGGCGTGTTGTTGCCCGCCCCGGAGCCACCGGTATTCGGCGGCGGCGTATAGACTTGCGAATAGGCCAGCCCGGAGGCCAGCACCGTGGAAGCCAGGATGCGGATGTTCATGGTGACTGCGGGTTAGAGTCGGTTGATGCCGGTGGCGACGGCAATGCCGCCGTCCCGGAACTGGATGCGGAAGGCGTACTTCTGCCGGGTTTCGATGTTCAGATTGTTGAATTGATTCGGGATGACGATGCTCAGGAACTTGTCATCCCCCACCCCGTCCAGCCGGACACTCACCAGCTGCCCCTCCGAGGAGAAACGGATCTTCTGCTGAATCTCCCCCTCGACCGAATACACGTTGTTGCGCAGGCTGTTGCCGTTCTCCAGCAACTGCTCGATCTCCAGCTTCGGCACATCCTTGAAACCGCCGGCTGGCTTGCTGCTGAACAGCATCTTGCCGCCCACGATCACCAGGCCAACCACCACCACCGCCCCAAGAATCACCCCGGGGTTCAGTCCTGAACTCGCTCGTCTCGCCATAAATCAATCGTTGGTATTAGAATGGAAACCCCATGGATAGGGGAAAGTTACACCGATTTCGAGTCCTTAGCAGAGGAATTCCCGCCTTCCCATGGAAAAAACAGCCTTGCGGGGGGATTTTACCCCGGCAGCTGCCCGGGACGCTTCAGTCCCACTGGGGCCGGCAGACACCCACCCAGGCGGCGATGAGCGCCGCACCGATGTGGATGCACAACACGTAAAGACAGACGTCATTGGCGGACAGACCGGTGTCGATCACCGACTTGATGGCATCCTGCACCCGACCTTCCAGGGCGGAGATCGATCCCGACCAAGCCCAGTAAGCGGAGATGAACGGCCGCGTCAGCGCGTCGATCTTCACCGGCAGCGCCAACACCGCACCCGACAAGGGCAGTTGGAAACCGACCAGATAGATCGATAACAACGACGCCTGCTCGGCGGTGCGCATCAACGAGGAAATCGCCAGACAGATGAAAGTCATCGCCCCGTTGACCAGCAGCAGGAACAACGCATGGTCGACGATGTCGCCGCGGAACTTGCCGAAGTGATTGACGTAAAACGCCATCCACAACGACTGGATGATGACCAGACAGGCGAGAAACGCGATCTTGGATCCGAGATACGCCGTTGGCCGCAGACCACCGAATTTCTCCTTTTCGAACACCTGCCGCTCACCGGCGATCTCGCGCGCCGAGTTGTTGGACCCCATCAACGACAACAGCACGACCTGAAACATGATGATTCCGGAAACCGCGGAGCCGACCTTCGCACGGTCGGACATCACACTCTGCTGTTCCTGGATGCTGACCAGGATGTTGGTCGACGGCTTGTCGGAGAAGGAACGGATGTTGCCGGATGCCTTCTCGCTGAACAGGGTGACCAAGGCCGGGAAACACAACAGGATCGCCACCTGCAACAGCACCTGACCACGATCACGGAAAAAGATGCGCCAGCGCCGCGACAACAAGGTGCTGAATTGCGCGAACCAACCCGGCAATTCCAATGCGGTGGGTTTTTTCAGCTCAACCGTGGGCGACTTTGTCCCTTGATCGGTTTTCGCCGCGCCTTCGTCATCCGCCTCCTTCGTCTTGCTGGTCGCCGGCACCGGTGCATCCTCGGGCACCTGCAGGCTGCCGCTGGCGATCAACTGCTGGCGCTTCTTCTCCATCATCACGGCATACGAAGCACTGTGCTTCTGCCATGAGGCGTGCCAACGCTCGGCCGGTTGCGAGGCAAGGCGCGGATAGACCTCCTCGGTATCATTGACCGAGAAGTAATGCGTCACCTGGTCAGGCGGCCCGTGGAAAGCCACGCATCCCTCATGCAGCACCAGGATCGAATCATACAACTCAAGGTGCCCGAGCGAATGGGTCACCGACATCACGATACGGCCGTCCTTGCGCGACAAGTCGTGAAGCAAACGCACGATCTCACGCTCGGAGCGCGGATCCAGACCGGAGGTCACCTCATCACACAACAACAACTTCGGATCGGAAACCAATTCCATCGCCAACCCGAGACGACGCTTCTGACCACCGGACAGCACCTTCACCTTGCGGTCGGCGATCGCCACCAGGCCGGTCTCCTCCATCACCCGGTCGATGCGTTCGTCCAGTTCATGCGTGTCGCGCGTCTTCACCCGCAAACGGGTCGCCGACTCGACCGATTCATCGACGGTCAACGGATCATAGGCGATCGAGAACTGCGGCACATAACCGATCTCTGTCGGCATGAAATCCCCATCCTCAGAGAGATTGCGCCCCTCCCACATCAGGGTCCCCGCTGACTCCGGATTAAGGCCGGCAATCGTCTTGAGCAAAGTGGTCTTGCCGCATCCCGATGGGCCGACAATCGCCATGAAATGACCCTTTGGCACCTTGAGCGAAACCTGGTTCACCAGCGGCACTTCCTCGCCATCCTTGCGGATGGTGTAGCAGACATCTTTAAGCTCGATCACGAATGGGTGGGGAAAGGTGTGGGAAAAAGCAGACCCAGCGGATAAACGCGATCGGCGGCAAGTTCAATGCGAAAGCAATCGGGGAACCCGGCCGCTGGCCTGCGACATCAGGTCAGTCGAGGGGCACGATCCGGATCTTGCCAGAGGGCTTGGCCTGCAGGTCCGCAGCCAATGTGCGGGCCTGCGCCTCGACAGACGCGTCTGCGGCCTCCGGCTGCCCCAAGGCATTCCTCAAGGCCCCTTCCACCAGCTGGCCGCAATGGATTTTCATCGGCGGCAAGGCACCGAGATCGCCACTCAGCTCGTTGGCGCTGAGCGCCTTGGCCTCTTCCGCGGTCTTGCCCTTGAGCAATTCGGTCGCCATCGAAGCCACCGCAATCGCCGTCTGGCAGCCGAAAGCCTGAAACGATGCCCGGTCGATCACCTTGCGGCCATCCTTCTCGGTGAACTTCAACCACATCCGCAGCATGTCGCCACACTCCGCGGATCCGACGGTCCCCACCGCATCGGCATCCGCCAACTCCCCTTGGTTCTTCGGATCCCGAAGGGCCTGCTGCACTTTTTCCTCAAATGAACTCATGATCGGATTGCGCCAGCACATGCCGAGCGCACGGTCAACATAGGCCAGCACCGCGCCGATTCAAGCCCAGCCCGAATCGTTCGTATGAATCCCGGCCGGCACGGCGTAAATGGGGCATGCTGAAGGCCGTCCTCACCCTCTGGCTGCTGGGAGCCATCACCCTCAGCGCCCAGTTCGCCGAGACCCCCCACCCACGCTTGTGGCTGCCATCCGGCGGCGAAGCCGCCATCCGCAAACGGATCGCCGAAGACCCGCTGGGCAAAAGCCTCAACGACTCGATCATCGCCCAAGCCACCGTCATGCTGCAGTCGCCGACCTGCCGCTATGAAATCCCGGATGGCCGCCGGCTGCTCAACCAGTCGCGGCTCGCCCTGCACCAGACGATGACCTGCGCCTGGGCCTTCCGCATGACCGGCGACAAGCGCTTCCTGACTCGGGCGATCGCCGAACTCGAGGCCGCCTGCGCGATGAAGGATTGGAACCCGAGCCACTTCCTCGACACCGCGGAAATGGCCACCGCTGTCGCCGTCGGCTACGACTGGCTGCACGCACATCTGACCCCGCAGCAACGGCAGATGTGCGAAACCGCCATCAGCGACAAGGCGCTGACACCGGCCAAGAATGCCTACAAGGGAAGCGGCTGGTGGAACAAAGCCAGCAACAACTGGAGCCAGGTCTGCGGCAGCGGCATCGCACTGGCAGCCATCGCCATCCAAGGCGAGGACAAGCAGCTGTCGGCCGATTTGATCCAACGCGGCATTGATCTGGTCGGCCGCTGCGACCACTTCTACGAACCCGACGGGCTTTATCCGGAAGGCCCCGGCTATTGGCACTACGGCACCAATTACCACGTGATGCTGATCGCCGCTTGCGAGTCACTCGGCCAACCGATCAAGGTGCCGGCACAGCTGGAAAAAAGCGGTGACAGCATGATGCACCTGCATGGCCCGACGGAACTGGCGTTCAACTTCGCCGACGGCAAGGCTCATGCCCAAGAGAAGAGTCCGGCACAGACATGGATCGCCAGACATTACTCCAACGCATCACAGATTCGGGACCTCCGCCGCGTGCTCGAACGCACGCTGGAGGACGAAAAGAAACGACGCAGCCAACGCTCCGGCCCTCTGCATCTGATCTGGTTGCCCGCCGCAGGCAACAGCAGTCAAACCGTGCCGCTGCATGCTGCGTTCCGCGGCGAACAGGCGGCCGCCTGCTTCCGCACCGGCTGGAAATCCGACGCCAGCTGGCTCGCGATCAAGGGCGGCACCTCCGCCGGCGGCCACAGCCAGATGGATGTCGGCTCGTTCTGCTACGACGCCCACGGGACCCGCTGGATCCACGACCTCGGCAGCGACAACTACAACATGCCGGGATACTTCGGCTCGGGCCGCTTCAACTACTTCCGCAATCAGAACCGCTCGCACAACACGCTCGAAATCGGCGGCAAACTCCAGAACGCGAAAGCCAAACCCAGCCCGATCACCCAAACCTCGCTCACCGGCAATCCCGCCAGCGCCAGCTTCGATCTGACACCCGCCTACAGCCAGACGGCCGCATCGGTCAGCCGCGCCGTCGAATTCGACGCCAAGACCGGCATCGCCACCCTCACCGACGAGATCGTCAAACCCAGCGGTGATGTGGTCTGGCGCATCATGACCGACGCCACCGCCACCATCGACGGCAATACGGTCACCCTCACCAAGAAAAACAACTCGATCACCCTGCAACAAATCAACGGCAACGGCAGTTGGTCACTGCAGAGCGCCAGCCCGCCGCTCGACATCGAAAACCCCAACAAGGGATTCCAAAGGGTCGCCCTGACCGTACCAAAAAAAGACCGGATCACGATCAAGGTCGCGATCCGGCCGTGAATGAAGGAAGCGCAAGCGCTTATTTGCCGCGCGCCTTGATGTAGTCGATGTTGTGCTTCACGGAAGGCACGTTGTCCTTCCACTCGGCTTCATGCTCGATCGAGAAGTGGCCGTCGAAACCCTGACGCTTCAACTCGGCGATGCAGGCATCGGTATTGACCACACCCTCTCCGGCGCGGACCACCTTCGAGTTGCCCATCTTCTCCTTGTCCTTGAAGTGACAGCTGACGATGCGGCCTTCGAGAATCTTCAGGCAATCGATCGGTTCGAGATTCGAGGTGCACCAGTGACCGAGATCGGCACAGGCACCCACACGCGGATCGCGACTCTCCACCACACCGCGGATGTACAGCGGATGCCAGACCTTGTATTTGGGGTTCTTCATCGAGCCGCCATGCTCGTGGAAGGCCACCTTGATGTCATACTTGATGGCCGCCGCCTCCCAAGCCACGATCAGATCGGTCGACTCGGAGCACACGGCATAGAGACCCATCTTCTTGGCGAAGGCCATGATCTGATCGACCTCCTCGGCCGACGCGGTGTTCACCACGCCGTAGTTCACGGCATGCACACCAAGGCGCTTGCACTCGGCCAGCAGTTCCTCGCGCGCCTCGTCCGGCATGCTGTGGTGGACCTTGATGTCCGAACCCGGCTTGAGCTTCTGCCCCGGGTAGAACTCGATCAGGTTGCCACCCGCCTCCTTGGTCTTGGCAATGGCCTCAAAGGCAGTGAATTCCTTGAAGGTGTAGGCTTGGCATCCAATGAACCACCCGTTCTGACGGAGGTTTTCCGGGATCGGGTCGGCCTGGAGCTTCGACGCGGCCAGGGCCAGCGTCACGATGGTGAGTGCACGGATTGCTTTCATAGGTCGGTAGGGGCGAATCACCCCGGTTACAGGATCAGGCAAACCATATCCCCGCGGCTGCAGCAACCGCCGATTTCGGAAAACAAGCGCCCGATTCCGGCTTTTTCTCGTTTCCTAAAGCGCCGACGCAGGTTCAAATGTGCCAGCCGCCGGCCCGATGCCAGCCGCTTCAACCCGCTTCAACACCATGTGGAAAGGCCGCTTCGCCCAAGACACCTCGTCGCTCGTTCAACAGTTTGGTGAATCCATCACCTACGACTGGCGCTTGTTTCCGCACGACATCGCCGGCTCGATCGCCCACGCACGCGCCCAGATGAACGCCGGCCTGCTCACCCAGGAGGAATTCACCAGCATCGAGGCCGGCCTGCGCACCATCGAAGCGGATATCACCGAAGGACGCTTCGAATTCAAAACCTCACTCGAGGACATCCACATGAATATCGAGGCGGAACTGACGCGCCGCATCGGTGCCGCCGGAGCCAAACTCCACACCGCCCGCTCACGCAACGACCAGGTCGCTACCGACACCAGACTCTACTGCCGCACCCAGATCGACAAACTTCTCGAAGCCACCACACTACTGCAGGAGGCTCTGCTGGAGCGCGCCGAGGCCCATGCATCCACCATCATCCCAGGCTACACCCATCTGCAGCGCGGCCAACCGGTCACCGTCGGCCATCACCTGCTGGCCTATGTCGAAATGCTCGAACGCGACAAGTCTCGCCTTCATGACTGCCGCCAGAGACTCAACGTCTCACCACTCGGCTCCGGCGCACTGGCCGGATCCACCATCAACCTCAACCGCGAGGCGATCGCCGCTGAACTCGGATTCACTGGTGTGACCCGCAACTCGATGGATGCGATTGCCGACCGTGACTACATCGCCGAACTGCTCTTCGTCATCGCGCTGACCGGCGCCCACTTGTCGCGCCTCAGTGAGGACCTCATCCTGTGGTGCACCGCCGAATTCGGCTTCGCCACACTCTCCGATGCGCACACCACCGGTTCGTCCCTGATGCCGCAGAAGAAGAACCCCGACGTCTGCGAACTGACACGCGGCAAGACCGGCCGGCTCGTCGGCAACCTGATGAACCTGCTCGTCGCCATCAAGGGCCTGCCACTGACCTACAACCGCGACCTGCAGGAGGATAAGCCACCACTCTTCGACTCGGTCGACACGCTCACGCTCACGCTGGCCGTGAACACCGAAATGATCCGCGCCATGGAGATCAACTCCACAACGTGCCTCAAGGCAGCATCGGACCCGATGTTGCTCGCCACTGACCTCGCCGATCACTTGGTCAAGAAAGGCGTCCCGTTCCGCCATGCCCACGAACTCGTCGGCAAGGCGGTCGCCGCAGCCATCGCCACCAAGACGCCGCTGGATCAACTCGACCTGGCCGCGATCGACCCAAGCTACGGCCCCGACGCCAAAGATGTGTTCTCGCTGGATCGCGCGCTGAAGTCCCGAACCAATCCCGGCGCACCCTCGGTGGAAAACATCCTCAAGGAAATCGAGGCTTGGAAGAACGGTCGACTGCGGGCGTAATGCCTGCATGTCCAAGTGGTTCTCCTGCATCAGCGCGCTCACGCTGCTCACTACCGGCCTGAACGCGGCGGATCGCCCCAACATCCTGTGGATCACTTCCGAGGACAACGGAGCGAACTGGCTGGGCTGCTACGGCAACAGCGAAGCCAGCACCCCCCGACTCGACGCACTCGCCAAGGACGGCATCCGCTTCACCCACGCGTATTCCAACGCCGCCGTCTGCGCCGTCGCCCGCTCCACCATCCTCAACGGAGTCTACGCCCCCAGCCAGGGCACGCAGCACATGCGCAGCCGCCATCCGATCCCGACGGTCTACGCACCCTACGTCCGCTACCTACGCGAGGCCGGCTACTACTGCACCAACAACTCGAAAACCGACTACAACATCAAAGGCAACGATCAGGCGATATGGGATGAATGCTCCGGCAAGGCCCATTACCGCAAGCGCCCGGATGGAAAACCGTTCTTCGCGATCTTCAATCTGGAGGTCAGCCACGAAAGCTGCCTTTTCGACGACCGCAGGGCCAAACCCTATTACGGCAAGAAGGCGCAAGCGACACGCATCCCTCCCGATCAGGTCAAGGTGCCTCCCTACCTGCCCGACCTGCCGGAGGTCCGCAAGGACATCGCGATCTATCACGATTTCATGGCCCGACTCGACACCCAGGTCGGCGAACTGCTCGACCAACTCAAAGCCGACGGACTGGCCGACAACACCATCGTCTTCTACTACTCGGACCATGGCGGCGTGCTGCCGCGCGGCAAACGCTACCTGCACGACACGGGCGTGCGCGTGCCGCTGCTCATCCATGTGCCGGACAAGTGGGCTTCGCTCAGCCCCTTCGGAAAAGGCAGTGTGTGCGATGAGAACGTCGCCTTCGTCGACCTCGCACCAACCTTGCTTTCACTGGCCGATATCGACACCCCGGCACAAATGCAGGGGCGCGCCTTCCTCGGCAGCAAACGCCGCGAGCCCGCCGCCGGCAACCTGGTCTACCTCTACGCCGACCGCTTCGACGAACTCTACGGCATGCGCCGCGGCATCACCGACGGCCGTTGGAAATACATCCGCCACTTCTACCCGAGCCAGCCAGCCGCCCCCTACAGTTTCTATCAGTTCGGCCAACCGGCGTGGCGCGCATGGCGGGAAGCTTGGAAAAAGGGCACACTCGATCCACAACACGCCGCCCTCTGGAACCAGCCGCAAGCAAGCGAGGAACTCTACGACACCGACAACGATCCATGGGAAGTCCACAACCTCGCCAGCTCTGCCGATCATCATCAACAACTCGCCAGCATGCGCGGCCAACTCCGCCAACGAATGATCGATACCGCCGACACCAGCCTCATCCCGGAAGCCATGTTCGGCATCGGCGGCGACACCCCGGTCGCCAGCTACCTCGCCACCCGTAAAAACGAGATCCCGGCACTGGTCGACCTCGCCTTCGAAGCCAGCGAAGCCAACCCGGCGTCCCTGCCCAAATTCCAAGGCCTGCTCAAGTCCCCCGACCCACTCACCCGCTACTGGGCCACCCATGGCTGCCTCCAACTCGGCACGAAAGCCAAACCCGCCGAGAGTGATCTGCTCGCCGTCCTCACCGACCCCGAAGCCACCATCCGCATCACCGCAGCCGAAGCACTCCACAAGCTCGGCAACCCGAGCGGCAAAAGCCAATTGCTCGCCGAGTTGGAAAATCCGCTGTGCACTGAAGCCCTATTGCTCGCCATCAACGCCCTGCGCCACATCCATGCCATCCAGGAAATCCCTGACAAGGCCCTCAAAGCACTCAACCAAGCACCCGATAGCGGCGGCTATATCAAACGGGCGATTGAACGCACGAAGCTCGGGGAATAAGACCCATCAACGCCGCCTGCCCTGTGAATAAATTGGGAACAATCCGCGAACAGAATTCACAACCTATTGATTTTAAGTAGATAGTGGAATCAATCTGCAGCGAATGCATTTTTGCGGCATTTCCGCTGCATCCATCCTTGCCAAGAGGCCCAAAGCCCCTAGCTTGCAGGGCGAGCAGGCAATTCCCGACCTGCAGGCCACTTCGAAGGAACCCTCGTGGGTCCCCCCAGAGTCCGGGCATTTGCCCCAAGCGCTGGCCGCAGAACCGGGAACCATCTGCTTCACGGGAGGCGGCGCAAGCCCGTCTGAACCGGACCGCGTGACGCACCCCCCACTCCGGGCGGGCTCACCACGGCAACAAAAAGCCGTTCATGTCTGGGTTCACACGGGTTGGCATACGGCCCTTCGACAGCAAGTCAGGCCATCATCCCCGCCCACAGCGCCGGAACCATCCCGTCAATACGACCAAGCGACCACATGTCAAACGCAACAGATAGCTCCCGCCAATCGGGAGATCGCCGGCGTCGCCGCTCACGCGGCGGCAAAAACCGCAACCGCAACAACAACAGCAACCAACAAGGTCAGGGACGCAACCCGAACCACGGCAACCGCAGCGGCGAAGCGCGTTCACCCCGCGTCCGCCGCACCCGCCAAGCAGCCAAACTCAGCTGGTGGCAGAAACTGCTCAAGGCCATCGGCCTCTACAAGGAAGCCGCCCCGAAGAAGGAGCGCAAGATCCGCGAGGATCGCGAGGAAACCCAACAGAGCCCGAAATCGAATACCCGCAACGCCCGCGGCAAATCCCCGAATCCGGAATTCGGCGAGTCCAAGGAATCGTCCGAATCCCGCGGCCAAGGCAAACGCCGCCGGGGTGGAGATCCGTCCACCGTGGGATCCAACCGCGTGTATGTCGGCAACCTGTCCTACGACGTCACCGAACAGGACCTGCAGGAGCTCTTCAAGGGCGTCGGCACCGTCCGCAACGTGGAAATCGTCTACAACCGCAGCACCCACCGCTCGAAAGGCTATGGCTTCGTTGAAATGCTCCGCCAGGACGACGCCGTCCGCTGCGTGGAGGTGCTCAACGACCAACCGTTCATGGGACGCAACATGATCGTCTCCGGCGCCAAGTCGAAACAGGAAGAAGACGAAGATACCGGACCGGAAATCAACGTCGCCAACATCACCCTGGCCCCGCTGCCGACCCAAGCGGTCAGCGAAGCAGCCACGGAAGCAAGCGAAGCCATCAGCTCCGAAGCGACCGTCGCCAGCCAGGAGCCTGACGCCGATCAGGGCAACACCGAGGAGCCATCCTCCCCGGTCCAGTCCTGAGCGAGTCGCCCAGCACTCATCCATCAACCCCCGTCCGGCACATCCGGCGCGGGGGTTTTTTTCTTACAATCGGGACTATTCAAATCCCCCCGGAAGGGTAAAACATCTTGCCAACCCCCTGTCCCACGGATACCCAAGCCCCCCGCTCCGCATGTCCTGCGCATGCCGTCCCAACCATGAAGCTGGCCCAACTGCTGACTGCTGACCAGATCGTCCTCAACATGAAGGCGGTCGATCACTGGCCCGCGATCATCGAACTGGTCGACCACCTGGTGGAAATCGGCCACCTCCCCGCAAGCCAACGCGAGAGCGCCCTCGAATCGCTGCGCGCCCGTGAAGAGCAGGTCAGCACCGGCATCGGCTCCGGCGTCGCCATCCCCCACGCGTTCTCCGACGAACTGGAAAGCGTGGTGGCCATCTTCGGCCGCTCGAAGGCCGGCATCGAATTCGAATCCATCGACAACGCGCCGGTACACTTCATCATCCTCTTCATTGTTCCGCGCAAGGACTACCACCTGCACCTCAGGACCCTCGCAGCGATCGCCAAATTGTTCACCAATTCGGAAGTCCGCCGCCAGCTGGCAACTGCGGAAACGCGCGCGGAGATCCTCCGGATCATCGATTCCAAACCCTCGAGGGTCACTCCGTCCTGAGAGCTCCCGTCCGCCAGCATGACTCTCCTTCAGGATCTTGAATCCCGCCTTGATGACGCCCTGACCCGGGTTCTGGGCGAAGCCACCAAAGCCACCGTCACTGCAGCGGCCGACCTGCGCTTCGGCGACTACCAGAGCAACGCGGCCATGGTGCTGGCAAAAGCCCGCAAGACCAACCCGCGCGCGCTGGCCCAGGAACTCATCGATCAACTCGACCTGAGCGGCCTGGCGACTGCCGAGATCGCCGGACCGGGTTTCATCAATTTCCGCATCCTGCCCGAAGCCTACGCCCGGCAGGCCACCACCCTGCTGAGCGACCCGCAGCTCGGCGCTCCGGCGGTCGGTGCCGGCCACACGGTGGTCGTCGACTTCTCCGCCCCCAATGTCGCCAAGCCGATGCACGTCGGCCACATCCGCTCGACCATCATCGGCGATTCGCTGTGCCGCATCGCCCGCTTCCTCGGCTACCGCGTGATCGCCGACAACCATATCGGCGACTGGGGCACCCAGTTCGGCATGATCCTGCATGGCTGGAAAACGCTGCTCGACATGCAGGCGCTCGAAGCCGACCCGATCCCCGAACTGCTGCGCATCTACCGCGAGGTGAACGCGGCGACCAAAGACGACCCGTCGGTGCTCGAGACCTGCAAGGCAGAGCTGGTCAAGCTTCAGGCCGGCGACGCCGAGAACCTCGCGATCTGGCAACAATGCATCGATGTCTCCAAACGCGGGCTGCAACGGATCTACGATACGCTCGACGTGCGCTTCGACCACTGGCTCGGTGAAAGCTTCTACAACGAGCGCCTGCCCGGACTGGTCGAGGAGTTCCTCAATCAAGGGATCGCACGCGAAAGCAACGGCGCGATCTGCATCTTCTCGGACGGCAGCAAAAAACCCGAGGAAGATCCGTTCATGGTCCACAAGGAAGGCGGCTGGACCGACAACCCGGCGATCATCCGCAAGGCCGACGGCGGCTTCCTCTACGCCACCACCGACCTCGCCACCCTCGAATACCGGATCAAGGAGTGGAATGCCGACGAAATCTGGTACGTCGTCGGCGCACCCCAGCAACTCCACTTCCGCCAGATTTTCGACGCCGCCGCCCGCTGGGGTAAAACCGGCAATTTCCGCCACGTCGCCTTCGGCTCGATCCTCGGCGAGGATCGCAAGCTGATGAAAACCCGCTCCGGCGACAACGTCCAACTCACCGACGTCCTCACCGAATCGGTTGAACGGGCCGCCCGCATCATCGCCGAAAAGAACCCGGACCTCGCCGGTGACGAAGCGGCCGAGGTCGCCCGCATCGTCGGCATCGGTGCGGTGAAATTCGCCGAACTCTCGCAAGGGAGGCTTACCGACTACGTGTTCTCGTGGGACCGCATGCTCGCGCTGCAGGGCGACACCGCCCCCTACCTCCAGTATTCCAGCGTCCGCATCCGCTCGATCTTCCGCAAGCTCGACAGCCCCTTCGACGCCGCCAGCGCTGCGATCTCGCTCAGCGCGCCGGAGGAAATCCACCTCGCCCGCCTGCATGCCCGTTTCGGCGAGGTGCTGCCCAGCACGCTCGAGGACTTCCGCCCGAACCTGCTTGCCAACTACCTGCTCGAACTGGCCCGTGCCTTCCATTCGTTCTTCGAAGCCTGCCCGGTCCTCAAGTCGGAGGAGCCCTCCCGCTCAAGCCGCCTCGCCCTGTGCGAACTCACCGAACGCATCCTCTCGACCGGCCTCGGCCTGCTAGGCATCCAGTGCCCGCAGCGGATGTGAGTGGAGGGTTATCGGTTATCGGTTGTCAGTCAAGAGAGGCGGTTCAGCCGCTCCGACACCACCGCCTCTCTTCACCCATGACTCCTGACCCATGACTCCTGACCCATGACTCCTGACCCATGACTCCTGACCATTAACTTCTTTTTTCAGCTTTTCAGCTTTTCAGCGTTTCCGCTTTTCCGCATCTATTCCCCCTCCTGCCAGCGTTCTACGTCATCGGCCACAAGAATCCGGATACCGACGCCATCTGTTCGGCGATCGGTTACGCCGCCTTGTTGCGCGCCACCGGCGAGGAACCCGGTGCCATCGCCGCCCGCTGCGGTGAAGCGTCGCAACGCACGAAATGGGTGCTCGAACGCGCAGGCCTCGAACTGCCGATGCTGGTCACCGACGTCCGCACCAACGCCGGCATGATCTGCCACACGAACGTGGTCAAGGTGAGCGTCAACGACACCTTCCTCACCGCTTACAACCGGATGCTCAAGGCGGAAATCCGCTGCGTCCCCGTCGAGGATGAACACGGCATGCTCGCCGGCATCCTGCGCTACATCGACCTGCTGCGCCTGCTTCTACCCCAGGACACTCAAGGGATGAGCGTCCGCACCGTGCACGCCTCCCTGTCCCACATCGCCGCCACACTCCACGCCGAAAACCTCGGCAGCAAAGAGAACCTCACCGAGCAGGAGGAAGACCTCATCCTGCTCGTCGGTGCCTCATCCCAAGGCACTGTCGAACGCCGACTCAAGCAGGCGGCCAAGGACGGCAATGTCGATCGCTTTCTGGTCATCTGCGGCGACCGCCCGATCGTCCAACGCTACGCCATCAGCAACGGCGCCCGCGCCCTGCTCGTCACCGGCGACAACGCGGTCTCCCCGGAAATCCAGCAACTCGCACAAGCCCGCGGTGTGGTGCTGCTCCGCTGCGCGCAGGACACCGCCAGCGCATCCACGCTGATCCGCTGCTCGCGCACCGTGCGCCACGTGATGGAAACCCAGTTCTTCACCATCGGCCCGAACGATCCGATCTCGCGCCTGCGCAAACGGTTGTCGAGTTCCGACCAGGACCTGTTCCCGGTCATCGACCCGAAGGACGGACGCATGATGGGCGTGCTTTCCAAATCCGACCTCGTCGATCCGCCACGAATCCGCCTCGCGCTCGTCGACCACAATGAATACGCCCAAGCCGTCAATGGCGTCGAAGAGGCGGAAGTCACCGAAGTGATCGACCACCACCGTTTGGCCGGCGACCTGGTGTCGCGCGAACCGATCCGCTACCTCAACGAACCGGTCGGCTCGACCTGCACGCTGGTCGCCCGCAAGTTCTTCTACCGCGATCTCACGCCGCCTGCAGCAGTCGCCCTTTGCCTCTGCGGCGGCATCGTCTCGGACACGCTGTGCCTCACCTCACCGACGACCACCACCCTCGACCGTGAAATGCTCACCTGGCTGAGCGAGGTGGCCGGCGTGGATCCGAAGACATTCACCGAGGAGTTCTTCGCCGTCGGCTCGTTGATCGCCAACGGCACCCCGGATGAAATTCTCAACGCCGACCGCAAGGAGTTCGAGGAGCACGGGATGCGTGTCAGCATCTCCCAGGTCGAGGAACGCGACCTCCATGGTTTCACCGCCCGGCGCGAAGAACTCGAGGCCGAACTCGGCCGCTTGCATCAATCGAAAGGCTACGACCTGAGCATCCTCGCCGTCACCGACGTCGCACTCCACCACAGCATGGTGCTGGCGATCGGCCGCGAAAGCATCATCAACAAGCTGCCATTCGAACGCGTCGATCCACGATTATTCCATGCCCCGGGAGTGGTCAGCCGCAAACGGCAGATTTTCCCCGCCGTGAGCGAGGCGATCCAGCACTCGCGTTGAACAGGCGACGGCAGCAAGCCGGGATTCAACGGATGTTGCAAACCCGGCCCCTGCCGCTTTCCCACGCGCGCTTGACGCTGGAGTAAAGCGTGCTGAGCGCCTCCGCGGAAAGCACCCGGTATTCGACCTGTTTGGCATGCGTCGTCTGCGGGTAGGTCTTCACCACCATGTTGTGCACCTGCGAACCGGTGCGATCCGCCGCTTGCTCAAGCACCTCCTTGCCGCGATCCGCGATGCGCGCCACACTACGGCCTACCCCGGTCCCCTTGGCGTCATCGCTCACCGGCGAAATGTAATAGAAACGCACCAAGGACTGACCATTGGTATCGACGACCACCTCGTCCACCAACAGCGTGCCGTCGATGACATAACGGTGCTTGCTGATAGAAGTGATCGAACTCAAAGCCACCATGTAATTGCCGCCGCCGACATTCACCTCCCAGAAACGGTTGCCACTCTGGCTGTCGGTCGTCCCGGTATTGTTCTGGTTGTTCGGATCGGTCGTGGTGTTGTTCTGCGCGGACACGGGCACCAGCAGCGCCGCCAGCAGGACGATCAGGGCAAGGAATCGTTCGGGTTTCATCACCGCTAGGATTCCATAAAAATCCCGGTTTGGCCAGCCCTCACCGCAATACTTAAGACAAGTTAAGGATTGTCAGCCATCGCGGCTCGCGGCATCATGAGCCATGGTTCGCTACCGCCCCAACGTCGCGGCCCTGGTGCTCGATGCCAGAGGCCGGCTGCTGGTGTGCGAGCGCGCCGGATGCCCCGGTTCGTGGCAATTCCCCCAAGGCGGCATCGACCCGGGCGAGGAAACACGGGACGCTCTGCACCGTGAGATCCGCGAGGAAATCGGCCTGCTACCGGAACACTACGAGGTGCTCGAGGAGCGCAGCGGCTACCGCTACCTCTACCCGCCCGATGTCCGGAACAAGAAACTCCGCAAACACGGCCACCACGGCCAGGAACAAACGTATTTCCTCTGCCGCCTGCTGCCCGACGCACCGGAAGTCGACGTCGACCAGAAACCACGCGAGTTCTCCGACTACCAGTGGATCAAACCGGCACGCTTCAATATCAAGTGGCTGCCCGCATTCAAACGCGACGTCTATCGCGAAGTGATGCGCGACTTCTTTGAATTGGACCTCTAGAGTCGTCACCTCGGGTCCTGAACAACAAGGCAAGCCCCTCTCGCCGGGACGATAGCCTGCAGAGGCATTCGAACAAGGAACGTCGAACATCGGAATGAGGCAGGTGAGACAGATCGTCATTTTCCTGCCACCAAACTTCGACGTTCGATGTTGAACGTTCGATGTCTTGACCGCCATAGCCCGACGGGCGTCGGCGGTTCGATGTTCAATCCAAGCTCTTCTCGCTTGCTCCACCCAAGCCACCCGGGTCACGGCCGATGCCCAGCAGCAAGGCGAGCACACGTCCGGCAAATCCCAACTTCGACGACCACGGCCGCAGCGGCCGCAGCACCTGCCACCCGGCAGCCTCACCTCTCGCCGTCAGATCAGCCGACGGATTGACCAAGGTCACCGACTCACACAAACCCAGCATCGGCAGATCCGCCGTGCTGTCGGTGTAGCCATGACATCCGGCCAAACGGCCATCAGCCCACCACTCTGGCGGCAGCAAGCGTTTCAGCCGCTCCACCTTCGCCTGCCCCTTGTGATTGCAGAGGTCGGGAAACAAATACCCCCACTGCACCGGAGTGCCGAGGCTCAGATCGAATCCCAACTCACGCCCGATCTCGCGCACATACACCTCGGGGCTGGCCGAGGCAAGGATCAGGAAATCCCCGCGCTGCCGGTGCACGTCGATCCGCTCGCGCAGCTCGGAATAAATCGCCGGCATCACCGCCTTGGCAAAATCCCGGCTGTAGCGGCACAGCGTCGCCCGGTCGATCCCCCACAGGTAACTCAGGAATATCCGCTTCATCGCCTCAGTCCCCAACAAAGCCGCCAAGGGCACGAAGGCGAGGAAAACCGGCAGGAAGATCACCCGCCAAGGTTCACGACGCACCACGAAATGCCGGAACAACAACTGGCAGTCCCAGGCGATCAGCGTGCCATCAAGATCGAAGAGACCGATCGCCGCTGGCGGACGCTCGGAAAGTGATGCGGATAATGACATCGTTAACCGAAATTTCGCATCGCGAGGTTCAACGGTCAACGTCCATTCACCCCGCGATCCCTTCAATGATCCTTGTCCTTGGAACCACCACTGGTGACCACCACCGTGATGATCACGGCCACCACAATAAGCACCCCAAGCGCCAGTCCTAAAATAGAAATACTCATATCAGCTCAAGCTGATGCAGAATTGCTGGGGATGATCGCAACGTCAAGAGAGGACCCACGAGCCGCCCTTCCCCATTGACCCAGCCCCCAGCCCCCTCATACATTCCGCCCCATGCCCGACGCGCCCGCCCCGGACCCCCGTTTCAACGAATTCATCCTGCTTCAGGCCCAGAACGCCGGGCTCTTCCTCGGCCAGATCCCCCACCCGCAGACCGGCCAGAAACAAGTCAACCTGCGCGCCGCCCGATCGGTCATCGATTCCTTGGAAATGCTGGCTTCCAAAACCGAAGGCAATCTCACAGAGTCCGAATCGAAGTTGCTGCAGACCGCCCTGCAGAACCTCAAGCCACTCTACAACCAGGCCGCCGCCAACGACCCATCCTGATCCACCATGCCCTTCGACCCTTTCCACATCGGCAACGTGCCCGTCGGCGGCCCCGTCCCTTTCTTCATCCTCGGCCCCTGTGCGCTGGAGTCCGAGGACTTCGCCTGGGACATGGCCCGCTCACTCAAGGAGATCGCCGACCGCACTGGCATCCACTGGATCTTCAAGGCCTCCTTCGACAAGGCCAACCGCACCTCGGTCGGCTCATTCCGCGGCCCGGGCATCCAGGAAGGATGCCGCATCCTCGGCGAAATCGCCAAGGAACTGAACGTGCCGGTCACCACCGACATCCACACCGCGGAACAAGCGGACATCGCCGCCCAACACATCGACCTGCTGCAGATCCCCGCCTTCCTCTGCCGCCAAACCGACATGCTCGAAGCCGCAGCCAAAACCGGCCGCGCCGTCAACGTCAAGAAAGGCCAGTTCCTCGCCCCCTGGGACACCGTAAACATCGCCGGCAAGATGCGCGCCTTCGACTGCGAACGCTTCCTCATCACCGAACGCGGCACCACCTTCGGCTACAACAACCTGGTCACCGACATGCGCTCGCTCTACTGGATGCGCAAGGAAGGACTGCCGGTCGTGTTTGACGCCACCCACTCGGTGCAACGACCGGGCGGACTCGGCGGCAGCACCGGCGGCGATGGCGAGCTCGCACCCGTCCTCGCCAAAGCCGCCGTCGCCACCGGCATCGACGGATTGTTCATGGAAGTGCATTCCGACCCAGCCAACGCCCTGTCGGACGGCCCCAACCAGATCCCGCTCGAATTCATCGAGGACCTGCTGGTGAAACTGATCGCCATCCACCACGCCGCCCACTGAAGCCCATCCCGCCGTGCGTCCGATCATCACCATCCTCCTGAGCCTCGGCACCGTGCTGAACGCGGCGGATGATGTTGCGCCACCGATCAAGAAACTGCCAGCGGTTTCAGTCCTGCCCGACGGCAGCGAACTGAAAGGCGTGATGATCCCCCGTCACGACGAGAATCACCGGCTGGTCGGCTCGCTCAAGGCCGAGTTGATCACTCTGGTCAGCGAGGAGATCATTTCCGGCGAACAGGTTGACATCGACTTCTTCCGCGAGGACGGTTCGCAGAAAGGCCACATCCACCTCAACCGCGCCATCGTCAAACAAGCCATCGGCATGCTCGAAAGCACGCACCCGGTGGCCATCGATACCGACACTTTCAACGCCAGAGGCAAAGGCCTCCACTACGCATTCCAGAACGGTCAAGGGTTCCTCGTCGGCCCTGCCACCTCCTGGATCCGGGCCCGCAAAGAAACCGCCATGAATGCCAAAGCAACCTCCGTTCTCGGGGCCACCGGACTGGCCCTCATCTCCCAGACCGTGGCCGTGACCGCGGATCCCGCAACGGACAAATCCGATCCGGTGCTCATCCAGACGGTGGACCGCCAGGACCCGGCCTCTGCCCAGCAGCAAACCCGCCAACAACTCGATGAGGCGAAACAGGCGTCCGACGCCGCCAGCAAAAAGGCCCAGCAGTTCATCGAAAACAGCTCACTCGACAGCAAGTCGCTCACCAATCAGGTGCCGGAGGGCGCCAAACCGCTTGAAGTCACCGTGGGCGCCAAGGACACCGTGATCTCGTGCGACGGCGGCATGTATTTCGACGCCGACAAGGGACTGCTCGTCTACCTCAAGAACGTCCGCGTCAACGACCCACGCTACCTGCTCACCGGTGCCGATGAGCTCAAGGTGTTCCTCACCAGCAAGAAGAAACCGGTCAAACCGGGAGACAAAACTCCACCAGCCAGCGAACAGGGCAGCGGCGTCGGCCGATTCGATGAAGTCGACCGCATTGTTGCCACCGGCGCGGTGCGCATCCTCCAACGCGACGTCGAGGCCGGCAAGGCACCGGTCGAAGCCAGCGGCGCATTCTTCTCCTACAAGCCGGCAACCGGTGAAATCCTGCTCAGCGGCGGCTACCCATGGGTAAAGCAAGGGAACAGCTTCATGCGCGCCAAGGAGCCCAACCTCAACCTGCGCATCCAGCGCAACGGCAGCTTCGTCACCGAAGGCCACTGGGAAATGGGCGGCCAGTTGAACCAGAAATAAGCCCCCTCAAGCACCCGAAGCACCGCATCCCGACCATCCAGCCATGCACGACCCCGGATCCACCGTCTGCCATACCGAGACCGCCATCCTCTACGCCAAGGACTTGAAGAAGGTGTACGGTGGGCGCCCCGTGGTGGACGGCGTGTCGATGACCGTGCAACCCGGCGAAATCGTCGGCCTGCTCGGTCCCAATGGTGCGGGTAAAACGACTTCCTTCTACATGATCGCCGGTCTGGTCCCCGCCGACGCCGGCTCGGTCAGCTTCCTCGGCCACGACATCTCCGACATGCCCATGCACCGACGCGCCCGCCTCGGACTGGGCTACCTGCCACAGGAAGAATCGGTGTTCCGCAAACTCTCGGTGCGCGACAACCTGCTCGCCATCCTCGAAACCCGCCCGCATCTCAGCCGCAGCGAACGCCACGATCACGCACAGGTGCTCATGGAACGCTTCGGCATCGCCAAACTGGCGAAATCCCACGCCATCACGCTTTCCGGCGGTGAAAAACGCCGCCTCGCCATCGCCCGCTCACTGTGCTCGGAGCCGAAACTGCTCATGCTCGACGAACCGTTCGCCGGCATCGACCCGATCGCCGTCGAGGACATCCAACGCATCGTCCGCGAACTGCGCGACCGCGACGGACTGGCCATCCTCATCACCGACCACTCGGTGCGCGAAACCCTCAGCATCACCGACCGCGCGTTCCTCATCCACGACGGCCGCGTCATCCTCGAAGGCGCCTCCGAGGAACTCGTCAACGACCCGATCGCCCGCAAACACTACCTCGGCGACGATTTCCGGATGTGAGTCACTGCACAGCAGTGACTCAACCGGTAGGGACGAGCAGCCTGCTCGTCCGACGATTCCCGAGAGCACACGTGAAATCCAATAGATAACGTCACTTCAGATTCAAGCCCATGCTGCTCTGAACAACGTTCAGGCCGTGGTTGCCCACCGCTTCCAGCTGGTTGTTGATGTCGGTGTAGATCATCTCCATCGTCACATCGCCGCCGTCCTGCATGCGCTTCATCGAACCCTTGTTGTTCGCCTTGCGCAGAGTGTTGATCTGAGCCTCCAAACGGTTGGCCTCTTCAAGCAGGGCATTGTTGCCACCACCCACCGACTTCGAGGCGGTGCCGAGCAGCGCCTTCACTTCGACGATCAGTCGGTTCATCTCGTCGTTTTGCTCAGGCAGGAAACGGATTCCCTTGTTGTATTTCCGCTGCACCGCCTTGACCAGACGGTAGATGCGGTCGGTGACCTCCTCGAATTCGGAAACCACGCGCAGCATCGCTGCGATGCGGGTCGCGTTGCCACTGCCGATCTCGTGAGTTGAACACTGGATCAGGTAGGCGGTGATGTCATTGAGCAATTCATCACAATCCTCCTCGATCTTCTTCAACTCAGCCACCTTGTTCGACAAATCGATATCGGGATGGTCGAGCACGTCGACAAAACCCTCGAACATCTCATTGGCCAAACGCGCCATGTGCTGGGTCGAACTTTCGGCTTCAGCGATGTTGAGCTCACCGATGTCCACCAATCCTTGCGAAATGTATTTCAACTTGGACTTGGCTGCATCCGGCTTGGGATCGCGCACCCACCACTCGACCAGACGTGCGATCTGCGGCACAAAGGCCACCAGCACCAGGATGTTGGTGAAGTTGAACAGGGAGTGGAAGATTGCCGTGGCAAAGGCGATGTCACCCTTGAAGTCGGACTTCGCCTCGCGCAACGATTCGGGCAGCATGCCGGCCAGCTTCCAACACAGGGGGGTGAACCAGTAAAAAACCACCAGCATCCAGCAGACACCGATGATGTTGAAGGCGAAGTGCGCACGCGCCGCTCGCCGAGCATGCACATTGGCACCGAGCGCCGCCAGCCAGGCGGTCACGGTGGTGCCGATGTTCTCACCGAGCACGATGGCCGCCGAGTTCTGGAACACCAGGATCGGATCGGTGCTCAGATCACCCAGCCAGCCGTTCATCGCGAAGGTGATCGTGATCGCCATCGCCGCCGAGGACGATTGCACCAACAGGGTCAGGATCACCCCGCCGGCCAGATACATGAGCACCGAAATGAAACCCTTGCCACCCATGAAGGTGACGATGCCCTTGACCAGCTCCGCCGTACCCGGATCATCCTTGATCAGGGCCTTCACGTCCGGCACGGCATCCTTGAGCAAGCCCAGACCGAAAAACACCAGACCGAAGCCCAGGAACATCTCACCCCAGCTCTTCGCCTTGTCCTTGCCGATGAAGACAAACGGCAAACCGATGCCGATCATCGGCAACGCCACATCGGAAATGCTGAACTTGCCGATCACGGCGATGATCCAAGCCGTGATGGTCGTGCCGAGGTTGGCTCCCATGATCAGACCGATCGACTGGATCAGCGTGAGCAGGCCGGCGTTGACGAAGGAGACGACCAGCACCGTGGTCGCCGAGGACGACTGGACCAGCGAGGTGGTGACGAAGCCGGTGAAGATGCCGGTGAAGCGGTTGGTCGTCAGCCCGGAGAGCGCCTGACGCATGCGTTTGCCGGCGCCGCGCTGAACGCCTTCCGACATGACTTTCATGCCAAATAGGAAAACCCCAAGGGCTCCAAGAACTTCCAAAAGACCAGCAACGACGGACCACGTGGTGACAGAGGCGAGCAAATTCATGGGACCCGAGCAGACTCTCCATTCACACCACCCGAGACCAGCAAAAACTACCCGTTTTTCCGAAACCCCTCAGCCTCAATCACCCACGAATCAGACCCTGCGGTCCGGATCCACAGCCCCATCCATCCGCCCTTCACCAACTTTTCATCATCCCGGCCTTTCCACACCCGGTGCTTGGCTGTTGAATGCCGCCAGTCGGCCCGCACCAATGCGGCGCCAGCCTGCCCCATGTCCACCAAAGCCACCTGGAAAGTCAGCGCCGCCGTCATGGCCAGCCGCGTGCTCGGTCTGCTGCGCGAGATCCTCTTTGCCGGGCTCTTTGCCGGTAGCCGCTGGTTGGACTGCTTCTACCTCGCGTTCCGCGTGCCCAACCTGCTGCGCGACCTGTTTGCCGAGGGCGCCCTGTCGCAGGCATTCGTCACCACCTTCTCGAAGAAACTCAAGAACGACGGCGATGCCCCGGCATGGCAACTCGCGAACAAGATGCTCACGCTGAGCACGGTGTTCATGAGCGCGGTCACCGCAATCGGCATCCTCGCCGCTCCATGGATCGTCGATCTGCTCACGATGCTCGGCCGCAGCGGCCACGCCGGCCGCGACTACGACCCGAAGGAACTGACGCTCACCATCACCATGGTGCGCATCATGTTCCCCTTCATCGCCCTGATCTCGGTGTCGGCGCTGGTCATGGGCATGCTCAATGCGAAACACGTCTTCGGCATGCCGGCGCTCTCGTCGTGCTTCTTTAATCTGGGCTCGATGATCGGCGGTGCTGCCATCGGTTGGTGGATGGACCCGGAATGGGGACCCAACAGCCTGATCGGCTTCTCCATCGGCGTGCTCATCGGCGGATTCGCCCAACTGGTCTGCCAATTCCCCGCGCTGTGGCGCACCGGTTACCGCTGCGTCGCCGATTTCCAATGGCGCGACTCCGGAGTCGCCAAAATCCTGCACCTGATGACCCCGGCCGTCATCGCCGCCTCGGTCGTGCAGGTGAATGTCGTCGTGAACTCGATCTTCGCCTACGGCGTGGGCGAAGGCGCGGTCAGCTGGCTGAATTTCGCCTTCCGCCTGATGCAGCTCCCGATCGGCGTCTTTGGGGTGGCCGTCGCCACCGTCACCCTGCCCGCGTTGTCGCGCGCCGCCACCGATG
>JACCDY010069988.1_pt1 | contig 24211 bp, 25 predicted proteins | sample 7446391 | NCBI WGS metagenome assembly JACCDY01 (sample SAMN15323451, study PRJNA562643) | freshwater metagenome | isolation source: river surface water | place: USA:Blue River Watershed | collected 2017-08-18 | reverse complement strand
GGAATCCTTCCTGCACCAGGCCGCCTCGCTGCGTCCCGACGCCGGCGCGCGCCAGCCGAAGGCCGTCGCCATCGGCGCCACGACCGCGGACGCGCTCCGCAAGGCCGGCATCCCGCTCGCCGGCACCGCCGCGGCCCCCACCGCCAAGGCCATCCGCGACGCCGTCGTCGCCGCGCTCGCATGATCGGTCCGGCGCGCATCAAAGTCTGCGGCATCACCCGCCCGGCGGACGTCGCGCTGGTGCTCGCCTACGGCGCTGATTTCATCGGCATCAATTGCTGGTCCGGTTCGCCTCGCTTCGTCCCCGCATCGGCCCGCGCGGCCCTGCTGCGTGAGATCCCCGCGGACCGACGGGTCGCGGTCACGGTCAACCCCACGCCCGCGGAGGCGGCTGCGCTCATCGCGGAGGGCTTCGCGATCGTCCAAGCCCACTTCGACCCGAGCAGAAACGAATGCGACCCGGCGGCCCTCTCCGCCCGGATTGGCGTCCAGGCCCTATGGCTGGCTCCCAAGCTCGCCGACGGGGCGGCCTGGCCGGTCAGCCTCATGACGTTGGCGGCGGGATTCGTGCACGACGCCCACGCCAAAGACGCCTTCGGGGGCACCGGCCGCCGAGCCGACTGGGAACGCTTCACCGCCCTGCGAGCCCGCTACCCCCAGACCACTTGGATTCTGGCGGGCGGACTGGGACCGGAGAACGTGGCCGCCGCCACGGCCACCGGAGCGACCTTTTTAGACCTGAATAGCGGGATTGAAATCAGTCCCGGGCTCAAATCTGCTGAAAAACTGTCGGCAGCCGCCGAAGCGCTGCTTAAAATTGCTCAATCGTAAGCCCCACCCCCTGTTCCCCCGACTTGGCACGGGGGATGCATAAGTGGTCTTGCTCAACCGAACGCCTAACCCAACCTAACACACCACCATGAAGCTCGTCGTCGCCATCATCAAGCCCTTCAAACTCGAAGAAGTTAAGGACGCTCTCGCCGAAATCGGCATCGAGGGCATGACCGTAACCGAAGTCAAGGGCTTCGGCCGCCAGAAGGGCCACACCGAAATCTACCGCGGTTCGGAATACACCGTCGACTTCCTCCCGAAGGTGAAGATCGAAGCCGCCGTGGCGGACGAGCAGGTCGAGAAGGCCATCGCCACCATCTCCAAGGCCGCGCAGACCGGCAAGATCGGCGACGGCAAGATCTTCGTCCTCGGACTGACCGACGTCATCCGCATCCGCACCGGCGAGCGCGGTCCGGCCGCCATCTGAGCTCCGGCCACCATCAAACGAAAGGGCGTCCTGCGGGACGCCCTTTTTGTCGGCTTATTTCGCCGCCTTGGCTGCGTCGCGCTTGGCCAGCATGCCGGGCGAGTGCCACTTGAAGACGTGGTAGGTCGCGGGCGTGTCGCCGGCATTGCGGATGGCGTGGTCGATGTTCGAGGCCTGGAAGATCACCGAGCCGGGACCGAGCTTCACCCACTCGCCGGCCACGAGGCTCTCGACCGTCCCCTCCTTGATGACGAAGAGCTCTTCCTCGGGGTGCTGATGGGGCGGATGGGAAGTCTGTCCGGGCTCGAGGGTCGTGACGTGGCATTCCAGTTCGTCGAGCGTCGCGGTCGGCGCCTGACAGACCTTGCGGACCACGCCGGCCTTGTTCGGCTTCACCGGCAGCTTCTGCCAGTCGAAGGCCTTCGAACCCATCGGCGGCTTGGCCGCCGGGGCCTCGGCGGCCCGGGGCGCGGAATCGGCGGCGAGGAAGCCGGTCAGGCCGAGACAGACGGAAGCGGTCAAGACGGCGACGCAAAGGTCGCGACGGGTGAGGGGAATCATGCGTGCTTCTTAAGGAACCGGCGGAGCCGAGTAAAGAGCCCATCCAGACGCCTTGCCCTTCGCCCGCCCGCAGGCCTAATCTGCGGCATGCTTCGCCCTGCGCATCGATGGACGGCCGCCCTGCTCGCCTTGGCGTGCCTGGCGGCCGGGTGCGGCGACGGGCGGACGACCGCCGAGAAGAAGGCCGCCGAGGGCTACCTCATCATCAACAACATGGCGGAGCCCTCCGGCCTCGACCCCCAGACCATCACGGGTCTCAGCGAGAGCCACATCGTGGGCGCGCTATTCGAAGGCCTGGTCAACTACGACCCGCGCGACCTGCACCCCGTGCCGGGCATCGCCGAGAGCTGGAGCATGTCGGCGGACGGCCGGACCTGGACCTTCCGGCTGCGGGCCGACGCCCGGTGGTCCAACGGCGACGCGATCACCGCCGCGGATTTCCTGTTCAGCTACGAGCGGATGCTGCTGCCGACCTTCGGCGCGGAATACGCCTCGATGCTGCACGCGGTGCGCGGCGCCAAGGATTTCGCGGCCGGGAAAAGCAAGGACTTCCGGACCGTGGGCTTCCGCGCGCCCGACCCGCGCACGCTCGTGGTCGAACTCGAACACCCGGTCCCCTATTTCCTCCAGCTCGTCTGCCACCACAGCTGGATCCCCGTCCACCCCCCGACCATCCTCCGGCACGGCGCCATCGACTCGCTCAACACGCCGTGGACGCGCCCCGGCGCGATGGTCTCGAGCGGCGCGTTCACGCTCGAGACGTGGGAAGTCGCCCGGCGGGTGGTCGTGCGGAAGAACCCCCGTTACTGGAACGCCCGCGCGGTCTCGCTCGAAGCGATCGAGTTCCGGGCCATCGCCGACCTCTTCGCCGAAGAGCGCGCCTTCCGCGGCGGCGAACTCCACGTGACGGGCGCGGTCCCGCCTTACAAGGTCGCCAAGCTCCGCGAGCAGCAGGCTCCGCAGCTGCGGATCGACCCCTTCCTCTCGACCTCGTTCGTCTGGGTCAACTGCGACGTCAAAGGCGACCGGCCGGCCGACGTCGCCGCCCGACGGGCGCTGGGCGACCCGCGCGTGCGCCGCGCCCTCGGCATCGCGCTCGACCGGACCCTCATCGCCGAGAAGGTCCTGCGCGCCGGCGAGACGCCCGCGCTGCACTTCACGCCGCCGGGCACCGGCGGCTTCACGCCCGCCGCCCGCTGGAGCCAGGACCTCGCCGAGGCCCGCCGACTGCTGGCCGAAGCGGGCTATCCGGACGGCCGGGGCCTGCCGAAGTTCGACTACCTCTACGCGACCTCCGAGGGCCAGCAGATGGTCGCCCAGGCCTACCAGGCGATGTGGCGGCAGCGGCTCGGCGTGGAGATCGAGCTGCGCAACCTGGAGTGGAAGGTCTACCTGAGCGCGATGCGCAAAGGCGAATTCCACCTCTGCCGCGGAGCCTGGGTCGGCGACTACAACGACCCCAACACCTTCCTGGAGATGCTCATCACGGGCAACGAACTGAACAACTGCAACTGGAGCGACCCCGAATATGACCGGCTGCTCGGACTCGCCGCCCGCGAGACCGACCCCGCCCGCCGTTTCGGTTATTTCCAGCAGGCGGAGGCCCGGCTCGTCGAACAGGCGCCCGTGCTGCCGGTCGTATTTAATAAGAACAAGTTCCTCATCCGCCCGGAGGTGAAAGGCTGGCACCCCACCCTGCTGGACCAGCATCCCTTCACCGCGGTCCGCCTCGGCCCGGCGAAAGGAGATTGAAGCGACGGGGCGACCGCCTAAGGTCTTCCCCATGCGCACCCTCGCCCTTTCCCTGCTGCTCAGCCTCTTCGCCGCCCTCGGCCTGGCCCAGGTCGAGCCTCTCCGCCCCGCCGGCGCCGACGACAAGGCCTTCGCCAAGCTGCGCGGCATCACCTATTTCTACATCGACGTCATCACCTCCGAGAACCGCCCGGAGGAAGTCGACCTGCGCGGCGAGATCCGCGACGGCATGGAGCTCGAGCTGCGCCGCGCCAACCTGACGCCGAAGGCCATCGAAGGACTCGGCGCGGAGGCCGCGACCCCCTTGCTCGTGATCGAGGTCCGTTTCGACCGCGGCCTGGGACGTTACAACGCCGACGTCATCCTGTCGGTCCGCGACAACGCCACCATCACCCGCAACAAGGAGAGCGTGCTCGCCCAGGCCTACAGCCAGTCGCGCCGCGCGCTCGGCGCCTCGGACACCGCCTTGAGCCGCGAGATCAAGGCGCGGAGCCGCGAGATGATCCTGGAAGTCATCGAAGGCATCAAGCGGACGAAGTAAGCCGCCCCCGCGGACGGCCTCCGGTCATACTCGCTTGCGCCGGCCGCCCGGCGCGCCCATCTTCGCCGGAACATCCTCATGTCCACCGTCGAAGCCCGCCTCGCCGAACTCGGTCTCACGCTGCCGACCCCGCCCGCCGCCGCGGGCGCCTACGTCCCCGCCGTGCGCACCGTCAACCTGCTGTACCTCGCCGGCACCCTGCCGATGAAGGACGGGAAAGTCGTCTCGCTCGGCAAGGTCGGCCGCGAAGTGGACCTCGGCCAGGCCGCGGAGGCCGCCCGCCTCTGCGCGCTCAACGCCCTCGCCAACGCCAAGGCCGCCCTGGGCTCCCTGGAGCGCGTCAGCCGCGTGGTGATGGTCAACGGCTTCGTCAACGGCGTCGACGGCTTCAGCGACAGCCCCAAAGTGCTCAACGGCGCGTCCGAATTCCTGCTGCACGTCTTCGGCGAGGCCGGCAGGCACGCCCGGGCCGCGGTCTCGGTCAACGGACTGCCCTTGGGCGTCTCGGTCGAAGTCCAGCTGGTGCTCGAGGTCCGCGACTGAACCGCCCTCAGCCCTCGGACAGGCTGACGCTCGCGAAATCGATGCGGAAGGACTTGCCCTCCGGCGGCCGTCCGCAGTTGCCGATCATCCCGCACGCCCGTCGCACCATCTCCTGCATGCGCGGGTCCGACGGACGTCGCAGCCATTCGGCGAAAGTCACGAAGCCCGAGGCGTCGACCGCGACCGTCACGCCGCAGGTGCCGCCGGCCGCGACCGTGGCGCCTTCCGCCGCGACGACCTCGTTCCAGGCCGAACGCAGGCGGGCCTGGACTTCGCCGGCGTAAGCCGCGAGGGCGGAGGCCGAGCCGCCTTCGCCGCCGTTGTCGCCCGTCCCGAAATTGCGTCCTTTCTTGACGCTCACGCCGCCGATGCCGCCGGACCGGGAGCCGGAACCGGCGCGACCGGACTTGCTTTGGTTGAACTCGCTCAAGGTCGTCTTCGCGCTCTTGCCGGAAGTCCCCGAACCCTTGGGGCTGTTCTTGGCCAGGCTTTTCGGGGACGCGGCGGAAGTCTGCGCGGCCTGTTCGGCCGACTCGCGCTCGCGGAGGATCTTGTCGACGTTGAGTTTCGGCACCTTGATGCGCGCGATGCCGGCGTCCGTGCCCGTCTCGGCGCCCTTCGCGACGCCCGCGGCCTTGCCCACCTCGCCCGCGCGCTTGCCGGGGATCCCGTCCAGCCTCACCAGCAAGGGGTCCTCGGGGTGGATGGTCTCCGTCGGGTGGTGCGCGGCATACCAGGAGAAACCGACGATGGCCGCGAAGATGCCGAGGTGCACCGCGAGGGAACCGACCCAGCCTTTGCCACCGGCGGACATCGTCAGCGGGTCTCCGTGTCGAGCCCGGCCTTGGTGAGGCCCTTGGCCTTGGCGGTCGACAGGATGTCGATGATCCGCTGGTAGGAAAGCGTGCCGTCGCCGCGGATCCGGATGACGGGCTGCTCGGCCTCAGGCAGGGCCGCGATGGTCGCGAACTCCGCCTCGAGCTGGGCCTGGGTGACGGCGCGCTGGCCGATGGTGAGCCGGCCGGCCCGGTCGATGCTCACGATGCGATACTTCTCCTTGGTGTCCGGCGCGCGTCCCGCGCCTTTGTCCGCCTTGGGCAGCTCGACCGCCGTGGTCTGCTCCAGCACCGGCGTGGCGATCATGAAGATGATCAGCAGCACGAAGCAGAGGTCGAGCATCGGCGTCACGTTGAGCTCATTGAGCACGTGCAGGCGATTGGGCTTGGAGAAGGAGCGGGCCATCGGGGGCTATCGGGCGTCTTCCCAGCCCGGCAACGCCGCAGGCGGCGCCTCGGCCGGGGCGGCCGGGGCGGCGGGCGAGCCGACGGAGGGAGCCGCGGCCCGTTGCAGACGTTCGCGCTCCTGGGCGGCTTCGAAATTCCGACGGGCCTCGCCCTCGAGTTCCAGCTCGACGCGGTCGGCGAGCGAACTCGCGAAATTCTCCAGCTCCGTGGTCATGATCTTCACCTGCGTGAGCAGGTAGTTGTAGCCGAAGGTCGCCGGGATGGCCACGAGCAGGCCGAGCGTGGTCGTGACCAGCGCGCCGCAGACGCCGGGCGCGAGCTGCGCGATGCTGGCCTTCTCGGTGAGCGCGCCGAAGGTCACCATCACGCCCCACACCGTGCCGAGGAGCCCGAGGAAGGGGCCGCCGGAGACGAGCGAACTGAGCAGGACCATCTTGTCCTCGTATTTGACCATCGTCCGGGCGACGCCGCGTTGCACGGCGTTCTCGACGTGGCCCATGCAGAGCGTGACGTCGGCCGGACGCGCGAGGCGCCCCTTGTGGCGCTGCACGGCGGACACCGCTTCGGCGACGAGGAATTCGTAGGGCCCGAGGTTGGAACCACGGGGGAAATTGAGGGCCACGACGGAAGGCTCGTCCCGCAGGCGGCGTTCGAAGGCGTGGTTGCGCCGGCGCAGCTCATGGATGTCGGACCACTTCTGGATCATGGCGCCCCAGCCGATGAAGGAACAGATGCCGAGGACGACGGCCACGGCCATCCCGGCGCTGTCCATCTGCTTGAAATACCAGAAGGCGCCCTTCTCGGCTTCGGCCAGCACGAGCATGAAAACAGGAGAAAGCATCACCTGACAGGCAATCCGGCGAAGCGAAGGCTTCAACCTGAAAAGGTTCGGGTCGCGCTTGAAACCGGGACCGATCGCTGGCATCGTGAGGGCTTGATTCCTCGTCCGCCATCTTGCCAGGGCTGCGTCCAGGCGACCACGACCTACTTCACGCTCGTCGCCGGAGGAAAGGCCGAGACCTACGCCTGCTGCCAGGGCTGCCCCTCGCTCCTGGCCGACGCCATCCTGCCGTCGGTCGCCCTCGGGCTCAAGCTGGCGGTCCCCGCCCCGGTCGGGCGCAGCAAATGCCCCGCCTGCGGTTTCCGCTGGGCGGATTACGAACGCGTGCATCGGCTCGGCTGCCCGACGTGCTACGAGACGCACGCCCCGCAGGCCCTGGCCACCATCGCCCGGATCCAGCCCGGACTCGAACACCAGGGACGCCGCCCCTTCGATCCCGTCGCCGACCGCGAGTCGCGCCTCGCGAAGGCCCGGCTCCAGCTCCAGGAGGCCCTCAAAGTGGAGGACTATGAGGCGGCGGCCGCGCTCCGCGACCAGATCGCCGGACTGGAGAACCACCCGCCCGGGGCCCGCCCCTGACTTTCCGAGGATGAAACCCACCGCCCTGCTGACCAATGACGACGGCATCAACGCCGCGTTCCTCCATGCGTTGGCCGCCGCCTGCGAGTCCGCCGGCTTCCGGGTCATCGTCGCGGCCCCGGCCGGCGAAAGGAGCTGGATCGGCCGCGCGTTCAGCCGCCACCGCGAAGTCACCGTCACGGATTACCCCGGCTTAGGGGAGCAGGCCTGGTCCATCGACGGCACCCCCTCGGACTGCGTCAACATCGCCTTGGGACACCTGCTGCCGAAACGTCCGGACGTCGTGCTTTCCGGCATCAACATCGGCTTCAACGCCACGATGCCGCTTTGCCTCAGCTCCGGCACGCTCGCCGGAGCGACCGAAGGCACCGCCTGGGGGCTGCCCGCCGTGGCGTGCTCGCTCGACCTCGAACAAAGCCTCTTCGAGCAGATCCATCGCAACTCCTCCGTCTGTCCCGCGGCCCTCCGGCCGCACCTGGAAGCCGCCGCCCGGCATGCCGCCCGCTTCGCGCGCGAGCTGCTGGGCCGGCCGCCTGACCGCCCCCTGATGGTGCACAGCCTGAACTACCCGGCGACCGTCACGGAGCTGACCGCCATGGAACGGACCACGCCGGCCTTGGTCCGGCATGGCTGCCTGTTCAAGCCCACCCCCACCGGCTACGCCTTCGCCTGGAACGACGGAGAAGCCATCGGCATCGACCCACGGAGCGACCTGGCCGTGCTCGAACGCGGGCTGATCAGCCACACCGTCTTCGACTTCGGCGGGACGGCCTCGCTCTGAGCCGACTCAGTGGCTGTGGCCGTGATCGTGGCCGTCGCCATGATCATGGTCATGATGGCCTTCGCCGGCGAAGAGCACCGGCAGGAGCAGCACCAGACCGGCGATCAAAGCCGGGGCCCAGGCATTACGCTGACCGTGGGCGGCAAGGAAGGGGTAGAAAGCGACGTAGCCCGCGAACGCCCAGGCGCCGAGGTGGTTGGTGAAGATCCACAGGCCCTTGAGGCCGCCGTCGTTGGCGCGGCGTTGGACGTAGACCGACAGGAACCCGGCGAAGAAGACCGCCGAGAGGACGAGCAGGAAGACGGCGAACGGAGCCCAGCCTTCCACCGCGTGGTGGTGGATCTCCTCGGCCTGCTTCTTGAAATCGGCGGCGACGGCGGCCTCGGCCTGGGCCTGGGCGGCCGCGGCGTCGAAAGCCTTGCCCTTGGCGGCGGTCTTGGCCTTGGCCACGGCCTTGTCGACCAAGGCGGCCTTGGCGGCGGCCTCCTGCGCATGCGCGGAGGACTCCGGCAGGGTGTGGCTCATGTAGTGATAAGACCCGACGGAGACGCCGTAGAAAATCGCCGTCAGCAGGACGGTGTTGATGACCAGGCCGAGGCGGCCGAGGGGCTTGGAAAGGTCCAGCGAGAAGCTCATAGGTGCGAAGCGGCAAAGTAGGTCGGCCGCCCCACCCTTCAATTCCAAACTTGGAAACCCGCCGATAACCCGCCTGATGAGGGCCAGCCATGGCCCGCCCCCTCCCTGAAACCGTCCTTTTCGACCTCGACGGCACGCTGGTCGACAACTTCGAGGCCATCCACCGCTGCTACGACGAGGTCATGGGCATGATGGGACTGCCCGGCGTGACCCTGGAAGAGATCCGGCGCGCGGTCGGCGGCTCGGTCAACGTCACGGTCGTCAAGCTGGCCGGCGAGGCCAACGCCCCGACCGCCACCCGGCTCTTCCGGGAGCACTTCCCCTCGGTCATGTTCCACGGGCTCCGGACCTACCCCGGCTGCCGCGAGATCCTCGTCGCGCTGCGCGCCCGGGGCGTCCGCGTCGCCGTCTACACGAACAAGGACGACGCCAACTCCAAGCAGATCATGCGGCACCTCGGCCTGGATGACGCGGTCGACGACGTCTTCGGCACGAACGCGCACCCTTGGCGCAAGCCGCAGCCGGAGTTCACCCACTTCGTGCTTTCGAAACTCCGCGCCGACCCCGCCCGGACGGTGATGGTGGGAGACTCGCCCTTCGACATCGCCACCGCCCGCAACGGCCGCCTCGCCGCCATCCACTGCGTCACGACCGGCAGCCATACCGCCGAGGAACTCGCGCCTTACGCCCCCGACACGATCCACGCCGGCCTGGCCGAGCTCGGCCGGGAGGCCTTCGGCCTGGGTTGATTTTCTTTTCGCCCCCGCCCCGCGGGGGTGATTGGCTGGAGGCATGTCACCGCCCCGCGAGACTCCGCGCGGACCCGAAACCACGCTTTCGGGCGTGGTCGAGCGCATCCTGTGGCTCGACGAGGAGACGCATTTCACGATCGCCGAACTGGCGCCCGAAGCCGGCGACAAGGTGGTCATCCTCGGGAACATGACGGGGCTGCAGTGCGGCGAGACGGTCGACGTCAACGGACATTGGGAACGCCATCCTTCGCACGGCGCCCAGCTGCGCGTGCGCACCTTCAGCTCGCGACTGCCTTCCTCCGTCCACGGCATCCGCAAATACCTGGGCAGCGGGCTGATCAAAGGCATCGGCAAGACCTACGCCGACAAGATCGTCGCCAAGTTCGGCGTGCGGACCTTCGACATCATCTCCAACCAGTCAGGACGGCTGCGCGAAGTGGACGGCATCGGCCCAGGCCGGGCCAAGGCCATCAAGGCGGCCTGGGACGACCAGAAGGCCCTGCGCGAGGTGATGGTCTTCCTGCAGACCTACGGCGTGACCAACGCGCTCTGCGTGCGCATCGTCAAGGCCTACGGCCAGGACGCCAAGAAGGTGCTCACCACCGAACCCTACCGCGTCTGCCGCGAGGTCGAAGGGGTCGGCTTCAAGACCGCCGACAAGATCGCGCGCAACCTCGGCCTGCCCACCGCCGGCCCGCAGCGCGTGGACGCCGGCATCCTCCACACCTTGCAGGAACTCGAAGGCGAAGGCCATAGCGCCTTCCCCGACGAAGGCCTGCTGGAGAAGGCGACCGAGCTCCTCGAGGTCGACAAGACGATCGTCCACGACCGCCTCCGCAAGCTCATGGAGGAGAACGCCGTGGGCGTGCTCCCGACCCGCGGCCTGCGCCTCGTGCAGCTGCGTCCGCAGGAGAACGCCGAGAAATCCATCGCCGCCTCCGTCCAACGCTTCCTCGCCACGCCTTCCGGCCTGCCCGCCATCGTCGCCGAGAAGGCCGTCGAATGGGCGCAGACCCGGGCCGGCTTTGCCTTTTCGCCCGCCCAGGCGGCGGGCGTCCTGATGGCCCTGCAGAACAAGGTCACGGTGCTGACGGGCGGTCCGGGCACGGGCAAGACGACCATCCTGAAGGCGCTCTGCGACATCCTCGGGGCCAAGCGCGTGCGGATGGCGCTGGGCGCCCCGACCGGCCGCGCCGCCAAGCGCATGACCGAAGCCACGCGCGTCCCGGCCTCGACGATCCATCGCCTGCTGAAGTTCGACCCGCTCGAAGGAGGCTTCACCGCCAACGCCGAGAACCCCCTCGCGACGGATTTCGTCATCATCGACGAGTCCTCGATGCTGGACACCAAGCTCGCGGCGGCGCTGCTCCGCGCGGTGCCGGGCACGGCCCACGTGCTGCTCGTCGGGGACGTCAACCAGCTCCCCTCGGTCGGGGCCGGCAACGTGCTCGGCGACCTCATCGACTCGGGGGCCGCGGCCGTCACGCGCCTGGACACGGTCTTCCGCCAGGGCGCGCGCAGCGGCATCGTCACGGTCGCGCACGGCATCCTGCATGCGGACGCATCGCCCCCGACCCCCGTCGAGGATCCGGCGAGATTGGATTTCGCCCAGGACATCCACTTCGTCCGCGTCGACGACCCGGAGGCCTGCGTGGCGATGGTGACGAAGCTCTGCTGCGACGTCCTGCCCAAGGCCCTCCGCCTGGACCCCCTGCGGGACATCCAGGTGCTCGCGCCGATGCACAAAGGCACGGGCGGGATCCAAGCCTTCAACCAGGCCCTCCAAGGCCGTCTCCGCGGCGCCGACGCGCGCCCGGGGCGGATCCAGCCCGGCGACAAGGTCATCCAGACCCGGAACAACTACGACAAGAACGTCTTCAACGGCGACTTCGGCGTGGTGCTCGGTCAGAACGAGGAAGGCACGCTGCTCATCGATTTCGACGGCGCCCGCGTCGAGCTCGAACGCGGCGAGCAGGGCGACCTCCATCTGGCCTACGCGGTGAGCATCCACAAGTCCCAGGGCTCGGAGTTCCCGGCCGTCGTGGTGCCGCTTCTCCGCCAGCACAGCATCATGCTGGCGCGGAACCTCGTCTACACCGCCGTCACCCGCGGCCGCCGGCAGGTCATCCTGGTGGGCGACCCGACGGCCTACGCCATGGCGGTCCGCAACGCGGCGGATTCGCGTCGCGTCACGGGCCTGCTGCCGCGCCTGCGCGGCGAGGAGTGATCAGAGCGAGGCGAGCTGGCCGCGGAACGCCGCGATCGCCTTGTCGGGGGTGACCGACTTCGCCCAGCCGCACTCGAAGCTGTAGGCGCCGGCGTAACCGAGCTCCTTCAGCACGCGCAGGTGCGGACGGAAATCGTCGCCCTTGGTGCCCGGCGCGCTGCGCACCTCCTTCTCGGCGACATGGCAATGGATGAGGCGGCCCTTGGCCTTGCGGAGCTCGGCGGCCGGATCGTCGTCGCGCAGCATGTGGTAGAGGTCGGCGGTCAGGAAGACGTCCGGACCGGCGGCCGTGATGATCTCGACCGACTCGGCGATGCTCGTGCCGAGGTTGGTCTCGGCGCTGTTCAGGTTCTCGATGGTGAGGCGGAGGCCATGGTCGCGGGCGATCGGGGCGATGCGGCCGAGGATGGCGGAGAACTGGGCGCGGGCCTTGGCGGGATCGAATCCCGGCGGGCAGCGGCGCGAGGCGCCCGAACCCACGGTGATGATGCCGACGCCGAGCTGGCGGGCGCGCGGGAAGGCCGTCCGCACCCACTTCTCCACCTTGTCGTGCTGGGCGTCGGGCCCGACCATCGGGATGTCGCCGCCGATGAAGCCGTTGAGGAACGTGACCGGCAGGGGCAGGCCCTTGAGCAGCGGCAAGGCTTTCGCGAAAGCCTCGTCGGGCTTGCCGGGGATGAGTTCGGTCGCGAGGGAAAGCTCCAGGTAGTCGTAACCGGCGGCGGCGAAGGCGGCGGCCTGCTTCTTGTCCATGCCGCCGATCGGAGCCGGGCCGGCAGGCCGGGCCGAAGGGGTTTCGCCGAAAGCGGCCAGGGCGGGCAACCCTGCGGCGAGCGAGAGGAAGGTGCGACGATCCATGCCCCGAGACTGGCCGGCCGCCGGCGGCGGTCAAACGCCAACCATCAGAGCCGGACGCGCAGGGTGCCCCGCGTGACGCCCAGCTGGTTCAGCACCTTGAGGTCGTTCCAAAGCGCGGTGCCGTCGAGGTCGCCCCGCAGGAGGGCCTGGTACTTCTCGAGGGTGCGGCTGACCGTCGCGGCGTCCTCGTCGACGAATTCCACGCGGAACCGGCGGACGCCCAGGGCGAGCAGCTGCGTGACGTATTCGGCGCCGGTCTGGGCCCGGGAGTTGAAGAGCGTGTTCCGGCAGCCGGCGTCGGCCTTGAGGATGTGCTCGGCGCCGACCCGGTCACGCAGCTTGACGCGGTGCTTCTCGCACGGCCGGCCGCAGTCGCGGTAATCCTTGCCCTTGGAGAGGAAGGTGCAGAACACGCAGTGCTCCATGTGGAACATCGGCATGTGCTGGTGGATGGTGACCTCGAACCATTCCGCCGGAGCGGAGCGCAGCAGCGCCGCGAGCTGCTCGGAATCGAGGTCGTAGGAAGCCGTGAGGCCTTCGAGGGCGTGCTCGCGCATGAGCCACTCGGCCGTCAGCCCGTTGGCGACGTTGAGGGAGAAATCGCCGCGGAGACGGCGACCCTTGAAGGCGCGGAGATCCTCGTGGTTGCGGACCAGGTACCCGTCGGCCTCGCAGGACAGGACGATCTCGCTGATGCGCCCTTCGCCCTGCTTGTGGACCCGCGGGCCCATGGCCCAGAACTCCACCTTGCGGCCGGCCTCCTGCTCGTAGGCCCGCACGCGGGCGACGGCGGCCCGGAACTTCTTGGGATCCTCGTATTCGGCGTAGATCACGCGGGCCCCGCTCGCGAGCGCCGGCTCGAGCTGCTCGGGTTCGCGGATGACGACGACGATCTCGGCTTCGCCCGGCCGCCGCGGCTCGAACGGGGCGACCTGGGTCGCCGCTTCCTCGTAAGGCAGCAAGGTCCAGCGGAGCGGCTGGCGGCGGAGCTTCGTGATCTGCTCCGCGAGATCGCGGCGGAGGCGGTTGAGTTCGCTGACGGGGACGATGAGCGCGCCTTCGAGGTCGGCCTGGAGTTCGCCCAGTTCGAAGCCCGTGTCGCCGAGGCGCCCGAGCTGGTCGCGCAGGGTCGTGACGTCCAGCGGACGTTTCTCCGCCGCGGCGCAGGGCATCGCGGTCTCGCCGGCGACGACGTGTCCTTCGCCATCGTTGAATTGGACGCGGAGGGGCTGGCCGAGGCGCCCGATCACCTTGGCGTGCAAGGGCCGGCGGTAGTTGGCCTTCTCGCGGTCCCACGAATCGTGCAGCCGCTTGTCGAGCTCCTGGTCCTTGGTCTTCCAGAGGATCGCCCCGGGCCTGACCTGGGACCAATCGACGTCCTCGCGGCCGAACCGCACGAAAGTCAGGCCCCCGCGGGCCGGCTCCAGCCCATGGACGAAGCCGCCCTGCTCGCGCTCGGCGGGCTTGCCTTGGTCGAAGACCACGCCGTCCCCGGGCTTGAGCGGGGCTTCGAGACGCATCGTCACGCCGTTCGTGGCGACGTCGACGACCGTGCCGAGGTAGGCCCCGCGCTTCTTGCCGAAGCGGGCATGGACGAGCTGCTGGTTGTCGATGCCGCGCAGCCAGCCGGTGTGCAGGCCGCGCGAGAAGGTCATCTGCATCGCGTAGTCCTCCTCCTGACGGACCTGCAGGGCGGCGCGGTCGGCGTCGGCGCCTCCGGTCAGGGCGGCCCAGGCCGCGTCGACGGCCCGACGATAGGCCTTGGTGATGGCGGCGACGTATTCCGGGGATTTCAGGCGGCCTTCGATCTTGAGCGAGCGGATGCCGGCCCGGATGAGGTCCGGGACGACTTCGATGCCCGCGAGGTCCTGCGGCGAAAGCAGGTAGGCCTTGTCGCCGAGGTCGCGCACGACGCCGTCGACGACCAGTTCATAGGGCAGGCGGCAGGCCTGGGCGCATTCGCCGCGGTTGGCCGAGCGGCCGCCGAGGGATTCGCTCGTCAGGCATTGGCCGGAATAGGCCACGCAGAGCGCGCCGTGGACGAAGACCTCGAGGTCGAGCGGCTCGCCCCGGGAGGCCTGTTCCGCCTGCAGCTTCTGCATCTCGGGAACGGAGACCTCGCGGCCCAGCACGGCCAGCGATGCGCCGAGCCCGCGGGCGTAATCGACGCCCGCCGCGCTCGTGACCGTCATCTGCGTCGAGGCGTGGATCGGGAAGTCGGGCGAGATCCGACGGATGAGGCGGCAGACCCCGGGATCCTGGACGATGGCGGCGTCGACGCCGGCCGCGACGATCGAGCGGAGCGTACGCGCGGCCTCGGCCAGCTCGTCGGGGAAGATCAGCGTGTTGAAGGTGACGTAGCCCTTGACCCCGCGACCATGCAGGTAGGCCATGAGCTCCGGGAGGTCGGACTCCTCGAAGTTCTTGGCCCGGACGCGGGCGTTGAACCGGCCGACCCCGAAGAAGACGGCGTCGGCGCCGTTCTCGACCGCCGCCCGCACGCAGTCCCATTCGCCGGCCGGGGCGAGGACTTCGGGCTTGCGGAGGGAGGAAAGGAGGCTGGTGGCGGACACGCGGACAGGAAGACACAGTCCGCCCTTCCCTGCAAAGAACAATTCGGGCCGGCAACCGGCCGAGGGCGCTTCCGGGATTGCCCCGGCCCGCCCTTGCCGCCCTAATCGGGCCCATGTACGACAAGCTCGAAGAAATCTTCCGGATGCAGGAAGCGCTCAACAAGCGCATCGGCGTCGAAACCGCCGGCATGACCGAGGAGGAGAAGATCAAATGGGTCCTCAACTACCTGCGCGCCATGCAGCAGGAGATGGCCGAACTGACCGACTCCGTGCCCTGGAAGTGGTGGGCCAAGTATCAGAAGTTCGACGAACAGAACGCCCGCGTCGAAGTCATCGACCTCTTCCACTTCCTCATCTCCATCGCCCAGGTGCTCGGCATGTCCGCCGAAGACGTCTACCAGGCCTACCTGAAGAAGAACGCCGTCAACCACCAGCGCCAGGACTCCGGCTACGTCAAGAAAGACGAGAACGACTCCCGCCACATCTGAACCCCATGCGCCGCTCCGTCGTCCGCCGCCCCGGCTTCACCCTCATCGAACTCCTGGTCGTCATCCTGGTGATCGGGATCCTCGCCACCATCAGCTTCGGGATGTTCAAGGCGGCGACCGACAGCCGCAACCGCGGCAAGTCCCGCGGCGACATCCAGGCCATCTCCGTCGCCTGCCAGAGCTACCGCAAGGCTTACGGCGACTTCCCGGTCTGCGCCTCGGGCACCGACGACAGCTTCCGCCGCGACCTCTTCGACCAGCTTGTCGGCCGGCGCGTCATCCGGATCGTGACCGTGGGCACCGCCCCGCAGCTGCTGGATTTCGACAGCACCTCCCTGCCGGGAGGCACCACGCGCCTGCAGCGCCCTTTCCTGGGCGTCGACGACATCACCACCAACGACGATTCGGCCATCGCCGCGAACGACTGGCGCGGCGGCTCCGCCGCCTGCCGCGAAATCATCGACGCATGGGGCAATCCCTACGATTATCGTTACCGCGCCCTCGGCCGCTTCACCGACTGGAAGTCTCCGAACTTCCTGCTGGTTTCGTGCGGCGTGAAGTTCGTCGCTCCCGCGGCGGAAGGCCTGCCGCCCCCCGCGAACGAATACTGGGACCCATCCGGGACCATGACCCGCAGCGGCATCGTGCCCCCGACCTATTTCGACGAGACCGGCGCCGTCACCGGACCGTTCCGCGCCGACAACCTCGTCAATTGGACGAACTGACCTCGCGGGTCAGCGGGCCGCGCATGGCCCAGGCCAGGCCGGCGCAGAGCAACCAGGCGATCAGCCCCGTGGCGAGGGTGTGCGAGAGGAAGTGCTCGCCGCGGGCGACCTGATAGAAACCCATCCAGGCGCCCACCCCCAACCCGAGGGCGAGCCCGCGCCAACGTCGTTCGGAGAGGATCCAATAGCACGCCATCAAGGCGAAGCCACCGCTCGCATGGCCGGCGGGAAAGGCATGACAGGGATAGCCCGGCGGCTTCGGCTGGAACAGCAGCAGGTGCTCATGGGCGCCTCCGTAGAGCTTCAGGTCCAGAGGGGTGGCCATGTGGCTGACCGCCCGCAGCTGCGTGCAGACGACCGGCACCAACGCGAAGCAGGCCAGCAAGTAAAGCGCGCGCATGCGTCGGCGCGGCCGGAAGAGGGCCACGCCGATGAGCACCACCGCCGCGAGGATGATCAGGGCCTTGGGACCACGGTAGGCCAAGACCATGCCGACCGGATGCTTGTGAGGGACGAGCCAGCCCTGGCCGTCCCAGAAGAGCGATTGGAACCAGAGGTCGACCGCCTCCCCGCCCAGACCGGGGAGACCGAAGAAGGCGACGGTCGCCGCAAGCAGCACCGCGGGCGCGGCCAACGACGCGGGCTTAACGACCGGGATTGCGGAGTCCGCCTTGGTGGAAAAGTTCATCAGTGCCCTGGTAGTAGATGATGGCCTCGTCGATGGCGGCGGCGTCCGGCGCGGCCACGGGAGTCAGCGCCCCGGTCGCGAGGTCGGCCTGATACTGGACGGCCTGGCGGACCGGCTTGAGCACGGTCATGAGTCCGTCCGGGCGCAGCATGGCGATCTTCTGGTAGTTGCTGATGAAGGCGCGCGGACGATAGGCAGGGCTGAGGACGTCGGCCCCCACGAAGCGGGAGCGATATTCGACCCCGAGCAGGCCGAGCACCGTCGGGGCCACGTCGATCTGGCTCATCATCGTCTCGATCTTCCGGGGCGCGAGGTTCGCCGGCGACCAGATGAAGAGCGGGATCTCATACTTGCGGATCTCCAGTTCGCGCTTGCCGGCCACGGAGGCGCAGTGGTCGGCGACGATGACGAAGACCGTGTCCTTGAACCAAGGCTTGTCCGCCGCGGCCCGGAGGAACGCCCCGATGGCGTGGTCCGTGTAGGCCACGCCGCCCTCGCGGTTGACGAACTTCGGGTCGATCCGACCGGCCGGCCAGGTGTACGGACGGTGGTTGGAGGTCGTCATCACGAAGTGATGGAAGGGCTTGCCCGCGGCGTGCGACTTATCGGCCTCGTCCAACGACCAGGCGAAGGCGTCCTCGTCGCAGGCGCCCCATGCGTTCGCGAAGGTCGGCCGCTTGCCCGCCTGCAGCTGGATCGGCAGGTCGACGACGCGGTAGCCGTTGGACCCGAAGAAATAGTTCATGTTGTCGAAGAAGCCGTCCCCTCCGTAGAGGAACGACGACTCGTAACCCTGGGCATGCAGGGCGGAGCCCAGCGTCATCAGGTCTTCGCAGCCGGCCCGGCGGAGGACCGACTGGCCCGGGATGGGGGGCAACGCCAGCGAAAGCGCCTCCATGCCGCGGACGGTACGCGTGCCCCCGGCATAGCAGCGGGAGAACCAGAGGGACTCGCGGGCGATGCGGTCGAGGTTGGGCGTGAGTCCCTTGGACTGGTATTCCGGAGAACCATAGCAGCCGAGGTATTCCGCGCTGAGGCTTTCGATGGTGATCTGGATGACGTTCAGCCGCCGCGTGGGGCCGGCGGGCCGGATCCGTCGGGTGATGTCGTTGAGGTCGGCCGACGCCGCGACGCCGCCCTGGGCCAGCAGCGTGGCCCGGAGCTGCGCCACCGCGTCCGGGCGCGAAGGATAGAAACGTTTCCACTCCAGCTGATTGGCCCAGAACGCCGCCAGGAAGGAGTATTCGCCGTTCTTCGCGAGTTCGGCGTCGTAGCTGTTGGCCCAGCCCGGCTGGGGCGCGCCCATGTGGCGCAAGCCCGCCGTGAGGCGTTCGGCCACGCCGGTATGCTGCGTCGAAGAAGCCTTCAGGTCGCGACGACCGACGAAGTAGGCCGTCAGCAGCAGCACGAAGGCCGGGGCGAGCAACCAGGCGAAGGCCCGCCAGCGCGGGGCGGGGTCGGCGACGGCGCCCTCGGCCCAACGCCGCACCCACCCGAGCCGGGACCAGAGCCAGAAAAGTCCGGCCGCGACGACGACCACGCCGGCGATGATGAGCGGGAGATTGTAAGACTCCTTGATGTTCTTGAGGACTTCGGTCGTGTAGACGAGGTAGTCGACGGCGATGAAGTTGAACCGGACGCCGAACTCCTCCCAGAAGAGGATCTCGGAGACCTTCCAGAAGACGAAGACGCCGGCGCCGAAAACCCAGGCCGCGCGCAACGGGAAGCGGCCCCAGGCGGAAGCCGCCCAGCCACGCGGCCAAGCCGCGCTGAGCAGCCCCATGGGCAACGTGAGGAACCAGGCCATGCAGAGGTCGAACAGCGCGCCTACGACGAAAGCCCCGAGCGTCGGCCAACCCCACGACACGCCGTCGGCGGCGGCCACGAGCAGTCCGAGCCGCAACAGAGTCCCGAGGAGCACGTAGGTCAGAGCCAGGAGCAACGTTCCTCCCTGCCTTGATTCCAGCACCTTAGAAAACAGAGGCTTCACTCCGATAGTCATCGGAAAATCACCACGGAGAGCGAGCATTTAAAGCCCGCCCGGCCGCCATCATTCCGGCACCTCGTCGACACCGGACCCGCCCCAGGGATGACATCGGCAGATCCGCCGGAAGCCCAGCCAGCCGCCCTTGAAGAAACCATGCCGGCCCAACGCCGTGATCATATAGGCCGAACAGGTCGGGTGATATCGACAGCCTGATCCGGGGATCAGGTGCAGGGGCTTGGAGATGAAGAGCTGGTAGAACCGGACCAGCGCCGTCGCCAACCAAGCCAGCGGGGAAAGGCGCGGGCGGCTCACGGCTGGGAAGCCTTAGGGGAGGCGGTGATCCGCGCGGCCGCCGCGGCGTAAACCTTCCGCAGGTCGGCGAGGGAACGTTTCAACATGCCGGAACGGACCACCAGGACGACCTGCCAGCCGGCGGGGAAAGCGGCGGGGTCGGTGCGGAACAATTCACGGGAAAGCCGCTTGGCGCGATTGCGGTCGACGGCCAGGGGCAGGTTCTTCTTGGCCGCGATCACCGCGAAGCGCGCCGGCTGAGCCTCCCCCGTCTGCCGGAAATTCAAAAGAAAAGGCCCGCAATCGAGTCGCGAGCCTGCTTGGCGGAGGCGGTTGAACTCGGCCGAGGCGCGAATTCGACGCTCCCGCGGGAGACGCATGGGGCTTAGGAGGCGCCGAGGCGCTTACGGCCGATGGCGCGACGCTTGGCGAGCACCTTACGGCCGCCCGGGGTCTTGGAACGAGCGCGGAAGCCGCACTTGCGGGCGCGGGAAATCTTGGACGGGCGATAGGTCGGTTGCATGGCTGTAAGGGAATTACCCAAAAGACCAGTCCCGAGGGTGTCAAGCCCCACGCTTCCCGGCTTGGCAGGAGCCGGCGATAGGGGAGGATAGCCACATGAGCCCCGAACCAGGCAAACGACGGCCCACCCCGCCCAAGGCCTACCTCAACCCTGAATTCATGCTCAGCCCCCAGGCCCGGAGCATCCGGGTGCTGACGGAGATGACGGAGCCCCATCACCGTTTCAAGCAGCACAACGTCCGGAACACGGTGGTCATGTTCGGCTCGGCCCGCACCCTGCCCGAAGCGGTCGCCCGCCGGCAGCTCGAGGAAGCCAAGGCCCTCGCCGCCAGCGGAGCCTGCAGCGGCGCCGAATGCGCGCATCGCCTGCGCGTCGCCGAGATCAACCTGCGCAGCTCGGCATACTACGAAGCCTGCCGCGAACTGGCCTTCGAGATGACGAAGTGGTCGATGCAGCTCCCGGAATGGCAGCGCTTCCTCGTCTGCTCCGGCGCCGGCCCCGGCATCATGGAAGCCGCCAACCGCGGCGCGCACGAAGCCGGCGGACGCTCCGTCGGGCTGGGCATCGCCCTGCCCTTCGAGCAGGAGCACAATCCATACGTCACCCCCGAGCTCGACCTGGAGTTCCACTACTTCTTCGTCCGCAAATACTGGTTCCTCTACCTCGCCAAGGCGCTCGTGGCCTTCCCCGGCGGCTTCGGCACGATGGACGAGCTCTTCGAGATGCTCACCCTCATCCAGACGCACAAGACCAAGAAGCAGTTCCCCATCCTGCTCTACGGCTCCGCGTTCTGGAAGAACGCCATCGACTTCGAGGCCTTCCACGAATGGGGCATGGTCTCGCCCGAGGACCGCGACCTCATCATCCACGTCGACAACGTGAAGGAAGCGCGGGACATGCTCGTCGACATCATCACGGAGCGCTACCTCCGCACCGACAACGAAGGCCATGACTGACGCCGTCGCCATCGCCCTGACCACCCTGCCCTCGCGCGAGGAGGCCGACCGTTTCGCCGCCGACGCCGTCGCGGCCGGACTCGCCGCCTGCGCCCAGGTCGACGGGCCGGTCCGCTCGCACTACACCTGGGAGGGCAAGGTGGAATGCGAGGAAGAGTTCCGCGTGACGCTCAAGTTCGCGGCGTCGAAAGCCGCCGCCCTCGAGGCCTGGGCCGTCGCCCGCCACCCTTACGCCGTGCCGCAGTGGCTGACCTTCACCGCCGACCATGCCGCGCCGGCCTACCGGGCCTGGGTGCTCGGCGTCCGCTGACCCATGGACCTCACCGCCGCCAAAGGACTGCTCTACTGCGCGCTCGGGCTCTTCGTCCTGCTCGCCTGGCTCCGGGAGCGCCGCAAGCGGCGGCGCGAAGGGGGGCCCGAAAGATTCTGGCCGGGCACGACCGACGCCCCCGCGGCGGCGTATTACATGGCCGCCGCCGGCGCGATCCTCATCACGGTCGCGGAGGCCGCCGTCGAGAAGCGCGCGGGCCTCACGGAGCTCCAGAGCGTGATCCCGGCCGTCTTCATCTTCCAGCTCCTCGGGGCATCCGTCGTGGAGGAAGCCTTGTTCCGGGGCTTCGTCGCGCCCAGCGAGCTGGTCGGCCCCAAGCTCCTGGCCTTGGTCGTGATCGGCTCGGTCGTCTTCTCCCTGATCCATAACTTCGACCTCGGCACGACCGAAGGACAGGTGAACGCCGCCTTCGCCTTCGTCACCTCGGTCTGGCTGTACGTCATGCGCTTCAACCCGCTGAACCCGGACCGCTCGCTCCTCCCCTGCCTGGTGGGCCATGCGGCGCGCAATCTGGCGGTCTTCGGGATCAAGTGGGCCCAGGGTTACGTGAACTGAGCGGAACACCCGCAACCTGGGCCTGGGCGCGGTGTCTCAATGACACCCCGCTCACGCCCCATGAGTCCTTCCGAACCGACGAACCGTCGCGATTTCCTCCGCATCGGCGCCCTGGCCGGCCTCGGCCTGGGCCTCGGCGCCACGCCCTCCGCCGAAGCCGGACCTGATCCGCGCGACCTCCGGCTCCTCGACGCCCGCGAGATCCCGGTGACGCGTCCCCGGCCGGCCGGCCACAAACCCGTCTGGGACCTCACGACCAAGCCGACGGAAAAAGTCCGCTGCGGTTTCATCGGCCTCAACCGCGGGCGCGGCCACGTCAATTCCGCCGCCAACATCCCCTTCGCCGAGGTCGTCGCGGTGTGCGACATCGTCGGCCAGCGCGCGCAGGGCGCCGCCGAAAGCGTGAGGAAGAAGACCGGCAAGGCGCCCGCGACGTATTCCGGCGACGAGCGCGCCTGGGAGCAGCTGGTCGCGCGCGAGGACCTCGACGTCGTGTACGTCTCGACGCCCTGGGAGTGGCACGTCCCGATGGCGCTCAAGGCCATGGAACACGGCAAGCACGTCTTCCTCGAGGTCTCCGCGGCGGTGACGGTGGACGAATGCTGGCGCCTCGTGGACATGTCCGAGAAGACCCAGCGGCACTGCTCGATCCTCGAGAACTGCTGCTACGGCGAGGAAGAGCTCTTCGTGCTGAACCTCGCCCGCCAGGGTTTCTTCGGCGAACTCAAGCACGCCGAGTGCGCCTACATCCACAACCTCGCCGACGGCGTGCTCTGGGCGCTCGGCGGCGAAGGCGACTGGCGCCGCGACTACCATCGGTTCCTCGACGGCAACCTGTACCCGACGCACGGGCTCGGACCGGTGGCCCAGTACTTGGGCATCGGCCGGGGCGACGCCTTCAAGTTCGTCGTCTCCGTGTCCTCGCCGGAATTCAACCTCACCCGGTTCCGCGACAAGCACCAGCCGAACCAGGGCCGGCACCGGGACGAAAAATACGTCTGCGGCGACATCAACACCTCGATCATCAAGACGCAGCTCGGGCGGACGATCCTGGTGCAGCACGACGTCGTCAGCCCCCGCCCCTATTCGCGCATCAACGCGCTCAGCGGCACCCTGGCCACCTTCTGCGGCTACCCGGGCCGCCTCGCCGTCGGGGCGGACAGCGGACACCCGCTCCTCAAGGGGGCCAAGGTGACCAGCCATGCCTGGACCTACGAGAAGGAGAAGCTGGCCGCCTTCATGAAGGAGAACCAGCACCCGCTCGTGCGGAAGGTCGGCGAACTCGCCCGGCAGGTCGGCGGACACGGCGGCATGGACTTCATCATGAACTACCGGCTGCTCGACTGCCTCCGCCAAGGCCTCACCCCCGACATGACCGTGTACGACGCCGCCGACTGGTCCTCGCTCCTCGAGATCTCCGCGCGCTCCGTCCAGGAGGGCAGCCTGCCCGTCGCCTGCCCGGACTTCACCCGTGGCGGCTGGAAGACCATCCCGCCCCTCGGCATCGTCTCCTGAGCGAGGCGGGCCGGCCCGGCCGGGCCGGCGGACTCGTCACCCGTTTGGGAAAACCAAGAGGTCAGGCCGTACCTTATCGCAGGCCTAGTTAGATTAGGATCTTTTGGGCGTTCATAGTTACGCCTCCTGCCACGGTATGGCCTGAGAACTTGCTCGACCTCGGCCTGAGCCCCTTAACGTAAACCAAGGAAGTTCAGCCCAGCAGCTTACGGTTACGATATGCTCAAGAACGCCGCCGGAACCACAACCATACAAGGCCAAGCGCTGCGACAATCGATACCACGATGACGCTCCATGGTGTGGTTGATGCCTGTTCCTCGCTCTGTGTCGGTGAGGTGCTTGTTTCGGATACTTTTTTCAGCGCCGAAGTCTGCGTCGATCTTGGTCTGCTCTCTAAAATAGCCTGACGTATCTTTTCATCCCGGTGACGCAAATGAGCCAGGGACGGATCATCTGAGGATTGCGCCTTTTTCACGACGTCAGAACTAGGTATCTCCATGGAAATATGCTCGTACCCCTTTGGAGGCATGACCGGAGTCTCGCGAAATGTCGGTCCTATTTCAGTTTCGTTCCATGAGATGGTCAGATGCACGATAGCCTTCATCTCGCGATAACCCTTGGAGGCATCATTCACGTAGTAGGTCAGCGGCTCGAATCCGATACGGACTCTTGCCCATTCATTCGACCAATCTTGCGTCCATGTTGCATCTGCCCATTTCGGGTTATCGATCGTAGCACGTGCAAGTGCCTCATCCAGTCGTTGCGGGACGGAATTCAAAGAGCGTACGAGCTCCTTGATCATCGCGCCGGCCTGCTCGACGGGCATGCCCGGCGTCATGATATCAATGCGCGTCACCGCATCATATTTATTGATACTCATGTCTACCGAGTTCACTCCAAGTAGAACAGGCTGGCTTGCGCCTGGTAAGTTAAGTCGAATGTCAGCCTTACCGACGCTACACTTAATATCAGCCACCCTAAAGGGGCGGAACCCCGAATCATAGAT
>JACCDY011389028.1_pt1 | contig 24249 bp, 20 predicted proteins | sample 7446391 | NCBI WGS metagenome assembly JACCDY01 (sample SAMN15323451, study PRJNA562643) | freshwater metagenome | isolation source: river surface water | place: USA:Blue River Watershed | collected 2017-08-18 | reverse complement strand
GCCCCCGCCCTCGCGCTCGCCGCGCTCACCCTCGCCCTTTGCCTCCCCTCGGCCCGCGCCGAGGAGACCAAGCTCCCGCTCCTTCGCGGCGTTCTGCTCGACGGCTCGGGCAACCTCTTCTGCCTCGCCGATGTCACCGGCGCCGCCACCTGGGCCAAGCTCGGCCAGACCTACGACGGCTGGAAGCTCGAGTCCTTCGACGCCGACCGCCAGGTCCTCGTGGTCAGCCGCGATGGCTCCACCCGCGAACTCGGCCTCGAAACCTCGCGCATCAAGGCCGAGGAGGCCGGCGCCACCGTCTCCGACGCGAACGCCCTGCTCGAGAAGATGCACTTCGAGGACATGATCGGGAAAACCATCGAGGCCCAGCAAAAGGCCATGGCCAAGGCGATGGGCCAGATGGGCGGCCGCAACCTGTCCGACGCGGAAAAGGCCCGCATGGGCGAATTCCAGACCAAGATGATGAAGGTCATGCTCGACGAGATGGACCTTCCCGGCATGCGCCAGGACATGGCCAAGGCCATGTCGGAGATCTACACCGCCGACGAACTCCGCGCCCAGACCGCCTTCTACTCCACGCCCGCCGGCCAGGCCACCTTGGACAAGCAGCCCCAGCTCCAGAGCCGCATCACCGAGCTCATGATGCCGCGCATGATGAAAGCCATGCCCAAGATCCAGGCCATGGCCCAGGAGCACGCCAAGTCCGAGGCCGCGGCGAAGGCCGAGGCCAAGACCGCGCCCGCGGCCGCCCAGTGAGCGAGGGCGGCGCGCCGCCCGCCTGATTCCAAACCGCGCGCCGCGCCCGCCGTAGCGCGCGGCCTCGGGGCGGCGACCTTGTCCGCCGTCTTCCCGCTCAGCCCGAGGCCGTCACCTCGCCCGCGAGGCAGGCCTCGGCGTAGGCCTTGATCCGGCGGCGCAGGTTGGCGAGGGCGTTGCTGCGGTTGGCCGACAACACCTGCGTGAGCCCCGCCTCGGCGAGGAAATCCGGCTCCATCGCGACGATGTCCGCCGGGGTCTCGTCCGAGTAGAAACCGCAGAGCACGGCGGCGATGCCCTTCGAGATCATCGCGTCCGCGTCCATCTGGAACCGGCAGCGGCCGTCGCGAAATTCCGGATACAGCCAGAGCCGCGACACGCAGCCCGGCAGGAGACGCGCGTCGGTCTTCAGCGCCGGATCAAGCGGCTTCCACTTCTTGGCCTTGTCGATCAGATACATGAAGCGCTCCTCCGCGTCGGGCAGCGTGATCAGGTCGTCGAGCAGGGCTTGGCGTTTCTCGGGCAGGCTCATCGAAAAAGGTGAAACCCGACACCCATACCCATCCGCGCCGCGCCCGCCAGCCCGCATTCTCCGCCCGAAATCCGATTCGCGCCCTTGCCCTGTCCCGCCTCGTTTCTCCACGGTCTGGGGGTCGTGCCCGCCCCCGTCCACACCGCCCTCCTCGCCCCCTCCATCCTCGCCGGCCAGCACACCCGTCTGGCCGAGAGCGCCGCGCAGGTCGCGGCCGCCGGCGCGCCTTGGCTGCACCTCGACATCATGGACGGCCACTTCGTGCCCAACCTCACCTTCGGGCCCCAGATGGTCGCCGAACTCCGCCGCGAGGTCCCCGGGCTCTTCTTCGACGTCCACCTCATGTTGGACAACCCGCAGGATTTCGTGGAGCCCTTCGCCAAGGCCGGCGCCAACCTCATCAGCTTCCACCTCGAGCCCGCCATCGACCACCGCGCCCTCCTCGCCCGCATCCGCGAACTCGGCTGCCAGACCGGCCTCGTGCTCAACCCTGGCTCGCCCGCCGAACTCGCCCGTCCCTTCCTCGCCGAGATCGACCTGCTCCTCGTCATGACCGTGCAGCCCGGCTTCGGCGGCCAGTCCTTCCGCCGCGACATGCTGCCGAAGATCGCCCAACTCGACGCCTGGCGCCGCGAGGCCGGCCTGAAGTTCCGCCTCGAGGTCGACGGCGGCGTCGACGCCAAGACCGGCCCCGAGTGCCGCAGCGCCGGAGCGGACACCTTCGTCGCCGGCACCGCCTTCTTCAAATCGCCCCACCGCGACGCCTTCGTGCGCGACGTCGGCCGCTGGTAAGCCGGCCCCCCCGCGGACCACCACGCCGCCTTTCGCGTTGCCGCCGCGCCTTCCTTCCCCCGCCCTCCGGGCATGGGCATGAAATACATCCCGAACATCCGGGACCAAAAAGCCGCGATCCGCTTCCAAAAAAAGCAGAACCCGCAGCCGAACTTCAAAAAATCGTCGGACAAACCCGCCGCGGCCAAGTCCGCGCCCCCGGCCGACGCGTCCGGCAAACCCGCGAGTCCCTGAACGTCCAAGGGAGCGCGTTATTTGCGTAGCTTTGCGCGCTTCGGCCCGCGCCATTGACACTCCTGAGACTCAACTGAGACTCCCCCTTCGTGAGCACCGAAGACTCCCGCGCCAAGTTCCGCACCCACCTCGCCACCCAAGGCCTGCGCATCACCAACCAGCGCCTGGCGATCTTCGACGCGGCCTTCGGCCAGAAGGAGCATTTCACCGCCGAGGAGCTTCTCACCCACTCCCGCGCCATCGACGACTCCGTCTCACGCGCCACCGTCTACCGCACCCTGCCCCACCTCATCGAGAGCGGCGTCCTCCGCGAGGTCGATATCGGCAAAAACCTGAAATACTACCTGCCCAACGCCGACAGCTCCGCACAGGTCGCCCAGGTCATCTGCGTCGACTGCGACAAGATCTTCGAGATCAGCGCCCCTTTCATGTCCTGGTATGGCAGCACCGTGTCGTCGAAACTCGGCCTCACGCCCATCACCCAGCGCCTTCAGGTCAACGCGCACTGCGATTCCCTGAAAACCACCGGCGTGTGCAAACACCGGACCGCCGGCGCCGCCGCCGCCGCGCCCGCCGCCACCTGAGGATTCGAGCTGGTTTTAGCTTTCGTCGCCGCCCGCGCTGCGTTGCCGTTTCGGCCCCGCCCGCTATCCTCCCGCTGTCATGGCCCGAAAAGAAGACAACTCCTTCGACATCTCCTTCTACGAGAGCATCCTTCGTCGCGATCCCTCCTATGCCGAGGTCGTGGAGATCCTGGGCGGGCTTTACACCAAGGCCGGACGCATCGCCGACGGCCTGAAAATGGACCGCAAGCTCGTCCGCCTGCAGCCGGAAAACGCCACCGCGCGCTACAATCTCGCCTGCAGCCTAGCCCTCTCCAAGCGCCCCGGCGAAGCCCTCACCATCCTGGCCCAGTCCATCGCGCTCGGCTACGACGACGCCGAATGGATGGCCAGCGACCCCGACCTCTCCGCTCTGCACAAGCGCCCCGAGTTCCAGACCCTGCTCGAACTCGTCCGCCAAGCCGCGAATCCGAAGAACTGATCGCGTCCCTTCCCTTCGCCCGGCTCGTCCCCGCGCCTCGCACGCCCCCTCTTTTTCGGCTCCTCGCTCCCTGCTCCACGCTCCTCGCTCCCATGCCCGCCGTCCTCAACTACGAGCCCCTCGTCCTCCCTCCGCGCTCCGCGCTCCCGCCGCTCACCGCGATCCAGGAGGAGATCCTCGCGCTCAAGAAACAGCGTAACGCCGTCATCCTCGCCCACAACTACCAGACCGAGGACATCCAGCGCGTGGCGGACTTCGTCGGCGACTCCCTCGGCCTCAGCTACCAGGCGCAGGCCGCGCAAGCCGACGTCATCCTCTTCTGCGGCGTCCACTTCATGGCCGAGACGGCCAAAATCGTCAACCCCGCCCGCACCGTGCTGCTGCCCGACCTCGAGGCCGGCTGCTCGCTCGCCGACTCCTGCCCGGCCGAGCGCCTCGCCGCCTACAAGGCCGCCCACCCGAACGTCTACGTCGTCGCCTACATCAACTGCTCCGCCGCCGTGAAGGCGCTCAGCGACGTCATCGTCACCAGCGGCAACGCGCAAAAGATCGTCCAACGCGTCCCCGCCGGCCGCGAGATCCTCTTCGTCCCCGACCAAAACCTCGGCCAGTGGGTCTCCCAAAAAACCGGCCGCCAGATGCAGCTCTGGCCGGGCAGCTGTTACGCGCACGTCATGTTCACCGTGCAAGCCGTGGAGCGCATCCGCATGCAGTTCCCCGACGCGCCCGTCGTCGCCCACCCCGAATGCGTGCAGGCCGTGCGCGACCTCGCCGACGAGGTCTGCTCGACCGAGCTCATGGTGAAATTCGCCAAGAACTCGCCCGCCGACCGCATCATCGTCGTGACCGAGAGCGGCATGCTCCACCGCCTCCGCCGCGAGGTGCCGGAGAAGACCTTCATCGCCGGCCCCACCGACACCTGCGCCTGCAACGACTGCCGCTTCATGAAAATGAACACCATCGAGAAGGTGCGCGACGCCCTGAAGTTCATGAAGCCCGAGATCCAGGTCCCCGAGGACATCCGCGTCCAAGCCCTCGCCCCGATCCAGCGTATGCTCGACTGGAGCAAGTAAGGCGCCTCCGCCGGCAGTCTCCGTGACCGGATGTCGGCGCCCGGACGAGCGTCTCGCGTCCGTGGCCGCCGCGAAACCAATGCCAGCGCCGCGGCGTGACCGCCCGCCGGCTCCGCGCTCAATACACCTTGGCCAGCGCCACGCTGCGCGTCACGCCGACCGGCGTGATCATCGGCCGCCCCAGCGGCAGCGCGCCGCCCTCCATCTCGCGGATGAATTTCTCGAAGGGCCGCCAGTTCAGTTCGCCCAGCATCTCCCAGGTTCCCAGCTCCACCCCGTAGGCGTCGCGGTAGGCCTTGAAGACCAGCTCCGAGCAGTAGATCTCGTCGTCGCCCGGCGCGTAGCGATAGTCGTAGTGACGGCCCGAATACTTCTCCAGCGCCGCGCGCAGAGGAGCCGCGTCCCGGCCCGCCATCTCGCTCCAGCGCCAGGCGTCGACCCGCGCGCCGCGTCCGCGCACCACCCAGAGATGAAGCGGCGTCTCGCGCACCACGCCGATCGCCTCGTGCACCACCCAGTCGCCGTCGGCGTTTTTCATCACCACGCCGCAGTGCGAGAACGGCGAATCCGTGATGCCTTCGATAGCCTCGACGAGGTCGCCGCGCGGCAGCGATTGAAAAACCACGTCGCCCTCTCGGGGAGAATACAGCGCCAGATGCGCGAGCCCGTAGACGTGAAATTTGAGGACGGCCGCGACGAGCAAGGATAGCACGACGCCAAGGCGGATCCACGCCCACTTGCCCCGGGGTAAGAGCTTCATGCGGGGCAGGTTTTCCTTCCCGCGGACTGATGGCAAGCCGCCTGACGCGCTCCTGGCGTGCCCGGCGGGATTCGAACCCACGACCAGCCGCTTAGAAGGCGGCTGCTCTATCCAGCTGAGCTACGGGCACCCAAGGATGAACCCGAACCAAGCCACCGGCCCGCGCGGCGGACAAGGGCAAAGGCGCGGCGCTTTGATCGTTCCCCCGCGCGGCCAAAACCGGCACCGGCGCAGGCCCTCGGCCCGACACCGGCTCCGTCAGGCGCCCGACTCAAAAGTTGAACTGGTCGATGTTCGACGCGTCGAAGATGAAGGGCTTGCCGAGCACGATCTGGTCGCCCTCGACCTTGAGAGTGCCGAGGCGGCCGGCTTCGAAGCTCGTCGCGCCGGGCTTGAGTGCGCCGGTCTGCACCGCCTGGGCGGCGCGCACGGTGAGATAACCGAGGTCACGCGTGTTCCAAAGCACGATGCTCTGGATCCAGTCCTCGTGGACATAGGCCTTGCAGAGGCTCGGCACGGAGAGGCCGGTGAGCTTCACGTCGCGGCGGTTCTCCTGCTTCAGCGCCTCCGCGGCGCCCGGGACGGCGGGGGCGGCGACGGCGATGATCACCTTCACGTCGGGATAGGCGCGGACGATGTTGCGCGCCTCGGTCATGGCGCGGTCGCGCTGGCCCTCGGAGGGGTGGATCGCGGCGAGGCTCATGTCCGGGTATTTCTCGGCCATGCGGGCCTTGATGAACTTGATCCACTCGTTCTGGTTCGAGTCGGTGAGCGAGGCGGTGATGATCGCGTAACGGCCGGAGCCGCCGGCGAGACGCGCGCCCTCGTCGGCCAGCGTGGAGCCGATGCCCTCGGAGGTGGCCTGGTTGACGAAGAAGGAGCGCGCGTCGGTCTTCGCGTCGGCGTCCCAGGAGATCACCTTGATGCCGCGCGCCTGCGCCTTGCGAAGCACCGAGGAAAGCGCCTCCGGGCTGGCGCAGCTCGCGGCGATGGCGTTCACGCCGCGGGTGATCCAGGCCTCGACGACCTCGGTCTGCTTGGCCGGATCGGGGTCGGTGGGCGCGTCCCAGAGCAGATCGACGCCGAGCTCGGCGGCGGCCTCGTCGGCGCCCTGTTTGCAGGAAACGAAGTAGGGATCGGCCTTGGCCTTCGGCGTGAGCGCGAGCACGGGGCGCTCGGCGGGCACCGGCGCGGCGGCGTGGGCGGACGAAGCGGCGGCGGAAGAAGAACCGGCCGGAGCCGCGGCGTGCGCGGCGGCGACATCGCGAACGGCGCGCGAAAGGGAAAAGTTGCTGACGGCGATGAGCGCGGCGCCGCCGAGGATGGCGGCGACCAGCAGGGCGAGTTGGCTGTTCTTCATGTCGAGTTCGTCGGGGTTTTGAGATTCGGAGGAAGCCGCGGCGGCGACGGGGCGCGCCTTCGGGCGGAAGAGAAATTGCGAGGCGGCGATGGCGCCCACCAACACGGCTCCGGTGAGCAAGCCGGCGATCTCGCTCGGCTGACCGGCGAGGCGAAGGCCGTTTTGCAGCACGATCAGGCAAAGCAGACCGAGCAGGGTGCCGTGGAGCGTGCCGCGGCCGCCGTTGATCGAGACGCCGCCGAGCACGACGGCGGCGATGGCGGTGAGTTCGTAGCCGAGACCGGCGTCGGCCTTGGCCTGGCCGATGCGCGAGACATAGATCAGGCCGGCCAGCGCCGCGCAGACGCCGCAGAGCACGTAGGCGCGAAGCGTGACCGAGCCGACGCGCACGCCGGCGAAACGCGCGCCTTCGGCGTTAAAACCGACGACGCCGAGCTCGCGACCGAAGACCGTGCGGTGAAGCAAAACCCAGAGCGCGAGAAAAAGCGCGCCGACCACGAGGAGTTGCACCGGCAGCCAGCCGCCGAGGTAGGCCTGGCCGAGCGCGAGAAAGGATTCGGGAAACCCGGTGTAACTGCGCGCGCCGCCCGTAAGCGCCTCGGCGAGGCCGCGGTAAAGCGAGAAGGTGCCGAGCGTGACGATCAGCGGCGGCACGCGGAGGCGCGTGACGAGCACGCCGTGCAACGCGCCGCCGGCGGCGCCGAGCGCGAGCGCGAGCAGCGCGGCGAGCCAGATCGGCAAGCCCAGCGACCACGCGCCGCCAAGCGTCACGGCGACGAGGCCCATCATGGACCCGACGGAGAGATCGATGCCGCCGGTCTTGATCACGAAGGTGAGGCCGAAGGCGAGCAGGCCCGTCTCGGCGGCGAGGCGCGCGATCTCGAAGCCGTTGTCGAGCGAGAGAAAGCGCGGGTGCGCGAGACCGAAGACGACGATCTCGGCGAGGAGCACGAGAACGAGCACCCACTCGGCGTTGGGGCAGACGCGAGCGAGCCAGGAGGGGCGGCCGGGGGGAGTAGCGCCAGTTTCCAACCTGCCTCCTTCGCCGTGTGCGGGAGCGGCAGGGGCAGACTGGAAGTCTGCGCTACGACGCGGAGCGTTCTCAGGCACGGCGGGCCTCCTTCTGGAAAGCGGTGTCGGCCACGACGGCGACGAGCAGGATCGCGCCTTGGATGGCTTTTTCCCACGCGGGGTCCATGTGCAGGAAGGTGAAGACGGTGCCGATCGAGCCGAGCAGGGCCACGCCGAGCAGCGTGCCAAGCAGCGAGCCGCGTCCGCCGGTGATCGAGGCGCCGCCCACCACGACGGCGGCGATGACCTTCAACTCGAAGCCGAGGCCGGCGTTGGTCTCGATCGTCGGGTAGCGGGTGAAATTGAACAGCGCGGCGGCGGCGGTGGCGGCGCCGAGGATGGCGAAGGCGCCGACGACCCAGCGAAGCGGTTGCAGGCCGATGCGGCGTGCGGCCTCATGGTCGCAGCCGACGGCGTAGAAGGCGCGACCGGCGGAGGTGTTGCGCATCGCCCAGGCGAAGGCGGCGAAAAGCGCGCCCGCGGCGAGAAGGTAGACGGTTTGCGCGAGGCCGGTGGAGAAGCCGAACCACTGAAAGCCCGGGGGGAGGTTTTGGATCCAGTCTCCGCCGGTGGCGCGAAGCACGCCGTTGCGCAGCAGCACCATGGTGGCGAGCGTGGCGATGATCGCGGGGATGCGCGCCACGGTGACGAGGAAGCCGTTGAGCGCGCCGAGCGCGGCGCCGATGGCGAGGGAGGCGAGGACGACCAGCGGCATGGGCAGGCCGGACTTCGCGAGGAGGCCGGCGGCGATGCCGCCGACGACAAACTGCGAGCCGATGGAGATGTCGATCTGGCCGGCGACGATGACGAGCGTCATGCCGGCGGCGGCGATGAGCACGGGCAGGTTGTCGATCGCGAGGCTGCGGAAGGTCCCGACGGCGTAGAAGCCGTCCACGCCGAAGAGCGGCAGCAGGAAGAGCACGGCGAGGGCGGCGAGCAGCGCGGTCTCGCGCGGGTGGCGGCGGAAGAGGGCGTTCATGGCATGCGTCAGGCGGCGTCTTCCAAGGCGAGGTGGAGCAGGCTCTCGCGCGTCGCCTCGCGCGCGGGGAGGACCCCGGCCACCCGGCCGCGGCGCAGCACGGCGATGCGGTCGGCGAGGCCGAGAAGCTCGGGCATTTCGGAGGAGATGAGGATGATGGCCATGCCCTCCTTCACGAGTTCGCCCATGAGGCGGTGGATCTCGGCCTTGGCGCCGACGTCGATGCCTTGCGTGGGCTCGTCGAGGATGAGGATGCGGGGCTTGGTCGAGAGCCAGCGGGCGAGGGAAACCTTTTGCTGGTTGCCGCCGGAGAGCGTGCCCGCGGCGACGAAGATCGAGGCGGCCTTCACGCCGAGGCGACGCGAGAGATCGGCGGCGAGCGCGTTTTCCTTCGCCTCGTCGAGCCAGGCGCCCCCGAGGCGGCGCAGGATCGGCAACGCGATGTTCTCCGCGATGGGCAGGGCCTCCACCACGCCGTGCTCCTTGCGGTCCTCGGGAACGTAGGCGAGGCCGTGCGACAGGGCGTCGGCGACGGAGGCGACGCGGACGGCTTTGCCCTCGATCAAAATCTCGCCGGCGGTGGCGGGCGCGAGGCCGAAGAGCACGCGCGCGAACTCGGTGCGGCCCGCGCCGACGAGCCCGCCCAGGCCGAGGATCTCGCCGCGACGCACGGAAAGGCTGACGTCGGTCACGCCGGAAGGAGCGTGGCAGAGGCCGCGGGTCTCGAGGATCGTGTCGCCGATCGGCGCGACCACCTTGGGGAACAACTCCTTGAGGTCGCGGCCGGCCATGAGTTGCACGAGGCGCGAACGGTCGACCTCGGCGCGCGGATAGGTGCCGATGTAACCGCCATCGCGCAACACGGTGAAACGATCGGCGAGACGCAGCACCTCTTCGAGACGGTGCGTGATGTAGAGGATGGCGACGCCGTCGGCGCGGAGTTTTTCGACCAGGTCGAGCAGGCGGTCGGCGTCTTGCTGCGAAAGGGAGGCCGTGGGCTCGTCGAGGATGAGGACCTTGGCGGACCGGCCGAGGGCGCGGGCGATTTCGAGGAGCTGTTTTTCCGCCATGCGGAGCTCCTTCACCGGGCGCTCGACGTCGAGCTCGGCGCCGATGCGGGCGAGCAGCGCGCGGGCGCGCTCGGCGCGGCGCCGCCAGGAAATCACGCGACCGTCCTCGCCGAGGAGGAGGTTTTCCGCGACGGAGAGTTCGGAGAAGAGCGTGGGGTTCTGGTAGACGACCGAGAGCCCCAAGTCCTGCATGTGACGCGGTGTGGCGTTCTCGACGAGCGTGTCGCCCATGCGGATCTCGGAGCCGGGATCGGGCGCGACGACGCCGCTGGCGATCTTGATGAGCGTGCTCTTGCCGGCGCCGTTTTCGCCGAGCAGAGCGTGAACCTCGCCCGGGCGGAGCTCGAGGTCGACGCCGCGCAGCGCGCGCACGCCGGGGTAGGTCTTGGCGATGTTACGAAGCCGAAGCAATCGTGGGAGGGGTGAAGGGGAAGGCATCAAGTGAAGCGTCGGCCCCGGTCCGTCGAGCCCGGAACGGAGGCGACGGCGTGAGAAAAGTTTCGGCGTTCCGGGAAACGATGGACACCAGGGCCGGGGCGCGCGTGAGGATAGTCGCATGTCCGCAGCGCTTCCTCCCTGCCCTAACCTGCCCTGTCCGCCTCCAGGACTCGACCACCGGCATCTCGGGAAACACGACGAAGCGCGCGACGCGGCCTTCTATTTCAGCTGTCTGGAATACGGCCACGCGCTCTGGCAACGCGGTCTCGCCGCGCGCGCCGTGCTTTGCCTCGACCGCGCGATGGGCGCGGATCTGCGCGGCGACGAGTCGGTGTTGCGCGAATGGCCGATGCCCTACGCGGCGATGGCATGGCTCCTGGCGCACACGCCGCCGGAGGTGTTCATCGGCAACCCGCGCGTGCATTTCCAACATTACGCGGACCGGATGAACGAGCCGCGCCGCGATCAACGCGCGAGCCGTGCCTGGGCCTGCTGGGCGCTGGCGCGACGCCTGCGCCCCGAATGGCCGGCCGACCCGAAGCACAAGGTGGTGGAACCGAGCGAGGACGAGATCGGTAAGACGCTGTCTTTGTATGGCTTGCCCGGGGAAAGAGAGCTGTGGCGAAGCGTGCTGGAGAGCTGTGAGCCAAAGATTTTTCCGCGGAACGAATAATTCTGCCAAAAAGCCCTTGACCGAAAAGGCGCGGATTCTACCGTCCGCACCTCTTCCCCATCACGGGGTGGTAGCTCAGCTGGTTAGAGCGTCTGCCTGTCACGCAGAAGGTCGCGGGTTCGAGTCCCGTCCATCCCGCCATTTTGGCCCCGGTTAAACAACCGGGGCCTTTTCGTTTCCACGAGGCCAACACGACTTGGATCCATGGACGGCCCTCGAGCCGCGCCGCCGCCGCTTCGCGGCTCGACGCGGGTGTCAAGCGCACCGGCCTGTGCCATAGCCGAGGTCAAGCGCCGGTCTCGCTAAAGCCAGCCTCCGGAGACCGAGTCCGCAATCCGGCTCTTACTTATACATCTAAACGAGGATCAGATCCTGACGCCGAAACGGCCTTCAGGGAGATTATACCGCCGCGCATCCAATATATCCCCCTGATACAAACCAAAGCCCCTCACCTCTTAACCGGCCGAAGCGAATCCGACATCCGCACAATCCAAGGAATCCGACGAATGCCGCGATAAACGCGCTCGAATTCGTGTTACGGCATTGAAAAATGCAAAATGCCCACACATATCTAAGGCCCTCAACTCATTGCCTCAACTATGAAGATCCTCCCGCTCCTCCCCTTTGCCGGTCTCGCCATGATCCCCTTGGTTAGCCAAGCCGTCGTTCTCGACGACTTTAGCGGAAACCTCAGCAACTGGACCTCGACCGTCATCCTCAATAACGGCACGACGGCGTTCAATAATTCGAGCCTCACCATCAACTCGGGCTTGTTGACCAACGTGACCAGCTCGTTCGATGGCATTGAGCAAACCGCACACATTTACAACGGACGGAGCCTCTTCGTCGGAGAAGAGCTTCGCCTCGACATCGTCGGCAACGTGACCGCGCCAAACGGTTCCGACGCGATCGGTCTCTACGTGGGCATCGTCCCGACCACCGCCACCGCCGCGGCCGGATCGACCCGAGCCAACTTCGTCTCCGTCTACAAGCGCAGCGACGACATCATCTACTCCCGTGGATTCTCGTCCACGGAATATGGCCTGACCACGTCGGGCGCCGCGGTCAGCTCGAGCGTCACGCTCTTCATCGCCCGGACCGCTTCCGACACGTATGAGCTTGGATACTTCGGCGGCAGCGTCGCCCGCACCGTGATCACCACCCGCGTGGATTCCGGAAACACCGGTCTGGCCATCGGCATCTACACGGACGAACGCGCCGTGGGCACGATCGCCTCCGTGGACAACTTCTCCGTTGTCCCTGAGCCGAGCTCCTTTGCGACCCTCGCCGGCTTGACCGTCCTCGGTGGAGCCTGCCTCCGCCGCCGCCGCGGCTGAACCGCGAGGCCTACGCCGCTCCAAACCGCGCTCCATCCGGGCGCGGTTTTTTTGCGCGTTTTTCGCGCGCACCAACGTCTCGCCATGACTTTTCCCCGCGCATTATTTCCAACAGAAGTCCGGGGCACTGCCAGACCCCGCTGTCTGCGGCTATTGGGATGTCCATCGACACCCGCCGCCGAGGCTCGAAATGCCGCGGTTCGCCCTCCCCAAAACGCCCTTCGGGCCGTTTGATTGGCGGCTAAACCCACAACACCACGCAAGTGGTTAAGGCCTCAACTTCGTTTGAGGCGCGCCCAAGAGTGGTTTTAAACCCCAAACGAGAACGGGGCGAAGGAAACGCGCGGCAAGGGCGCATCCTTCGCATCCATCGTTCACAGATGCAGCTTCAGGCCCTGGCGAAGGTAGGTGGGCACATCAAGGTCCTGGCCCTCGAAGAGATTGCGGTCGGACTTCTCGAAGGTGCCGCGGGTCTCGTGCTCGCCAAAGCTGAGCTCGACCTGGTCGGCGGCGGCGGCCGCGAGCTCGGGCGCCCGTCCCTTGCGGGCGGGCTTGGCGGACGCGGCCTCGCCTCCGAGATCGAGCTCGGCCTCGGCTTCGGTGGCGGCTCCGCCGGCGGAGGAGTCGACCGTGGAAACGGCGAGTATCGGATTTTGCGCGACGGCCGGCGAGGCCTGGGCGCTCGCGCGGGCACGCGCGGCGGGGGCGCGTCGGGGCGCGAAAACGCGGCCGCCGACGTCGCTCGTTCCGAGCACCATCAACTCGACGCGCCCTTGGCAGGTTTCGTCGATCACGGCACCCATGATCACATGGGCCTCCTTGCCGAACTGCTCGGTGACGGCGGCCATGATCTCGTTGACCTTGGGCAGGGTGAGATCGGTGCCGCCCACGATGTTCACGAGAAGGCGGTCGGCCTTGCGCGCGAACTCGGGCGTGGAGAGCAGCGGGCAGGTCTTGAGATTTTCCAAGGCGTCCGCGACCGGATCGGAGCCGGCCCCGATGGCGAGACCGAAGAGCGTCTTGCCGCCGCGGGTGTGGAAGGCCTGGCGAAGGGTGGCGAAGTCGAGGTTGATCAGGCCGGTGCGGAACATCATCGACCAGATCGACTTCACGCCGCGGCCGATCCACTCGTCGGCGCGCGCGAAGCTGTCGAGGACCGTCTCGCCCTCGGCGGCTTCCTGGAGAAGCAGGTCGTTGGGCAGCGGGATGACGGCGTCGCAGACCTTGCGAAGCGCCTGCAGGCCTTCGTCGGCCTGCTTCACGCGGCGGCCGCCCTCGAAGCTGAAGGGCAGCGTGACAAAGGCGATGACCACGGCGCCTTGCTCGGCGGCGATTTCGGCGACGGTGGGCGCGGCGCCCGAGCCGGTGCCGCCTCCCATGCCGGCGACGAGGAAGACGAGATCGCAGTCCTTGACGACGGCGGCGATTTTCTCGCGATCCACCTCGGCGGCCTGACGACCAAGATCGGGGTCGGCGCCCGCGCCGAGACCGCGCGTGACGCCTGCGCCGATGAGGATCTTGTCCTGCACGGGCGAGGCGGCGAGGGCCTGGGAGTCGGTGTTGATCACCGCCATTTGCAGGCGGTCGAGGTTCTCCATCTTGAGACGGTCGACCGCGTTGGCGCCGGCGCCGCCCAGGCCGACGACCTTGATGGCGATGCGGCGGTCGGTGAGGAGATCGGCGGACAGGGGAAGAGGAAGCTCGGAGGCGGCGTCGGACATGGGTGTGACGGGTCGAGGGGGGAGGACGTGCCGGATGCTCAGAGGCGGGCGAGATTGTCGACGGCCTGGCGGAATTTCCCGAAGAAGCCGGCGGGCTTCGCCGCGGCGGTCTCGAGTTGCTGGGTGAGCCCCTGATGCAGGAGCCCGAGGGCGGTGCTGTAGGCGGGGTGTCGAAGCTTTTCCGCGACCTCGACGCGAGGGGCGCCGATGCGGGCGGAGACCTCGAAAGCGCGGGCGGCGGCCTCTTCCATTCCGGGAAGGGCGGTGCAGCCGCCGGTGAGAACGACGCCGGCGAGGGTGTCGCCGGGCGCGTAGATGTTGCCCAGCTTCTTGCGGACGACCTCGAAGAGCTCGCGCACGCGGGCGGTGGTGATCTGCTCGATCGTCATGCGCGGGAACTTGCGATCGCCGATGCCCATGTCGCCGTTGAGCCAGACGACCTCGTTGCGGTCCTTGGCGGCGATGGTGGCGCGGCCGTAGAGGGTCTTCATCTTGTCGGCCTGGCCCTCGGTGATGCGGAGGCCGAGCGAAAGGTCGTTGGTGAGGTGGTTGCCGCCGACCGGGACGACGCCGGCGACGAAGGGGCGGCCGTGGCGGTAGTAGGCGTAGTCGGTGGTGCCGGCGCCGATGTCGACGACGAGCACGCCGTGCTGCCGCTCCTCGGGAGTGGTGAGTATGTTGCCGCCGGCGAGAGACGAGAGAACGAGCTCGGTGACCGGGAGGTTGAAGTTCCGAATGATATGCACGCCATCGGCGATGCGGTTCTGGTCGCCGTGGACGTGCCAGACGCCGACGGCGAGGCGATCGCCGCGGATATCCTCGGGCGAAGGATTCAAGGTGCCGTCGAGGTAGTAGGGACGGCGGAGGAAATGGACGATGCAACGGCCGGGCGGAAGGGCCTTGGACTTGGCGAGGCCGTAGACGGTGTCGATGTCGAGCTGGCTGACGCGCCCCTCGAGACCGCCGACGTTGACCGAGGCCTCGTGGTAGAAGCCGTCGATATGGCTGCCGCTCTGCGCGAGGTAGATCTGCTGGAGGCGAACGCCGGCGCTGTTTTCCGCGGCGACCAGCGCGCGGTGGGTGGCCTCGCCGGCGGCGGGCGCGTCGACGACCACGCCCTTGACGACGCCGCGCGAAGGAAACTCGCCCAAGCCGATGACGTGGAGACGCGAGCCCGAGACCTCGCCGACGAGGACCGTGACCTTGGAGGTGCCGATTTCGACGGCGCCGACGATGCGGGACTTGGTGAAGGCCATGGGAGCGGGTGGCGGGTGGCCGGGACGGGCGCGGTTTTAAAGGCGGAAAAAAGCGAGCGGGGCGGGGGCCGGGGCGGGAACGGAGGGCGAAGGACGCGCCGGACGGGCGGACGCGGGCTTGGCCTCCTTGGCGGGAGCCTCGAACGCGACGGGCACCTGGCGTCCGCCGACGGCGAGATCGATGGAGCGCACCGGGGTGGCGCCGGGCTTGGCGCGAATTTGATCCAGGATGTAGTCCAGCCGGGCGATCTGGCGGTAGAAGTCGTCGCGGGTGCCGAAGGATATCTCGGAAATCTCCGCCGTGCGGACAAGGATCACGCCGTCGCGCGCGTGGCGGGCGAGCGACACGATTTGAAAGTCCTTGGCGAGCGAGGGGGCGGAGGCGCGAGCGGTGCCGAGCAGGTCGGAGACGGCGTCCATGCCGGAGACGGGCGAGAAACCGCGACCGGAAAGATCGCGGGTCAGGGAAACGCCGCCCAGCCACGGCAGGGCCAGCACGACGGAATCGTCGTAACCCTCGCCGACGAAGACAAAGCCGTCGCGGGCGACAAAGAGGTGGCGCTCAACGCCGTCGGCGGCCTGGGCGCGGACGCGGAGGACGGGGCTGCGCTCCTCGAGGGTGACCGCGAGGACGTCGGGGAAACGACGGGCGACGACGGCCACCTTCACCTGTCCCGACTCGAGCAGGCGCTCGCGCAGGGCGTCGAGATCGAGCGACATGAGCGGCACGCCGGGGCGCACGTCGAGGGTGCGCTCCACCCAGGAGCGACCGAGGACGCCGTCGCCGCGGACCACGATCTCGCGCAGCGGCGCGGACGGCGCGGGGGCCGCGAGCGCCGCCGGGTTGTCGTTCCAGGTGCGCCAGGCGACGTATCCGAAAAGCAAACACGCGGCGCCAAGGCCGACGCCGATCCAGTGGCGCAGCGCGGAAATAACCATGCGCCGGCGTCCGGTGCGATTGCGCGGACGCGGCGTCGCCACCGGGGCGACGCTGTCGCGCCAGGTGGGGGCGGTCTGCGGAATGATCGGGACGTGGTTCACGGAAGGCGGCTACGCGGAGAGACGGACGGTTTCCTGAAGACGACGCACGGCGGGGCTTACCAACTCCCCGACCAATCCGGTGAAATCTAGCCCCGCGCAGCGCGCACTCATCGGCAGGAGACTGGTTTCCTTCATGCCGGGCAGCGTGTTTATTTCCAGCAGGAAAAACACGGATTCGGAAACCAGGATGAAATCGACGCGGGCGTAGTCGCGGCAGCCGCAGGCGGCGAAGGCTTTCTCGGCGGCGGCGCGGACCGCGGCGGTGGCGGCGTCCGACAGCGGCGCGGGCGCGAGATACTCGGTCGCGCCCTTGGTGTATTTGCTCGCGAAATCGTAGACGCCGGAACGCGGACGGATCTCGACCACGCCCATGGCCTTTCCGCCCAATACGCCGACCGACAACTCGCGACCGACGAGGCGGGGCTCGGCGATCCAGTTGCCTGGGGCGAGCGACCAAAGCGCGGCGTCGAGCGAAGCCCGATCTTCGGGCAGGGCGAGACCGACCGAGGAGCCCTGGTCGTTGGGTTTGAGCACGACGCGCTCGGAGCCGAGCACGGAGATAAGCTCCTCGGCGCCCGGACGCGGGGCGCCGGGCGCGACGGCGAAGGTGCGGTCCGCGGCCACCTTTACCCCGGCGGAGGCGGCGGCGCGCTTGGTGGCGGCCTTGTCCATCGTCAGCGCGGACGACGCGGCGTCGCATCCGGCGTAGACGACGCCGGATGCGTCGAGCAGGCGCTGCATGCCGCCGTCCTCGCCAAAGGTGCCATGGAGTGTCGAAAACACGACGTCGCGCGCGGGATCGAGCCCGGCGGGCAGAGCGGCTGTCTTCACGTCGATCAGGCGCGTGGGCCAGAGTCGCGCGAGCGCGGACGCGGAGGCGGCGCCTGAGCCGAGGGAGACCTCGCGTTCGGAGGAAACGCCGCCGGCGAGGACGGTGATGCGGAGACCGGGAAGGTGGACGGGGGCGGACATTACAGGAAATCCTTCCATTCGCGGCCGTAGAGCAGCACCTCGGGCTCGAGACGGACGCCGTGGGTTTTCTCGACCTGGGCGCGGACGCGGCGGACGAGCGCGATGACATCGGTGGCGCGTGCGTGGTCGTGGTTGACGATGAAATTGGCGTGGACGGGGGAGACCTCCGCGTCGCCCTCGCGCGCGCCCTTGAGGCCGGCGGCGTCGATGAGGCGACCGGCGGAGTCGCCGGGCGGGTTCTTGAAAATGCAACCGGCGGAAGGCTCGCGAGGCTGGGTCTTGCGCCGCTTGTCGCGGTAGGCGTCGATCTGCTGGTTGATCTCGTCGGAGGATCGGGTCGCGTCGGCGGCGGGCGGACGGAGGATCGCGCCGAGGGCGATGGCGGAATCGAGCTCGGCGCAATGGCGATAGTCCACGTGCATGGCGGACTTGGGAAGCGTGCGCCGCTCGCCGTCGAGGGTCACGAACTCCACGCATTCGACCACGTCGAAGATCCAGCCGCCCATCGCGCCGGCGTTCATGCGGAGGGAGCCGCCGACGTTACCGGGGATGCCCTCTAGAAATTCGAAGCCGACGATGCCGGCTTTGGCGGCGAGCCCGCAAAGATTTTTCAAACGCAGCCCCGCGCGGACCCGGACCCGGCCGTCGGGCAAAGTCGCAAAGGTTTCCCAGAACGGATGACGGAGGCTGATCACCAAGGCGTCCACACCCTCGTCGGGAACGAGAAGATTGGAGCCGCGTCCGAGCGGGATGACGCGCAAACCCAGCGCGTGGGCCGCGCGCACGAGGTCGACGAGATCGGAGTCGTTGGCCGGTTCGGCGTAGAGACGGGCGGCGCCGCCCACTCGCAGGGTGGTCTTGTCCGCGAGCGGGACCTCGCGCTGCAACTTGGTGTCGACGGAGACGCGAGGCGCGAGCACCGCGGCCACGCGGTCCCACCATAAGGGCCAGCCAAAGCCGGCGAGCCAGGCGCGGGCGGAAACATCCAGATCGCCCGCGCCTACGATCGCGACGAGATCGCCGGGGCGCAGATCCGCGCCGAGCCGGGCGAAGACGGGCGCGTGTTCGCCGGCGAGATGGACCAGCGGCAGGCCGGGCGAAACGCCGCGAAGCGTCTCCGCGAGATCGGCCGTCGAACCGCCCGCGATCGGGGCTTCGCCGGCGCCGTAGACATCGAGCAGGTAAAGCGCGTCGGCCGCCGAAAGCGCGGCGGCGAAGCCGGCGCGAAACTGCTTGGTGCGGCTGTAACGATGGGGTTGGAAAACCACGCGCAGGCGTCCCTCGGAGGGAAGGCGAAGGCGCAAGCCGGTGAGAAGCGCGGCGATCTCGGACGGATGGTGCGCGTAATCCTCGATCACCGTAAAAGCGGCTCCGGTGGCGAGCACGGCCTGCCGGCGGCGCACGCCGGGATAACGGGCGAGCAAATCGGCGCGGAGCCCGGCCCCGAGGAGACGGGCGGCGGCGAGGGCGGCGGTGGCGTTGAGCGCGTTGAAATCGCCGAAGGCGCGCACGGTGGCGCCGGTCAACGGCGAAAACCGGCCGTCGAGGGAAAGGTCGAGGCACGCGGGCCCGGCGGGAGCGGAAGCGGCGAGGGCGAACGCCCCGCCGCGGCCAAAGGTGTGGACGTCGGCGCGACCGGCGGCGGCGCGACCGGAGAGTTCGCAGGCCGCGTTGATCAACACCGGACCGGCGGTGCGGCCCAGCAGCGCGGCGAAGGCGGACTCGAGCTCGGCCTGTGTGCGATAGTGGTCGGGATGATCCCAATCCAGGTTGACCAGCACGGTGAGAAACGGCGCGAAGCGGCCGATCGTCCCGTCGCTCTCGTCGATCTCGGCCACCAGAATGTCCGAGTCCCCGGCGGAGGCAGGCGGAGTGGCTTCGTCGGCGAAAAGACCGCCCCCCACATATCCCGGCGCGAGGCCGGCGGCGCGCAAGGCGGTGACCAACATGGCGGTGGTCGTTGTCTTGCCGTGCGAGCCGCAAACCGCGACGAGCCGGCGATGCAGGGCGAGTTCGGCGAGCAGCTCCCCGCGGCGAAGCACCGGAAGCCCGCGCGCCAAAGCGGCGGTCAGGGCCGGATGCGACGGGGGAATGGCGGACGACACCACCAACAGCTCGGCGCGGTCGGGCAGATGCGCGGGCGCGGTGAGCACGACGCCGGCGCGCTCCAGCCAGGGCCGCATCGCCTCGGTCATGGCGTCGTCGGCGCCGCTTACGGCGTAGCCCAGCTCGGCAGCGTAGATCGCGAGCGGCCCCAGCCCCATGCCGCCTACGCCGACGCAATGGAGGGCGCGAATTTCGCGGCTGAGAAGAGAGGGAAGGAAGCGGGCGGCGGTCATTGGGCGGCGCGGGTGGCGACGATCCGCTCCAGATCGTTCAACATGAATTCCAGGGAGGGGGCGGCGTCGAGGCGGGCGAGGCCGGCCCGGAATCCGGCCAGGCGGGTCTCGTCGAGAAGGAGCGAGGTGGCCAGCGGCGTGAGCCGGTCGATTTGCGTCTGATCGAGAGCCACTCCCCCGCCCTGCTCGCAGAACCAGGTGGCGTTGGCCCGCTGGTGGTCGTCGGCGGCCTGCGGGTAGGGCACGAGGATGGCGGGAACGCCGATGCGGGCGAACTCGGCGAGACTGCCGGCGCCGGCCCGGGCGACCACCAGATCCGCGGCGGAGAGGAGGCCGGCGACATCGTCGCAAAAAGGAATCCAGGCGGAGCGAATCGCCGTGCGGAACGCCGACGGCGAGGAACCCGACGCCGGAAACTCAGGGCCGGGGTTTTCGGTGAAGGCGGCGTCGCCCTTGCCCAGGCCCGTCACGCAGACGAGCTGCACCCCGAGCGCGGCGAGGTCGCGGGCCGCGTCGCGGGCCCACGCGTTGAGCGGGGTGGCGCCCTGGCTGCCGCCGAAAACGGCGAGGATCTTCCGGGCCGGGTCGAGGCCGAGCCGGGCGGCGGCCTCGGCGCGAGGCACGCGGGCGATCTCGGCGCGGACGGGCATGGCGGCGGCGCGGACGCGCGAATCCCCGGCCGGCCGGCCCGGCAGCGCGATGCCGGGGGGCAACCAGACGCGCGAGGCGAAACGGGCGAGATGGCGGACGGCCTTGCCGGGCACGCGGTTCGATTCGTGCAAGGCCACGGGGACGCCGTTCAGACGGCCGGCCAGGATCACGCTGGCGGTGGTGAAACCGCCGAAGCCGATGATGACGGCGGGGCGCTCGCCGCGCACCAGACGCAGTCCGGCGGCGAAGCCCTTCGCCTGGGAGACGAGGAAACGTCCGAACACCGCGGGATGCGCGCCGAAGGGGGTGCCGGGGATGGGAACGAAGCGGAGGGCCGGATACTTCGCGGCGAGGCGTGTATCCACTTTTTTGTGACTGATGAGCAGCACGGCGCGGTGGCCGCGCGCGGCGAGCCCCTCGGCGAGGGCGATGCCGGGCGATAGATGGCCGCCGGTGCCGCCGCAGGAGAGCAGGAAGACGCGGGACGCGCCCGGGGCGGCACGCGAAGCCGAGGCCGGCTTTCCGTCGCGATGAAGGTCCTGGTCGGGCGCGGTGGTCATCCGAGGAAGTCGCGGCTGCCGGGCAGCACTTGTTCGCGCGACCAGGCGCGGCGCGTGTTGACGAGGACTCCGACCAGGATGCCCATGAGGAGCAGGTTGGACATGCCGGCGCTGACGAAGGGCATCGACATGCCCTTCGTGGGCAGGCAGCCGGTGACGACGCCGAGGTTCACGATCGACTGGAGGGCGACGATCATGATGCAGCCGGCGACGATCAGAAATTGAAACTGGTTGGGGGCGCGGCGCAGGTGCAGCAGGCCGCAGACGAAGATCACGCCGAAGAGCGCGACGGTGCCGAGGGTGGCGATCAGACCGAGTTCCTCGCCGACGATGGCGAAGATGAAGTCGGTGTGCGCCTCGGGCAGGTAGTTCATCTGCTGGCGCCCCTGGCCGAGGCCGACGCCGCCGACGCCGCCGGAGGCGAAGGCTAGGATGGCCTGGTAAAGCTGGAAGGTCTGGTCCTGCTTGTTGCCCTCGATGTCGAGGAAGCCGAGGAAGCGGTTGAGCCGATTGGGATTCAGCATGACCGCGACGGTGAAGAAGGCGCCGGCGCCGGCCACGCTCACGAGAATGTAGAACCAGCGGGCGCCCGCCAGAAACAGGAGGACCAGGCCGACGGCGCCGACGAGCGCGGTGGTGCCGAAGTCGGGTTGAAGCATGTTGGCCCCCGCGAAGCAGCCGATGATGCACAGCGGGATGACGAAGCCGCGCTTGAACTCCGCCATGCGCGACTGGTTGAGGGCGAGGTAGTGCGAGAGCACGAAAACCACGCCGAGTTTCGCGAGTTCGGAAACCTGGAAGCGGATCGAGCCGAAGCCGAGCCAGCGTCGGGAGCCATTGACGCTGATCCCGATGCCGGGGATCGCCACCAGAAAGAGGAGAAACAGCACGCCCGCGGCGATGAACGGCGCGTAGCGGCGGCAGTTCTCGAGGTCGACGCGCGTGACCAGAAATCCCGCGCCGGTGGCGAGACATAGCCCGGCGATTTGCTTCCAGAAGAAGGTCGAGGAGCGGAAGGCGGTGGCGCTGAAGACGGCCATCAGCCCGAGGACGGCGAGCGCGCAGGCGCAGACGAGGATGACTCCGACCGGGCCGAGCCCGCCACGGCGGGCGGGCCCGGAGGTATCGGGAAGATCAAGGTCGCGGCCTTTCATCTGGTCGGGAGGCGGGCGCTCGGGACGGCGAGGTCGGTTGATCGGATCAATCGATGCGGATGACCGGGACGGCCATCGGCTCGACCGTCGACGTGGGCGCCACCGGCGTGACGCCGGTGGGAGCGGGCTGCTCGACCGGCACGGCGGGCGCGGGCTCGGCGAAGGCCGGGGCCGCGGCGGGAGTCGCGGCGGGCGCCGGGGCCGCCGCGCGGGCGGCGGAGGCGGAGGGCGTCTTGGCGCCGGCGGGCAGCTTGAGCACCTGGCCGACCCGGAGCTTGGCGGGATCGGTGATGGTGTTGAGGGTGGCGAGATCGCCGGACTTCACGCCGTGGCGGCGGGCGATGCTGCCGAGCGTGTCGCCGGGGGCGACGGTATAGGAGCCGGAGCCGGCGCGAGGAGCGGCGACGGGCGCGGGCGCCGTCGCGGGGGAGCCGGAGGACGGAGGCAAGGCGTTTCCGGGGATGACGAGTTTCTGGCCGACGCGGAGATTGTCTCCGGAGAGGTTGTTGGCGGCGCGGAGCGCGGAGGCGGTGGTGCCGTGCTTCTTGGCGATGGCGCCGAGCGTGTCGCCGGACTTAACGGCGTAGGTGTTGGCCGCGTCGGTGTCGGGAGCGGCGGGCGCGGCCTTGGCGGGCACGGTGAGCTGCTGGCCGAGGCGGAGCGTGGCGGACTTGGAGAGCTGGTTGGCGGCGGAGAGCTCGTCGACGCCGATGCCATACTTCTTCGCGATGGACCACAGGCTGTCGCCCTTCGCGACGGTGTGCGTGGCCTTGGCCGAGGCGGGAGCGGGCTCGGAGACGGGCTCGGCGCCGGGGCGAGTCGGGGCGAAGCGCACGCCGACCTCGGCCGAACCGTAGGCGGGCGCGACCGGGGAGACCGAAGCCACCGGGGCGACGCCCGCGACGGCGGAGCCGGAGGAGGCTGGGTTGAGATCGGCGTCGTTCATCGCGGCGGGAGCGGGCGCGATGCTGTCGACCGGCGCGACCGGCGAGCCGGAGTTGGCGACCAGGGTGTCTTCAGGTTTGGGCGCCTGCTTGCCGGTGGAGCGACAGCCGGGGGTGGCGAAGATCACGGTAAAGACGGCGAGGTGGGCGCCGACCACGAGGCCGAAGACGTTGAGCAGTTTCATGGCTAGGGTGTTTGGTTGTTTGAAAGGATGAAGAAAAAGCGGGCGGGGTCAGCGGGAAGCCGCGGCGGGGCCAAGGTTTCGCACGAGGTTCACGAATTGATCCCCACGGTCGGCATAACTTTTGAATTGGTCGAGGCTGGCGAAACCCGGGCTGAGCAAAACCTCGTCGCCGGAAGTCGCGAGCCGGGCAAGGGCGCCGACGGCGGAGGCGAGATCATCGCAGACGGTATGCGCGACGCCGTTTTCAACGCAGGCGGAGGCAAGTTGATGGCGGGTCTCGCCGACGAGGGCCGCATGGCGCAGGCGGGGCGAGATCCGGCGGACGAAGCCGGCGATGTCGCCGCCCTTGGATTTGCCGCCCGCGATCAGAAAAACCGGTTGCTGGAAGCGGGAAAGCGCGGCTTCGGCGGCGTGGAAGTTGGTGGCCTTGGAATCGTTCCACCAGGTGACGCCGGCGAAGTCCCCCACCCTTTCGAGCCGATGGCGCGCGGGCGCGAAGGTGCGGGCGGCGGAGTAGAGGATGCTTTCGCGCAGACCGGCGGCGCGCCACCACGCCGCGACTAGGAGGAAGTTTTCCCGCTGGGGATAATCGGCGAAAAGCGTGCCCTGAAGGAGAATGTCGCCCGGCTCTCCCTCGGTGGAGACGCAGGCCTCGGTCGGGAGCGTCTGGCCGAAGCGTTCGGCGAAAAGGCGCACGCTGGTGCCCACGTGAACGTGTCCGCCGATGCAGCGCTCGAGCAAGCGCCACTTCGCGAGGAAATAGGCCTCCATCGTGCCGTGGCGCTCGAGGTGGTCCTCGGCGAAGTTGGTCCAGATGACGCCGTCGGCCCGGAAATGGCGGAAGGTCTCGGCCTGGAAGGAGCTCACTTCGCAGACGGCGACGGAGTCGGGCCCGCCGCCGGAGCGGTCGACGACGAGCCGGGAAAGCGGGAAGCCGATGTTGCCGGTGGCGGTGGCGTCGCGGCCGGCGGCGGAAAGCGCGTGGGTGAGAAACTCGGTGGTGGTCGTCTTGCCGTTGGTGCCGGTGACGGCGACGAGCGAGCCGCGCCAGAACAGGGCGGCGAAATCGAGTTCGCCGAGGCAGAGCGCGCCGCAGGTGCGGGCCAGCGAGAGCCACGGATGGGTCGGGGCGAAGCCGGGGGAAAAGAGAACGAGCCCGTGCTGCTCCGCGTCGATCGCGGTGAAGGCGGAGCGGGATCCGTCGGCGCCGCCGGCGTCATACACCACCGCCTCCGCGCCCAGCTCGCGAACCAGGCCCGACAAGGCGCGACCGCTCACGCCGGCGCCAAAGACGGCGACGGGACGGG
>JACCDY011502053.1_pt1 | contig 24251 bp, 41 predicted proteins | sample 7446391 | NCBI WGS metagenome assembly JACCDY01 (sample SAMN15323451, study PRJNA562643) | freshwater metagenome | isolation source: river surface water | place: USA:Blue River Watershed | collected 2017-08-18 | reverse complement strand
TGGTCACAGTTCTTAGAGAATTATATTTGTCTCTGCACCCTGCAAAAAAGCCAGTTAATAAAATACCTTGATATGTGCCAGCACTTGGAACACCACCTTGAATACCTGCTCTAGTGATAAGCTCGTTGGTTTGTATGTCATTTACGTCCACAGAACCCAGAGACTGCTCATAACTGGAATTTAAATGTGCAATATTTGTTTCATCATAAACAATGCCAGGAGTTGGTCTGGAACCAGTATTACCACCGTTACCAGTTACGTTTAGTCTAGCTCTAAGATTTCTAATTCTTGTATATTGTTTAGTAGCAGTGGTAAACGCAGTAACCAATGAAGTTGATTCTATAGTACCTGTTAAACCCAAATTTCCTGAGAGATTTCCTCTTCCAGCTTTTGGACCACCAAAAGTTGCTGTGGACATTTCAGGAAAAGGTTTTTCATCATTGCCCCAGACAATATTTGCATTGGCAGCTGCCGCTACGAAGTCATTGAATCTCTCCACTAAATTGGTAGAACTGACTGGATTGTTTAATGTTGCCATTAGGATATTTCCTTAATTTTTATTATTCTGGAATATTTATCTTGATATTTATTGTACTTTAAATGCTTCATTAGGGATTTAGGAGCCCCGCAAATATCCCCCTGCCATTCTAATTGATGACAATCTCCACCGCATTCTGCAAAAACATCACAGCTATAGCATCTAGAATCACGGTTTCTTTCACAGGCAATAATGTCTAATCTTTTTGGATCATATAAGAGCTCTCGGATTCCTTGATCTATGTACCCATAATGTGCTTCAGGAGCACTATTTGGACACCCAGAAATGGTACCATCAGCGTTTAATGTGAAAAGTTTTTCTTCACAATCACGGCAAAAAGTCCCTGCCCCTGTAAATCCTGTTTCGAACTTAGAATATACATCCTCCATGAATTCATTGGCGAACCAATCTCTGGCCCCATGTTCTTCTATTTGATGATGCATCTTTAAGAACCAAGCATCTTGCTCTAAGTTTGTGGGGAAAATTTCTGGATGCTGAATCGCTGAACCATTCATAGTTAATCTTTCTAAAGACATTTCTGCTACCCCAAGATCTCTTACCCATTCTAAAAGATCTATTGGATTCATGGCAACTGTGCCTTTAGTGACGCTGATAAAAAGTTTAACAGTAACTCCAAGATCAACTAGTGTTTGTACGTTTTTCCTCCAGAGATCATATTGTTTAGGAGTGGCAAATCTAATATCTGGATCCCAACTAGTTCCTATCCTATTACCTAAAGGACCTTGTATGAATTTGATCTTATCATCAGTGAGTTTGAAAGTCAAATTGGTAGTGATTCCCCAAGTCTGTTCATCCCATAGGCTATTGCATTGATCATAGACGTACTGCATCGAAGACAGATCAGCGAGAAATGGCTCACCACCATGAAATTCACAGTGCATTGTATTATCAGGACCAGTTTGTTCTCGAAGTCTTTTGAGCCAATCTGCTACTTTGATATGATCCCAATATATCTTAGCACCATTGGTTCCATTGGTAAAACAGTGTTTACAATTTAGATTGCAGGTCTCAGTGGTTTTAAGATAGACTACAAAATTTTTCATTTCATTCCAATGCTCAGTGCCCAAGTATTTTTATAATTAAACACACGATGTTTATGGCCTTTTGGAATTAAAATTCCCTGCCCAGCTTTTACTATAAATGTTTTGTTTTTTATACTAACACGTTTCTTACCTTTTAACACATAAAGATAAACATTGACTGGATCACAATGCCAACCAAAACTATAATCAGTCTTAATACTGTTAAACAAATGTATGTCTTTAATTTTAAACTTTCTAAAGTATTTACAAATGTTTGTGTTATCTTCTAATCCTTCTACTTTGACAACAGTAAAAGAATTAATATTTTTGACCCATTCTGTGTAAGAAAATTTTTCCTTAGCATTCCAAGATAAAAATCCTGATAGAATACTTCTATCCAGAGCTAATAATTGTCCTGAACTGAATCTGTCAAAAGATATAATTTCATCTTTGACTATTTTATAAAGTTTACGATTTAATGCCAAACTATGTAACCTCTACTGTATCCTTTGGGTCTATTCAAACCATCTTCAAAAGCCATCTGCCATTCTGTATCTCTGTTATATGCCCGAGACCAAAAATTGTCCACCTTCAAACTGCCAGTTTTAACCCATCGTCCAGCTTCGCACATTGAGTCATAGAATCTTGGATGACGTGGACTTGGCATAATAATAGTGTTAGCATTCCATAACAACGGGCCCAATGTTGTGTTAAAGTTTTCTTTTTCAGCTGCCACAACCCAAATGCCACAAGTTTCCAGCAACTCTCTTTTAATTACTTCTGTGTGTTCTCTAATGTCAATGATCACATCATACTTTTTGTGCGTGGGTTCAGAAACTAATGCTCCCGTAGACTCCCATAAGTCTTTATTACTGTTACCCCATACTTCAATAGACTCAAATCTAAGATATTCTAGTTTGATAGTATGATAGGCTATCCAAGCAAGAAACCCACTGCCAATAATTAAACATCGTCCATGTGATTTTCCTCTAATCAAATCTATATTTTGTTTGACAAGATTAACACCACAGGCTACGGGTTCAAGAATGTATTTAGGATCCGCATCAGGTACTACTACAAATTCTTTGTCTCTTACATTATAGTAGTCGGCATAAGCAGGTTCTCCTCTAGTAGCAACGATGTCGCCAATTTTAACATTAAGAACATTGTTCCCAACTTTAGTCACAAGTCCCAGTCCTTCATGTCCACTCATACTAGCGGGTAACGTAGGAAAATTTCCTAACATCATATCTATGTCACTACGACATACGCCAGTCATCAAAGCCTTGACTTCGATTTCGTTGTCAGTGTGTTCAGGCTTGATCCAGTCTTCTTCTACAAACTTTCCATCACCATAAGTTCTTAATAGCTTTACCACTTTCAAAATTGTTCAATCCTTTCATGAATCCATAAATCAATATCTAATTGATTATTCCAAAATTCATCACTGTTTAAATTATTAATTGAATCTTTAATCATATTTAGATAGGCATCTTCAGGACACCACCCTAAATCAAAAACTTCCTTAGAATTGTCTTCATATGTAAAAGTAATAGCACTTCTCTCAGTGTCAATACTGCGCCAATTTGCCTGTAGATTCCATTTACTTCCAAACTTAATTGCACATTGATCATCGACATCATAAGTTCCATATGGATAAACAGTTCCATATTCTGTGGTAGTAATATCTGTTAATCGCCAATTCTGTGATGAAGAACTATCAGTGATAGATTCTTCTTTCCATTCGGGATTAAGTGAAATGTAAAGGCTCAACAAATGTGGCATAAGATCTCGACTGACTCCACCAAAGGCTAATTTTTTAGTCGTAAACCAACTACCGGGACTAGGAATACAATTTTTTCTAATCCATTCAATGTCAACACTTTTTGCTCTCAGTGCTTTTTCCTGTAATTCTAAAATATTACTTCGCCACATATTATTCTTAACCATCATAAATTTTGTATTTGGATTTTTGATAGCCAAGTTCTGCCATTCTCTTTTAAATTCTACTCCAGGCTTTTCTACAAAAATAATATCAGCAAAGTTTGATAACTTACTTGCTAGATCTAAATGCGTGAAGTTTGGTGTACATATATGTATAGTATTAAATTTCCCATGTGCTAATATTGCCGGCTGAAAGCTGGGTAAGTCTGCCCCTTTGGCTATATTATTATCCACAGTTACAACATCATGTCCTAAATTTTCTAGGACAGTTTTATACAATCTTCCAATACCCATTCCAATTATTAAACTATTCAACTTTTTGTTCCTTTGTCAGTTCACAGATAAGCATGAAATTGTTCCATGCATTTTTCACAGCAGGATTAGTCAGTAGCTTTTCAGCTTCTTCCATCATAGCGTTAACTCCAGCTTCTGCGGCTTCACGGTATGAACAAAATTCTAGAGCATAACGTTCTTTACCAAATGCCTTTGCCAATTTTTCCCAAGCATCTAGCTGTTCCGGAGTCAAGGGTTTTTCTTTTTCTGGTACCCTCATGGCGCTCTTTTCCATTATAACACGACTAATAGCATCTTCAGCGACACGACTAGCCGCAATTAATGCCGCGTAGTTAGGATCGATATTGAAACGACGACTTTGCCCGCCAGGATATGACATCACAAGATGTGTGCCTTTTGGAAATGAATCCATAAGACCGTTATCATATTCGCTTACAGGCACATACTTACGCCCAACTTTTTCGTAAAAGACTCGTTTCATTTGGGGTACATCCAATCTATGATTTTTTCCAAGAATGTTTTATTATACACTATTTCTGTGTCTTGTTCAAGAGCTAATTCTTGAAAATATCTATCAATCAATCTTTTGGTGATTTCATAACGCTGTTCTTTAGACTTGGCGCCCAAAACAACTACTGAGAACTTTTGATTGTTTTTCTCTAAGACCACACCCACATTCCAGCCTGCGGCATTGGTAAATCCTGTTTTACTCAAAAGTATTTCATCAAAACTGTATAATAGATTTTTATTGGTATTTTCCAAAATTATAGAATACCTTTTTCTTTCTATCTGTATTTTTTTCTTGACTGTAGATTCTTTGATAAAAGGATAAAGAGCCGCCACTTGAAGCATAATACCTACCGATCCTGCGTTTGACGTATTACCTGAACTTAATCCAGATGGATCTACAAATTTAGTAAACACCATACCAATGTCCTGAGACTTTTTATTCATAGCCGCGATGAACGCTTTTCTACCACCTGGATAGTCTGCGGCAATCGAGTCTGCGGCTCCGTTATCACTTCTAACTAGCATGGCAGTCATCAAATCTTCTCTAGTGTATTCTCCACCAGGAAGTTTGTTACTGCCTATCATTTTAATTTTTCTTTGTAAATTTCCATCGTAATCCAAAGATACCATTGCTGTCATTAATTTTGTAAGACTGGCGATAGGTCTAGACATATTTAGGTTGTCACCTACGATGATCTCATTTTTAGATTCATTATAAACTAATGAACTGACATCTTTTGATTTTGCCAAAGAAGGCAACATTAACAAAACTAGTAAAAAAATTTTCATGTGGCGTATTTTATTAAGAATAAAAGATACTTCTTTTCATCTATGATTTCAAAGTATGGACTATAACCCTGTGTTTCTAAACCAATCTTCAAACCCCATTGATCTAGCATCCATTTTTGAAAAGCTAATTTTTCCTCTTCAGTATCTTTGTTACTGTGCGTAGATCTGTAGTCAGCATTAGCGTCACGCAGTCTTTTCCAGTAAACGTACTTATTCATTCGTATATCAGGTGGATATTGCTCAGCCACATGTTCGAAGAAATCATTGGAGTTTTTCATAGTATATTATGCCCATTTGATTGCCAGTAACGTAGCATATTTTTGATGTTTGCGCCTAATCTTTATAGTCAATCTATTGTCTATGGCATCACGGTCCGCCATACCCCAATTCCAATCCCAACCTTGTTTGCCAATATGTTGTTCCATAAAGGGACGATAGTGATCATTTGGATCAGCTGAGTCAATCTGCACCCAAACTGCCCCACCTAGGTCTACCCATCTTGGGTCATTATGATCTACAATCAAAGGACCTTTGGGCCACTGAACATTGATAACAACTCCGGGAACAAATCTCCACCATAATTGCTGCCATATGTTTAGGCCACAGGGTAGATAGTTACCCGAAGGTAGCTGAAATAAACTGTGTACTTCCCATTTTGCCATTAACACCACCTTAATGCAAACCACATGGCTTCTTTACTATCTTCAAATTCAATAAACTTTTCTTTAAGATATCCAGGACTGTGATAGTAAGCAAATTTGCAATTTTCTTCAAGCCATGCATCTACCAAATGATCTTTATAACTGTGTTGGTATTGCGCCTGTACCTCATCTACAGTTTTTGCATAAACAACACGATGTAGTTTTGGCAGTTTTACATTTAGATCTGGATAAAGATGAGTATAGGTTATAGTCATGACCACCTTAATACAAACCAAGAACGATGTTTGTCTTCTTTGACATACCAAAGATCCATACCGTCTAATGTTCCTTGATATTCTATTTTAATTTTATTTTCTTCAGCCCATTGCCAAATCTGATTTCTCAAGGTACATGAAACAATGACACCTCGACTATCTCCCATGAGAGCATAGCCTCTTTTATCAATTACATGATCTACAATTTTGCTCATGACCATTTTAATGCTATCATTAAAGCATCTCTCTCATTGTTAGTTGCTACAAATACTTTGTCCTCACCACCTAGCTCGTTTACTTCCCATTCCCAAGCAGTAGCGGGACAGTTTATTACACGTTCAAATCTCCACACACAGTTTTCACCCAGTGGACGAGCTGGCCAGAAATACTGTTTGGCATCTTCTGTAGGAACCCAAGCGAAAGGATCAAACTGAAAGAACTTGTTAGGATCAACCATTATAATATGTTCAAACTTATCAAACATATTCTTAATTCGTGTAGCACGGTAATTGACATTTTGCTCGTACCAGGCTTCCCACTCTCGCATCTCTTTGGTCTTTCCAGTTTTTCGAGTAAGGTACCAATCAGTTATGCGCTCTGTTAACTTCATAACCATCTTAGTGCAAACAATACCGCATCTTTCTTGTTACTAAAATAGTAATGTACTACAGTGATCTTTTCCAGACCCAGTGAATCTGTTATTCTTTCAGTATCGTTGGTAATATAGCTTGGACAATTTAATACAGCCCATTCCAAAGCATACCAAAGAGGATCGTGTGGTAGTGTTACTTTCATGTCCACCTCAACAAAAATAAAGTTAAAAATGATTGTTTTTTAAAAAAAACAGACTCTTCCATTTTAGAAGGCACCATGCCTTCTTTTATCATACACTGATCAAAATAATTTTTGTAATCATCTAATGAAAGAGAGTCATCATCCCAATCCCAGGAATCACTGATAGTTTGAGAAAAGTTGTCCCAAGCATCGGTGAAGTTTTCGTCATCTTCGTATATGCTAGATTCAACGTTCATGACCATCTTAGTGCAAAAAGTGTAGCATCTTCAGGTTTTTCAAACACCCAAACATTATCGTGTGCTCGCCAAACTCCTTTTAGATTTTTTTTCTTCCATTCATGCAGTTCTCGACTTGAAATAGGAAGAAATTTATTTGGTAAAACTATTTTAGTCCAACCAAATTCTTCTACAAGCATATCAAATAACACTTGTCTATCAATATTTTCCTGTAACTGTTTGGCAGCAAATTCTGTAACAGCGTCTTCTAAACTCTGTCTTCCAGTGATCTGCGTCAGACCTCGACCTTTAAACTTCATGTATACCTCAGATAAAACATTAAAGCATACCAGATGGCAGGTCTTCTTTTAATATCTTACCGGAGTTATTGGGATAACGTTTTTTGAAAATTTCATAAAGTTCTTCTAAGCTGGAGCCCTGACCAACGAACTCATCATTGTCTTTTCGATAACAATATAGTACACTACCATGTTTTTCCACTTTGAGCAATATCTCACCAGTGGCTTCCTTTATTTTGGAAATTTCTTTATCCACCTCTTTAAGTATAAGAGAAGTTACAAACATACGCAGTAGCCAAACAAAGACTATCCAAGAAACGATACCAAAAAACACGCCATCCCAAAAACCCATCTTAAACTCCGATCAAATGTTAAAAGAACTTATAGTATAATAGTTTAGTTGAATCAACATATATTGTCAAAAAAGAATCTTCCAAACTGATTTTATCAAAATAGTTGACAATACCTTTGAATTTATCATATACTGTGTAAACGTTGGTAAATGTCCAACCAAACTTCAAAGGAGAATAGGCATGAATAAGGCAGAACACGTAATTGAACTTTTTAGAGAACATTGTGTTAAGAGCACAGGTACACCAAATAGTTGGGTAGGCAAGTCAAACACTTATCAGTTTGATATCGGTCGTCCTACAGCTAATGGCACCATTAACGGTGTAATCCGTAAGCTGGCTGGAATCGAAGCCAGTGGTAAGCAAATTTGGGTAGTTGCAGGTTCTATCAAAGTAGACATCAATGGCGAGTTCCAGCGTGGAACTGGTATCCCACGTAGTTTGATGAAGGAACTGACTAACACTGCTCAATTCTTGTATGAACAGGAAAAGAGCAAGCAGACCCAAACTACTACGGTCACTGCTTAATTTAATATGAAGATTATCCAGCACAAGTCTCGCATTAAAACACTGCGGGCAGGGGATACTCAATTCAATCTATTTGATGGTTTGACTATGTGTCCCCGTGCTGGGTTTGAAATATCCAGCGGTTGTCCCAAGGAATATCGTATGGTGTTACAAGAATGTATCCAAAATGGTTGGATCAAACCTGTAGCACATATGTACTCTACTGAATATGTTAGAGATTTACTTTCAAATTAAGTACTCGTAATTTTTTGTAGATTACTTTAATGATTTTCAGTATGTTTATCCTGACAATTTTGTCGTATAATAATGATACATACTTACGCAATAGTATGTTTTAATTGTTAACAAAGGAGAAGCATTATGTGGACCAAACCAGAAGCAACCGAAATGCGTTACGGTTTTGAAATCACTATGTACATCGCTAATCGCTAATACATAGTATTTTTCAAATACGTAAACCCGCTTCGGCGGGTTTTTTATTTAAGGGAGATAAAATGCTTGAATGTATGATTATTGGTGACAGTATTGCAGTAGGCACAGCCATGCAAAGACCAGATTGTGTTAGCCATGCTCGTGGCGGCTGGAACAGCTGGCAATGGAATAAAGACTATTTGGAAACTGTCAAAAATAAACCCACCAAAACGCTAATAATTAGTCTAGGCGCCAACGATCATAAAGGTGTAAAGACCGAAGCAGAACTTCGAAAAATGCGCTCCTCTGTCACTGCTGATCGTGTATTTTGGATCGGTCTAGGCAAAGACAGGAAACAATCACAACAAGCGGCTATAGTCAAAATCGCACAGGAATATGGCGATACTGTTCTATCACGTCCAGAAGATCACATGAGTTCGGACGGCATCCATCCCACTGGAAAAGGTTATAAAATTCTGGGCAATCAAGCTCGGTAAATTTGAACTTGACAAGTTTCTAAAGATTAGTATACAATTAATCAATATCAAAACTGTAGGAGAAAGATTTTGAGTATGCATCTTGAAGGTCCGTGGCTCAGTACCACAGGCAAGCAAAAAGGCAAACGCAAGTTTCGAAATGCCGATCAGGCGAGAAAGGCTAGAGAATTGGAAGAGAGTTGGAAGGAACTACAGAAAAAGTGGGGATTGGAGATCGAATCCAAGAAAAAATCTAGAGCCCTGTCTGCACCTTTACTAAGTAAAGACTACAGTTTGAAAATACCAGAAGGTCGTAGCACTGCTCATATCAAAAGTTTAGACAGTGGCTTAGGTAATGCTACATTGCCTGCACCTAAGGTATATACTGGCACAAAAGTAAAAGGCATCGCTACCATGCACAAGAGCAATGCAGTTCCTGTGTTCAGCGATGACGAAGCTGTGGAGATCAGCAGAATGAGAAGAGGCTAAGATGGCTAATTGTCCGTTATGTGGAAATCATCAAACTGAAATCGTTGACTCTATAACAAAGAAAGAAATCTGTCAAGTTTACAAAAATGAATATGACATTGATGTAAGCAATGACATCTTTAGTGACTTTTCTTTATATCATTGTAGTAACTGTGATTTGAAATTTTTTAATCCATGTTATATCGGTGGCCAGCAATTTTACACTGACCTTCAAAAATTTGACTGGTATTATAAATCAGAAAAATATGAGTATGATTATGTTTTACCTTTTATCAAATCTAAAGACAGCGTACTAGAGATTGGTTGTGGCAGAGGTACGTTTAGCAAAAAATTGAAAACTAAAAAGTACGTGGGACTGGAGTACAGTGAAAATGCCAAGGAATTGGCAAAGGCTGATAACATAGATGTCAGGAATGAAAGCATTGTCTATCATGCCATAAAAAACACTGAAGCCTATGACGTGGTGGTTAGTTTTCAAGTTATGGAGCATGTCTGTGATCCTAAGGGATTTATCATGGCAGCTCTGACATGTTTGAAACCGGGTGGTACTTTGATACTGACTACTCCCTCAGAAGATAGTTGGTTACAGTACAAACAGGATTTTTCTTTAAACATGCCACCACACCATGTGACTAAATGGACTGATAAGTGCTTGATTAATATATCTAAAGAATTTAATATTAAACACGTACATTTGCACCATGAACCGTTAAATTCGTACCATATTCCATGGTATTTTAACAGTATGATGGTGTATCAGTTAAATAAAAAACTAGGTTTTGAATATGGTTTGATCAAAAAACTAATTCATAAACCTATTCATTTTTTAGCCAACGTGATTTTTAAAATGTTGGGCAGTGACATACCTGATGCTTTCAAGGGCCATGGTCATACCGTGGTGTCGATATATAAAAAATGATTTGCCAAAAATGTCGAAGTTGGACATTTGTAACAAAAGGAGAAAATTATGGAATTAACCACTAGAACGTTGACCTCAGTATTGGGTCTATTTTTAGTAGCAACTTTGGTTCACAGTATTATGACTTTCAAATACAACGATGTGAATTCAATTAAACACGGCGAGATACAGACCGTGGCACAAATGAAGAAGGATTTAGATTGCTTGGCTCTCAACATTTACAGAGAAGCTGGATATGAGCCCGTAGAAGGCAGAATCGCAGTTGCCCAAGTAACTCTAAATAGAGTCGCACATCCAGACTTTCCAAAATCTGTCTGCGAAGTTGTGCAACAAAAATCTTTAATCACTGGCAGTATTATCTGCCAATTTAGTTGGTATTGTGATTCAGTTCACAGAGCTAGGCCAATTAATAAAGAAGCATATGGCGAAAGTTATGAAGTCGCTAAAAAGGTCATGCTAGAGAAATTTAGACTTCCTGGCCTACATGATGCACTGTACTATCATGCTGATTATGTAAATCCAAAATGGAAATTGGAAAGAATCGAAAAGATAGGCAGACACATTTTTTATAAACCCAAAGGCGAAAGCCATCCTAAACTTGCAGGAGCTTAAATGAACGATCCTATATCAAAAGAACCCAAATTCATTGAAAAATATGATTTGGTGACACCGATGAAAATCTTTATACAAGAAAAGTTGACCAAACTTTCTTCAGAGACTATCGGATGGTTGGCTATAGTTTGTCTACACGCGGCTACGATTCCAAGCCTTTTGGCTTTGATGACCGGGCTCACTGATAACCCTCCCCCAGTGGATGTGGTTTTCATGGTTTGGACAGCTTTGTTCTTATTTTTGGTCAGGGCAACTATCCAAAAAGATAGTTTAAACTTGATCACGATAGGATTTGGTTTTATGGTTCAAGCAATTATGATGGCATTGATATTCTTCAAATAATATCAATTTCACCAAAATGGAAGGGATAGGGTTGACAAAACCTATCCCTTCTGTTATTATTAGTATACATTTTGAACACACACAGAAAGGTGGTTTTATGAAACTGTTGGCAACATTGGTAATGAGTTTGGTTTTGGTCGGTTGTAGCACTTCTGCTGGACTAGTCAAAGGTCTAGGAGAAGATATCAAAGCTGGCACTGACTGGACTGCTTCTAAGATTAAATCTAATTAAGGAACTTAAAATGAAAAAGCTTTTGATGTTAGCACCTATGATTGCCGCGCTTGTTGGTTGTGGTTCGATGTCCAAAGATCCCTACACCAAACAAGCAGAAGAGGACCGTCGTGCCAGGGAGCAGGCTGTTGAACGCAGTTTGGACAAGGCTCCTAAATGGATGACCGAAGTTCCTAAAAGCGCAGATGCTGTATATGCCGCAGGTACTGCTGTAAGCGGTGACTTTGCAATGGCAGATGCTAAAGCACAGAACGACGCTCTGGGGAAAATCTGTATTGCATCAGGCGGCACCGTAGACAAACAGACTAAAACATTTATTATGGACACTCAAACTGCAACTTCTGAAGCCAGTGAAATGGCAATACGTTCTCGTTGCAACAATGTAGATGTCACAGGCGCTGTAGTGCATGACATCAAACGTGTTTCGGAAGGAACTCGTTATCGAGTTTATGTTTTGATGGCGCTACCTATGGGTGAAGCAAACAAACTTCGCCAAGGAAAAATTAATGAACAACTTATGAAAAATTCTGAACAGCGTAGTCGTGAAGCTTTCCGTGAGTTGGATCAAATGAATTCTTCAACACGTTAAAGGAAATATATGTTTGAATCTATTGAAATTCGTAAAGTGGAAAACGGAATCATTGTCACTATGAAGTCTGATGAAGAGGATGATAAGGACTACGTTTTTCCTAGTCTGGCAAAGGCTATTAAATTTGTAAAAGAATTTTTGGAATCCAAACCAGAAAAATGAAAACTTTATTCTTGTTGTTAGCATTATTGATACCAAGTCTATCACATGCTAATCAGTGTTCGACTGAAAAAGTTATCATCAAAAAAATTGATGCTAACGGACAGGAAATTATTTCACAAGAAAGCAGACAGATCTGTCGTGAAGCAAACAGAGATGTTTTCAGTGATTGTGAAATGTATCAATGGAAACATCGTTGGGGCACTGGAACTTCTGTGTCATGTAATTGGAGTGAACGTCAAGCAATGGAAACTGCCTTGACACACGCCCCTGATGGATTTAAAATAGAATGGTATGATCAGGCTAACAGAGCCAAAGGTTATACTGTGGTGTCCTGGACTAGGCCACTTTCCGATCAAGGTTGGTGTCGTGATATTGAAATGGTTAGGTACTACTCTAATTCAATGAGTAAGAACACATATATCATGTGTCACAGTGAAGGAAGGGGTTGGCAGAGCTTCCGTGGGCATTAAATTTAAAATAAATATTGGACTATGCCTTTAGCTTACTTAACATTTTTTACCGGTATCGCCATCTCTGCGGTGGCGATTTATTATTCAGTATTAGGCCTTGCGGCTATCTTTGCCGCCGCAGTAATCCCCATTGTGATAATGGGAACTATACTAGAAGTGGCCAAATTAGTCACTGCCTGGTGGCTTAAATCAAATTGGTATAGAGCACCACTAAGTATCAAAACCTATCTAACATTAGCTGTAGTTGTTCTAATGTTTATAACCAGCATGGGCATTTTTGGCTTCTTAAGTAAAGCACATACTGACCAAAATCTTGTAAGCGGAGATGTACAAGGTAAGATAGCCATTTACGATGAAAAAATTCGAATAGCAAAGGAAAATATAGATGCTAACCGTAAGGCGCTTAAACAAATGGATGAGGCGGTGGATCAGGTTATGGCACGTAGCTCAGACGAGAAAGGTGCTGATAAAGCCGTTGCTATACGTAGGTCCCAACAAAAAGAACGTGGTAGATTACTTTCTGAAATCGAAGCCGAGCAGAAGAAAATTGTACAACTTAATGAAGAGCGTTCACCAATCGCCGCAGAAGTACGTAAGGTCGAGGCAGAAGTAGGTCCAATTAAATACATTGCCAAGTTGATTTATGGAGATAATCCGGATCAAAATATATTAGAAAAGGCAGTGGTTTGGGTAATCATAATTATTGTCTTAGTGTTTGATCCTTTGGCAGTGTTGCTACTATTGGCAAGCCAAATGAGCTTTATGTGGGCTCGCCTGGAGGGACAAAATTATGAGTTGGTTCAAGAGAACTCCGAGGAACAAGGAAGTCGAGAAGAAGAAACCACATCACAACAGCCCGATGACGGAAAAGCTTCTTCAGAAGAAATCCAACGATCAGAGTCAACAGAAAAAGAAGAGTCAATAAATGCTGATGTTACTAATACGTTAGACGAAGCTAAATCAAAACTAAGCAAGTTTTTAGATAAACTTGGCAGTATCCATATTCCTTTTTCCACAAATGTTAAAAGCTTCGAAATTCCAAGAGTAGACCTAGCACCAGTTCCATCGATAGAAAAAACATCTTTAAATTTAAAAGATGAAAAACAAGACAACGAAGTAGATGGTATCGAAGCTTGGAATAAGATGATCGAAGAAGCCGAGAAGGCAGTCAACGAAGAAAAGATGTTGGCCAATGTTGTATGGACTGACTCTCTACAAAAATGGAGAGAAACTAATCAAGAAGCTGATATCTATGAAATACAACGTGCGTTTGACGCAGGCGAAATCAAAGAACTTCCATGGGACGAAGAATATAAAAAATATAAAATAATTCCAGAACTCATAGATCAATCCAAATATGTTCAAAATGAAGAACAGAAAGAAAGTAATCTATGGCAGGAAGCAAGAAAGAATGCGCATATCGAAAATAAAGATTCTTTAAGTCAATCAGACTATCAGGAAAAAGTTCAACAGGCTGTGATTAGAGATCTTATCAAAAACATCAATGACGGAAAAATTTCTATTACTGATTTAGAAGAGAACGAAATTAACAACATCGAAAAATATCTTAAGGAAAATAATGACAGGAAAGATAACACTGATCAGTCCGCCTGATGTATATGTCAACAAAAGTCATAGCATCATTTTAGTTAACACCACAGATGAAGAAGAAGCAGAAATAACTGATTGGTTTTCCAAACACAGTTTAGAAAAAGAAATATCTATATATTTCTATAACGGAACAAATAACCTACAATGGTTAGTCACTGCATTTTCAATAGCAAAGCATAGATATGTGAATGTAGAGAACACGCATAAATCACCATTAGACAACAGTCACTTTTTAATCAGTTATCTTTTGAGCTGTGATAACTGTCATTACACCCTCAAAGACGATAATCTTTTTGAAATTTATAGATTGTTAAATACATCTAGAATAGCCTCAGTTACAGAATTTTTAGATAGGGTGATACCAATTGAATACGAACAAGAATCAGACCTGTGATTTTTGCGGTAAAAGCAAAGAAGATGTAGAAAAAATGGTCGTGGGCCAGAACGGCTCTATCTGCAATGAGTGTGTGTCATTGTGTGATAAGATTCTAAAAGATCAAAAAGGTAAAATAAAAGACCAAGATCTTTCTAAATTTAATCCAGTTAGAATAAAGGAATTCTTAGATGAATTTATAATTGGACAGGACGAAGCTAAAATATCTCTTTCAGTAGGTGTAAGCCAACATTATAAAAGAATAAGCTCGGTTACTAGTTATGTAGACTTAGAAAAGAGCAATGTAATGATAATAGGTCCTACAGGCTGCGGTAAGACCATGATGGTAAAAAAGATTGCTGAATACATAGATGTTCCTTTCGCACATTGCGATGCTACCAGTCTTACTGAAGCAGGTTATGTAGGAGAAGATGTTGATATATTAGTTCAAAATCTTTTATCTAAAGCTGATGGAGATATTGAAGCCGCCAGTCGAGGAATAATTTATGTTGATGAAATAGATAAGATCAGCAGAAAAGGCGAAAGCAATACAGCATCAAAAGATGTGGGTGGGGAAGGTGTACAGCAAGCTCTACTAAAAATGATAGAAGGCAGTGTTGTGACAGTAAACTATGGAAAGAATAAAGAACCCATAGAGATAGATACAAAAAATATACTGTTCATAGTTGGCGGAAGTTTCGTAGGGTTAGATAAAATTATAAACAAACGAGTCAGCCCATCCAGCATTGGATTTAATGGTGTTATTAGCGCACAAAACAGCAGAGAAATATACAGCAAAACAGACCAAAAGGATTTGATTAAATTTGGTCTGATACCAGAATTCGTTGGAAGATTCAGTATCGTTACAAATGTAGAAGAATTGAATAAAGAAGAATTGATACGTATTTTGGTAGAGCCCAGAAATAATTTAGTAAGTCAGTATAAGTACTTGTTTGATATGGATGGTATTGAATTAGAATTTGATCCTTCAGCGTTAGAAGCAATCGCTGAAAAGAGTATCGAATCTAATACCAATGCCAGAGGTCTTAGAACTACTTTGGAAAAACTTTTGATACCTTATCAGTTTGAAGCACAGGAGTTAGCCAAAAAAGGTCTAAGGAAGATGGTAATAAATCGGGAGTCGGTTATAAAGAAAGAACTTCCGCTTTTCGTTTTTGATAATAAAAAGAAGGAATATGGCAAAAAATTATAGAAACTCTTTACGTGGTAATTCTGTGTTAGTTGATGGAGACTTCAACAAAGCTCTTCGAAAGTTCAAAAAAATTGTAGAAGAAAGTGGGGTTCTCCAAGATCTCATGGAAAAACAACATTACGTCAAACCCAGTGAAAGACGCAAAAAAGCCAAAGGCGCCGCAAGAGCACGTTGGCTCAAAAAACAATCACAACAGTTACTTCCACCAAAAAACTATTGACATAAAGTATTAAATCAACTATAATACTAGTATGGCAAAACATCTTATGGTTGATTTAGAAACTTTGGCGACGACACCTGATTCAGTGATACTGACTATTGGGGCTTTTAAATTTGATCCTTGGGGACCAAATGTTGATAGAAGTACTCAAAATGTTTTTTATCGAAGAGTTGATACAGAATCGTGTGAAACGTTAGGTATGGTCATTGATCCAGCTACATTGGATTGGTGGGGCAAACAAAGTCCTGAAATTATAGACGAAGCATTTCATCCAGAAGATAGACATCCAATTGAAGAAGTCATTAACGACTTTCACAAATTTGCTTGGGGCTGTGATTCATTTTGGAGTCATGGTAGTATATTTGATATCATGATATTAGAAACTTATTTTAGAAAAATGGGTAAAGCATTGCCTTGGAACTTTTGGCAGATTAGAGATACACGAACATTATTTGATTTAGGTTATGATCCTGAAATGCCTCAAAACTCTAAACACAATGCATTAGAAGATGCCTATCGTCAGGCAGTGGGTGTTCAAAATATCTATAAGAAAGTAGTATTACGATGAACCAACGTCTTCGTGAATTAATGATAGAAGCAGGATATGCAACACCTGAAACAGAAACTCAAGCACACAGGCTAATAGAACTTGTGATACAAGACTGTGAAAAAGTCATTAAAGCTTGGAAAGACGAACCCTTTCCATTCGATGAAGATTTAGCAGTGCGATTAATCAAAGATCAATTTGGAGTCAAATAATGCGTATTGAAGATGATATCAAACTTGATTTTAAAGATGTATTAATTAGACCAAAACGTAGTACACTTTCAAGTCGCAAAGAAGTAGATTTACAAAGAACATATAAGTTTAAACACAGTGGCCAAGAGTGGACTGGGATTCCAATTATGGCAGCAAATATGGATGGGGTTGGCACGTTTGAAATGGCACAGGCTTTACAACACCATAAACTGTTTACTTGTATTAAAAAAGATTATATAATTGAGGATTGGGGTAAGGCACATTTAAATTTAGATTTTAGTTATATTGCAGTGAGTACTGGAACTAGCGATAAAGATTTTGAAAAACTCAATATTGTTCTTACTGGTATTGGAAAAATTAAATTTATTTGCATTGATGTAGCGAACGGTTATAGTGAACATTTTGGTGATTTTGTAGCCAAGGTTAGAAAAAATAATCCAATAGCAACTATTATTGCTGGTAACGTTGTTACAGCAGATATGACACAGGAGTTAATTTTACGTGGCGCGGATATTGTTAAAGTTGGTATTGGTCCTGGTAGTGTGTGTACTACTCGTATTCAAACTGGTGTTGGGTACCCACAGCTTAGTGCTATTATTGAATGTGCCGACGCCGCTCACGGCCTTGGCGGTCATATTATTGCTGATGGTGGATGTACTTGTCCTGGTGATGTTGCCAAAGCGTTTGGCGCAGGAGCTGACTTCGTGATGCTAGGAGGTATGCTGGCCGGACATGACGAAGGTGGTGGCGAAATCAAAGATGGCAAAGTTACATTTTATGGAATGAGTTCAGACACTGCTATGAACAAACACAATGGTGGCGTAGCTGAATATCGTAGCAGTGAAGGACGCACAGTAGAAGTAAAGTATAAAGGTGCTGTAAAAAATACAGTTTTAGATTTACTTGGCGGTATTCGAAGTACTTGTACATATGTTGGTGCAGCCACGCTAAAGCAACTGTCAAAATGTACAACATTTATACGTGTTAATCGACAAATAAACGATGTATTTGTAAAATAGCGTCTGTAGCTAAATGGAACAGCAGGAGCCTCTAAAACTCCAGATGCGTGGGTTCGATTCCCACCAGACGCACCAATTTTTTAGAAAGAGTAAAATGATTACTATAGAACATTCAGCCATATTTTTGGCTAGTAGTATTTTAATGATGATGGCTTTGATAGTGATAACTGCCGGTGCAGTTGTTATTAGTGTGATATTACACAAATATTGGAAACCTCTTAAACTTTTTACTCCGGATAGTTTGGCTGCTTATAATCCCACATATAATCCAAATAACAAACAAGAGACAAAGATCAACAATAAATAGATTTGCAGGAAGGTCCTGCAACCAACACTCTTTAAATTACTAGGTGTTTAGAGTGTACACCGTAAAAAGGAAGAAAAATGATGTATAATCAAAAGCTCGTGGCGAGCATAAAAGCCAACAACAAAGTCTTACGTGAATTCAAAGACACTGTCTATATTCCATTCGCCAGCGAATACAGCATCTTACTCAAAAACCTCAATACAACTCGTGCAGTCGTTAATGTGTTTATCGACGGAGAGAATGTCGTTCCTGGCGGATTGGTCATAGACCCGGGTCGGACTGTCGACTTAGAGCGTTGGATTAAAAACGGCAATCTCTCTGAAGGTAACCGATTCAAGTTCATTGAACGCACACAAGCAATTGAAGATGGCCCACGTGGAATCAAACTAGAAGATGGTTTGGTACGTATTGAATATCAATTTGAACTACCACGTCCTATTCTCAATATCCCAACTTGGACAACTACTACCACAACTTGGAATACAACTTATGGTGGAGTAAGTGGGGCATCAAGTCCAACATACAATGTTAATGGTGTATTGCGCAATGTTGACTTTAGCAAGGGTGAACAAGTTCGTGCTATGGCCAGTAGCGCAACTGCCGCAACGTTGAACAGTATGGGCATCAGTAGTTCTAGCGAAGTTCATGATGGTATGGCTACAATGGACAGCTATGTTAGTGATGTAGGTATTACAGTGCCTGGTAGTAAGTCAACACAAAGTTTTCAAACTGTTACAGTGGGCGCACTAGACCCTATAATTCATAATATTGTTTTGAAACTTGTGGGTGACTTGGGCAATAACAAACCCGTTGTCAAACCAGTAACAGTTGCTCACAAACCAAAGTGTGTAACATGCGGGAAACAAAACAAAGCCCATTCTAAGTTTTGCTCAGAGTGTGGCACCGCTCTTGAAATATTCGCATAAGTAGTATACAATGAAAAGCATACATCACGGCAAGGCAGGAGCCAACTCAAAGTTGCGTGGTCGCAAGACTGCTCTGCTAACCTGCCGTTGTTGTATGCTGATTAATTTCAAACACGAAGAACGTGTAAAAGAAGCCAAAACTGACATAAGGAGATATCAAAATGGCCTAGATTGAATATGCTTGTAAGGACGTGGTGTTCCATTTCAACAAAAAACACCTAGAGGACCAAACCATACCTATGTGGGTCCTAAAAACACATGGGGAATCATTTTACGTCAATCATGTTACCTGCGAGGTGCCTTGGACTACTAAGGAAACACCAGATAACAGTCATACCAAAGGCAGTATTAAAGTCAAAGATGTACTTTTACAAATTGATGATAATAACTGCGCCACAATTTCCAAACTCAATTTCGTTGACAAAATACGCTTACGCAATCAGCGTTTGGGCATCACACGCATAATTGTCAAAGAAGGTCAAGATCACTGGAAATTTAAAGAAGCACTAAAAAATCATAAAATCAAACACGGCCCAATCAAGGGTATTGGCGGAGCTTGTTCATCGACATTTTACATAACTGACATCATGGAAAAAAGCCAGTTTACCATGTTGGCATTAGTGATGTCCAGCTCTCCCAGTTTTCGTATATTAATGCCCAATGAAGGCTATTACAAATATTACGATGACCCAAAATACAAGGATGTGCCTTTTATTGATGAAGATGAAATGTTTTGGGAGGATGAAGATGAATGAATTTCTTGACCCGCATAATAAAAAAATATATAATTAGCTATATTAGAATACAGGTTTACTAAATAAAATTCTATATTATATTAGTAGAAAATTATTTGGGGCATAGCCCGTTATTATATTATTAGAAGCTAAGAACGGGGTGGGGAGAATATCCCCACCCATATTGTATAAATAAAATTTCGTAAGCACACCTAATGGGTGCAGACGAAGAAGCAAAATGCTTCAAAAATAGATCTTACTTTATGAGGAGATAAAATATGTCAAAGATCATCGGTATTGACCTCGGAACCACCAATTCATGCGTGGCAGTCATCGAGGCAGGAAATTCCAAAGTTATTGAAAATTCAGAAGGTGCTAGAACTACACCTAGTATCGTTGCCTATACCGCAGACGAAGTTCTAGTTGGTGCCAGTGCTAAACGTCAGGCAGTAACTAATCCTAAAAATACTATCTATGCAGCCAAGCGTCTTATCGGGCGAAAGTTCAAAGAACAAGCCGTACAAAAAGACATTGATCTCATGCCATATGAAATTATGGAATCCAGCAATGGTGACGCATGGATCAGAGCTCAAGGAAAAGAACTTGCTCCTCCGCAAGTATCTGCCGAAGTCTTACGCAAAATGAAAAAGACTGCTGAGGATTATCTCGGACACGAAGTAACACAGGCGGTTATCACAGTACCAGCATACTTCAACGACAGTCAACGTCAAGCAACTAAGGACGCAGGTAAGATTGCTGGTCTAGAAGTATTACGTATTATCAACGAACCCACTGCGGCAGCATTAGCATATGGTGTAGATAAAAAAGATGGCAAGGATCGTAAAGTCGCAGTTTATGATCTAGGTGGTGGAACATTTGATGTCAGTATCATTGATATAGCAGATGTTGACGGCGACAAACAAATTGAAGTACTGTCAACGAACGGAGACACGTTCCTAGGTGGTGAGGATTTCGACCAGCGTATCATGGACTATCTAGTAGAAGAATTTAAGAAAGAACAAGGGTTTGATCTTAAAAATGATGTGCTGGCCTTACAACGTTTGAAAGATGCCGCAGAAAAGGCTAAAATTGAATTGTCTAACAGTAATCAAACTGAAGTCAATCTTCCATATATCACAGCAGATGCTACGGGACCAAAACATCTTGTAGTAAAAATTACTCGTAGTAAATTAGAAAGTCTAGTTGAAGATCTCATTCAACGTAGTTTAGAGCCTTGCCGCATCGCAATGAAGGATGCAGGTGTCACAGCCGCTGACATTGACGAAGTTATTCTTGTTGGTGGACAAACACGAATGCCTAAAGTACAAGAAGCTGTTGAAAAGCTATTTGGAAAAGCACCACGTAAAGATGTCAATCCTGACGAAGCTGTTGCAGTAGGAGCAGCCATACAAGGTTCTGTGCTAGGCGGCGATAGAAAAGATGTTCTATTGCTAGACGTAACACCGTTAAGTTTGGGTATTGAAACACTTGGCGGAGTAATGGCCAAACTGATTCAAAAGAATACTACTATTCCCACTAAGGCATCACAGATATTCTCAACTGCTGACGACAATCAACCAGCTGTAACAATCAAAGTTTTCCAAGGTGAACGTGAACTTGTACAGCACAACAAACTGTTGGGAGAGTTTAATCTAGAAGGCATTGCCCCTGCTCGCAGAGGTCAGCCTCAGATCGAAGTTACATTGGATATTGATGCTAACGGTATTATGCATGTCAGTGCCAAAGATAAAAATACTGGCAAAGAAAATAAAATCACCATCAAAGCTAACAGCGGTCTCAGCGAACAAGAAATTGAGAAAATGATCAAAGATGCAGAAGCAAATGCTGAAGCTGATAAAAAAGCAAGGAAATTGATCGAGTCTAGAAATTCTGCTGAAGCTCAATTAAATGAAGTTAAAAAAGATCTAAAAGATTTTGAAACAAATATCTCTTCTGAAGAAAAAATTAAAATCGAAGAAAGCATTGCGTCATTAGAACAAAAACTGTCCAATGACGATTCAGAAGAAATAGAAAAATCTTTGGCAGCACTTTATGAAGCCAGTGCTCCATTGATGAAGGCAAGAGCTGCCAAGGAAACCAGTAATACTAGCAGTAGCGATACTGTTGATGCTGATTTCACTGAAGTGCCTACAGAAGGAAAAGGTACCTAATAGGGCCTTGTTTTTACTTACTTTTTAAAGGAGATAAAAATGACACAATTAGTAAGATTTGACACAAACTCTTTAAATGCACTTAATCGTGCGTTAATTGGTTTTGATGATGTGTTCACAAATTTTGAACGCAGATTCGCTAACCAAATTTCCAATAACTATCCACCATATAATGTTGTAAAAATCACTGATAATCTTTACGACATTGCTATCGCAGTTACTGGTTTTGAAAAAGATGAAATCACTGTCACTGTAAAAGCCAATGAGCTAACTATTCGTGGTGAAAGGAAATCTTTAGATTCTCCCGAACCAGAATATTTGCACAGAGGTCTAGCATTACGTGATTTTGAAAGAACCTTTACACTTGCAGAACATATGCAGGTGCGTGAAGCAGAAATCAAAAACGGAATTCTTTTGATTCAAATCGAAAGAGAAATTCCGGAAGAACTTAAACCTCGACAAATCCATATAAAAGAAGTCGACTAATATTTTGGGGAATCTATTGCGATTCCCCAAAATTTTCTGTATAATACTTACTAAACAACCTGATAGGATTTGAAATGGCTGATACAGCAACAGAACAAAAAAGATCGTTAAAAATTCGAGTAGTAGAACCAAAAAGATTCAAAGTAATATTTTTAAATGATGATAAAACTCCTATGGATTTTGTCATAGACCTATTGATGAATTTGTTCAGTCATGATGAGAACACCAGTCAGGATCTCACTATTAAAATTCATACTGAAGGATCTGCTGTGGTAGGAATTTTTCCTTACGAGATCGCAGAACAAAAAGGATTAGAGACCACACATCTAGCAAGAGCTGCTGGTTATCCTTTGGCAGTGAAAATAGAATCCGAATGAGTTTCAAAATCACAGCGATAAAAAACTGTGATGTCGACTGCAAGAACTTCAGATATTGGGTGTTGTTTTCTTTTTTAGGTAATAAATCTAGCAAAAGAAAAACCAATAAAAAAATAAGAGAGTTTTTATCATCTTTGCTGGGTCCTGAGAATACGAGGTGGCAACTACAGGGTGCAGGTGAACAATATATTTTAAAACTAAAAGAACAAAGAGATTATACTTTTTTCTTACTGAAGATTCCTAGGGATTAAATATACATATTATGAGCTTAAAAGAAATAACCAAAGATTTACACCACGAAGCAGAAACTACAAAATTTGCTAAACTTTTATTGAGTGGCAAAATAGGCAAAGAGGATTATGCAAATTATCTTTATCAAATGGTATTGATATACAATGCCATAGAACTAGGAAATCGTGTAGAAGGAAATTTTAAAAATCTTCCCGGACTAGAACGAACTCATGCCATTTATCAAGATTTCATCGAGATCGCAGGTGTTGATCACAACTATAAATGGTTACCTGGAACATTAGACTACTATAACTATCTTTTGGAGTTGGTAAGAGACCCTTCTCAACGACCAAAAATAAAAGCACACTTGTATTGTAGGCACATGGGTGACTTATATGGTGGTCAAATAATTAAAAAACAAGTTGCCCATATCAGTAAAGGTCGCTTCTATGATTTTAAAAATCCAGAAGAACTCAAAGTTTCGATAAGGTCTGAATTAACAGACGACTTGGGTGACGAAGCTCGTGTGGCCTTTGAGTGGGCTATTAAAATGATGAGGGAACTTTATAATGAGCCAAGTTTGGGACACACTGCTACAAATTCAGAAGCTACTGGAAAAGAGCTTTGATGATACAGGCATAGAAACATATGAACCAGGTATGGAAAGATTCAATCAACCTGGTTGGGTCAATCGTGTTTGGACTTCGGGAAACTATCGTAGAGCACACGTTGATGTAGTCGATGCCCGCGAAACCAAGGGCCTATGGATGATGCACTGTTGCATTTTCCCTCATATTCATAATCCTGCACCAATTTTTGGTTTTGATGTTATCGCAGGTAAAAACAAGATCACAGGATGCTTTATAGACTATAGCCCTACTACAGATCGTCAACACCCTAT
>JACCDY011483587.1_pt1 | contig 24253 bp, 23 predicted proteins | sample 7446391 | NCBI WGS metagenome assembly JACCDY01 (sample SAMN15323451, study PRJNA562643) | freshwater metagenome | isolation source: river surface water | place: USA:Blue River Watershed | collected 2017-08-18 | reverse complement strand
TGTAGAAGAGAATCCGCATTGGGCTCTTCACACTCGCGGTTATGCCGCGGGTAAACTCTGGGAGTAAGTTTGCTTTGAGATGGAAATTTGGATTCAAAGATTTTTGAACCCCATATTACTATCTTGGAGTTACAGTGCGATGTACTCTAAAAGACAGCTTTGCAAAGCTCTGTTTTCGCTTAACCATCTTAACAAAGGAAACAAAAATGGCCATCGAAGTAGATGACAACAACGGTAGCAGTGGTAAAGACAGTGCTGCCCAACCCGATCAGGCTCAGACGTCTGCTACGACGGCTGCACCTGCTCAGGCTTCCACCAAACCCGCACCGGCTCCGGCTGCGGCACCGAAACAAACCATCAACACCAACTCCACTCAAGGAACTGCTCGTATGAACACCCTCTCGTCCCGCGTCAACTACGGCATGAGCCGTGCCGCTACCAGCCAAGCGATGCGCAGCATCGTGGAAGTGATCGACAAGATCGCTGAAAGCGAGCCGGAGCGTCCCGTCAAGTTCTCCTTCTTCTCGCTCGACGGCGAGAAAGAAGGCCTCCTGATCTCCTCGCTGGTTGTCGTGGCCACGCTGAAGAACCCGACCAACGACACCAAGTTTGCAGCGCATCACACGCTGCTGCTCGCCTCGACCGCCCGCGGCGCCACCGCTGTCGAGCAGTCGTTCGGCCAGATCAAGTTCGAACGGCTCGTCGTGCCGGCCGATGCCTACGATGCCACCCTGCGTGCTCGTGTGGCTGAAGTCGTCAAGGGCCAGTTCGGCGACTTCACGCTGATCGATGCCGACGCGACTGTTGTGCCGGCTGACCTGGATCTGCGCAGCGAAGAAGCTGTCCGGAATATCATCGCCAACGCCACGACTGCTTCGTCGACCCTGCTGGCTTCCGTCGTCGCTGCTGACGGCTGGACCATCAACGACGAAGTGCGCTCCATGACTTTCCAGAACGAGATCAAGTCGTCCTGGGGTCATTTCGTCGATCTGACCGCTCAACCGGTCCGTGGCGATGTGGTGCTGGAAATGTCGGTCCTGACCGGCCGCAACCAGAACCAGAACCAGAACCAGCAGGCTGGCGGTGAGTTCCAGTACAACAACTCGCAAGCCAAGGAACTGGTGACCCAGCTGACCGGTTACATCGACCTCGTGTCGACCCCGCCGGTTCAGACCAACAGCTTCGGCTTCGGTGGTCTGCAGCAAGGCATGGCTGCTCGTGCCGAAGAGCTCAAGATCTACACGCCGCGTCTGGTCATCACGAACATCGATGCCCCGGGCGAAGGTTGCGAGCTGCCGGTGATCCTGCAAGGTCTGGCTACCACCCAGAGCCTGCAGAACGATCAGCGCTGGGTTGCCGGTCTCGTGCAACAGCACAAGAACGGTGCCGCTCACGCTGAAGGTGGCGTGAACATTCGTGATCTGTCGGCTATCGGACTTGAAGCTCCGGTTCTGGCTCCGCCGGCTTACATGGGCGGTGAAATGCCCAAGGCTGGCCGTCTGCCGCTGACCAGCGCCAACGTCAACGACGCCATGTTGGCGGCGGCGATCCAGACGTACTTCCACTCGGACCTCCTGGTCTCGATCGATGTGCCTGAGTGTGGTGCCTCCAGCTGGATCAGCTCGCCGTTCGCAGCCGCTGCCCGCGGTGACCAGAATGCCATCCGCGACATCTTCGAAGCGGCCGACATGCTGACCGAAGGCAAGTTCACGCCGATCTACAAGTCGGTCAATGGTGGTCAGATGAAGAACCCGTTCTTCAATGACAACATGTATGTCAATACCGGCTACTACTTCTCAGCCGGCGGCAAGCGCGACATCCGCGACATCGATTACATTGCAGTCCTGAATGCAACCGGTGACTCGGAGCTCGACACCATCAACGACTGGGCCAACCTGCAAGCCAACGCTGAAGTCGATCCGATGTTCCGTCTGACGGAAACTCGCCGTATTCAACAACGCTTGTTCGAATCGCTGACCATCACCGGTCGTGCGGTCCGCGTGACGTGCAACCCGGCCTTCATCTACGCCCTGGCAGCTGCCGTGGCTGAAGCTGGTCTGGTGTACGAAACGAAGGTGGGTATGGCTGCACCGCAAGGTACGGCTCGCATGATGCCTGCCTACATGCGCGGCATGCCGACCAACCTCGGCAACGCTGGCTCGTTCGTGGCATCGGGCATGCGGCGTCCGTCGTCCAGCGGTTTCGCTGCTGGCTCGTTCGGTCGCTACGCCCACAACCGTGCTCCTGGCAGCACCGGTGCCGGCAACTACTAAGACGGCATAAAGGGTGCGGGAAACCGCACCCTGCATGCTTCAAGGTAGATTGTAGTGGAAAGCCCTTTCGAGGGCTTTCTTTTTTTCCCTCCACAATGTAGTTTACACCACACAGCGCATATGGGAATTCATCTATCCTTGGTCAACTTCAACCAAGAGTTCGATACTCTTTCTCAGACGCCCGTAATCGTTAATGATCTGCCAGCTTTCACCGAGCAGAACTTGGACATGATCCATAAGACGATCTACGTGCGCCATACCCCTGATATGCTCTCGAACGTTCCGTCGTGCGAGTGCAAAAAGAGCAAGGGTGAGTATCGGCTTGGGACCACCTGTCCGTTTTGCTACACCGAAGTGCGTGAAGTTGTAGCAGAGCAATTGGAAACCATTACGTGGATTCGTGCGCCACATGGAGTAATAGCACTCATCAATCCTCTTGTCTGGACTCTGCTGAGCGAACGCTTTAGCATCGGTTCATTCAATCTGATTCAATACCTGACTGATACGCAGTACCGGATTCCGGAAAATCAGGTGGGTAAGTTCACGCCGATCACAGATCAGTTGCCGTTTGAACGCGGCCTGAACTATTTCATCAACAACTTCCATCACATGGAAGGAGATCCTAATGCTCCTGGCATTAAGGATTTCTTGTTCTCTCTCAACATCTTCAAGTCTCGTGTAAAGGGAAAGGTGACAACCGATTTCCTGCGCAAGATGCTTGATGAAAATCAAGACGCATTGTTTGCCAGACATATCCCGATTCCTCACCGTTCGTTGCTGGTGGTGGAAGACGGTACGTCGGGTGGCGTGTATCTGGATGAATTTACCCCCAAAGCGATCAATGCTGTTTTGACGCTGGCCGGTATCGATACGCCGTCCTCAAAGGGTGAATTGACAACCAGCTTGCGGTTGCGGGAATCTCGTGCTGTGCGGACAATCGCTCGTCTGGCCGAGTACTACTACTACGTGTGTTCGAAGCGACTCGCGAAAAAGGAAGGAATCTTCCGGAAACACGTGTTCGCGACGAGAAGTCACTTCAGCTTCCGAGCTGTGGTGGCGTCAATCACGGAAGCGCATCATCACGATCAGATCTACATCCCGTGGGGTGTGGCGTCTTCGGTCTTCCAGCTACATTTAACCAACAAGCTGTATCGTTTGGGATTCACTCCCAATGAAGCGCAAGACTTTCTGCATCGCTACGCGACGACGTATCACCCGCTTCTCGATTACTTGTTCAAGGAATTGATCAAGGAGTCGACTGATCCGCGTGGTATTGCAGCAACGCTTAACCGACCTCCAAGCTTGAAACGGGGTTCTATCCAAGCAGTGTTTATTGCTCGGGTGAAACATCCGGATGAGGGTCAAACGGTCTCGATGTCGATTCTGATCGTTCGTCCTCTCAACTGTGACTTTGACGGTGATGCTCTCCAGTTCACTCTCGCGCTGGACGGCTACATCGCTGAAGCTCTCAAGAATCTTGCTCCGTACAAGAATTCTTTCAGCTTGGACAACATACGGGCCATCTCATCTGCTTTGGAGCATTCCAAGACAGTTGTTGGAACAACTTCCAACTGGATGGAAACCAAGGATGAAGAACTCGACCAAGAAGCTTTGGCACGCATGATGGCTTTGCCTGATGCGCCACCACCCAAAGCTGTTGCGGTGCATTAAAAGGAGTTTGAATCCGCATTAAAGGAAAGACGAATGGCAAGATTGGTGTCTGCACCGACGGCTTCACTGTTCGGTAAGGGTCTGTTTGGAACGCTGAGTCAAAACACCGTCAATTACTTGCAGAGTCAGATTCAGTCGCTTGCTACGGCGGGATCGGAATACGGCCAGAAGATCTATGAACGATCGGTGGCCGTGTTTGATGCGATTAACAGCGATGCAGCCGTTCTGGCTGCAGAAGCTGTACTCACTCAGATCGAGTCCATGATGGGACAAGATATGATTGAGTCGCTGACAACGATCACGCAGCTGCAATCGGCTCAAAGCCAGATGCAAGGCTGGATCATGACGAGTCCTGTAGTTCGGCAAGCGTGGTATGACGGTAAGATCGAAGGTTACTGCGATACGTATGTTGATCCAGAACCAGGATGTGTTGGACATGAGCAGCAAGCATATCGCCATTTGATGAATGGCGTGTTTGTTCCGCATGAGGAGGCATCCTACCAATACAACCTGTACTTCGATCGTGCATCCGACTTTGATCAGCTACTCACGCTTCGCCAGTTGGCGGCGATTGTTGAATCGCAAGAAGCCGCTGAGCGAGCTCTCGAAGCCGGAGAACAAGATCCGACCAGCCAGTATGGGGCAAGTCTGTAACAACATAGGACGAGGGATAGCATTCCCTCGTTTTATGCCTTTAACCACCACGTAAAAGGAAAAGTCATGCAATTATCCGTGAATGAAATCTACGATGACCGCGTCATCAATGGCCATCCCGAGAACTTTATCGGGGTAGAGCTTACAGGTGTGCGCTTCACCGGAGACGTCGGTGATGACGATGAAAAAGTTGTCGTTGTTGACAACATCGAGCCGGAGTTCTACTCCTGCTATCTTCGCCACAAGGACGGTCGTGCCCTTTCTTGCGCAGACCTCGCAGCATTCGAAGATGCCAGCAAGTACGGCCAGAAACTCGCCACCAAGCACGGCTGGACTTTTCACTCCGAAGTAAAAGGACACTGACATGACGTCGAATGAAACTCCCACCAACGATGTGCCTCAGGGCGATGTTGAAGAACAGAAACCCATGAGCTATCACGAGTCTGTTGTGCATCTGAGTCAGCAAGAGTTTGAGACAGATGCTTTGGAAGACGGTTGTATTCCTCTTCCTGAAATCGTCACCAACGGCGTTGCTATGGTCGCGCCCATCTTTAAGAAGCCTCAGCAAGAGGTTTGGGATGATCTCGCCCATCAGCGTGAAATGGAAAGGCTTGAAGTTCAGGGTGAAAACGACATCTTCGCCGCTACCCACGATCAGGAAGGTGAGCCCCTGCTTAAGCCCGTGGCCGACGATTAACGTCACGCCGCATCATAACTCCACATACCGTGTGCGTCACTTAGGTGGCGCGCATGGTATGTGGTTTATGTTCTAACATTTTCTTTTTCCCCAGCGAGCCATGACTACTCCCGTACCCACACTTTCCACCCAGGGCTGGGTGACAGACTTGTCGTCAAAGATTGACTTTTTGCTTGCGCACTTCGTGAGCACCGATCAAGAACAGTCGAACATCTATAAAGCCCACGTCTCAAACCTTCAAAGCGTCATCGAACAACATCAGGGCGATCCTCTGGCCACTGCGGATAAAATCGCTCGTACCATTCAATCATACCTCGGAAGGTATTACGAAAACGTCGTTGCTGAAGCGCGTTTTTCTTTGGTTAATGAGACTGAATCATTAACTACTGTAAAAATTACCTTATCTCTCAATTTTACGGAAGACGGTGTTCAGTACACCGCGAACCGTCTGCTCACTTACTACAATGGTAAGTTTAAAGAGATAACTGAGGCCAACAATGGATAATGCAGCACTGGAAGAAATCAATCGTGGGATTTTGAATCGCGTTCAGCACGAGGTTGCGCACGCGATTGAATCGCCTACCAACATCAATCGCACTGTCGGTGAAGCCATGCGTCATATTGGCTCGCTTCTTGAAATGTCGAGTGCGACGTATTTGCCGATTCGGCAAGAAGAAGTTCTCGTGGCTCCCGAACGAATTCGTTCGGATTCCACCGATGCAGTACTGCTCGTAACGAGAACGGTGACGAGTGACAATGCCTTTATGGTTTTGTCGAACTGCAAAACCAACGGAAACGAGCGAGCTTTTGATCTCGTGGCATATCAGCCGGATAACTTCGACCTTAACAAGACGAAGTTCGTCAAGTTGCCACCCGAAGTAGGTAATGAGATTATTCGGCAGCTCAATTCTCTCATCAGCAGCGATGGTCTCGTACTTCTTCAGGTGGTTATTGCAAAGAACTACTTCAAGATCGAGGAACAAGCAGCCGCTGAAACTCCTCCTATTCCGGAAGAAAAATCTGTTGTGGCAGAACCTCTTCCGCGTCCTACTACTCCCGGAGCTCTTCCCCCGGTAACGGAAGAAACACTGCTGTAAAGATGTTGGAGTTGTAATTGACCATTTATATGTACACTTACAACTCCAACTCCATTCAACCATCCATTTTACAAGGGCTTTGTGCCGTTATGACAACTCCGAAAGAAAATCAGGTTGGCTTTACCGACTTCAAGAACAGCAAGTTGGCAAGTGATATCGTCAACATCCACAAGGCATTAGTGGTGGATGCTGAAGTGAAAAGAATCCCAGAAGGTACGTTCGTAAAAGAAATTCTGCCTGTACTCAGCGGCGAAGTCATCAGCGCGGATTTTCCGTTGCTGATGGCTGCCGTTGCAGGCACCCCCTTTTCTGAAGTCGACGTTGTTAACGATGCCGGGGAAGTACTTTTCAGAATGCCAGCGCTGCTGGAGCGCAATATCGTCAGTCACGAGGAAGCTTCCAAACGTGGTTCTATGGCGTCTATGCTTATTACTGCAGAAATGCTCGGTAAGCAATCGCCGAAGCGGGCTGAAAACTACTTGGCGCATGAATTTGATGGGCGTGGTATTGCAACAAACCGCGATGAAATCATCAATCAGCGTCAAGCACGTTGGAATACGATCTTGGCGCGTTATGGCAAATCTCTGAAAGCTGATGGTACGGTAACCGATGGGAAAGATTCGGCACCAACCAACGCAGAGAAGCCGCAACTCGACTTCGATAATGGCGACCTCCTCTAAATCATCAGAATTTAGGATTGCTTCTGCTGGCGATCTTCACCTGGGGCATGGAAAAAACACGCCCCAGGAAATGGTAGAACGGCTAAAAGCAGCTTTTCCAAGAAATATGGAAACAGCTAAGCTTGATGTAATTGCTTTATGTGGCGACGTCTACGATCACTTATTGAATCTCCCTCAAGATTCCGTAAGCATCATTGATGAATGGATTATCTACATGCTGCGTCTGTGTAAGGCGCTAGATATCCAGCTCTGGGTATTGGAAGGTACTCCGAGTCATGATCGCGGACAATCGGCGCGCTTCGAGCTTCTGAATAAAATGCTCGATATCAACTGTGATTTGCTCTACGTTGATAAGCTGTCGATTATCTGGATGCCTAAGTTTAGGATCAATGTTCTATTCGTACCTGATGAGTGGACGGATAGTGCAGATAAAACCTTGGATGAAATCCATGCACTGATGCGCAATCAAGGCATTAGTAAAGTGGATTACGCCATCATGCACGGGCAGTTTGAATTTCAATTGCCTCCTGTGGTGAAAGCTCAGAAGCATTCATCAGAAGCTTACTTGAAGATTGTTGATAAACTGATCTTCATTGGGCACGTGCATATTTTCAATCGCAACGATCGCATTATCGCGCAGGGTTCTTTTGATCGCATCAGTCATGGTGAAGAAGATCCTAAAGGACATGTGCGAGCTATCGTGCGGGCAAGCAACGACTACGAGATCAGATTCGTCGAAACAAGCGACGCTAAGATTTTCAAGTCAGTATATTGCCGAGGACTAGACTTTGAGCAGAGTCATGAAAAAGTTCTCTTGGAAACCGAGGATTTACCAGATGCATCGCACATTCGTATCGTGGCAGATGTGGGCAATCCCATCTTGCAATCAATAGCCACGTATGAAAAAGCAAAGCCGTACTATTTTTGGACAGGGTTAGGTAAGGCCGATGAGGAAAAGTCTTTCTTGGAGCAAGTAGAGCTATTGCAATCCAGGCAAGAATACATCCCAATCGAAATCAAACCGGACAATGTCAAAAAGCTCATCAAGGACTTCATGTTGACGAAGAATGTTGACAGGGAGATTATGAAACTAGCTGAGCGCAAGCTCGCTGAACTGGTATAGATCATGAATGCATCCGAACGCGCTGTTGGATACTTTCCGCTATCGATCGCAACTAGTTTGGCGGTCGAAGGTGCAGTAGGCATCCATCCGGATCACCCAGTTGGTCCTAAGGTCATGAAAGACTTTAGTGGTCACTGGGTGAATGTTAAAACACTCTTTCGCAATTACTACGAGGCTATTGGAAAGGAAAACATTCCTGAAATAGATATCATCGATCTTGTCGATTCTTTCAGACATGAGATCGATGCATACCGCGAAGTATCCGAAGAACAAGGCCAGCATAAGTTCAAGACTGTCTTCTATTGTCCTGACTATATTGGTCTGCAATCACGCTTTCCCCATGCCATCCTGCGCACTGACGGCACACCTAACCAGGTGCTGTTTAGCAAAAGCATGACTATGGTTTTAGGACAGATCATCAAGAATGAGAAAGAGCTTATCAAGCTTTACCCATTGAGGATCACTGAACCGAATCCATCGAATACGCTGATGCTAACGCATTACCCGTATGACCTCACCACCAAGGTCTTCGATGCACTGTCCTTACTTGAATCACACACTGGCGCAATTAAAGATAAGAGCATGTGGTATACGAAACTCTATAATGGAAAAGAGTTACCAATGATTCCTTTCCATGAGTGCTTTCTCTCTATCTTTGGTGATAACCAGTTGTTCCGTCCGATAGGGGCTACTTATCGTAGAACATTGGTCGATCTAGGCAAGCAATACAACTGGAGCTTTGCTACAAGTCGAGACAAAGTTAACTACGGTTTGAATACCTTAAAGGATAAATTCCTGGCCGAAAATCTTCGAATGTTCCTGAAACACTGGTAACCACGGCGATTTTTTACTCCGTCTATTCATTAATTGAATAAGACATTTTAACAACTACCTCCAAATACAACACCATGTCTGACTACAACAACCAGCAACAACAGCGCCCGAAGACCATTCTGAACCATCGCGCTTTGTCGATGTACGCTCCGAATGGCGAAGGCAAATTCGCTAACATGTCGTTCGATATCAAGAAGAACGACGTTCTGATCACGGTTCGCACCAACATTCCGGCTGACGCTAACAACGACTACGGTCGCCTGCAAGCACTGGTTCCGCTGGACAAGTTCTACGTGTTCCTCGAAATGATCGAGGCAGCAGCCACCGGCGACCGCACTTTCCGTTGGGCTTACGAACATCGCGATCGTAAGTTCATTGGTCAGGGCAAGATGACCGATGGTCCGGTTCTGATCTATCGACTCGTCGTCGGTCGTGAAGAAAATGGCGTGGTGTACATTTCGGTCGTGCTGGAAAAACGTCCGAACATCAAGTTCAGCTTCCTGAACGACACCAAGACCACCTTCAAAGACAGCGATGGCAATGAAATGCCGAAGGACCTGGAATCGAAGTTCCTGGCGCTCGGCAAAGTCAAGGCTATTCGTGCTTGTCTGGAAATGGTTGCTAAAGAGCTGTATAAGCATCCTGAGCCGAAGCAGCAGGGCGGTCAAGGCGGTGGTGGTAACTGGAACCGCGGCGGCGGTCAAGGCGGCGGTAACCGCGCCGGTGGCAGCACCGGTGGTGGCGGTGGTGGTTCCATGGATGGTGATGACATTCCGTGGTAAGAAGCAAACAGTAATAGCCGTCATAGAGAGCCTGCGCCCAAATGGAGCGCAGGCTCTTAGTCCCTCATTATAAAAACAGGGTGCTTAGGTTCCTCTTTCAAATGGAGAATCTATTAACCACATATTACCAACATGTAATAGCATCGCGTGTGTTGTGCGACACACGTAGTTCACGCCACAGAAAAGGAAAATCATGAAAATAAGAGTAGTAGGACAATCCGCAGTCTCCGGTGATGACGTCGATGATGTTGGTGTGCTTGGTAAAAGCAAAAGTCGGCGATTTATCCTCGTTGAACACGGCGATGAAATTCCTCTCCAGTGGAATATTCCTCCGCGGTCTTGGACAGTGACCGCAAATTCTACGGAAGAAACGAATGCTGACGTGTTTGATCAAATCAACGCGTACTTTGCGATCTTGCCGATGGAGACGCAGGCAGCCATATTCGAGGAATATCGGAACATTCACGATGTATTGCGTGCAACCAACATGCAGCAAGATGAATGCGTTGATCTGATATTGGCCATTCGGCCCATAGCAGAAAGACTCTTTAGTCACATCGATCCGGCACATTTCAGCAATTGGGTCTGGACGTATCTTCGTCCACGCATTCCTGCGACAATCAAGTCAGCTTTCGATGCTGACACAATGCCGGGAACTTCAGAACGCACGTATGTGATCGAAGACTACAAAGCTTTGATCCCGCTAGCCATCATTGTTCGCATGGCATGTCCGTTCTGGTTCCACTTTGCGACGATTACCGCAAAAGAGCTGAGTCGTGAGCTTAAGGACATACACACGCTCAGTCTGATCGAAAATGCTTGGCCGGTACACACGCATGCAATGAAGCGTTTGGAGCAGTTCGTAGAACATACTGTTCAACCGGCTGATCGCAACAACCCTGCAGCCACGCTGATGGGAATTAGCTCCGACAATTACGTTTACTGGATTCTATCCGGAATGGTGATCTCTCGTCTTCCGACGGTAGATGTTCTCGGTACGAATCCGGATGCGCCAGTGGTTGGGGCTCTGTATAACTTCATCGTGTCACGCGTGAATTCGGTTGTCTCGTCGCAGCCGGCGATCAAGAACAAGTTCGCTGAAACGTCGTACTCGTCGGATGAAAACAATCAATCGTATCTGGAAGGCTTCAGAAATCGCATTGCGCTTACTGTTGGTCAGGAAGCATACGGCGATTACTATCTGGAGCGCCAAATCGAGATGATCATGCGAGGTGAGCGTGATCCATACTCGATGATTGAACGCATCGCGCCGGGAATTGATTACAACCTGATCATCGACGCCATAACTTCGGCTAAAGCGGCACTAATCAATGACGTGCCAGTTGATGAGCAAATCACCATCGCCGCCTGTCTATTCCATCCGTACAGCCAAGTTCGTACGGTGGGTAACCTGCTCAATGAGCGAGTGGTTAGTCTTCTCGGACTAGCGCAGGCGATCCTCCTCCATCACGATAAACAAGATCTTGCGCTTTTGGTTTCTGCGAAGTATGAACGCAAGAGTGCTGATCGGGATGCCGATGCTACGTTTTACGTTGGTGATGTGATTGCATCACTACGTGCTTCTGAGCGTGAAGCATACCGACCGATCTTTCCGATGGAGCAACGCAGCCGTAAAAAGGTGCGTAACTTCGTATTCGACGATGTGTACACTCTGGTGCATTCTTTACAAGAGTACGATATAACGTGTACCTTTAGCGATGAGACGTTGCGGCGTGTGAAGGGAAATAATCCTAACCGTCAATACTTCTTGCGTCGCGATGCGGTGACAATGTTCATGGAGTACATGAAGTGGCTGGCAACCAGAGAGATTGTCCGTATTGATCCGGATGCGATTTACCAACAATTGCTGGAAGGTACGATGAACACGGGCGGTTCGGCTAGTCCTGTCAAGGATTTGCCGGGAAATTATTAACACCACTTTCAGTCTGGGATATGCGAAATCCCAGACTGAGTCGCTTTAAAAGGAAAGAGTCATGAACAATTTTGGAAGCTTCAACAACGACTTCGGTGGCTTCGGTAGCCTCGATAATGCCGGTAGTTTCGGTGGGTTCAATAGCCTGCAGAATACCCTACAGGGTTATAACTTCGGGCAGGCGCACGCAACTTCCGATGCATCGGCCGCAATGACCATCGAGATTCGCAAGATCTATCTCGGTCTGACGCGTCCGCAGAGCGCTCAGCACCGTCGCTCTTACGACGTCGTCGTCGATGGCAAAGGCATGGGTGCACTGCAAGAGGGTGTCGAGCGCTTCGGCGTAAATGCGTTCGATCCCGCACACATCAGCGGAGTCATGGCTGGTGGCGCGGACTTCATCCGGCCGTCTGGCACGGCGGATGCTGCAGTCAATATCGACAACGGCTGGGATTCTGAGCGGTATCGCTTCACCATGGTGGTTGATTGCTACCGCAATGGTCGGTTCGCGAAAACGGAATTCATTTCCGGCTACACCGATCATCCGGGCGTGATGAATGCTGGATTGATTAGCAGCGTTGCGATCGATCCGCAGATGGTCTTTACCATCAATCACGTTACCGAGGCTCGTCAGCGCCAGATGGATGCTGGTGGTGCTCCGGTGCCGCTCGTCAGTCGTGCAAATGCTGTTGTTCGTAATCCGAGCTTTGTCGGCCTCGGCAATAGCGGCAACAACATGTACATGACGCGTCCGTCGGACGTGTTGCGTGCAGTCGATAAGGTGCAGCTCTACCAAGGGATGCAGCAAGCTGCTAATTTCGGCGATAGCGTCGGTATCCAGACTTACCAAGACCTTGACAGCATGCTCACGCATGTTCCGATGTGTTCTGCCGACACCAACCTGCTGATTCCGACTTTTGCAAGTCGCACTCTGAAGGGCCTCTATGAAAACTCTCTGACGGAATTCGATCCGATGAACGTCGACGGCATGGGTGCTGGTTCTCTTGCAGGACAACGCGTGCAGGATACCGTATTCTCAAGCAGCGGTTTCGTGCATGTGATGAATCGGCGTCTCGCAAACTCAGTCACCACGACGGCACAATTCACCTATGGCGATCTGCTGCGTCTTGATCCGACAGTGGATGACCGCGCCGACGTCTTTGGTCGTAGCTATGAAACCGGCGCAATCGCTATTCCCGATGGTCGGAGCGTGGCGAGTCTCGGCGAAACCACAACCATCGCTATTCATGCAACCAGTATCGTGCAAACGACGCTGGCGCTGATGTCGTTGTCTGGTGTTGCAACTCTTGCATACAACGCCAACAACATGCGTACGGGTCAAACAGAAGTTACGATCCAAGCGTGTGATGGTATCGACAGCGATGGCATGTTGTTCCAGCAACTGGAGGTATTGAAGAATCGTCTGGCCATGGAGTGTCTGAGCATCATGAGCCAAAACGACGAATACACGTTCGAACTCGACGTGTTCGCCGACGCATTCAACGATGTCTTTATCCAGCTGACTTGGGACGGTGAGCACAGCGCCTATGTGGTTCCGGCGTTTGCTTCTTCGTCTCTTGCTCCGGTTGTGACGAACGATCTGAACCGACTGGTTGGTATGGCCGAGGCAATCGACCAAGTGATCGATACGTGCAAGACGATCATCCATCCTGGTTCGCACGCCGACAACAGTATCTTTGCTGCAGGAAATGGCGAGCGCAGTGGTGGTCTCGCAGGTGACTACTAAATGAAATAAAAAAGGGGGTGGTGAAAACCATCCCCTTTTTCCCATCAATTTTGAAAAGAGGCTATAAATGAAGACACTCACTGAGTTGTATACCAGCATTCTTTCGAGCGCTGGCTTGGTTGTTGATAACCAAGGTTTCGTCAGCACCCTGCTGCCCGGTAGCGAAACGCCGAAACCGTTCTCCGTCGACGCCAAGCGTCTTGTGCTTCCGATCCCGGAACAGCTCAAGCAAACGGACTGGTCGAATCGTATCGGCTTCCACCCTGGTCTGCAAAGCCTTACCGGCGGCGAGAGTCGTGTGATGGAAAAGTTCCGCGACCGCATGAACGGTTACGCCGATTTCATGTTCGGCATGCTGCTTTCCGACATCGCACAGCTCGGCGTCAATGAGGAATTGCACAAGGATCTGACTCCCGTGCAGGCCGGATATCTCGGCCCGTTCTCGGATGCTGACCAGAAGTTCGTCAAGCTCGTCACCGATCTGGTCGCTACCAAGCGTGTCACCAAGAAGAACTACGAGTTCATTCGTTTCTCGGTGATCAAGGGTCGCTCGTGGCAAGGGCAGAAGCGTGCTCGTGTCGCAGTGATGCATTTCCCGCTGTACGAAGCGTTGCCGAAGGACAACAAACCGACCACCATCCTCGGTCACAAGCTGCGGATCGTCGACGTCAAGATGCTGCGCGCGATGTACGAGTTCCTCTTCCCGGGAATTCAGGAACCCGGCCACTATGAAATCGGCTCGGACTCCAAGATCGCTCCTTCACTTGAAGCGCTGATGGCGCTGTATGCGAAGTTCATCGATGTTCAGAATGCTGCAGTTAGCATCCTGGAACCGGTGATCAAGACGAGCAATGCATTGCTGATCGTCAATGACTGGCGTGATGATCTGGCTGATTTCAGCAAATACTTGCCGGAAATCCGCAAGATTCCTCTGCTGGAAGGCAATGCACCGAGCGAGCGCATCGCACAAGCCAATGCACCGCAGCGTATTTCCGATACGCCGATCGAGCGAGCGGTGAAGACCATTGCAGCTCCTGACACTGCCCCGACTGTTTCGGCAGCAACCATCACAGCGGCAGCCGAACAGGCTACCAAAACACAGGAGGTTCAGCAAGTGCAAGGCAATACTGGTGCTCCGCGGTTCAAACTCGGCGTCAGCGCTCCGACAGTGTCGAATGCCACGCATCAAATCACCGATGCTCAGGCAAGCAATCTCACCGGTCTGAGCTATGCACGTCCGGCACCAGCTCCTGTTGCAACCACTATTCAGCCGACTCCGCCGGTTGGTAGCATTCTGGCAGAGCAGAATCAGCAGTTCCGCCAGCCGCAACAGCTCCAACAGCAGCAGCAGGTGCAACAGCAAGTGCAAGCGATGAAAGTGCCTGAAACTGCACGTCTAATCAATGGTGCGCTGTATATTCCGGTGGAAAGCTCCGGCGTGAGCGGCATTCCGCAAGGCGCAGTCTTGGTTGACGGCAAGCCGTATATCCCGCTGCAAGGCGTGGGTGTGGCGCAGGTGCAACAACCGATGCAACCGCAAGGTCGTTTCGGTATGCAACAGCAGCAGATTACTGATCCGGCGCAAATCCCTGGCCTTACCCCGGAAGAAATCAACTTCTATCGTGGTAATCCGGTGATGTTCCAGAACTTCCTTGCACAGATGCACGTGCAGGGTGCGCAGCAAAATGCAAATGTTCTGGCGCAGCGCAGTCAGCAAATCCCGCGTTATCTGCGTACCGCTGCCGAGCAAGCACAGCAACAACAGTTTGCTAACCGCGGCTTCTTCAATCGCTAATGTAGCATCATGGGTGTCAAATCGACTGTAACACTGAGTCGCGATGTCGCCATTGAAAGATACGTCGAGCTTGCTTTACCGGATGCTCGACGTCTCCTTCGTGCACAAGCGGTCGCACTGAGCAATAAACAGCTGGAGGATACTCTCGAAAAGATGAATGATGAACGAGCTGGTGGTGAAGGTTTTGAAAACTACATCGTCACTGGTTCTGATTAAGTCTGATTGAGCGGCATAACGCCCACACCTTCCTGAGACACCTTCGGGTGCCTTAGGGGGTGTGGGTTGTTACTTTGCTTATTTTTTATTCCGTCACGTAATGCGTTTGGTGCTGGCATTGAGAATAACGAGGTTTTGGACCACGTCATAGTCAGGAACCTTTAGTGCGCGCAGAGTAAGCGGGATATCGGTCAACGACATTCCACCATTCATGCGAATAACTAACCAGTGTAAGTCACTCGGTATGTTGAGATTTCGCAACAAACCAATCCAGTCAAAATCATAGACTTCAACCTGGTGAGCGGTAACCGGAACAATGTTCGTTGTGGGGTGATTGATGAACCACGTTAGATGATCTTCGAGGACGTTCTTAAAATCAACATCGTCAAAGATTTCATTTGCTGGGTCATTGGCAAGTGTTTCGATAGATGCTTGCATCATGAAATCCTAAATTGTTAAAAATAAATCCAAATGAGACTTGTATGTCTGAACCAATTGATCATACAGGACGAGTATTTACCAGGCTTCGGGTAATCGAAAGATATTCCGAGGGAAATAAGCATCTTAGCCAAGTTTGGGTTTGTTTATGCGATCCAGATTACGGTGGTTGCGGTAAAATAACTAAAGTCCACATAAGTAATCTGACAAGAGGAAATACTCAAAGCTGTGGTTGCCTTCATAAAGAGGCAGTCACAAAACATGGTTTACGACATCTTGCTGAGTACAGCAATTGGAGAAACATGATAACTCGCTGCTATAATTCGAAGCATTCACATTACGATGATTATGGCGGCCGAGGTATCACTGTTTGTGATGAATGGAAAGAAAGCTTTGAAGCTTTTCTACGCGATATGGGTACTAGACCTTCTCCAATTCATTCAATTGATCGTCTCGATAATGACAAAGGTTACTCAAAAGAGAACTGTCGTTGGGCTACATTAGTCGAACAAGCGAACAATAAACGCAACAATCTCATCTGCGAGTTTGATGGTGAGAAGAAAACTTTGTCCGAATGGTGTCGCGAGCTGGATGTAGACTATTGTCTCACCTATTATTATCTTCAACAAGGTCTTCTTTTTGAGGATGCTCTTGATACGGTCATAGCAAAGAAAAAAATAAACACATATAACTAAAATGTAATGGTTGCATTGGTAGTAAAATACTTCACCACCGCATTCTGTGTTTAGAATTCTAGAGCATTAATCACCGTAAATTACGTGGATTTTCTGAATTCTTAACGAACGTGCGTGTTTCTCAGACTCTAAGAAAAAAGGAAAGCTGTAATGGACGTTACAGAAAACAATGGAAATCAGGAGAGTAACGACAACACCACATTGTCGCAAGCACTTTCCTCTGTTTGGAATTACCATTACGAACCCAACCAGCTCTATCCCGAGCTGGCCAACGTGATGAGTCTGTCACCTTTCGATGGCACTGTTTCTGCATCGCGTAAGCAGATGTTCGGAGCAAGCCATACGTCGCAGTGTTTGGTGTTTGATAAACCGACGCCGCGGCGCATCCAAACCGGAGCTGAAATTCAATACGGCCGTGCAACATTCTCGACAAAAGTTGAGCGTGATTGCAAGGTGCTGCATGTTATCCCGTTCTATAACGATAAGCTGGTCGGCGTGGACGCTATTCGTCACAATCCCGAGACCATGCTCATCATCGAATACGATGACAATGGAGAAATCGATTGCATTTCGATGAAAGAGTATTTTTCCAATCACCAATACTTCGGCTTCCGCTACAAGAATACGGATGCTGTCCGACGCCTTCGCGGCGGCGTTGACGGTAGTCAATTCAAAGCTGGAACCATTCTTCAGGATTCACCGTCCAAACGTCCGGATGGGAACTATTGCTACGGCATCAATCTGAACGTGATGTTCGCAAGCTTTCCTGAAGTCGCTGAGGACGGTGTTCTGCTGTCTGACGAAGTCGTCGAGTGGTTGAAGATTCGCAAGTACGAGAAACGTACCGTGCCTTTCGGATCTACTCATTTCCCGTTAAACATCTACGGTGATGAGAACAACTACAAACCATTCCCTGAAATTGGCGATTACGTTCGGCCTGATGGTCTGATTATGGCATTGCGTAGTTATAGCGATGTCTACTCGGCTGTAGAGATGAATGCAACCGCATGTCGCGAAGTGAACTACCCGTTCGATAAGACGATCTACGTGCCGTCAGGTCGTGGCCGTGTGATCGACATTCGCGTCAGTCACGACATCTCTCGCCAGCCTTTCTCGCCGAGCATCTGTAACGATCAAGCACTGAAGTACGATCGCGCCAGTCGTCTGTTCTACGCAGAGGTGTACAAGCATTACGAAACGATGCGTAACAATAAGGGAAAGCGCTTGAAGATTTCGCATAACTTCAAGAACCTTATCAAGCACGCATACTCGGTCATCCAGGAAGGTTCCAACAGCACTGAGGAGCAACGGGTTCAAAAGATCTATCGTGCCTCGCCAATGGATGACTTCACGATTGAATTCGTGGTCGAGTATGAATCAGTCCCGAAGGAAGGTTACAAGCTGACCGACTGCTGGGGTGGCAAAGGCGTTGTTGTTAAGGTCGTGCCCAAGGAAGACATGCCGGTTGATGAAGCCGGGAACCGTGTACACGTCATCATGGATGGCGGTGCCACGGTGTCGCGTCAAAACCTTGGTCGCTTGTACGAGCAGTTTTACAATGCTTGTTCTCGTGATCTGGTTAAGGAGTTCTGCGACCTCTTCGGCGTAAGCTATCCGGAGACCCACGGACAGAAGTTGAGCATGGCTGACAAGATGAAGGTGGAAGCAGCGTATCGAAACCAGGATGTTGCAGCAAACGCGGCATGGGATCGGTTCGTACACTACATCGAAATCATCAACCCGAATCAAGCTGAGTTCTATTACAGCGAGTGCAGGGCTGGACGTCGCCATGAACACATGATCTCACTGCTGGAGGATGGTATCTATCTGTATCATCCTAGCGACAATGATCCGGAACTTCCGGATGTTGTTGAGCAGCTGAAGACAGAGTTCATGCCACACATGAGTAGCGTGTACTATCGTGGTAATTCTGGTCGCATGGTGAAGACGAAGGAGAAAATCCTCATCGGGGAAATCTACTTCATCTTGCTGGAGAAAACTGGTGATGACTGGACGTCGGTTTCGTCTGGTAAGCTTCAGAACTTCGGCATCTTGTCTCACATCAACAACCAGGATAAGCACTCGTCTCCGTGGCGTCAACAGGCTATCCGTGCTTGGGGCGAAACTGAAACCGCTATTGGTACGGCCTACATGGGGTATCGAGTCATGGCGGAAATCATGGATCGCAACAACAACATCACAACCCATCGGCATGGCGTTTACAGCATCTTGCGTGCTGACAAACCAACCGATATTCCTGTCTTGGTTGACCGCAGTAAGATTCCTCTGGGGTCTGCGAAACCCTTGGAATTGGTAAAGCACCTTGGGCTCTGCAATGGCTGGCAGTTTACCTACCAGGCGTATCAGGAAATGGAGCCAAAGCCAAAAGAAATTCGTTTCGTGGCATAACCATTCCCTGGCTGGCCGGAGTCTAACCAGCTCCGGCCATTTTTACAAAGGTAAGAATAATGAAGCGAATACTGGCTCGAACAATTGCAGGACTGAGTATCGAAGATACGTGGCGTTCGCTGGCAGGGCCTTTTATCATCGTCTTTGATGATGGTGAAGAACTGCTGACCGACCACAAGGAAGTGATTTACAGTCGCTACTTCTGGGAATTCCACGTGCGTTATCCGGGATTGCCGATTCTATCCAAACACCACATTCAGGCAGTACTGAAGGGTGGACGGGTTGGGATGGGCACCCACATGAACCTGATCCAAAACATCCTCTGGGATTGTGCGGATTTCCTCGCAGCAACGCACAACATCGAACAGATGGTCGACATCCGATTCGAGTTGGCTGAGCTGGCGTATAACCTGTCGAACCAGCACTACAACGACATGGTTACGCATCTGGAAGAGTATGTCACATCTCTCAACATTCTCGACTTCCACGAGGTATTCAAGCATCCAGACGTAGTAGCTTCATACGAGCGGGCAAAGCCTGATGAAGAGTCCATCGCAGACATCTACTACACGATCGATGCGGTGTTGAAGCACCGGGCAGAGTTGAAAACCAATGCCTTGTCGAAGTTGTATCGTTCTGGTCTAGTCAGCGACAAGCAAGTCCATCAAACGCTTGGTCCTCGCGGCTTCTTGACTGACATCAACAACGACCGCTTCGGCATCCCGATCATGCGTGGTTACTATCAGGGTATCCGGTCTCAACGTGATATTCAGATCGAGTCACGCTCGGCTGCAAAAGCTCTCAATGCATCGAAGGGCGATCTGCAGGATACGGAATACTTCTCTCGTAAGCTACGAACCATGGACATGGGTGTGGAGCGTCTGCACCATACTGACTGTGGAACAACGCGCTATCTGAACTGGCGCGTACAGGGCAAGCGTGAGGATGCTCCTTCTGATCTGGAAATCCTTGAGGGCAAGCACTACATCGGTGAAGACGGAACATTGAAGACGATCCATCGCGATGACAAGTTCTTGCTTGATAAGCAGATCCGTCTGCGCAGCGCTCTTTACTGCGGGCATGAAGATCCTAACGGTATTTGTTCAGTGTGCTATGGCATGATGAGCGAGCTGATCCCGTCCAATAGCAATATCGGACATGCGAACTGCACGCACGTTACGGAAAAGAATGCTCAAGGTGTGTTGTCCACGAAGCACTTGGATTCGTCCAAGACCATCAAAGGGGCTTCTATCGACGAACGAACTCAGCAATTCGTGAAGTTGTCGGCAGATGGCAATCGCTATCTCTTTGCAGACGGACTGAGGGCCTCAGCCAAGAGCGGGAACTTGTTCCTGATGTTCGATACTGAAGCCGCACCAAATCTGGGCGACATCTACAATGTGGATGACGTCCGCAAGCTGATGGAAGCACGAATGTCCGAGTTGTCGGAAATCGTAATTCGCATCGGTGATTCTGGTGAAGAAATCAGTCTGCAGGATGGTAAGCGCCATCCGTTCTTGACCTATGAGTTCCTGGAACACATCCGGAACATCGGATACTCGGTTGACGAGGATACGGGAGCATACAAGGTTTCGCTTAAGAACTGGAAGTGGGCTTTGCCGTTTGCATCGCTGCCGATGCGTGACTTCAGTATGTCTGACCACTCTCGCGATATCGCCAAGGTTCTTGAATCTACGGTGAAGGAAGTTGTTGAACGAGATCGCTTCATTGATCCCGCTTCGACGCTTCTCAACCTGACGATGCTGATGAACCGTAAGGCACGGGTGAATCTGGCCGTGGTTGAAGTAACTCTGCGTGGTGCGATGGTTCGTTCTGCTGAGCAGTACGACTACTCGATGCCCAAGCCGTGGACTCTTAGCGGTCTTGGTGTGTTGCGTAATACGATTCTGTATCGTTCGCTTGCGCCATTCATGGCGTATGAGCATCATGCTGAAGGCATTTATGCTCCTGAGAGCTTTGGGTTGAAGAATCGTCCCGATCATCCCTTCGACGGTATTCTCTGTCCGAGGGAAGTAACGGAATGGGAAGATAGGCAACTCAAAGGTGCTGGTAATTACTAAGGCATAATGGTCGGGGGCGAAAGTCCCCGACCATGTGTTTTATTTTTTTAATAAGGAAATAGAAACATGCTGCTCAATGAACAACAAATCGAAGAAGCCAAAAAGCGCGCTGAAGAAGTGGTGAATGGTTTTACCACTATTAAAATGCAGCAGGCACGCGATGCTCTCAGCTTGGCTGAAACGCTTCAACTGCGTAACAAGCAACTTGCCAACTTGGTGGAAGAAATCAAGAAACGATCTGCTGCTCGTAGTGCTGCTGGTGGTTTTGGAGGTAGCGACGACATCTTCGGCGACATCTTCGATAACAACTTCTTCGGTCAAAGTCCATTTGGTAGCGGCTTCGGTAAGAAGAAGTAGTTAATAATTTACTAACCTTCAGATGTTTTGAAGAATCAATCTTCATAGCTTTCACCTATTAATCAACAAGAAAGAGTCCATCATGGCTACTGCCGCTAAAGAAGTCAAAACCACCGCCGTCAAACCCGCTGTCAAGAAGGCTGCTGCTGTCAAGAAGCCCGCGGCAAAGAAAGCTGCTGTCGCAGTTCCTGCAAAGACTGCCGCTGTGAAACCTGCAGCTGAAGTCAAGAAGACCGCTGTTGCTGCCGCTACGAAGCCGGTTGCTAAGAAGGCCGCAGCTGCTCCGGTGAAGAAGGACGTTGTCAAGCCGGCAGTCGCGAAGAAGCTCAGCGGTGCTGCCGCCAAGGCAACGCTCAAGGCTGATCTCAAGAAGCGTGTGCAGGCCCTGCTGGATGAAGCCAACGCCGCTGGTCTGGCCATCACTGTGATCGCCAAGGCTTCTGCGCCCGGCAAGCAGATCGCCGGCGTGGTCGAACTCAAGAAGTAACCAAATCAATTACGGCCCGGAGGTTTCTCCGGGCTGTATGTCCCTTCTTTATTTTTTAGGTGAAGCTAATGGCGATTAAGATCAGCAAGATTCATGCGCGTGTGCGCAAGACCATTCTTAACAGACTCAACCCAACAAGATCTCAAGAAGTAAGAGCTGTTCTTGATGATGGCAAGGTTACAGAAAACGTTGTTAATAAACGTATTCTGTACATGAGTCGCGATGCTGCCGAGAGGCATAAGTTTAATCACGATGATGTTCTGATTAGCATCAGCGATTGCGGTGTTGATGCACCAGATCTATCTAGCCAGCCGCTCGATATGCTGGTATTGGCATTCAATGATTCAGTAACATCGTACGACGTAAATGAGCTTGGTTGGAAGCGCATGGATAACGACGATGGACTCAAGATCGTTGAGTTTGTGCTAAAACATACCGATGCACCAAATATCATAGTGCATTGTAACCTCGGTGAATCTCGTTCTAAAGGAGCAGCTTTGGCTATCTCCGAAATAACGAAACGCGACGTGTTGCATGTTGATGATGCAGGACGTATCACGAATCATAAGGAGCGCGAATACGATTACTACAATCGTCGCGTTTACGAAATGATTTTGATGGAACACATGCGCCTCGAATAAAGCCTATTGCGGCTAATCCCGAGGTATTCTAAAAAGGCTAAACTATGTCTGCTGCCACGCCCAGCAAATACTTCGAGATCGAAAGATACTCGCATCACTTTGTGCTGCGAAACATGTCACCGGCTGGACAGGCAATTGCTGAGAAGTTTGCCCGCAATTACATCCAGTACGGCATGATCAAAGTTGGTCGCTATTTTAAACGCGGCCCCGTTAAAGTCTTTGCGGCTAAGATCGCAAGGAAGAATGAAATCCGCTTCCACGTTGGACAGTATAAAGCCTTCAAGACCTATCTGGCTGATATTGGAGTACCGGATGTTTGTTATATCGAGCAAGAATACGGTTACGTTGAGGCAGCTCCACTTAACTGCGAGATCACCAAAGAAAAGACGCCATTTGACTATCAGGTAATCATTAATGAGTATCTGCAGTCTCCTCTTCCGACTCGGCGTAAGTTCGTTGGTATCCCGCCTGGCAAAGGCAAGACCTTTACAGCTTGTTGGGCAGCCTCGCAATACAACGTCCGTATTGTTGCTTTCCTGAAACCCAAGTATTTGAAGAAATGGCCTGGTGACTTGAAAGAGTTGCTTGGCATGAACGATAAGGATGTTGTTACTGTCGAAGGCTCTGCGGAGTTAATGGCGGTAATCAGTGCAGCTAGGGAAGATCGATTGACGGCTAAAGCCATTCTGGTGTCTAGCCGTACATTCCAGAACTACATCAACGAGTATGAGGAGAAGGGTGACCATATCCTTAATACCGGATACGATTGTTTACCGCAAGAATTCTGTCAGGTAATTCGTGCCGGTGTGCGGATCGTTGATGAAGTGCATGAAGAGTTTCACTGCAACTTTAAGATCGACCTTTACACCCATATCGAGAAAGCAATCTCGCTGTCGGCTACTCTGGAAGCAGATGACCAATTCATCACCAAAATGATGGAGACGGCTTATCCGCCCGAAGAGCGCTGCCAGTTAACGATTCGCGACAAGTACGTTGTGTCGTATGCATTGCGTTACAACATCGTTGACGGGCCAAGTCTGCGCACTACTGAAATGGGTTCGCAGAACTACTCGCACATGGCGTTTGAGAAAAACTTCTTCAGCAATCGCTATGGCTGGCTATTAAGAGCCTACTTGGAACTGATTGACTATCGCTTTGCGGAGCGCTGGTTGACTCGTTACGAGCCTGGTCAGAAGTGTTTGATCTACGCAGCATCGATTCAGATGTGTACGACGATCACTGAGTATCTCCGAAGGAAATATCCAGAGCTGACTATTCGTCGGTATGTGGAAAAAGATCCTTACGAGAACCTGATGAAGTCTGATGTCTGTGTTTCTACTATCGGCTCTGCCGGTACTGGGCACGATATCAAAGGTTTGATCACAGTGATCCTTACTCAGGCGATTAATGCAAAGGCTGCTAACATTCAGGGCTTCGGTCGCTTGCGTAAAATCGAAGGGGTGGATGTGGAGTTTGAGTACTTCACATGCAAGGACGTCGAAAAGCATATGGAGTATTTCATGAAGAAAGAAATGCTCTTGGCAGAACGCGCTAAAAGCTGCACCACCATTGATCTCCCTTACGTTGTTGGGGAGTAATCGACATTGCCTGTGGGGAAACTCACAGGCATTATTTTTTTGTAC
>JACCDY010060032.1_pt1 | contig 24260 bp, 21 predicted proteins | sample 7446391 | NCBI WGS metagenome assembly JACCDY01 (sample SAMN15323451, study PRJNA562643) | freshwater metagenome | isolation source: river surface water | place: USA:Blue River Watershed | collected 2017-08-18 | reverse complement strand
TCGGATATAAAATATAGAAATGGATTTGATATGCATGATGTATTTGATATGATAAACTTCTCAAAAATAAACAAAGCTAATAAGATGTTACATAATAGTCTTGCAAAAATTAAGAAAATAATCTAGGGGTTTAATTATAAAATGCAAGACGACCGCGACCATTCTTAATTTCATATACTGCCCAACCCACAACATATATATCGTGTATTGCTGGAATATATTGTGCTGGTGCATTCGCGAGGGAAAACTGTATGATGGGTTTAGTAGCCGTGGTGAAATTTACTGTCCCTGTTTGGGAATTGCGCGCTGCTTGCCAACAATAACGTATGATACCTGCATCGGTCTCTGATCTTGCTGTATCCATATGTATAAGATTCGCAAGGTCACCAAGAACTGTTTCTGACCATGCTGCTTCGCGTTCCTGTCCTGCGACAACGAGACGTACTGTATTATATCCTGCCTGTGGTGCAACGGGTATATACAATCCATTTTGTATATACTGTTGAGAGCGTGTAACAACGATGATTTCCTGTGTTGGATGACGTCCATCGATTTGTCGTGATATTACTGCTTCTGGTGCACCACGTGCCATGGGAGCATAGTCTTCAGCTGTAATCTGCCATGTATTTTTGAAGGGGGATTTGTAGATAATTGTATGTGGTTGCTGTGCGTAATAATCACGTGCATCATTATCGAGATAGGACTGTATATTCTCCAATTCAACACGTATGGATTGTAGGTCTGTACGTTCAACTGCTTTGATTGTATGGGTTGTTTGTGATGAAGGGACAGTGTATTGTAGTTGTCGACCCCATGGACCTGCTTTGGAGATTGTTCCATCGGTTGCAGTGGCGACGACAAGATCATCGACACTGCGAAGTTCACAGCGAATTCTGAAAGCCTGTCCACCATATATGGCACATATAGGGAATCCTTTGCCGCCTGCTGCGACAGTTCCAGGAAATGGAAGATCGACCCATAATTCACGTTGACCTGTAGCATCGGCACCAGTTGTTCGGTCTTTTAGCCATGACTGTGTGATGGGTCCTGTTTGTGATGAGAGTGCATAGAGTCCATCGCCATCAATTTGGTATATGATTTGATTGTCTTGGTAGACGGAGATATTTTTGAATATATAATAGGCAACGTATGGTGTCCATGAATAGTATGTGCCATTGGAAGCATCAGTAATAGTGCAGAGTTTTTCAACGGTAGTTGCTGGTGCGGTGGTATTGGTGGAGACTGGTAGTTCAGAGGGGAGCCACGAAGGGAGTGTGATTTTGAATCGTAGGGATTCTATGATATCACCGAAGACATCGACGTCGAATTCAATAGGTTTCAATGATTTCGCTTGTGAGAGGCGTGTTTCATGAATAATGGGTTGTGTAGGTGGTGTCTGTTGAGAATATGGATTGATGTATGTTCCGCTTTTTTCGGCGGTGGCAGAGATGTAGGTATCTTTAACACCTCGTGCAACTAATTCATATAGAGCCCCAGGTGCAGCCATTTTATTAACAAACGTGATAATAATTAAGGTATGGATGAGAGTCGTGATATATTTGCGGAGATGGGAGATGTATGGGCTGCTGGTACCAAATCCATAGTAATTAATGGGAAAATATCAGATTTATATTATGAGCCATATGATGATGGCGACGATGTACCACTTCAAGATATATATCTCGATGGAGATATGACGCAGGAGGATACTATATACGATATAGATACTGCGGCTGCGAGGAAGATATGTAAATGGTTGCAAAAGAAGTCCCTCGATGCGCCATTACGTATTACATATTGTGATGTAAAAACGGAGGATTTACAATTAATACCGCGGTATGTATACCGTCTCATTTTAACGGGAAATGCAATAGAAGTATATGATACATTTCTATATAAATTGGTCCTCTTGAATTTGTCGCTGAATCCGTTGCGATCAATCGATGTATTGCCAATAGGATTAAAGGAGTTGAATGTGGCGCATACATTATTGGAGAAGTTGCCGCGATTGCCTATGGGTTTGGAGAGACTGAATATATCGAATACGCGTATTAAGAGTTTATATGGTCTGCCGCAGTGTTTGAAGAAGTTAGTGATGAATGAATGTGGTGTGAGGGTAATTAAGAATGGAGTGCTACCGAATGGATTGGAGCATCTTGAATGTGCATCGTGTGAATTGGAGAAGATTCCATCGACTATACCAGATACTGTGCGGTATTTGAATGTTGCGTGGAATAATATTCGGCATGTAAAGAGGTGGCCAGATGCGCTACTGTATTTAGATATTCGTATGAATCCATATGATGGTGCGGTACCTGCATATGTCCATGATATATTTAGATGAGGTTTGCGGGGCTTAAAGACTCCACGGGGTTAAAGCCCTCCTACAAAATTGAAAATTGTGTCGCGGCGATAAGTTATACAGTAATATCATACAATATCGCAACAATGTCAAATCTCGTAATTGTTGAATCCCCTGCAAAATGCGCAAAAATCCAGGGATTCCTCGGGGCGGATTTCAGAGTCATTGCATCTATGGGACATATTCGTGCTCTTCAGGAAGATCTGAAGGCCATCGGTTTGGAGCGTGATTTCGAACCATATTATGAATGGATTAAGGAGAAGGGTCGTGCAATACAGGGAATACGTGATGCTGCGCGTGGATGTCGACAAGTATATTTAGCTGCAGACGATGATCGTGAAGGAGAGGCGATTGCATATTCAGTATGTCTACTTCTGGGATTACCACCAGAGACGACACCACGTGCTGTCTTCCATGAAATCACGAAGAAGGCTGTATGTGCTGCTGTTGCTGCTCCTCGACGTCTTGATATGAATAAAATACATGCACAGCAGGCACGTGCAATTCTAGATATGATGATAGGATTTACTATGTCGCCCCTGCTTTGGCGTCATGTAGCTTCTGGACTGTCTGCTGGTCGCTGTCAAACACCTGCGCTGCGACTCCTGGTTGAACGTGAAGATGCGATTGCTTCATTCAAAGCGGCAAGTTCATGGTCTGTTACTGGACAGTGGAGGTCTGGTAAAAATACCATACAAGGTGCATTAGAAGATGAAATAGAGGATGAAGAATCTGTACGTAATTATTTGGAGATTCTTGCTGATATACCAAACGCCGTCATTACAGACACGGCTGTTAAACCATGGACATCAGCACCTCCACAACCATTTACAACATCTGCATTGCAACAGGCAGCATCAAGTCATTTCAAGATGTCACCGAAGGTGACCATGTCAACTGCACAGAAATTATATGAAGGTGGATATATTACATATATGAGAACGGATTCCACGGCTTTAGCGGAGGATGCTGTTGCGGAAATTAAGGAATATATTACAGAAGAATATGGTGCACAGTATTGTGGTACAGGAGCAGGAGATGCAGCTGCAGCAGAAAAGAAAAAGAAGGCGAAGAAGGCAGCAGTTACAGCAGTGCCAGCTGCACAGGAGGCACACGAAGCTATTCGTCCAACACATATAGAAACAGGTGATCTAGATGGAGATGAATGGACAGCAGCACACAAGAAGTTGTATGGGCTCATTAGAACACGAACCCTACAATCACAAATGGCCGCTGCTCGTGGCGAAGAATGTAGAATTGTATGGGTTCCATGTGATGAGGAGGGGACTGTGGAGGAAGCAATAGAGGATTTCAAATGGACCGCGGCAGTGAGGCGTACTACATTTGATGGATGGAGGCGCTTGGGACGTGCAGAGAATATTGTAGAAGATTCCTCGGAAGATGAAGCTGGTACAGATGCCGCAACTGATCAATGGAAATGGATAGTGGGTCTGGAGGAGGGTGATCAACTCAAATGGCGTACATTGCAGGCAGAACCGAAGGAGTCGCGACCACCAGGGCGTTATATGGAGGCTACACTGGTACGTGAACTGGAGAAGCGTGGTATTGGTCGTCCATCAACATTTGCGGCGATTATTGCATCACTCACTGATAAGAAATATATGGAAGAGCGTGATATACCTGGTCGTGAAATAAAGATTACTTCATTGCAGCTGAAGGCTGGTGGGGCGCTGGAAGAATCCACGAAGAAGAAAACTGTGGGAGCAGAGAAGAAGAAGCTGGTTCCAACGGATCTCGGTCGTCAAACACTCGCATTCTTGCTGCGTGAGTTCGCGGATCTCTTTGAATATGATTTCACGGCGGCAATGGAGAATCGCCTGGATGCAGTAGCAACTGGTAGGGAGGTATGGAAGGGTGTGTTGCGTGATACATGGACAACATATAAGGAACGCTATGACAAGTTGAAGGGTGATATATCGAAGCGCGGCGGCGCATCCTCGTCGTCCGCAAAAGAATTCGCCGAAGCTACTGGGGATTTAAAGGGTCTGAAGGCGATTGTAACGAAGAAAGGTCCCCTATTGCTAGTGGAAGATCCCACAGGGGATAAAAAGAAGACCAGATTCTTTGGATGGCCGGCGGCTATTCAGTTCGCTGATATTACATATGATGATGCGATAACGCATATTAATACTGCAAAGAATATTGGCGCGGCTGTATGTGAACATGAAGGAACACCTGTGTATAAGAAGAAGGGTCCATATGGATGGTACATACAATGTGGAGATCGTCGTATGAAATGTGGTGAGAATGATGGAGAGAAGGAGATTATTGCGCTTCTTTCTGGAGCCAGCACAGCAGATGATAAGAAGGTGCTACGAAAGATAGGAGAATATGAAGTACGTCAGGGACCATATGGTATGTATATGTTCAAACCAGCACTAAAGACGAAGGTGTTTGTAAAAGTTGCAGCGGGCGTAGACTATGCAGGATGGACAGTAGATGATGCAAAGCAGTATTATGCAGCAGGGAAGAGCGCAGCAGCGACAGCTAAACAGGGTGCGCTGCCAGCAACAAAGAAATATGGATCTACAAAGAAGAAATAACTAAGCAGTAAATAGATTCATACATGTCTCCTTATTCATTATTCGTTGCATTCTACTATGATATTTCTCATTAATATTACTTATTTCCCATGTATTCAACAATAGTTTCGAATAATTATCTTTCATCCAATTATATATCCATTGTGTCTTATTTTTCTTTAATTCATTATATAGATTTACATCATTATCTGCAATATCTTCATCTATTGATATAACAGTATTATTATATAATAAGAAGTTTCTATCAGCCAAATCGCTAATACCAAATATATAACGATACAATACAGCACGTATATATGCGAGTGCTTGTTCTTCTGATGCAAGCGTATAGTTAAAATGCAATGGTATTTGTGTCCAGTCAACAACCTCTGTAGGTGGCCATAATTTACTTGAATGTATCTTTGTTTTAATTGATTGTAATGGTATTAATGAATCAAATATAATAAATTCTGCTGGTTTAGAGCGATCCACATTATTTCTTGCTCCTAATGGTATACTATCCCATCTATCAGGAATTAATTTACGAATTGTATAGGGTATTATAGGAAGTTCTAGTTTTTGTTTAATACGCATATTTTCCTCAAATATTTGTATTTGTTTTGAATTTTGATATGGACCTTTTACTACTACTAACTTACCAGTTTGATTATCGTGTGCAAAGTATACATCCATTTTGGATGCAGATGTATTTAGTTGTGTACGAATGATGAATCGATATGCACTCGTTTCCTTTCGAATTATATGGATTTTTCTAATTGGTGATGGCAATGGCAGACATTCTCCAATAATTTGTAGACCATCTTCGAACCGTTTTCCATCTTCATAAAAGGCTTTCCATAATTTATTAATAAAAGGTGCTTCATTAGCTACATATGCTCCATTTAGTGCAAATTCCGTATTGGTTTTGCTATGACCGATTCGTGTATGACGGTCTTCAACATAGTCGTCAATTACTATTTTTTCTCCGCGTCTATTAACATCCCAATTTGTAGGAGATGCAGTTTGTAATTCTTCACCATGCGGTACAACATCAATATAATGTAGCAAAGGTAATAACCATGCAAGAAATCCTTCGCGCATTTGACCAATATGATCACTATACCAGACTCTAAATTTATCAATAATATTTGATTTCATATATTTAGCGAGCTCATTAAATATGAAGTATGCTGGTTTCTTCTTATTATAGCATTTTATGGACAATGTTTCTGTCGAATAATGAATTTTAAATGCATAATATACAGATAATATTGATTTTTCTTTTAGAAATTTTGTGAATTCTTTACAACTTGTATGAAGATTTAATGGTTTTGTTTGATCTATTTTATCGATAAGTGTTTTTATGGTAGGATATTTATCAAGAAGCTTTGGGGTATGATATATTGGATTGAATATTGCGCGTACATGTGAACATATACGCGCCTTTGGGGATGTTGTTAGTAATTGAATAAGTTCAGAAAGAAGTCTTTCTTCTTTGTCCTTGTTCCTGGATGGAGATTGTTTTTCATTAAATAATTTATCTATTATATTGTATACTTGTATAAATACTGCCATATTTGCGACATCTTCACAAAATATTATGATAAGTCTATGAAGAAAGTTTGTGCGTAATGTTTCACCGCGCTCAGGACATTCTTTGAATAGATCTAATTCAGCTGCACAATAGAGTGCTTTATTTAGAATACCACGTCGTATATATTTCTGAAGACCTGATTTGATAACATCAATGGAATATCCATTCCATGTTATTTCATTTCTAAATTTATTGGATAATAACAAAGACATTATACTGTATTGAGTGTATTATAATGTAAAAATAAATTATAATACACTCAATTTTTGTAAGATTAATCAACCGCCAACATATCCATTTCATATAGATCCGTGCTTGGTGTTTCGAGAATAATATCCCATCCATTGGAGTGTGAATAATCGCGTACAATATTGAAAGATTCAATGGCTTCTTCGAAGCTCTCGCCATCTTGTGGAGTCCATATAAGTCCTTTGGAGATTTCTGCATGGCGATCTTTTCTGGAACCGAATGCACCGAGGGAATCATTGAGATGAATCACTACATTATCTGTGGGAAGATCATCGAACATTTTGGCAACAGCAGTGGCGGATCTCATATCTACCATACCTGCTCCATAACAATGGCATGTATCAATGCATAGTCCTACATTAGAATCATCAATACCTTCCATTAGTTGTCGAAGTTCATCCATATTACGTCCGAGTTTGGAGCCTTCACCAGCACAGTTTTCGAGATATAATGGAGCTGTTATGGACATATCATTGATTTGATTGATGACATTTTGTATAGTTCCATTGGCACCAATATGAAAGACAGTACCAGTTTGATTGGGGGCAGTAGTTGCTGCCATACAGTCGAGGATGGATTGTAGGGATTTGGTGCCTTTCTCAACCATTTCTGCGTCTTTGGAGTGTGCAATATTGATAACATATGGTGCATGAATGAAGATTTTCTTTTTGTTTGTTGTGAGCCATTTGCCGGCAGCTTCTAGATCATCGGTTGCGAACTTTCTAATATTATAGCTGAGATTTGATCCGAGGAAGCATTGTATGCAGCTACAGTTGGTGGGGGTTTGTTTCACAGTGGCGAGAAGTGTCTTTTGTAAGGACATATGGGGACCACAGCAGTTTCCAGGCATTTTGGCGGCAATTTATGAATGGATATATAGGATATTATATAATATTGCAGAGATTATGTTTTCAATTTTTTGGGATGTGTTCGAAATGATATGTATCATATGTAATATGTTGTTTTTTACCTATGATATGTTGAGAACCAGATAGGTATTCAATGTATAATCGTCCTGTGTCAGGGGAGATATCAAGTATTTTAATACGCCATTCAGTTTCAGCAGCAGGTTTGCATGTTGTATCTATTTCTTTTATTGTGATAATATATGTATGTCCAACTTGTATGGGATCTGGACGTGGTTTAATGGTGATGAAATATATAATGACGCATATAATGAAGATAATGAGGAACATCGTGTGGGGTGTTTTCTTTTCTTATATTTTTTGATTTTGTAGTTTCTCAAATTTTGTAGAATTATTTTGGAAATGTTTTTGGAATTTGGAAAGTATCCTGGAAATAATTTTTGGAGTTGCGCAACTTTTTGTAAAATGTTTTGCAAAGTTTATAAAAACTGTTTTGCAACTTTTATGGAATTCTTGAAGTCTTCCAAAGATCTATACATTTTGTAATGAAAAATATCATTATGTAAATTTTTCTAAATCCCGCTGTATCCATCTACGATGTACCTAGCAGCTATTCTGCGCGACTGTAATGTATAGATTGCTACTGAGTTTTGCGCGCGAGTATTGCTGTGCAATACAATGCTTGCATACTCCACATGTGTGGAGTATGTTCGCGAGCGAAGCGAGCGCCGAAAAATTTTTTGGAGGGGTATCGCGGCGGCCTTACAGCGAACGTAGTGAGCCAATAGGCCGCAAAAATCTTTTGTAATGTTATAAAACTTTTTTGCAATTTGGAAAGTATCCTGGAAATAATTTTAGAGTTGCATATCTTTTTATAAAATGTTTTTGTAAACTTTATGAAAACTGTTTTGTAAGCTCTTGGATAAATATAATGAAGATTTTCAAACAATCCATACTTTACAATAGGGGGTGCGGGGGATTTTATGCTAGGTGCATCGTTAGATAGGTACAGCGTGATTTAGAAAAATTTATATAATGGTATTTTTACATAACATTATATTAATTTAATGAAAATGTACGGATTCTATGCAATGTATACAATTTTTATAAAACTGTTTGCAACTTTTTAGATTTTAGAGCGCAACATGAAAATGAATTTGGGAGCTGCGCAACTTTTTGCAAAATGTTTTGCAAACTTTATGAAACTGTTTTGTAAGATCTCCAAGCATCCATAAGATTTCATACAATCAATGAATAATTCCATTAGAGATTTCACATAGTTTCGAATCATCCATAAGATTCCATACAATCAATGAATAATTCCATTAGATATTTCACATAGTTTCGAATCATCCATAAGATTCCATACAATCAATGAATAATTCCATTAGAGATAGTATATTATATGGACCGCGAAGATTATATGTATAGTATCAAGATAATTAGCCTGTATTATTATTTCTGCGAAGAACTGTGAAAAAATCATGTATATTATTCATAATGGATTCAGGAATAGATTCTTGTTCTGTTTGAATACTGTATTGTGTATTTGCTGTTGCAACTGCTGTTTCAGGAGCTGCTTTAAACATATCCATAATACCTGCGCCGCGCTGTTTCCTGCGTAAAGTTTTCCTGTATAGCTTCCTGCTGCTCTTGCTGCTGCTGCTCTTGCTGCTGCTGCGCAGTGTCTTACCTCCTGTCTGTTTTTTCACTATATCATATTTATATAATGCTGTAAAAGGTTGTCCATCCGCCATCTTTGTAGGTATATTAAGCCGCAGATCTGTTATTACTTTCTTCAATGAACCAGGATGTTTAAATATGAATGCTTCTTTATAGCCAGCAGGTCGTCGCATTTCAGATAAGAATCGCTCTTTAGGAACAGGGAGTTTCACAGAAGCTGCATATGTCAGTGCATCATGTCGATGTGCAGCAGTATCAAGAGGACGCAGGAAATCACATACATAATCCAGTGCAGCCCCACGATTACCCAGACGATATCCATCCTGTATATATCCAGTTAATACATAGAATCCTGTACGCATATCGAACATTATACGTCCTGCTTGACCAAATCCCTCCGTTTGACCTTTGCGCATGAAGTTGTATAGATGGTCTTCAATACTGAGACGGCGAGCATTTGCAGCAGTTGAATCCGCAGCAGCAACAGAGGATTCATATCCATCCTTCGTAATACATGTAATGAGTTCGAGTGTATATATATCATTCTTCATATTATTCGCAACAAGTTTGGCGGAATCTTTGAATGTGGTGGCGCCGGCTTTGAGTGGAACAGTGAGACCAGGTTTCACGGGATGCACGACTATTTCAGGAATACCGCGATGTCCATTCTTATCAACGTATAGATTGGCTGCAATTGTGGCTGCTTCTTCGGGTTTCGTTTTGGATAGTAGATGTAGATATTGTCCCATAGCAGAGTTCGCGGGTGTCACTTTGACATCTTGTACATCGAGGGAATCATTTGCACCGATGGCAATATTGCCGATGCAGCCAGTACGTTCACGGAAGGCGGGTTCGATGCAGTTATCGTATGTCAAGTATTTGAGTTGTGTTCGTCGTTCTTCAGGTGTTGTAGCACAGGGAGCACCAAATGTTTCGCAGCGTCGTATTGGTTGTGATGCATATGCTTTGCGATCTTTAGTAACACCGCGTGTTTCATGTGATGGTGAAATGAGATTGATGACGGGTGCAGAGCATTTGAGAACGTATACTTGTATGCAGTTATATTTGGCCCATGCAGCACGGAATGTATTACCCCATACATTGAGACCGAAACCTACATATGGGAAGGGGAAGGTGAAAACATTATGAACGGGTGTCATACAGAATCCATCCGCTGTTGGTATACCGAGGAGATCCCAGAAAAAATCACGTCCATCGTTTTCGGATCGAATATTATTTGCACGAAATAGTAATGTACCTGATGGGAGATCTACGAACTGTTGTGAATACCCTTCAATCGTGTATGGAAGTGCTTGAAGGTTGACGGTTTCCTCATCCATTTATTAATTACTTCTAATATCAGAACGGCGGAATATTACCTATTTTCTTATAACAATCTCATATGATTGTTCTTTGACATTGTATAGTATATTATGAATTAATATATATGGGGCATTGATTATTCGAGCATTTTTATATGATTGTAATGGGGACCATACATTAAATGTAGTGGCTAATTTGTATTCATTTAGTTGTTTTTTGCGATGATGATATTCTAGCGGACATATATTATACGGTAATGCAGTTATATGAAATGGATAGGATTTTTGTAGTGTGATTGCATGTTGTAATGATTTGGAGATGTATACAATGCGATTTTTATAGGGAGCCGCGGGGCTATTACGAATTGTGGGATGTAGAAGGATATTCATTGTAATGTATGGTATACTATATTCTTCAATGGTTGTCTCAAATTTATTGATTAGGAAAGGAGCATAAAAATATGTTACATATAATAAATAAAAAGATGCAGATTTTTGTAAAGACACTTACGGGTAAAACAATCACGTTGGAAACAGATCCATCTGATACAATTGAAAATGTTAAGCAAAAGATTCAGGACAAGGAAGGTATTCCTCCAGATCAGCAGCGTCTAATTTTTGCAGGAAAACAGTTGGAAGATAATCGTACATTGGCTGATTATAATATTCAAAAGGAGTCAACGTTGCATCTTGTCCTAAGGCTCAGGGGAGGTCGCCGTTAATTTTTTTAAAAATACTCTCACTGAAAAAATGAAAATGAATTATATAAATATAAAATAGAATATTATATTTATATAATACGCAATGAGAATCCAATATGTATCTGATTTACATTTGGAGTTCTATGAAAAACTCGCAGCGATTCCACGAATAGATGTAGTTGGGGATGTATTAGTGCTGGCAGGTGATGTAGGATATCCAACGAAGCAGCTGTTCTGGAAGTTTATGGAGGAGCAATCGCGACGATTCAAGAATATTATATATGTACCAGGCAATCACGAATATTATCATACGAATGATGCAATTGAGAAGCATAGATTATTGACGATAGATGAGATGGATGAGTTGATACGGTCTGAATTGAAGCGACGATGTTTGACGAACATCCATATGCTACAGAATGATGTATGTATTATTGATGGGGTTCGTTTTATAGGGTCTACATTATGGTCTCACATTGATGAGGGCATGAAATATGAGATAGTGAGTATGATGAATGATTATGCGCGTATATTTATTGGCCACAACTTCCTCGAACGAGGAAGTGATAACGGTGCTGCATCCGCAGCACTCGACTGGGATGATGCAGTGGGTTTACACAGGTTGACAGTGGGTGAGGTGAACAGGAGGTTTGCAGTAGACAGTGCATATATTGCGGAGCAGTTACAGCAGCCAGCAGGAGGATCTTCGAAAACGGTGGTAGTTACACATCACTTACCTTCAATGGAGATGATAGATGCGAAATATGCAGGAAGCGCAATAAACTCTGCATTTGCGTCGAATATATTACATACATTGTCCGTGAAACCAGATGTATGGATTTGTGGTCATTCTCATACAGCGGCAATGAAAGAGATAGAAGGTGTAGTATGCGCAATGAATCCAGTGGGATATCCTGGGGAAAATAATGACTTTAATACGGGGCAATATATAGATATATAATGGCCTTAGCGATATTAACAACTGCATATGGTACGTTAAACGGGTATATTGAGCAATCTATGGAGAGGAAGATGGTATTTTTTGGAATAATAACACCGATGGGGGTTGCGAAAAGTTTCGTTGAGATGGTTGCACAAACACCGAATCCCAGTCCCCGTATATTATTACCATTTGTAGCGGTTCCAGTGATTCATGGACTTCTTTATACGGCAGGCAAACAGGTGGGTGCAGGGCTTAAAGACGCTGTGGATTTAAAATAATTGTCGCAGTATATAATTGGAGATGACACCAAAGTCGCTCCCACCGCCCCAAACATTATTGCGAATAGAATGCATGCTATTGCTAATGTACATTAGGTGATATCCCACCTCCATTGGAGGTCCTGAATTAAAAATACTTATATTGTGGATGTTGTGCTATATTTTGTTATGTCTAGTAAATTAGTGCGTTAATATTATGAACGTGTAAATATGGTAGTTTTAAAGTCACAGGCATATTTACACCAAGTAGTTTATTAATAAAGTAATATATGACCACATGATGATATATAGTGTGTCCACGATTAAAATATATTAATCCTTTTAGATGATAGAATACGATGCTTTTTAGCACTTCTGGATGTAGTATGATTGCCTCAGGGCCATACGGTTAGTACTATATGAAAGAGGAGTATTCGGTGATATATTTAACGGTGTTTTTGGGTGCCCTGCAAATTGCATACCATTTTTAGAGGATCTGTGCGGATTCTGTAAAAAGGGTATTTAGTAGTATATTTAATAACATTGTGCTTTTAGATTATGATTATGTTCAACATTTAGTGTAGTAATATTATCCATATTTTGTATAACAAGAAGGCCCATAATTCTTTCGTATATACCAGAATAGTGTCCATAATGTGTTGCATTTGGAGGTTGTATACAAGCTGGATATATAATACTATGTAGCTTAATTGCGAAGTCCATAATAGAGTTGTAATTATCAGAATCGGTTACATATGTATTTAATAAGGGTACAGGTCGATTTCTGTCGATTCTTTTATTAAAATATTTGAAGTATTCGTTTTCAATTGTAATGTATGTATTTAATTCACCCCATGTAGCAAATATAGAGAATAGGAAATCTGCTGGCCAATTAGCGAAGTTTGTTGTGGGGTTATTTAGAATTCGTGTAACCTCGCCTTTTGGCCAAATCATATCGTATTGACAGAATCCAATACGTTTATAATTGCGGTGCAGATTATTTTGATATACATGAAATATTACAGAATTCTCTTTTATTCCAATTGCTTGATATTCCTTATTATATATAGGAAGTTCCCATTCTTTAATGAATTTATAATTACGTTTTGTTGAATACTCTTTTGGAATGTTCTCATTTGCTGCAACAAATGTGAAATATTGTAGTTCCTCATCTGTGAGGTGTTCATAACATTCATCGAAGATTTGTTTATGAAAAATACAGAAGATTTGAAGAGGTTCCATACTAATTCATAATTATTGTTGGCGTTTAAATTAATATTATAGTTCTTTCATTGAATTTTCATCGGCTGCGCCATTAATGAAGAATGTATCTACTATCTTGCATATAATGAACATTTGCATTGAAAGAGTAATTAATCCACCGTATACCGCACCATATAGTGAAATTGTTAGGATTATAGCACAGCATAATAGCATAATATAGTAGTATATACCAGTAACATTGTATACATTATTATTGTATTCTAATTTACAAATGGGCATCTTTTAGACGGCAGATCTTTTTGTATGATTCTAGAGAGAGGTGACCGCACAGTCAATTTTATGTGCGTTTAAAATTGGGAAATTTCATCTACGGCTAATAGTGAGGGAATAAATCCCTCTTAGTAAGGGAGTGTCATATAGTGGTTCTGTATGGTGAGCTGTTAACTCATTCGTCTAGGTTCGATTCCTAGCATTCCCGCAATAATAAGTTCTATTTTACAGACTTGTAATAATCTGCAAAACCGAACTTAGCTCAATTGGTAGATTTCCGAAACACGTAGTGTTTCTAAGAAATCTATCACAATTATGAGTGTGAATGAACCGCGAATGCGGTTCAGATCACTATCAATTGGTAGAGCAATGGATTGTAGAGATATTAATACTCTAAGTAAAACTCCATAGGTCGTCTGTTCGATTCAGGCAGTTCGGAATACCCTGCTATACCGCAATTTTGTGGTATAGTTCGGAATAGCCCTTGAGGGCATGCAAAAATATATTATATGTATTACAACCAAATATTTATAGTATATTTACGTACGCGGCAAAGATTGCTGCAACAATAATGAGTGCCGAGATTATCCAAGTAGTTGATGGAACTGAAGGAGTAATATCTTTAATCATATATGTTCCTTGAAGTTCATATCCACGACGACGATAATAGTCACGAACACCGATACCTGAGATAACTGCGACCTGTGTCATACCATAGTCCGCTGCAATATCTTCCGCTTTCTGGAGTAGCTGTTTACCAATACCGAGATGCTGTGCTGCTTTCTCTTCTGATGTATCACCTACTGCAACAACTTTACCATATACATGGAGCTCACGAACCATTGCTGTGCGTTCATGAAGCTCTGGAATACAACTGTCATGTAATGCTGTGGAGATTCGTAGACGACAGAAACCGAGCATTAGATTACGATGAGGTCGTTCAACTTCCGCTGAAATGAAATACTCTGTTGCACCACTTGCGAGAAATGATACTACCATATAACGAATCTCACCAGCATCAAACTGTTCATCACGGACTTCACAACAACGTATACATTGACAATAGATACCACGAGCCTCTGCTGCCTGTTTGACTTCCTGTGCTAGATTCGATTTAATGGAATCACTTGTATAGCCAATATGATGTCCAGGTTGCTGCGTAACTGGCCGAAAATCACGTTGAATACGATTAACACGTACCCACTTCGGTGTAATCTCCTGGCGATAAATGAGGACTTCCTTGAGGAGTGATGCATCAGTTGTTGCCTCTGCGTAGGGTTTCCATTGACCCGTCTCTTTCCACTCTTTGATTTTAGTAAAGGATACATCAAGACAGGGATAATCCTTCATATAATCTGGAATTAAATCAGGATCATCGCGCAACACCTGGCGATAACAATCCATATCACCTTGAGGAGTAGCTCCAGGAAGATCCGTCATAATATGTATCTCAATCTTGAATCCGTAATCTTTGAGGAGTTTAATGGCGCGTTTGGACTGTTTGATACCGTGACCACGATTAACACGGCGAAGAAGTCTATCATCAGTATGTTGTACACCGAGTTCAACACGAGTAACACCATATCGTCTGAACCGTACAATCTCTGCATGATCTATTTCATCTGGACGTGTTTCAACACCAAGTCCAACAACATGTGCTGCGGCGGTTGTATTGATTGCCTGTTCCTCTTCAATAGTACCAGGGGAGCGATCACGACCTCCAAAGTAGGTGTTTGCTGCGTAGTATAGATCACGAATGAATTCATCGGCGACTGCATGTGGATAACAACTGAATGTACCACCCAGAACACGGAATTCTATTTTATCAATGGGATGTCCATTCTTATAGAGTACATCCAGACGCCCATATACTTGTTTAATAGTGTTGAAGCCGACTTCTGCGGCGCGAGAGAAGACATCTTCATTGGAGAGATAGCTGCGTGGCATACCAGGTTCATTGGGACAGAAGTAGCAGTTATATTTGCAGCTGAAGCGATCAGGAGGAAGGGATACACTGATATTGAGGATTCCACTTTCACTGCGAACGGCTTTGGTGATGAGGAGTCGTGATAGTGTTAAATTGGGTTTAATTGTGGGATTGTTATCGAGTGCTGCGGATGCAGCACCGTTATCGTTACTACTGGGACGATCCAAGAGTTCTCTATATGCGGTACATAGATCGAGTTTACTGGGAGAAATACGATATTTTTTACGGAGTACAATCATTGCGTGGTGTAGATCATTCTTATTTGTAATGGGTGGATCATATTGCATGAGACTTTTAACAAATGCAGTATGAATTGCAGGTGATTTTTGAGGAACAGTAACAGGTGCATTCTCAATATCTAGCGTAGCAGCACAGGTAGCGTCCATTTTTCGCAGGAACAACCAGCTAGTATACATACAGTCAGTCACACAGTTATGGTTTCAATTTTTTGGGAATAGGATAATGTTTCAAGGGAACCATCTTATATACAGTATGGGGGTTATAGAGTGCATTTGTTGGAACAGCAATATGTTTTCCAAGTACGCGACCATTATTTGCATACCACAGTCCAATATTGAATGGATTATATGGTAGGAATCCTATATGTGTAGGTATGGAGGTGCGACATGGCCAGTGGAATACAGCAAAAATATTGAATGGGGATTTCATTGTAGCATTATTATATATATATCGCGGCACAAATTTAAATATGTTTACTGGCAACTTAAAGCCCCTACCAAGTTAAAGAATCGCGGGCCTACTTCGTTTTCGTTGACAAAGCTGTAATGAATTCATATGGTTCTGTTTCATATTTGAATAGGAGTTGTGAAATATCCGCCTGTGTATATTTATAATCTGGAATATCGGCGAACATGCGTTCAGGAATTGTACCAGCGGCTGCTGTATACCATTGCTTGAAGATGTCTACAATTTGCTGTCTACGCAAGCGTTTGAATTCCACCTCCATATCAATACGACCTGGACGAGTTAGCGCAGGATCCAATACATCCCTATGATTCGTCGTCATAATAACAATGCGTCCTGGAACCTCAATAATACCATCAAGCACCTCCAAGAGAGCACCGAGTGTCAACTTATCATCATCACTATATGGTGTGGATTTCTTTTGAGGAAGACCTGGAATCTTGGCAGTATTTGTTAGTATATTTTCTACTGCATCTGTAATGTTTTGCTGCATATCTTCAATTGGAGGAAGACGACGATCACGTACAATCTTCTCCCAACCATTACAATCAATCTCCTCAAACACATATATACGCTTCGCCGGCTCCACACAGTCTTGTAATGTATCTGAATAGAATATTGCGTCTAATTGCTGTCTTGTATGGATCTTATTCATTGGTACAATAATAACGGACATTTCCATATAATGTGCGATGGCCTTAATGGTACTTGTCTTTCCACAACCAGGTTCACCGTGGAATAGGAGACCGAGTGTTTCAGGAATACCCAGTGTCTTATAATGTTTGCGATCCTTGAAAATATTTAGTCGATCAATCAACTTATCCTTTCCTTCAAAGAAGAGGTTGTCGAAGGTTTTCGTGGTTTTGAATGGGATCAAATTGGGATATTGAATCTCCGTGGCTCTGTTTGTCTCGAACACGGGTTTAATAATATATTGCTTGGTTGCGTGTTTCTTCTTGTAATATTCATCAAATATATCGCCTTTTGTATCAATATATTTGATAATATGTTCTAGTTGCTCTGTAGTAGTTAGAGTGATTGTGAGGGTATCTTCTTCAATATCGACGGGTTTTGATGATAGACGTCCTGATTCTTCATCAAATGATGGGCTGCTGACTTTCTGATTTGCTGAATGTGCGATTTTGAATTCTGCATGAATCTGTGGGGTTAGCCAGATGCCGCCTGAATTGTTTGCAGGAATTATATTGACATCTTCGAATATATCATCGGCGGATTCAGGAAGCGTGAAATTCGTTGCTTTCTTAATTTTAATCGCGGGATTCTGTTTCAACTCATACATAATTCCTTTGATGGATTTGGATACGCGTCCATATTTGTATCCCTGTGATTTATTTGTATAGATTGTTGTGGTGAGTTCGAAGCGCGAATGACGCCACATATAGAGTTTCTTGAATTCCTCGCAAATCGTGCGCCATTTCTGGACAATATATATGAATAATACAATGGGTGCAATATACGCGGATTCCTTTCCAATAAGGAGGAAAAGGAGGGATGATGGATTACTGAAGTCCATGGTGCCAAGCAAGCGCAAACAATGGAAGAATATACATTACTTTACGAATGATCTAGGGTTTCAATTTTTTGCTGATTATATACAGGTAAAATGCGTGCAGAAGGATCTATATACTGTGTGACTTCTTGACCGTCTGCAGACCATTTTGGTTGCCAGTATCCAGGTATAATATTCATACGTGATTCGCCAAAGAATTCTATGAAACGCTGGCGATAATAATGGGCTTCTTTGGTGGGTGCAGTAGATGCTGCAAACTCTTCGTCTGATACTCGCTCTTCAATCCAATCCTGTATGATTTGAAACCAGGATTTAGTGGGACTACTAACACCATCAGAAAAGGCCTCCTTCTTTCTCCATAGGACTTCCGCAGGTAGTGTGGCATCATCATTGAATACAGTAGATAAATCTCCTATATTATTGGTACTGCATCCACAGTACTCGAATGCTGCACGCAGCCACCATTTCTCCATGTTTTTGTAAGTCGGCATGCGTTGTTCAGCAGGTATGGACCAATATGCGGCAATAAATTCTGGATCTAATAAAGCTACACGTCCTTCGAGACCCCAACGAGCTATACAACGATCCGCGCGTTTTACATCATAATAATGTATATTTGCCACATATTCGCGTGCTGTTACTGCGAGAGCTGCAGGTGTTGGTGCATACCAATTAAATAGATATGACGAACATACTTCATCTGGTCCTTCGCCCACCATTACAACTTTGCAATCCGTTTTTTCGGCAATGTATTTGGAGACGAGATATTGTCCAACAGATGCACGAATAGTTGTGGTGTCCCATGTTTCCGTTGTACGAATTACATCGTCTATTGTGTGCAACCCTTCTTCTGGAGTGAACATGACTTCTGTATGTATGGAACCGATATGTTCAGCAACTGCGCGAGCATATTGAATATCAGAGCCGGCTGTCATACCACAGCAGAATGTACGTATGGGTTTACCGAGAATTTTGGTGGATATTGCTGCAACGAGACTACTGTCAACACCACCTGACAGGAGGAATGCGATGGGTTTATCAGCATGTAGACGGCGTCGAATACTGTTTATTGTTGCTGTCCTTACTGCTTCCAGGTGCTGTTCCTGTGTTTTTGTGGGATCTTCTTCAACTCTATATACTGTTCTAAATGTATATTCTGTGGTTGATACTGTGCCCGCGGTGTCTATATTATGAATATGAAGTTTTCCAGGAGGGAATTCATGGGGTGCTGTTGCATGTGCGAGGCTCTTGATTTCTGATGCATATGTTATGGTCATTGCTGTTTTCTCGGTATATAATGGTCTGACACCAATTTGGTCACGTCCTGCGACGATTGTAGTGAGCTTCTTGCTGCGATTGAAGACGAAGATGTTGAATGCAAACTCTCCGCGGATTTTCTCTTGGAAGAGGCTGTAGAATTGGTTGATGCGATATTCGGTGAGGAATTTATAGTATAGATGCAGGATGGTTGCACAGTCATTTTTGATTGTGGGATCTAGTGCGAATTCTTCGATAAGTTCTCGATAATTATAGATTTCTCCATTGCAGATGAGAATGCATGTTCTGATATCATCTTCAATAATGAAGGGTTGATTGGATGTGAATGTATCGTCTATGATGGCGAGGCGATGGAAGCCGAGAGTAACGTTGTTGTATGTTTCGAAGTAGGAATTATCTGGTCCGCGATACTTTATTTGCATGAAATTTGCGAAGAGTTGCGTGATTTGTGAGGCATTCTGGTGCTTTTTAAGGGCAATATACGACCAGATTCCACACATTTTAGAGGATAGTTGCGTGAAAGGTTTATATTATGTAATGTTATGATCAACTATACATTCTATAATTAATAAAGCAATATAATATAAATGGTTGAAGGTCCAGAGGCAACATATATGGCGGAATATGTGCTACAACATTACAAACGTAAGAGCCTGACTGCAATAAAAATAGTTGCAGGTCGCTACAAACATCATGGGCCTCCGCAAAATTACAGGGCATTTATTAAAGACCTTCCATTGAAGTTGTTGGATGTTTATAAGAAGGGGAAGATAGTATATTTGCTGTTTGAAGGTGGTTGGACAATAATTGTGCGATTTGGAATGGAGGGATGGTTTTATAAAACCGCGAATCAACATTTCCGTTACAAAACGGATAAACCGAATATAATATTCTATTTTGGAGGAGGAGATGAATTGAAGTTCATGGATTTCAGGAATTTTGGAACACTTACAATCACGAATAATATGGAGGAAGTCCTGTCAACTATTGGAATGACTGCACCAGATATTTTGGACAACACAGTGCATTTCAAGGATATACAAGAAAGACTTGATGGATTATCTGAAAAGCAGCGATCACAGTCAATAGATATTATATTAATGGATCAGACCGCTATCATATCAGGTATTGGAAACATCATTAAATCCGAAATACTCTATGAAGCAGGTATATCACCTCATAGGAAAGTGAAAGATGTAACACCGCAGGAATGGAAGAAAATATTTGCGGCGAGTCACAAAATAACCCGCAAGATATTGGGTATTCTTCGTAAAACACCATTTAGTATTCAGCGTTATATAGGAATCAGGAAAGTCTATGATAGAGAGGAAGATCCTATGGGTAGGAAAGTTGTCATGTATAAGTCTGCGGATGGTCGTGCTACATTCTGGGTGCCTTCCGTACAAAAGTAGTTTTTATATTATAATATATTAGATATGAATAATCTAGAAGACGCTGAATACCCCGTATATATTCCTAATGCATCACCAGGTGAAGTTATTGAAACAATTGACAAGTATGCTAAAACGTGGTCCAAAGAAGATACGGATGATTATATTTTAAAGAACCTATTACCTGCATATACACATGATGGAAATTTGGAGGTAGTTAAAACGGTTTTGGAGCATTATGATCTCGATTTCTTGGAAGCGGGCGAAATGGATTATGTTGGTAATGGGGAATCCGCGGATCCAGGGGATTTCGTATTTGATAATTTATTGCGTATTGCTGCTTCTGAAGGTCACCACGATATGGTTCGGTATTTTGTCAAGGATCTAATAAGACGTAATGTAGATCCTGAACCATATGTGAATAATGCGGATGTACATAATATTGTTGGCAATATATTGCGTCAAGAGAATAAGAAACGTGCATTTTTAATGCGTCGCAAACTCCCCAATAATATTGCGCTAAGTGAAATTCCGAAATATTTATCGAATAATGTCTTTACAGCGAATAATATTCGTCGTCTCCAATCCGAGAATGTGAATACGAATAAGTATTTTGGTAATAAAAAAGGGAGTGGTAAGACACGTCAACGTTATACCTTTGGTAAAAGGAAGGCACTGCACCGTAAAACACGTAGACGTAACCAGCGACGCAAAAATTGAAATATGTATTGTATGATATACTCTATGCACCAGCCAAAATGAAGGAGTTAACAGATGAGCAACTATATAAGCGTGTATCTGCGCATATTTATAGATGGTTAGTAGGATGCAATGGAGGATCATATCATAATTTGACGCGTTTGGCGCATTTTGGTAAACACAGACGATATGGGGAGTTGCGTATATATCGTATAATTGAGAGAATAGTACATGATGCACCGCATATATATGATATATCACCAGATGGACTATCTGTAAGGATTAATAGATCTCATCCGCTGATTATGGCTGTAAATGTAATGGAATAATATGTAAAGAAACTCGTGTATCTTATTTTCATAATAATGAATCAATTATTTGAGGTTACTTCAATGTATGAGAGGGATGGTGGATTGCATCTAGTGGGAGAAATATTGGTAGGATGCAATGTAAATACGTATTTTTACGCGTCGTATTGTGAAATATCGTATGATATGTATATGGCACATGATAATAATGAGGGATCAATTGTATGTAGTGATAATGGTAAATATTATAGAATCGATTTAATGATTCACAAATCGAAGAACAGGTTAGGTGTTCCTGGTGAATATGCGAATAATGAAATAAAAATGAAAAATGGTGTATGGCGTTATTATAATCATATGGGAGTTACAGCGTACATTATATTAACTGGTATGATAGTTGCGTCTATTTAGAGTTCTACGCCGATTGCTTTTGCTGTTTCAGTAAATACACATACATCTTCTGGACCATCTATTAGGGGATCGAATCTACCTCCTAGAGGAGAGAAGTTTGTTTTAATAAGCATTGTAAGAGCATGTTTTGGAGTCGATGTTCTATATCCATAATCATCTCTGTCAAATCCCATACATTTATTCTTAATGTATTGTGTATTGCTAAGATGAGTACTATCAGGATATTGCGCGTATGCTGCAATAATGCGATTACAATCTTCTATAATTGCATTGTAATATACGTCATAACACATAGTATCTAATCTTTTACGGAATTCACGATCATCCATGAAATTTTTTGGAGGATTTACAATGGCATTGTATTTCTTGATAAATGATTTAACGTGTTCATGTTCTTTGCGGCTTTCTTCATTCGCTTTCACGATGTCTGTATAATCAGGAGAATCTGGAGATGGTAGTGTAATTTGATGAGTAGTCATCTCATATATTTCATCCAGATAGGAGTGGTCTTCTCCGTGAAGTTCAAAGTATTGTCTGGGAGTTATTGTGTTCTTTAAAATTGCATTGTAAATAATGTAATTATCATTATCAAATGATGAGTCATCTATAATTATATTATTTTTTTTACAGAAGATGAGGAAATCGATAACATTCTCTGTATTACAAGTGCATTTAAATTGGATTTGTGTGATGAACTTCATTTTATATTATTGGGTCGTATGTGTATATGATTGCACTATTCTAGGAAAGTATGTTATCAATTTTTTGTGAGTATAATGTCTAATCAACAAAGAAACAACCTGTCTAAAGAAATAACTATACTTATAGTTGTGGAGAAATCCACGAATAAGTAGGGGTCCACTAGCGGTCTATGTGGTTCGACTTAAGCTCGAATGGAGCAATCCTCGTGGGTTCGAATCCCACCCTCTACAATATATACACTTTTTTACGATTTCAAACAAAATCATAAAAGAGTGTAAAACTCTGATAATTGCCTTTATAGCTCATTTGGTAGAGCACCTGTCTTGTAAACAGGAGGTACACAGTTCGATTCTGTGTGAAGGCATGTGTAAATCATAATTATTTAGATTGATATATTCGAATAATTATGAAAAATTGATTTATGTACTGCCCCCAATCTCAGTAATTACATTGACACGAAACACAAAATGAAGATTATAGGTATTTGTGGATTTATTGGAGCTGGTAAGGATACTGTGGCGGCGATAATAAAGGAGTATTATGGTACCTTCACGAATAGTAAAGGTACAGCAAATGTTGAGCATCTGAGTTTCGCGGGTGTTTTGAAGGATGCTGTGAGTGTAGTATTTGGTTGGGATCGAGCTCTGTTGCAGGGTGACACACGTGAATCTCGTATGTGGCGTGAACAGGTAGATGAATGGTGGTCAGCTCGTTTACAAATTCCTGGACTTACACCTCGGTGGGTTCTACAATCCTGGGGAACTGATGTACTTCGAAATCATTTCCATGAAGATATATGGCTTGCTGCGGTTGAACGACGTATATTACAGTCACGTGCATCCATTGTGGTAATAACAGATTGTCGTTTCCCCAATGAAATTGCGGCGATTCAACGGATGGGTGGAGATATTGTATGGGTTAATCGTGGTCCTTTGCCAGAGTGGTATAATAATTATGTATTGAAGGGAGAGGTACCTATTGATGTACATGCATCAGAGTATGGTTGGTTGACGACGAATTTCACGCGAATCTTTAAGAATAATGGGACGTTGGAGGATCTACGCGCGGATGTAATAAGATGGTTGAGAGGGACTTAAAGCACGCGTGAGTCTAAAGAAAATGTAATCTAAAATTCTGGCGCTATTATAATATAGTAATATGGGATATATATACAAAATAACAAATAAAGTTACAGGTAAACATTATATTGGTGTAACTCGTGAGAAAGAAGTTG
>JACCDY010101299.1_pt1 | contig 24266 bp, 20 predicted proteins | sample 7446391 | NCBI WGS metagenome assembly JACCDY01 (sample SAMN15323451, study PRJNA562643) | freshwater metagenome | isolation source: river surface water | place: USA:Blue River Watershed | collected 2017-08-18 | reverse complement strand
TGCGCTCATCGCGGCGTTCCTATCGCGGCATGGGTGAACCGGACAACAAAAAACCCCGCCGAAGCGGGGTTCTCTTGTGGTTGCGGGAGTAGGATTTGAACCTACGACCTTCAGGTTATGAGCCTGAGTAATTCGTTGAATTTCTGTGTGTTACGAACGGAATATGGCAGGTTATCGGCTTGTGTCAAACTTTGCTATGAGCAGTCATGTTCACGGTTTTTGTTCACGGTCAGGGGTTCAAGGCATTCCTGTAATTATCAAGGATTACCTGCGGATCTCTTCTTAATGCTCAAAGCCGCCACCAACAGGACGATCCCTGCGATGGCATCGAGCATCCTCCAGATCTCCCTCTCGAAGGAGAAACGGAAGATGGGATTGAAAATCAATGCCGTGATTCCCAGCACCCAAACCCAACTGACATTCTGCCACCTGTAGAACTGGATGGCGCCAACGATGCCCCCACCGCAGACGACCCATCGCAACAGCATGTAGAAGCCGTATGGTAAATCTGCGATGGCAGCGAAAGCCAGTCCTGCTGCGCCGAATAATACCCAACTAGGGATGATGGACTTGTTTCTGCTCATGGCCCAGATAGAGAGTAAACGGCTATGAAAATGGCAGCCAGCAATAAGATAGCAGCAACAACCAAAATTACTCTGACTGATTGATGATTTTTTTTATCCTCAATTACGGGTAGTCTGCCGAATGGTTCAATCATCGCTCCGCTCTCGCGGACTTCAGCATACATCCTGGTCATCATTGCTAGTGTCGATGTTGCCGAGGCAATGTCACTAGCGAGGTAGCTTGTGAATTGAAAAAGCCATTTTTTCAATTTGGATCTGTATTCCTCAGATCGCGGATCCAATCCTTCCAAATAATTCTGTATCTGATTAAGGTCATCATTTTTCAGTCGCAACAATTGGTTTGCGGGCTGGGACTCACCGATCAGAGCCAGATTCTTCATTTGCTTGAACAGGACAGAAAAATTGACGATTGCCTGCCAACAATCGAATAGAGTTCCCGCCGGCTCCAAGCCAGCGCTGTTAAATTTGTAATATGCTACGCGATTAGCCACAAAATTAAAACCTCTGCTAACGTGGCCTCTTTGGTAAGCGAGGGATTGCTTGATTAGCATTTCGCTAAGCTTACCCAAGCCAAGGAAGTTATTTCCGCTGGTTCTGGAATATTCACGAATCCAATAACATGCCAATGCAGTTGCCTCGATATGCAACTGTGCGCGCACTTCTTCATCTTTAACACCTAATGCATTGGCTAGTGTATGTGTTTTGTCGAGAATACGATGGGAATCTTTTTCTAGTTGCGATAAATAAAGACCTTCAATTCGATATACACGTGGGTCTATTCCTATGCTCATGATTCTAATTTGTTAACTGGGCTTGCACGACTCTCCCTACACTGCGCGATCGGTCACCTTGAGGAAATCGGAGCTCCATAATCTATGGTGGTCTGGTGGATGTCTGCTGTCGCTACGCAGCTCTCTGGCTTCATCCGTGAGGGGGATTTGCATGCAGCAGGAGATTTGCGTCAAGCTATCGCATCGCATGACTTCGATAAGGAATTTATGTTCCACTTGATCGCTTCTGTGACTTTCGAGAAACATGACTAGCGCAGAGGGCCTATCTCAACTTACTCTCAGGAACTGGTCAACATGCTATTCAGCTCTTCGAGGGCTTCTTCTATTGGGCCATCCATCAAACCTGCTTCATCAACAAGGGACTTGAATTCTCGAATCAAGATTTTCCTCTCTGAAATCGGCGCTACCATGCCCTTATGGCATGCCTCTAGAAGCTTCTTCATGACGATTGCACCTGGACCATGTGTCTGTCCTTTGAGCAGCTTCATGACCTTTTCGCACCTTTCTTTACCAATCGTCTGACGCATTAGCTCTTGCTCTGCCTTGCTGATAACCCCATCGGCACAAAAGAGATATACAAGCCCCCATACCCGCACAGACTCCAGACTCTGATTACTGATTTTTTTTAGCGCATTTCCGCTTATCCTGTCGAAATCCTTATCAACTGCTGCATCCAGACTAAGTAGCTCTTCTGGGGACAATTTCTCAGCTCGTTGAAGCTTTTGGCATAGGGGCTCGAAGCGAATGAGAGCGCGGATACGATGTGGAATCATCGGATGCGTAGACCATACGGCGTTTGCCTGGCCTTCATTTTGGGAGAGCTCTCTGAATTGACTGAGTATGCTTGAGATGTCCGGGTGTATGTGTGGTTCGCCAAGTCCAGCAGCTGATTTGATCATGGCCCCGCAAGCGTCCTCAAGAGAGCCGCATGCCATCATGCCAATACGGTCTGCACTGATCTCTGCGGACCTGCTAAGGCTTAACACTGCCAGTCGGTCGCCCAGGCTGTCCTCATCTGATTCTTTTGGGTATCGCCAATGCTCGCACAAATAGTGCCCTACCTCATGACCTATGACAAACCTGACCTCTCTTGGCTTGAGCTTCTCAATAATTGCCGAGCTTAGCACCACAGAAAAAAAATCCCCATCATCTGAACTATGAGGCACACAATATCCCTGCATGTTGGGATCCGGAACCACGAAGCAGTCTAGTTCGTGTTTCAAGTCCATGGAGTTCCCAAGCCCTTCTAGAGCCGCCGCAAGATCAGGAAAGAGTGCCGGGGTGATCTTTAGCCCCTCAGACAAAAGTTTGACTCGGATTCTCTTTGAATCTTGAGGAACTGAACCTTTCTTGGGGGATAGCCCATAACGATATGGGTCATCGTGAGAGTATCTGACATTAAGGAAGTTCATCTTTAGAGTTTGAAATCAGAGGACCGTTTGGGTCACCACATCTAAAAGCTGGACCTAGCCAAGGTGCCTTACTCTGGCTTGCCCAATTTTATCGAGCCACATTCGAGATTTCTCTGCAACTTTGGGATCATCGTGACCGGTTCTAGCGGAATGCTTTTTGAACAGCTTGTTGAGATGTTTGCGGATGTCCTCCTTGGTCATATCCGAGGTGATTCCCAAAAAGTCGTCATCTGAAGATTCACCTCCCACTTGGGTAAAGTTGACATCAGCTGTATGTCGGTCAGTCATGATGCGCACCTTGGTCTCATCAAGATCCAGAGCCTTTGCCAACCTCGTCAAATTTGCCATTTCTGACGGATGCGCTTCACCATCAGCCTTCAATACATTCAAACACAACTCGTAGGCATCATACTTGTGCCTCGCAATGTCGATTTTATTGAGAATGCCTGTTGCATGATCGAATAGTCCATGAGCATTTCCTCGACGCAGCTCATTCGTCGCTGACTGGAGAGCCTCATTCAAAATCTGGTGGCGGTCCATCTGGACATCTTGATCTAGAGCCTTCACTGACTTCGAACCCCAAGTTTTGATCACTTCGACTTCTTCGTCATCAATATTGCCATCTTCAGCAGCAATACACATCGCGAGCTGCAAACTTGCCGCATGAGCCTCACCTTCTTTGGCATCTTCCTCAAGGTAGCCATCTTCAACATCACAAGTCCATGTGGTCTCTGCCGATGAGGCGATTCGTCCTGTGGCTTGATCTTTGACAGATAGAGTTGCCTTGATTCTACGGCTGCCTTTTTCAGGGAACACCAAGGCCTCAATGGGAATGCCGCCTATAGTAAGCCAATTCGGTGATCCTGCGCCTGGCTGAACAACCCGATCCAACTTAAGCGACATCTTCAGTTTGATCGAGTCACTTTCCTGAAATTGGTCAATTACGGTAAGGATTGGCTTTCCTTGCCCTTTGGTGCCCGTCGTGATGTCGGACATCGTGAGGTTAAACTCAGGAATGATAGGGGTGTAATGAGTAATGACACCCTGAGTTTGAACTTTCAAGATACTCAGGGACACCCCATCCTTGTGAAATGGCTCTCTGACAAGCCGAACTCTTAGCGATGAATTGGCTGCGCCAGCTACAGCAGCCCCGGCTGACTCGCCACTGAGCATCCTTCCTATCGCTTTCAATATGGTGCCGAGGTTGCCAATGACACCGAAAACAACGATGAAGCAGATGATGCCAAATACAGTCTCAAAAAACTCAGCCATGATTGGGATTGTTTAGGGTTCAATCAATTTTGAAATCAGGAATCGAAATTGGCAAACCGGCGGAGTCCTGGACTTTATAGGTTTCCTTGAAGACCATGCCGCTCTCGACATCGCGCATTTCAATCCACATCACCTGATCTTCATCATAGCGATAGGTGAAATCGACGGCTTGTCCCCTTGGGCGGCCTGCAGGTAGCGGGCCAACTCTTGATTCAAAGACGATGTTGACGAACTCGGGGTCCGTTTCTTCCTCAGTAGATTGGGTTAGCCTGAAATTGATGTATTGTTGTCCATCCGATGCCGTCCTGAAGCGCTCCGTGTTCGAGCAAGGCAACTGGGTGTCTTTTTTCAGAATGATCGTAACTCTATCTTCGATGTTGCCTTGATGTTCATCGTGATGAAGCGCGATCGTGCCGAAATAGTGGTTGGCAACATCCTTCACCTTCACGCCGCCCAAGGCTTCACGTTGCATTGGCTTCAGGCTGTCAGTCGATTTGAGTCCTGCATAAATTGATGCTCCAAGCGCCACGGCCTCGTCTGGATTCACCTCTTGCGAGCCCTCTTGTCCCATGACGCGCTTTACTGATTCACGGACTGCCGGCACGCGCGTGCTGCCTCCCACGAGAAGCACCACATCAATATCGCTTGGGCTCATGTTGATGTTATCCATGGCGGTCTCGATTCGCATCTCCGCTCTCGCAACAAGCCCCTGAATAGCCTTGTTGAATTCATGACGTGTGACCTCACCACGAAGTGGGCCATCCGGACCCCTGGTGTAGGTAAAGCGCTTGATCTCCACTTTACTCAATGAGCGTTTGATCTCTTCAGCTTGGACAATGAGAGCTTGCCACTCTTCAGACTTTCTTTCCTGCTCTGCGCCATGAATACCAAGGGCCTCACGCAGTGAATGGCCATATTCTTCTCGGTATTTCTCATCAATGACCTCCGCCAATTTTTGGTCAAAGTCGATGCCTCCCAAATCGGAGTCACCCTCCGAGGTCAGACACTCCACATCGGTGCCGTTGACCTTGGCAATGGTCACGTCGAATGTGCCACCACCGAGGTCATAAACCATCACATTTCCGTTGACTGGGTGTTTACTGGCATAGGCCAAAACCGCAGCTGTTGGTTCGTTGATGATGTTGAGCACATTAAGGCCTGCTTCTTTGCCCGCTGCCATCGTGGCTTTTCGTTGGCGCTCGGCAAAATTGGCAGGAACCGTGATAACGACATCCTTGATTTGACCTTCTGACTTGGATGCCTCCTGGGCAAGTTTGCGCAAAATCATTGCCGACGCAGAGACGGGACTGATTGTAACTCCTGGTATGGGCTCATAGGTCTTATCAGAACCCATCTCACGCTTGAATCGTCGAATGACGGACTCTGGCTCTTGGTCAATCTCAACATAGGCCTCTTTGCCTACGACGATTTTATTTTTCGACTGCACCCAGATGCATGACGCCATGATTCGCTCACCATCCACTGGGATGATGTGGGGTTGGCCATGATCATCAAGCTTGGCGATGGCCGAAAATGTTGTACCTAGGTCAATTCCGATAATGTTGCTCATTGCTGTTCTTCCGTTTTCGATTCTTGAGATGACTCTTGGTTATTATCCGCGCCCGAAGGTTCACCATCAACCAATGGCTCGGACTGCTCTTCTGGTGTGAATTTATAGCGGATGACTTGCGCCTTCCGAACAACTGTATCGTGCGCGTGTGGGCCTCGGATGACATAGCCGTGTTTGATGACTTCGGCGACTTTCCGATCAAGATGTGGTTCTTTGGTAGATCTTGACACTTCGAGAGGATCCCATTTGTGAAGCTCTATATCATTCAAATCATGACCTTCGCCAATTTCGAGCTGGTGGATGCCTAGCGTGTTGAGAGACTCCAGAATGGATTGGTTGAAATCGTTCAATTGATTCCGAGTGTGCTCATCCAGGCTCATCACAGCCTCTAGGTTTATAAGTTCGTCGCGGACGGCAAGAATGCCCTGAACCAACGGTGCCAGCATGGAGAGTTGATAGCCTTTCTTTAGCTCAGCTAGTTCTTGATCACGAGCTCTCAAGCTTTCAGTGACCTGTTTGGAGTACTCCATAGTCTTATTGGCGGACTCATTGGCTCCAGCGGAACTGTCAGCAATTCGCTGCATGTAGCCCACCACTTTGTCTAGGTGTTTCTGGACACGCTCTTTGAAATCCTCGACCAACTGTTTGGTCATTGTCTGCGTATCATCAGCCGCCCGCTTCGCATCCTGCAAAATTTCCTGAGTCTTAGCTTGGTGGCTGTTCAGATCAGATTCAAATCTTGCAACCCCTTCCTTCAGGTCTGTGCGGAACTGACTCAACAATATCAAGGCCTCTTCGGACAAAAGAGGAATCTTTTCCCCTCCATCGAGAACACGTTTGCGCAATGCCTCAAGGTGCGCACCTTGCTTCTTCATGATGAAGACCCACATGGCCAGTGCGCCGGTTGCTGCCGCCAGTAAAGCTACAATGATCCATGGGATAATGGATGACCCGGTATAAGCTTCACGGGAATTCGATTGCTTCTTGGCGCCGTGCTTGGGCTCTTCCTTCCCTGCTGCTTTGATTTCATTAGGTGGAGGCGCATCAGACTTTGGCGTTTTTGCCTGCTCAGTCACGAGGGCCGAAGGAGAGGCCGTTGGCTCTGTTGGTGTAGTTCCTTCTTGTGCCCACATAGCTGTTGAGCACAGGAAGAGAATCGGTGCTACGGCGGATAAAGATTGGCGCATAATAACAATCGTGACTACACGGTTTGTGTCCGCTTCTGGCAAGTCAGAATGGAAAATGCACAGCGAATGAGAAATTCAGTCGTTAGGTTGCATCTAGCGAACACTCGGAACGCCTAATGCTGACGCTCTAATGCTCTGACTACCAGTTGTTTACAGCCGACGATATGGGCTATGCTGGTGATGGCATTTCAGGTGACTATTCGCTCCACCCTGCCCACATACTCCGGCAGTTCCCGCTTAACCCTGTCGAGTTGCTGGTAAATTGCGTTCGTGGAGATTCCCAGTCTCCGGGAAACCCTTTCGACGTTCATCCCATCGCGCAAGATCATGGTAAGGATCCCGGCATTCATCGGGCTGATCCGCTTGTCCTGAACCGCCTCGTCGGCTGCCCTGAGCGCGACTTCGATTCGAGCCGAGAGAGGCCAATCGGTTGTATCCATATTGGCATCATGTTGTTTGACTCCACCATTTTGCTCATCAAGTGGTGCAGACCGCGCGTAGGACTTGCCCAACTTGCGCTCCATTCTCCATTTGCAGATCTGAAGAGCACTGCAGGCGCACTTGACCATTTCGGTGTGCATTGCCTCCTGATCGCCACGGGCCTTTGCTTCCAAATACAGAGGCCTGCCTTGCAGGTGGCCCGTCAAGCTCATGATCAAGGCGTCCTGACGGATTTCAGCCTCTCGACCGGCCAAAATCCCGTTTCTGATCGCCCCATCCGGTAGCTTGGCTCGACAAATGGCATCCAGTTCGTCTGCGGGACCCGCAATATGTTCCAATCTGGCCTCCCATCGGCTCTTCTTCGTCTCCTTGGATTCTTGTTTTGAGGTGTATTTTGTCTTCATACACCCGGGACTTCGCCACATGGGACGTCACAGCTGAAAAGCTGGGCGGAACCGTGCAACGACGTCACAAGTTGAATTCCAACCCAGAACGTCAAAAATCAGCAGGTTCGACAAAATATAGGCGAATCGGCTCTGTTTTGGACCCATGAGGGGCAATTTTGCGTAAAGTTGCTGGATCCGTCTTTGGTGAACCCCATCACCAAAAATGAGCAAAATACCAAAAAAGGACCAACCATCACCCATTGAACAAGCCTTAGAACTGCTGATCCCTGCGGACGCGGTATCCGAGCAGGTTAATTCCATCATCTCAGCTGATTTCCTCCAACATCGCTACGAGACTGCCATGGGCATCAAATCCAACGATCCCACCTTGACCACAAGCGAACTGACCCGATTTAACGAAAACTGTGAGCTGATCGGGCTCATCGAGATCGGAAATGAGCTGCGCAACTACCTGTTGTGGGAGGTTTTTTCCACTGGGCAGTTTCGCCAGACGGATCAGGACTTCGAGAGTTTTGGTGCCCGCGTGGCCAAGCTTAGCAAACCTCAGCTCCGGAAGTGCGCCGATGCGGGACGGATCCGTATCGCTATGATTCACGCCGGACTGGATGACGTCCGGCCCACCGGCAGGCAGGTGGAGGCACTGGCCAAGATCAAGGATGTGCAGCACACGGTACCTGCTTGGCAATACGCCTTGGGATACATGCGTGAGAATGGGCGGAGCGATGCCAAGGCCAGCGAAGGATTGGCCGAGTACTGCAAGATCAAGAAGATTCCCTTTGGGCGCCGCATGCCTAATGGCAGCCGCAAGCTGCCCATTCAAAAAGTTCTTGCTGCAAAGAAGCCTGCGAATGATCCAGATACAAATGATAAATCGGCAGAGGAATGGTGCCTCAGCCCTCACGAACAACAACTTATTATCGCCCTCGACCCGAAGGCGGACCTCAAGGACAACGGGCCTCGGCTTCAGCAGTCGGTTGCCTTCCACATCGAAGCATTGCGCAAGCTTGCTGCAACCGATGACCAGACGGACTATGAAACCCGCCAAGTTGAGGAATTACTTGCATTGGTCATGCGCAAAGACGAGCAGATGGCTCGATCGCTGGCAAAGCTCGCTCTCAAAGGCCTCCGTGGCCTGATCCTGGTCGAGATCCGTAACGGAGAGGGTAACCCGAAGCCCCAGAAATCCTGAGGCTTCGGGCACCATTACCCAACTCCACGACAAATCAACTGAGTGCCAGCACTTGATGCAGCGCTGGCCTTCCACGGCGCGAGCCAGCCACCTGAATCTCCACAGTCTTGGAGATCCTGGCGTGAACCGCGCTGTGGCTGTGGCCTGCACAGACGGTCACCCGGCGCCTCGGAAAGCGCTTGGCAATGCCGGCGATCGCGTTTCCGGCTGCGCGGTTGATGAAAAACGGCTGGCGATTCCAAAGGCATCCTTTGCCGTCGTATTTCACCCCCTGGTGAAATGGAGGCACATGGGTCGCCACCATCACATGTTGATAGCGACTCAGCGCATTCGGGAGCACGGAACGGAAATAGTCAGCCGATTGTTCGCCCAGTTCCCTGAGGCGTTGGAAGAATTTCTTTCGACTGAGCTCTTTGAATTCCGCGATCATGTAACGGTCGGGGCTACGCACCTTTGTCTTTTCGCCGGATCCGGATTGGCCATCAAACCACCCCCGATGGCCGACAAGCGCAGTAGTCCGGCTAAGCCGGATGACTTCGCCGTGCCCGAGCGGTACAAGGTTCGGGTGGGTCTCGCTCAGATTCCGAACGGCATCATCCACCTCGGCAAGCGACCCATTGAAATAGTCGTGATTGCCGAGGAGGTAGAACACCTTGCGAGTGCCGCAGGCCTGCGAGATCTCCTTGAGATGGCCGATCAGGTGCTCGGAGGTCGAAATGTCCCCGGTGATCAACACGGCATCGTATTGCGAGGTGCGGAGGTCATGGAGAAAGCGCTTCTTGGTCCACTCTGAGGCCGAATCGAGGTGAAGGTCGGAGCACCAGAAGAGCTGGTTGATGTCTTGGGTAGGTTGGGTGTGTTTCATGGTATTGGCAGAGGATGTCCCTCTACCTGCTACACGCTTTGAAATGGTGGTTTGTGAAGGTGCCCGACGAAAAAAATCAAATTTTCTGTCCGACCTTCACATTTCGACTGCTGGAGGCGTTACACCCCGATGAGCACCTTCTTTCAATACGGGGGCCGCGGGAACACCCGTATGGCCAATGACAAGATTTACTACCTGGAATGCAATGCCGGGACCGTCTTCCAGATCTGCGCCAAATTCCATGAGGTCGAATTGGTGATGTTCTGGGCGCGCTATCTTGTGATCGACCGCTGGCGATGCCTCTGTGAAGGTTCCTTCGTGCGTAGATCCGCTTCCGATTTCCGGAATTCGTGGGCAGAGCGTTTACCGGACAGCCTTGAGGTCTACTATGCGTTTCAGGTTCACCTGGTCCCGGTCGAACCCTGGATGGCAGTCATGCGGCCCTAGCGGGTTCTGGTAGGCTCCAGCAGATGAACGGCAACCGAGGCGGCTGGAATCCTTGAAAAACTTAGCATTCCTCCCGTTTTGGAGTGGCAGTGGGCCGTGGAACTCTTTTAGCTTCTGACATCCAAAGGACAATGGGTCATGCCGTTGTCTGGTCAGGGGTAGGAATGCGGAAAATCCAGTATTGTAGGATCCCCCCGCGCTTGTCCGACCCCGTCAGTGCCAAGATTCAGCAGAGATTCCACACCCATGCCCGCCAAGAAGAAAGCAGCCAAAAAAACCGCGAAGAAGGACAGCACCGCCAACCTCGGTTTCGAAGCCAAGCTTTGGCTGGCCGCCGACAAGCTGCGCAACAACATGGATGCAGCGGAATACAAGCATGTCGTCCTCGGGCTCATCTTCCTCAAATACATCTCGGACAGCTTCGAAGAGCACCGCTCCAAGCTGGTTGCCGGCAAAGGGGAATACGCCGGTGCCAACCCCGAAGACCCCGACGAATACCGCGCCGAGAATATCTTCTGGGTGCCGACCGATGCTCGCTGGTCCCACCTCCAGGCACACGCCAAGCAGCCGACCGTGGGCAAGATCGTCGATGACGCCATGGCCGCAATCGAGCGTGACAACCCGCGCCTCAAGGGGGTGCTGCCCAAGGACTACGCCCGTCCCGCCCTCGACAAGCACCGTTTGGGTGAGCTCATCGACCTCATCGGCACCATCTCCCTGGTGGCCCCCGCCGAGCTGGAAGATGGCCACTCTCACCGCTCCGTCGACCTTCTGGGGCGGGTCTATGAGTATTTCCTGACGATGTTTGCCAGCGCCGAGGGCAAGAATGGTGGCCAATTCTATACGCCATCCTGCGTCGTCCGTCTGCTGGTCGAAATGCTGGCCCCCTATAAGGGGCGCATCTACGACCCCGCCTGTGGTTCTGGCGGCATGTTCGTTCAATCCGAGAAATTCGTCGAATCCCACGGTGGCAAGATCGGTGACATCTCGATCTATGGTCAGGAGAGCAACTCGACGACCCGGCGCCTGGCCATCATGAACCTCGCGATTCGCGGCATTGAGGCCGATTTTGGCCCCGAGCACGCCGACACCTTCCGCCGCGACCTTCACCCCGACCTGCGGGCCGACTTCGTCATTGCCAATCCGCCCTTCAACGACTCCGACTGGTTCCGCAAGGACGACGACGTGCGCTGGCAATACGGCGTCCCCCCCAAGGGCAATGCCAACTTCGCCTGGGTCCAGCACTTCATCCACCACTTGGCCCCCGAGGGGATGGCCGGCTTTGTGCTCGCCAACGGCAGCATGTCCTCGAACCAATCCGGCGAGGGCGACATCCGAAAGGCCCTCATCGAGGCCGATCTGGTCGACTGCATGGTCGCCCTCCCGGGCCAACTCTTCTATAGCACCCAGATCCCGGTCTGCCTGTGGTTCCTCACCAAGAGCAAGAAGGCCCGCCGGGTGGCCAGCGGCGATAACTCACTGCCCGAATGCATCCGCGACCGCCGCAAGGAGACCCTGTTCATCGATGCCCGCAAAATGGGGAGCATGGTCAGCCGGGTGAACCGCGAACTCACCAAGGACGACATCGAAAAGATCGTCAGCACCTACCACGGGTGGAAGTCCGACACCGATGCCCTGCTCGACGAAGCCGCCAAGGCTGGGGTCGTGCTTGACCTCCAGATCCCTGCTTACACCGACGTCCCCGGATTCAGCAAATCCGCCACCACCGAAGACATTGCCACCCACGGCTACGTCCTCACTCCCGGCCGCTATGTGGGGGCCGAGGAGGTGGAAGACGATGGAGAACCCTTTGAAGATAAAATGCCGCGTCTGGTCGCAGAACTGAAAGGCCACTTCGAGGAATCCGCCAAACTTGAAGCCACCATCCGGCAAAACCTCAAAAGCCTCGGATATGAGCTCTGAAATCAGCCCAAAAAGAAACCCCGGCTCCAGTCACCGTCGCAAAGGGCGGGAGAGGGAGTTCCGGGGTCAACGACGGCAAGTTGGCTCTGGATGGGGTCCACGTCAAACAAAATCCGTGCCCTGTCAGGCCTGAAACCCCATGGATTCAAGCTTTTACCAGAAAATTGAGCAGGGCCTTTCGTGCGAAAGGCTGGGTGCCTACGCGGTATCCCAAGGGGGCAATCCACCCGACCCCTGCGCCACCTTGGCGCGTTACTTGCTCAACATGGCCTTGTGCGAGAGCCTCTACTCGCCGCTCCAGATTTGCGAAATTGCCCTCCGCAATGCGATCCACCGATACTGCACGGCGATCATGGGTCAGGATGATTGGTATGACCACCCTAAGTTCATCCTGACCACTTGGGCTGCTGGCGAGGTTGCCAAAGCCAAGGCCAAGATCGCCAAGGACAACAAACAAGTGACGGCAGCTCGCGTGGTTGCCGAGCTTCAGTTCGGATTCTGGACCAGCCTCTTTGAGGCCCACTACGAGCAAAAGACTCCCTTCCTGCCCGGGGCTTACAAGGGGGTGTTCCCCCACCTGCCCAAGAGCCTGCACAAGCGCAAGGAGCGCAAAGCAGACTTGGAAACGATCCGGCACCTGCGCAATCGGGTCTTCCACCACGAACGCATCGTTCATTGGCAGGACCTGGACGACCAGCACCTGCTGATTCTCGACATCATCAGTTGGGTCAGCCCCGAGCTGCGCCAGATGGCCGATGCCCTGGACCGGTTCCGCGTAGTACGCTCCGCCGGCCTCAAACCTTGGATGGCAAAGCTCCGTAGGCACTGGCCACAGACAGGGAGTATAGCGGCACCCTCGGCAACCATTGCTGAAGTGGATGTGACAGTGGACGCCACCAACGGTGCGGAAACGCCGTTTGGCCATCGGCACGGGGGCGAGGTCTTTTCACTTGGCCAAAGTCATCTGGAAATGATTCAGAACGGCCAAGCCCTAGCTCTCGATGTGATGGGTGAATACGTGGTGTTTCTGCAAGCTGAAGAGGAAGGAGGAGGTGAATGAGCCGCAAAGCAAAAGATGCGGATAAGCCGCTTCACATACCCACAACCTATGGGCCCTTACCGGATGGCTGGAATTGGTCACGTCTCGACGATGTCACAGAGGGTGTCTTTGATTGCCCTCACTCTACACCAAAGCTCACAGATGCAGGACCTTTTGTAGTACGCACCCAAGACATCATTACTGGTGTATTTCGCAAAGAACAAGCAGGCCATGTGTCGGAAGATACATATACCGAGCGAATCGCACGCGTAACCCCGAGTCGCGGCGACCTTCTCTACAGCCGCGAAGGAACTTACTTTGGGATTGCAGCTGAAGTTCCAGAGAACACCCGAGTATGCCTTGGGCAGCGGATGGTCCTGATACGGCCAAGGCCAGAAGACGTTGATTTTAGCTACCTGAGATATTGGCTCAATTCACCAATCATGGCGGGTCATATCCACGGGTATCGTGACGGTTCAGTTGCTGAGCGGCTTAACCTGCCAACGATCCGAGCTCTTCCGGTGCTATTACCACAGCTGAAAACCCAAAAGGCTATCGCAGAGGTTCTCGGTGCGCTGGACGACAAGATCGAATTGAACCGGCGAATGAATGAGACGCTGGAAGCCACAGCACGCGCGCTGTTCAAAAGTTGGTTCGTCGATTTCGACCCCGTTCGCGCCAAACTCGATGGGCAGAAACCCCATGGCCTGGACTCCGAGACGGCAGCGCTCTTCCCCGAACACTTGGAACACACAGATGCAGGCTTGGTTCCGCATGGGTGGGAAATGCGGAGCCTTGATAAAATCGCAGACTATTTGAACGGACTTGCTCTCCAGAAGTTTCCACCCGGCCATGGCCCAACGCTCCCCGTCATCAAAATTGCTCAACTTCGCAAAGGCAACTCCATTGGAGCCGATCGCTGCAACACCGAGATGCCACCGAACTACATCGTCCATGACGGCGACGTGCTCTTCTCGTGGTCAGGAAGCCTAGAAGTAGAAATCTGGTGCGGTGGCTCCGGTGCGCTGAACCAGCACCTTTTCAAGGTCACCTCGCCCGAGTTCCCGAAGTGGTTTTACTACCTCTGGACCCTCCACCACCTAGACGAGTTCCGCCTCATTGCCGCCGACAAAGCCACCACGATGGGTCACATCCAGCGCGGCCACCTGACCGCCGCTAAAGTTGTGATTCCGCCGCGTCAGTTGCTCGACGCAATGACGCACACCATTTCGCCGCTTATCGAACAAATCATCACCAATCGAACCCAATCATGCACTCTAGCTAATCTCCGAGATACCCTGCTGCCGAAGCTGCTGAGCGGTGATTTTATATTAGAACAAACACTATTATGAAATGAGCAAACAACCAGAAAGCTGTGAGTTCGCAAAGCACCTGGAGCGCTATCTGGCCTCTCTGTCAAAGCTTTATGCCACTGAGGGCAAACGTGAACTGCAAGAGCTCGTTGTAAACTCTCAAACGAGGCTCACTATCGGCTGGGATTACGATAACTGGGATGGTGGCACTTACGGTCATGCAATATATTTAATGATTCCCGAACAAATTTATGTTCGTGTGCTGCGTGAAGTTGAGATCCTCAGGAGCCAGATCAAGGAGGATCTCAACAAGCTAAACAACCTACCGAACGAGTTCGTATCGGAGGTGTTTATCGAAATGGAAGACGGCGCAATTGGAGAGTGGAGGCAGCAATCGGGCTTGCTCTTACCCGCTACACGTATTGTCTCAGAGAAAGCAGTGAGTCGAATTTGGGAGGATGGATGCTTCCGTTTGTTCCTGAGCCACAAAACAGAAGTGAAGAAAGAAACTGCTGAACTAAAAAAGTCGCTCAGAACCTATGGCATTTCAGCATTTGTGGCTCACGAGGACATCCACCCTACGGAGGAATGGCAGAACGAGATTGAGAACGCACTTTCGACGATGGACGGATTTGTAGCTGTCATGACTCCAGAGTTCCACGAAAGCAATTGGACCGACCAAGAAGTGGGATATGCATTTGCTAGAGGTGTTCCAATTATTGCTCTGAGACTAGGCCGTGACCCGTACGGCTTTATTGGAAAATTTCAGGGCCTCACAGCAGGCTGGCATGAGGCGCCAATCGAGATTGCAAAGCTGCTGATGAGACACGATAGAATGTTCCCTGCTTTCGTCCGTTGTATACGCGAATGTGGGAGCTTCCATCATGGAAATCTACTAGCCGAATTGCTTCCGAGTATCGAGCGTCTCAGTCCCGATCAGATCGGTGAATTGATAGCTGCCTATAATGAAGGCGGGCAGGCCCCGGGAAGCTATGGATTCAGCGGCTCAAAGCCGCGACAGCATGGGCCTGGCCTCGTTCATCACTTGAATCGATTGAGCGGTCGCTCGTTCAGACATGAAGGTTGGAGAATCGTTGAAGAGAGTAGCTAAAATGAGCAAATCTGACTTATCTATACAGCAACGCCAACGGTGTTCAGAGCATTCCGTCGTACCCCCTCAGTGAGGAAACGCTTTAATTTATACCAAAAAAAGTTAATACGAAAATGAATGCAGAAAACTCAATCATACCTACTGAGGCTATTGCTCTAGTTCATCACATTGAGCTGAACAAGGCCGGATGGTGGAATAAGACAGTACAACGGTTGATTACTGCAACAATATGGCTTTCCGGCCAGCCAAGATCGGCGGATGAAATCAGGCAGGGACTTGAAACCTCATTCCGGCTTACTTTGCCAATTGAGAAGATCGAAGCCCAGGTTCGCGAAATGGAGAATAAAGGCTCACTTGTCGAGTTGCCAGATGGACGATTCCGGATTCCTGATGAAAGAAGAAAAAAATTTGAGGCCGAGATCGGAGAAGCGGAAGAAGTGGAGCGGAAAGCGCGAGATTTCTTTAATGATGTTTTTTCGGAAATTAGCCAAGAGGATAACACTGACGACCTCTGGAATCGATTCAATCAATTGCTTCTTGGTCCGCTGGTGAAGCAGGTTGGCGTAAGTGCATATCGACTACTTGCTGGGGAAAGAATGGAGGTAGACAAGAAACTAGAGCAGAGGTTTCTGAACACAATACCTGCAGAACAAGCGTCTAATGCGCGCAAGTCAGTTGGCGAATTTTTAGACCCCAAAAAGCCCGAGGTTTGTGCCTATATAGGAAGAATGTTGCATGCTCGATTTTGCGTCGAGGCAAGCGGTCTTTCTGATGCGGTACTCATGAAATTGAATGCCAGCTTGGGACGACAGATTCGATTTCGAATGTTTGTCGACACCAACTTCCTCTTCTCATTGATGGAGCTTCATGAGAATCCATCGAATGCTGCAGCACTCGAACTGCAGGAGCTACTGGAGAAATTGAATAGCAACCCAAAAGTTGATCTCGTTGTTACCCCAGAAACAATTGAGGAGGCGAAAAGCTCAATCTCATACACGAAATCTAGACTGAATGGATTGCCCGCCGGAGCTAATTTTACTGAAGCTGCACTTCGAGCTAACTTTTCTGGAATGGCGATTCGTTTTTTAAATCAACGCCTTGTAAAAAATGGCAGCCTCAGCCCCGAGGATTGGTTCGATCCTTACATGAATGACTTCGTTCGATTAGCCCGCGGCAAGGGAGTAGAGTTACACAATGAGAAAATGGACGAATACTCCACAAGGCAGGATGTTGTTGATGACATTCATTTAGTCCTCAACTCTGAGAAGCGACTTCCTCCAGAGCGCCGAAAAAGCTATGAAAAAATTGCTCATGACATGAAGCTTTGGCACTTCGTCAACGACAAGAGACCAGCATATTCGGAATCGCCGATCGATGTCAAAGACTGGATTTTGACAGTTGATTTTCGCCTCATTAACTTTGATGGCCACAAACAAAAGAAAGCGGCTGGGCAGTTCCCTGTTTGTCTACATCCAACGCCTTTCATTCAATTGCTTCAGTTTTGGGTTCCGAGAAGTCCAGACTTTGAGGAAGCAATGTTGGGCAGCTTGAGATTGCCGTTCTTGTTTGAGGAATTTGATGTGGAGGGAGAAAAAACTAGTCTCAAGATCCTCAAGGGAATAGGTCGATATGAAGGCAGCGAAGGACTTTCTAGTCAGACTATTACTCACGTAATGCTGAATGATGGATTAAGGGCGAGGCTGCAGACAGGTCACTCAGAGGACGAAGAACTCCAGATCATACGTGACGCGCTTGTGGAGGAAATGAAGGCAAAAGCCGATGCAGAGGCTGAGCGAGCGCAGCAGCTGTCGAGCGATCTCCAGCAAAGCCGATCCAAGGTCACGATTCTAGATTCTGAAGCAAAGAACAAGGACAAGGAGATTGAGCTATTAAAGACCAGAATTTCTGAGGAAGAGGAGAAAGTAAAAAATGCAGAACTGAGCTTGCTTGAGCAAGGAAAACAAATCGCCGGCCTCAAACAGAAGTGGGATGAACAGGAAGCTAAATCTAGCAGAATGCGTTCGCTTGTTGTATACTTAGGCATATTGTTTTTTGTTCTAAGTGCTGCTTTTGCCTCGGCATGGTTTATCCCAACCCTTCTGCCTGATGTAGTTTCAATTATTGGGATCAAATGGGCAAAGTTGCTTCTCGGGGTTGTCTTCTTTATCTTTTTTCATTTGATTCTGGAGTGGACAGTAGGTCGCAGGGCATTGATGAAAGAGTTATGGCCGTTTAGACAGGTATGTCGGTTTAGGGGGTGGCTATGGACATTGGTGATTCTTGGCTTCGTGCTTGGTGTCTTTGGCAACCTGGTTGCGAATCAAATTCAGCAAAATCTTGATAATAATAAGATCAGTCCTTCAGATTTAACAAAGCCTACCGAGGAACTATAAGGCAAATGCCCCTCAACGAATCCACCATTGAAGAAGCCGCCCTCGATTGGTTCGGGGAGCTGAGCTATGCCATCGGCCACGGGCCGCACATCGCTCCTGGTGAGACGGCATCGGAGCGGGATTCGTTCGGTGACGTGGTCTTGGTGGGACGCTTGCGCACCGCCCTGCACAGGCTGAACCCAACCCTGCCCCATGAGGCGCGGGAGGATGCATTGCGCAAGGTGCTGCGCATGGCCAGCCCATCCCTGATACAAACCAACCGTGCCTTCCACCGCATGCTGCGCGATGGCATTGATGTCGAATACGCCCACCCAGATGGTGGCACCAAGCACGACAAGGCCTGGCTGGTGCATTTCTCGGATCCTCAGGCCAACGACTGGCTGGCGGTGAACCAATTCACCGTCATCGAGGGCCAGCACAACCGTCGTCCGGATGTGGTCGTTTTTGTGAATGGGCTTCCTCTAGCCGTCATCGAGTTGAAAAACGCAGCAGACGAGGATGCGACCATCTGGAGCGCCTATGCCCAACTGCAGACCTACAAGTCGGAAATCCCGAGCCTGTTGCATTACAATGCGGCCTTGGTCGTGAGTGATGGTCTGCAAGCGCGTGTCGGCTCGCTGACAGCGAATCAAGAATGGTTCAAGGTCTGGCGCACGGTGGATGGTGAGAGCGACTCCCCTGCCAACACCCTGGAATTGGAGACTCTGGTCCGTGGGGTCTTCGACCGGCAGCGATTTCTCAAATTGCTGGAGAACTTCATCGTCTTCGAGGAGGACCCGGATACCGGGGCCGTACATAAGATCGTGGCAGGCTACCACCAATTCCACGCCGTGCAGGCGGCGGTTGAAGAGACCGCCCGTGCCAGCGGGATGGCTGGTGAAGGCAAAACCAACGAGGACGTAGGCACCTACTGGGCCGGCAAGATGCCTGGTGGCAAGCCCGGCGACAGGCGGGCCGGTGTGGTCTGGCACACTCAAGGCAGCGGTAAGAGCTTCACCATGCTCTTCTTTGCCGCGGCGGTGGTGCGTCACCCGGTGATGAAAAACCCGACATTGGTTGTCCTGACCGACCGCAACGACCTCGACGACCAACTCTATGGCCAGTTCCAGCGCTGCGCTGACATCCTCGGCCAGACCCCGAAGCAGGCAGAAAATCGCGAGCAACTGCGGGAACTGCTCACCCGGGCAAGTGGCGGGGTGATCTTCACGACCATCCACAAGTTTGGGGCAGACTCTTCCTCATCGCGCAGACCCGTCCTCTCGGATCGCAAAAACATCGTCGTAATCGCGGATGAGGCCCACCGCAGCCAGTATGATCTGATTGATGGCCTTGCCCGTCAGATGCGCGATGCCCTGCCGAATGCCAGCTTCATCGGCTTCACCGGGACTCCCATCGAGAAGACGGATGCCAACACTCGCGCGGTGTTCGGTGACTACATTTCCATCTACGACATCCAGCGCGCGGTGGCAGACAAGGCCACGGTGCCGATCTATTACGAGAGTCGCATCGCGAAATTGGCACTGAATGCCAGTGAGTTGCCAAAAATTGATGCGGAATTCGAGGAAATCACCGAGGGCGAGGAGCTCACCAAGAAGGAGAAGCTCAAGACCAAGTGGGCAGCATTGGAAGCCTTGGTTGGGGACGCCAAGCGGATTGATCTCATCGCCGCCGATCTGGTGGCCCATTTCGAACGGCGCCAGGAAGCGATGCTGGGCAAGGCAATGGTCGTCTGCATGAGCCGGAGAATCTGTGTGGACCTCCACAATGCCCTGATCAAACTGCGCCCGGACTGGGCCAGCGCGGCCGATGACGACGCCGAGGCTGAGCGCGGCAAGGACTGCGTGGTGAAGGTGATCATGACCGGCAGCGCGGACGACGGCCCGGACTGGCAACCCCATATCCGCAACAAGGAGAAGCGCCGGACCTTGGCCAACCGCTTCAAGAATCCCAAGGACCCATTCCGGATTGTGATCGTGCGCGACATGTGGCTGACCGGCTTCGATGCACCCTGTTTGCACACCATGTATGCCGACAAGCCGATGCAAGGCCATGGCCTGATGCAAGCAATTGCGCGGGTCAACCGGGTGTTCCGGGACAAACCCGGCGGGCTTGTAGTCGACTATCTGGGCCTCGCCGACCAGCTGAAGCATGCCCTGGCGACCTACACCGAAAGCGGCGGCAAGGGCAACCCCACCTATGACACCAAGCAGGCCATAGCGGTGATGCTGGAGAAGCACGGCATCGCCTGCGACATGCTCCATGGTATCGACTGGGACAAATGGACCACCGGCACCCCCACAGAACGACTCAAGCTCATCCCGGAGGGGCAGGAACACATCCTGCAACAGGAGGATGGCAAACAGCGCTGGGTTCAGGTGGTGACCGAATTGTCGCGCGCCTTTGCGCTGTGCGCTGCGAGCGATGAAGCCACAGCCATCAGGGACGACGTATCCTACTTCCAGGCGCTGCAGGCGGCCCTTAACAAGCAGGATACCGGGAACAAGAAGACTCCCGAACAGATCGACGCCGCCGTCCGCCAGCTTGTCAGCAAGGCCATCAGCACCGAGGGCGAGGTCATCGATGTCTTCACAGCCGCCGGCCTCGCCAAGCCGGACATTTCCATTCTGAGCGACGGGTTCCTAGCTGAGGTGCGGGGCCTGAAGCACAAGAATGTTGCCGCCGAGTTGCTCGAAAAACTACTCAAGGATGAGCTGAAGGTGCGCGCCAAGCGCAACCTGGTGCAGAGCCAATTGTTCTCTGATAAGCTCAAGAAGACCCTGAATGCTTACCACAACAGGGCCATTTCCACGATGGAAGTGATCGAAGAACTCATCCGTCTGGCCAAGGAATTGGATGCCGCCACCAAACGGGGCGAGGATCTCGGGCTGACCGATGAGGAGATCGCATTCTATGACGCTCTCGCCGCCAATGAATCAGCCGTAAAGGCCATGGGCGACGACAAACTGAAGGTCATTGCCGCCGAATTGATCACCCAGGTTCGAAGGAGTGTGACCATCGACTGGACACTACGGGAAGGTGCCCGGGCGAAGATCCGGGTGATGGTAAAGCGCATCCTCAACAAGTATGGCTACCCACCGGACCTGCAGGAGGACGCCGTCAAGACGGTGCTGGATCAAGCTGCCTTGCTGTGCGCTGAGTGGGTATGAATCGGGATCTGGTGGCAGCCTTGTCCACGCAACAGGTGGGCATTGAAACCGTACACCAATGAGGGCCAGCCCCATGCCGGCCTGGCCCTCACTGCAGGATTTCAGGTGCGACTGACATATTCGATAAATGAACCAGTAATCATCGTGCCCAGATGGAAGAGGGAATGTTCCGGGCGCGGATTTCACCACTGTGTCACACTTTGCTAACCTGGCGACTCGGGACACGATGCGCACCACGGGCGGGCTATTCACCCGATAGCAGCACGCAGGTCACGCCAAGTTGTGGGTTGGTGACGATACGGATGTCGGTTCCATCGGGCAATTGATGGCGACTACGGATGTATAGTCGGCGGTGCTCCGGCTTTTGCATTTCGCGCTCATTGTTCTGCTTCATTGCGGTGGTCACGTTCCCCCACTCGCCACGCTTGTGACGCATGATGTAGGGAGACACATCGACTCTAAGAGCATACAAGTGCTCGCTGATCAGGATCCTTCCGGTCGGCACTAGAGCTTTGGTTTTGTCGTTATTCATGGATTACTCGGTAGGGATTAGGGTGTGCATTTGCAGGGGGGGCGCGGGCCGGACTGACCAGCCCGCGCCATGTTTCGGGGCATCAGCTGTCTGCGCGAATCTTGGCAACCAACTCCGGCGGCAGGACATTTTTGAGCAGTTCCCACTCCTCTTCGGCGCCCGGGATGTGGACGACGTTTTCGAGGGGGCGCATCAAATCGAGCTCGGAGGGATCCATGCGATCCAGCCATTCGCTGATCGGGGCCGGGGTGTGCCCCAGCTGCAACGAATAGCTGGGATAGCGTGCCCCCTTGGGCTGCACCCGGTTCACGACCAAATCCGGACAGTTTGCCAAATCGCCAGGGTCAGCGATCAGTTTGCCGGCTTTGTCTTTCCCCTGGAAGACATTCCAGATGGAGTGTCCGAGACCCGGGACACCGCCACGGCTGCCGTCATACGCGCCGGCGACGAGCCACTTCACTGTCACGGCTCGGGTGCCCGGGGCCTCGACCAGCAGGCCGCAGACGCTTAGTGGGTCGGCAAGCAGTCGATAGCCATCCGGCCGGCGCTTTGAAAAGAGCAGCTCGGGCTTATTCTTGACGATCCAGCGGTAGGCCAGATCAAAGACACTCAAGGCGCCCGGCGTCAGCGACCGAGGGTGCAGGTGCTGTCCGCCGACGTATTTGAGCACGTGACAGCCGAGGAGCCAGCCGTGGGTGCTGCCGGCCAACGGCGGGATCACGCGAACCGTGGACTCTCCGACGGGAAATCGGTGGATCCGGTCTCGGAATTCGGGTTTCAATGCGAGGTTCCTGTAGGCCGCCTTGGTCGGGCTGCTCCATGGACTGCTTGTCGTGTGCGCCAGGTCACTGGGACTGGCGAATTCAATGGGATGTTGCATGTTTGTATTGGTTGGTTTGGGTTTGTTTGTGCATCGAACGGACTGAAGGGACGGGGTGTCCGTAAGGTCTCGTCATCAGCATCTAGATGGTTTGTTTCCCTCAGGTCCAAGTGCCGCGAAAGCGGTGCTTGTCGGGCCGGAAGAGACCGGCTGCCGGCCGGTCAAAAGATGGAAATATCGTCGCCATCATCCTCTTCGGGCGGTTCGGATTGGATCGCCTTGTGCCTCACATCAAGAAGGGTCTCGTTGTTCTTGATGCCTTCAGCATGGTGAATCACAGGGCATTCAAGGCCGACAACTGCCGCCTTGGTGTATTCGATGTGAGCTATCCCCATCGCCGCCAGGAGCGGTAACTGGTATTCCCATGGCGCCAAAATACGGTTGAGGATGAGGCGCAAGCCACGGGCACCGACCGGGTGCTCCATGGCGATTTTGGCAACGACATCCAGTGCCTCGTCGGTGAATGAAAGACGGACGTTGTGTTGGCGGAAATGTTCCACCTTGCGCCGGAATACGCTCGATTCGGAGTCGGTGATGATGCGGCGCATGACGCTTTGATCCAGCGGGTCGAGCATGGCAAACCGAGAAAACCTTCCCACAAACTCAGTGATCAGGCCGAACTTTACGAGATGTTCGGGATCGAGGCTTGGCTGTGTGTTTCGGCCATTGGGCGCAGCAAGCTTGTGAGCACTTTCAAACCCGATTCTCGGTGCCAATTCCGGGTTTTGTATCCTATCGAGGCCGCCGAAAGCACCGCATCCGATGCTCAATATTCGTGATGGATTTAGGGATCCACTGGAGCCGCAAGTTGCGCCATCAAGGTAACGAAGAGCATCCGTTTGGGTCATTCTTCGGTATCGGCCGGCCTCGTCTCCGGCGTCCCGGAGCTTATCAATTTCTTCCCAGATGAGCAGTGCCGGTCTCGTGACACCAGACTCGACTAGGCGCTCTTCCAAGTCGCTGTAAATATTGGCAAGGTTGGTTCCCCTGTAGCCGGCTGGTGACAAGTTACTGCAGTCGATCTCGATGACGGGAACACCTAGGTGGCGGCCGAGTACCGTAAGCATGGCCGACTTACCGGAGCCACTGTTGCCGGCCAAAATAACGTGGTTGTCGGGCCAGACGTCATCCCCTGTCATGTCGGCAATGGCGCAGCTGAGGAGGTGGTTGTAACACGCCGTCGCGAGCATTTCCTTAGCGCTGCGGTGTCCGATGATGTGCCGGTCGAGGTGCTCCACGATCTGTTGCGGTGAAGGCAGCAGGTCCGGTTTCGTTGTGGATTTCTGCACGCCATTGCTCGCGCCAGATGGAGGGACAGAATGAATAGGTGATGGATTCGGATGATGGGTAGGATCAGTCATGCCTCCGACCAATTGATTCCCGCCAGCCGGGCGGAAACGCCTCGGCTGGCCGGATTTTTGGTAATCGGTATCAATCGCTGTGTCGCACTTTGCTAACCTGGCGACATTGGCATCCCGCACCATTTCAGGCCCTCAACGCGATGGCCCATCCATCTCTTTCTGTTTACGTTTTCGGGGCTGCTTATTGGGAGCGGCCGCTGCTCGAATGGGATCAGTCGGTGGGTTATCCTCGCGAGGAATCGCATTCGATTTCGTGTCCTTTGCCGCTGGCCGAAAGGACAGCGGCGGGGCACCGTCTGTTGATGGCTCGGGCTTCGGCTCGGGCTTCGGCTCGGGCTTCGGCTCGGGCTTCGGCTCGGGCTTCGGCTCGGGCTTCGGCTCG
>JACCDY010995075.1_pt1 | contig 24287 bp, 26 predicted proteins | sample 7446391 | NCBI WGS metagenome assembly JACCDY01 (sample SAMN15323451, study PRJNA562643) | freshwater metagenome | isolation source: river surface water | place: USA:Blue River Watershed | collected 2017-08-18 | reverse complement strand
GTCTTTATAACTTAAACGGTATTTCTGAGCAAAATTAGAACCAAAGGCAGCACCCGTAATTACAATGGGACTTTCTAAACCGGCAGAACCACCCATACCCACCGTTAAAGAACTGGTTATGATTTGCGCATACATTTGTTTAGCAGGGATAATACTGGCTTTCTTGGCTACTGCATACAGGATTTGTGAAGTCCCTTTTTGAATAGTTCCTCCTAAGAATTTTTTGATTACAAAAACGGTGAGTAAAATCCCTATGATAGGCAAGATACTATTGAAAAAACCTAATTTTAAAATCCGACTGACATAGGTGGCAAAAGTAAATACCCAGTGCGCAAAGGCTTTTAAAACGATTACTGCAAAAGCAGCTGAAATTCCAACCAAAACAGCCGATAGAAAGATAAATTGCTTATCGCCTAATTTTGATCTGGACCAAGCGATCGTGCCTTCTATTTGGAGTATGATTTTCTTAAACATGGTATTTTTTTCAGCGCGCTAAATTACAATTAAATATTTTTTAATGCTTCTTTTTTACTCAAAGGCTTTAAGTTGGATTGCAATACAAATTCTCGAACGGCTTCTGGATCTGTTTTAGCATATTCACGAAGCGCCCAACCAATTGCTTTACGAATAAAAAAGTCATTAGAATTACTATGTTTTGTACACAATGATTGCAGTAGATTAAAATCAGTTTGTGATTTATACCCTAATTGAAATAAGATCACACTTCGGTTCAACCAAATATTTTCTGCATTTGAAAATCGGGATACAACTGTTGGTATTTCAGCAGGAAATTGCTGTAAATAATCGCCTAAAATAAATTTTGAAATCGTATCGACACTGTCCCACCAAGAATTGGTAATGAGTAATTTTTCGATCCAAATAATATCATCAATTACATATTTATTTTTTAGATTTTTAATCAATAGTTCTATCCCGCAATACTGCAATTCACGTTCTTTTTTCAAAAATAATTCCCAGCTGATTGCTCTTGCATTTTCATTGATTTCAGCTTGGTGTGTTTTACAAGTAGATTTAAAAATAGCTCTCCTTTCATCGGTTTTAATTCCAAAAAACGGAAATAAATCTTTCATGTATTTGGCCATTGGCAATGCATTTTCAGGATGCTGCTTGGCTTTGAATTCGGTTTCTAATTCGGTAATAAAATTCATAGTCAATAATTAAAATCCAACAGCTTTGTCATCTCCTCTAAAATCAGCACCACCTTCTAATTTTCCATTTGATAATACTAAAATAGCATCAACTTTGCCAATTACAGGCGTGGTTTTTTCATTGATTAAATAGGATTTTGTTTTTAAAGTTCCCAAGGTTTTGGCATTAAAAGCATTGGGTTCAAAAGTGATGATGTCAGGCAGCCATTGGTGATGAAAGCGAGGAGCATTCACCGCCTCTTGCATACTTAAATTGTATTCGTATACATTTAGAATAGTTTGTAAAACCGAAGTAATAATTGTGGATCCACCAGGAGAACCTACCACCATGAATAATTTTCCATTTTTTTCAACGATCGTGGGTGTCATCGAGCTTAGCATTCGTTTTTGGGGAGCGATGCTGTTGGCTTCATTTCCAATTAATCCAAACATATTAGGTTCGCCTGGTTTGGCACTAAAATCATCCATTTCGTTATTCAAGAAAAAACCCAATTCGTCGCAATAATATTTGGATCCAAAACCATCATTAATAGTAGTTGTAGCTGCTACGGCATTTCCAAAAGAATCCACAATGGAATAATGTGTAGTTTCTGTACTTTCATTGTAATTTACTTTACCTTCCTTTATGTCAGAGGATAAAGTAGCTTTATCTGAATTGAATGTTGCCATTCGGTTTTTTAGATACTCAGAGTCCATTAACTCTTTTAGTGGGATTTTCACAAAATCAGGATCGCCTAAAAAGGCACTTCTATCTGCATAGGCTCTTCGTTCTGCTTCCACCATAACTTGAATTGCCTCCGCTGAATTCTGTCCCATACTCTTGATATCAAATGGCGCAATCATCTTCATGATTTGTGCTAAGCAAATGCCGCCACTGCTAGGCGGTGCCATCGAAATTATCTTTAACTCTTTGTAGTTAAACTCTAGCGAATTTCTCCATTTTGCTTGGTATTGAGCCAAGTCCTCTTGGGTAATTATAGCCCCAATTTTTTGAAAATAACGAACTAATTGTTGTGACGTTTCTCCTTTATAAAATTCGTCTTTTCCATTTTTAGCAATTCGTTTTAATGTCTCCGCTAATGCAGGATATTTAATGGTATCGTTTTCTTTGAAAACAGTCGCAAATTTGGTTGTATTCCCATTCGCTTTGATAATGGATTCTCGGTAATTGTTTAAACTTTTTTCTTGTTTTTTGGTCACAATGACTCCTTTTTCAGCGAGCTCAATTACTGGTTTCATGATTTCAGACATGGGTAAAGAACCTAATTTTTCATGGACTGCAAATACACCTGCAATAGTTCCTGGTACACCGATAGCCAAAGGAGAATCTGTACTTTTATCGGGTAGTATATTACCTGCTTTGTCTAAGAACATATTTTTAGTTGCCGATAAAGGTGCTTTTTCTCGATAGTCAAGTGTTCCAGTTTCACCATTAGCTTTGCGATAGACCATAAATCCGCCACCGCCAATATTGCCTGCATAAGGATAAGCCACTGCCAAAGCTAATTCGGTAGCAACCATGGCATCAAATGCATTACCGCCTTTTTTCATAATAGCAACGCCAATTTTAGACGCCTCTTCACGAGCGGAAACAACCATGGCTTTGTCAGCGATTAGCCCTTTTTGGGCTTGGGTTATATTGGTTATTAATACCAATAATGTAATAAAAAAAACACGAAAAGTTGTTTTCATAATTCGTTGAGTTTGTTTTTTGAAAATAGTTGTACTTCTTTATAAAACAATGTAAAATCGGATTCAAATTCCACGTAGTTTGCGACCAATTCTTCGGTTGCAAAACGCATTAACGATTGGTTTTTAGTACGTTGATCCATTTGACTTAAAATTCGCTCTAAACCATTGATAGATTGATAATTGACAAGCCAATTGTGCTGAATCATATACGGCAATAGGTGCTGTGTTTTGGTAGTTAATACCTCGGGATTGTCCAGTAAAGATTGGTAAAAACGATCAGAATAACTTTCCAAAGTTTCTTCAGAATAGGCGGACCAATTTTTAGCTAAAAAATGATCGTAATACATGTCGACTATAACTCCTGCATAGTGATGATAACGCGAATGCAGTTTCTTTGTACTTTGTCTAAAAACAGGATGGGCATCCGTAAAGGTATCAATCGCTCGATGCAATAAAATTCCTTTTTGAATGTCCATAGGAAAATTTTCATACTGTTTACCTCGAACGCCATCGGCCATAAAATTGCCAATTTTGATCCATTCGTTATCGCCAGAAAGATGAATGTGGGCAAGGAAATTCATTTTGTTGTTCGAGTTGTTTCTTTTCAAATATACAAAGTTCAGTTCATTTTAGATTTTCATTTTGTAAAAAAAAGGTGATGATTTTGTCGTCTAGCTAAAAGCGAACTTTTATATTTGTATTTCAAAATAAAAATTTAATTCAGACATAGATGACTTTAATAAAATCAATTTCAGGAATTCGAGGAACAATAGGAGGTAAAGTAGGAGATAACTTGACTCCAGTAGATGCAGTGAAATTTGCTTCGGCATATGGAACTTGGCTAAAAAACTATTCAGGTAAAGAAAAATTATCTGTAGTAATTGGTCGCGATGCTCGAATTTCAGGACCTATGATTCATAATTTGGTTGTGAATACTTTGGTTGGGCTTGGAATCGATGTGATTGATTTGGGATTATCGACGACACCCACAGTAGAAGTTGCAGTGCCTTTGGAAAAAGCTGATGGTGGAATCATTTTAACAGCTTCGCACAATCCAAAGCAATGGAACGCCTTGAAGTTGTTGAATGAAAAAGGAGAGTTTTTGAATGGAGTAGAAGGGGAGAAAATTTTAGAAATTGCTGAAGCCGAAGCCTTTGATTTCTCCGATGTTGATGCATTAGGAACCGTGACAGAAAACGATGCGTACATGGATATTCATATTGACGAGGTGTTGAATTTACCCTTAGTAGATGTTGCGGCTGTAAAAGCGGCTCAATTTAAAGTAGTGGTTGATGGTGTGAATTCTTCGGGAGGAATTATCATCCCTAAATTATTAGAATTGATGGGCGTTGAAGTAGTGAAACTATATTGCGAACCCAACGGTCATTTTCCTCACAATCCAGAACCTTTGAAAGAACATTTGACCGATATTTCAGAATTGGTTGTTAAAGAAAAAGCTCATTTAGGAATTGTAGTCGATCCAGATGTAGACAGATTAGCATTCATTTCTGAAGACGGCGAAATGTTTGGTGAAGAATATACTTTAGTAGCTTGCGCGGATTATGTATTGAGTAAAACTCCAGGAAATACGGTTTCCAATATGTCTTCTTCTCGTGCGTTGCGTGATGTTACTAACGCGCACAAAGGAAATTATGAAGCGAGTGCTGTTGGAGAAGTGAATGTAGTGGAGTTAATGAAAAAAAATAATGCCATTATTGGAGGAGAAGGAAACGGTGGGATCATTTACCCAGAATTGCATTATGGGCGTGACAGCTTGGTGGGAGTTGCTTTATTCTTAACTCATTTGGCCAATAAAAAAATGAAAGTTTCTGCATTACGTGCTTCGTATCCAGAATATTATATGAGCAAAAACAAAATTGAGTTGACACCACAAATTGATGTAGATGCTATTTTGGTTGCCATGACTGATAAGTATAAAAATGAGGATATCACTACAATAGATGGAGTAAAAATTGATTTTGCTTCTGAATGGGTGCATTTGAGAAAATCCAATACAGAACCTATTATCAGAATTTATACGGAAGCGCCTTCACAGCAAGCAGCCGATGTTTTGGCCTTGCGTATCATTGATGAAATTAAAGTGATTGCGGGAATCTAATCCGATAGCAAATAAAAATCCCCATTCATTTAGAAAGGGGATTTTTTTTATCTGCGGTGTTTCCATCTTTTGTGTGTCCAAAAGTAAAATTCTGGCGCTTCTACAATTTGTTGTTCCACTTCTTTCAGATACGCATCCGTGATTTCATAATCAGGAATTGATTTAGGATCAGTAGCAATTGGAACAAAAGTGGCCTCATAATAGCCTCTTTTTACTTTTTTTACTTTGGCAAAAACCACTTCTAAATCGTAGCGTTTGGCCAACATTTCGGCTCCAGTGTGAACAGGAACGGTGATGCCCATAAATTGCTGCCAGTGAAATGTTTTATGTACTTGAGGCGACTGATCGCTTGCTAAACCATAAAGACTCATGATCCCATTTTTTTCATTATCATTAATTAAGGCAATGGTATTATCGGTTGTAACTAACTCTGATTTAAACTTAGATCGAATGGCTCTCACTTTGGCATCAAAGTATTTGTTGTTTATTTTCTTGTATACCCCATAACATTTGAAGGTCGTACTTTCATTTATTGATAGTAGCCACTCCCAACTTGCATAATGAGCTGCTAGTAAGATGATACTTTTATTCTTTTGTTCGTATTCTTTGAGTAATTCAATATTGGTAATTCTGAAACGCTCTTTCATTTCTTCTGAAGAAATAGACATGGTTTTTATCATTTCTAAAAACATATCGCACATATGATGGTAGAATTTTTTTTCTATCAACAAACGTTTTTCTTCACTTAAATGTGGTAATGCAATTAATATATTGTTTCGAACTATTTTTTTTCGGTAGCCAACGAGATAATAAACCAGAATATAGATACAATCGGAAAACCAATAAAATAATCGAAAGGGTAACTTTGATATAATCCAAAGAAAAGGGAAACTAATACTATAAATCAAAAATTGCATGCGGTAATTTTTTACAAATATAAATCAAAATAATTGTTGAAATATAAATAAGAACGAGAACAACTGCAATTTGGCTGAATTACTATCTTTACCATTCACTAAAATGGATACATAATGAATATACTTTTGATTGTAATCATAGCTGTTACAGTTCTAATTAGCTATAAAGGATTTAACGATCTTTCTTTTTTTAGAAAATTTGAATTCCATGTTGGTAGCATCCTGAAAGGAGAGCAAATCAGAATGATTTCATCTGGCTTTTTACATGTCGATATGGGGCATTTATTTTTTAATATGGTAACGCTTTGGTTTTTTGCTCCCTTGGTTTTAGCCTATTTAGGAAACTGGACTTTTGTGTTAGTTTATATGGGAAGTTTAATTTTCGGCAATTTGTTGACCTTGCTTTTTAATAAAAACAATTATAGTTATCGAGCTGTTGGAGCTTCAGGAGCAGTTACTGGTGTTTTGTACTCAGCCATTTTGTTGCAACCGGATATGATGTTGGGGCTTTTCTTTGTAATTCCTATACCGGCCTATCTATTCGGAATTTTGTATTTGCTGTATTCTATTTACGGAATGAAATCGAAAAATGACAATATTGGACATTCAGCTCATTTTGGAGGTGCAGTTGGTGGGTATGTTATTACATTAATTGAGCAGCCTCAATTACTAATCGATCATACTGAAATGGTTGTATTATTGACAATTCCAATTATAGTGCTGTTTGTTATGCAGCGATTAGGAAAGTTATAATTGTTTCCAATAAAAAAGTCCCGACATACATCGGGACTTTTTTGTGGGGAGAGCAGGATTCGAACCTGCGAAGTTTTCACAGCAGATTTACAGTCTGCCCTCGTTGGCCGCTTGAGTATCTCCCCATTTCCTAGACTAGGCCGTTTTGTTTGTCTAAGCGGTTGCAAATATATAAACTGTTTTGATGTTTGCAAATTAAAACACCACATAATTTCGGTATAATTTTTAACCTATTGGTATTGAATAAAATAAAAAAATCTCCCATTGGGAGATTTTTTTATTTTCAATAATTGAGTTCTTTATTTAGCTAAAAGAGATGCGATTTTATTGCGTAAATCAGCTCCTCTTAAATCTTTTACAACTACTTTTCCAGAGGCATCTAAAATAAATGTAGCTGGTATAGATTCAACATTATATTGTCTTGCAATCGGTTCGTCCCAAAATTTTAAATTAGAAACCTGAACCCAGTTCAGTTGGTCTTTTGCAATTGCTTCTTTCCAAGCTTTTGCTTCTTTGTCTAAAGAAACACCTATGATATTTAACCCTTTTGAGTGAAACTCTTTGTAAAGGGCAACCATATTCGGGTTTTCTTTGCGACAAGGACCACACCAAGAAGCCCAGAAATCAACAATAGTTATTTTTCCTAAACTCTCTTTTAATGAAACTACTTTTCCTGCAGGATTAGGTGCAGAAAAGTCAGCTCTTCATTTTGCTCCACTAATAGCTGGTGGTGCAGCAGGTCCTGATTTTAATTTAGCCAAAGCTTCTTTTACCGCTTTTCCAGGCTTAGTGTTTTGAATTTTTTCTTCTAATGTATTAAACGTAGCTTCAGCTTTTTTAACATCAGTAGTTGGGTCATTTAACATTCCTTGTAAAATAAGAACTGAAATAAATGATTTCGGATGTGTTTCAGCATAAGTAAGGTATTTTGCTTTGGCAGCTTCACCTACTTCTTGTTGAATTTTACCAAATTCTTGCATTAATTTAGTAATTGCAACAGTGTCTTTTGCTTGTTGAGCCGCTTGCATAGCTGGTGTATTCTTAGTTTGAAAATCAACTAATTTCTTTTGAATTTTAGCTAGTTCTTCTGTGAATTTTACGTATTCATCATTATTATAAGTACCAGAAACTTTTGATTTTTGAATACTGTCTTTATTGATTTCGATAGTTACTTCTTCTCCATCTTCTAAGATAAATGGGATTGGAGCTGGAGCACCTTCCAATTTAATTGTATAAAAAGCAGGCTCAGTAATTTTACCTGTCATTTCAAATTTACCATTTTCTACTTTTACAGTATCTTTAGCGATTAATCCTGTCTCATCTTGCGTTTCAAGAATAATAGTTTTTCCGTTTTCAACTCCTTTTGCGGTACCAGAAATTACATATTCTCCTTTTCCAGCTTTGCTACATGCAACTAAAACTACTGCAGCAGAAAGTAATACAATTATTTTTTTCATTATAAGTTTGTTAAATGATTTAAGTTGACAAAAGTATTTAAAATTATAAAGTATCACCACTTTTTAGATCTAAATTTTTGTTGTATTTAGTATTATTGGTTTTTTGTATTAGTAGGTCTTTATTTGATAAAGAAGAATATAAAAAAAGCACACTAATTAGTGTGCTTAAATTACTAGAATGTACTTGTGTCTTAGTCTTGGTTGATTGTTTTTCTCCAAGTAAAGTTATTCAAGATATGTCTTTTTGCAAAACGTCCAGGAGAGTCTGCATTGACCATTTTTACGTAGGTTGCTTTTGGTACACTGATGTATTCGTATACACTTCCATTTGAAAAATTGATAATCAATCGTCCGTCTACAAATTTATAATCAGTAATGGTTGAAGTAGAAATGGTTTCAGTGTATTCAGGTAAGTTTTGTTTAATCGTTTCTGGATTAATACTTACTAAAAAGTGATAGGCTTCAATAATTAATTTACTATTTTCTTCTGCCGCTTTTAAACCCGCTTCATCACCTTGAAATTTATCAGGATGTGCATCTTTCATCGCATTGCGATAAATGGTTTTTAAATCTTTTAAATCGACAGTTTTGTCAACATTTAATAACTTACGGTATTCAACTATTTTTTTCATAAATAAAGATAACTATTTGTCTTTTCGTTTGTTTGTAATGGAATAAAGTTCCAAATCGACAAATTTTTTGCAAAGGTACACTTTTTTTTAAGTTTTTGGTTTGGACCAAAGAATATTCTTAACTTTTAGGAAGCATAGTAATTGTTATTCCTCTTTGTAATTGGCTTTGTCAAAGTTTTTCGATTTTTTAGGATATTTGTCATAACTAATATCACTTGGATTTTCTATTATGGATTTAATGGTAATCCAATCGCCAATGGCATGATGGGTAGAAGCTAATTTATAATCCAATAAGTAGTCTCCACAAAAAAAGTTACCATTTTCATCCTGTTCCATTTTTCCTGTAAAAACTCCCTTTTGAAGCATTTTATCGTGAGAAGATTTTGACATAATCTTGTATTTTTAAATTATTAGACTGCAAACTTAATCAATTATTGTTTGGTTAGGCTGAAAAGCAGATTCTACTTACTTTTGTGACATGAAACAATCCTTTCGTCCAAGCCCAAATTCATTCAAGAATACATTCTGTGTATTTCATGAAGTACCTCTTGATGCTCTTGATGGTTTAGAGGTTCAATATGCAAGTAAGGCAGGTAGTTCTTATTATTATACCAAAGAAGGAATGTACAGATTGTCCAATCACTGGGGAAGATTGGCTAATAGTAAATGGCGTTTAGAACCTATGCAAGAAACATCGTTTTCAAAACAAAAATTGGGTTTTGCACTATGGACTAGTTTTTATCCAGATAACGCAGAGGATAAATTGTATTATTTGGAAGCTAATTTTGACACTAAAACGGTACAATACCAACATAAAAACAATCCTAATTATGATCAAAAGGCGGTACTTCGAACAAGTTTTGAAACCGCTAAGCGAATCAAACAAGTGCGCAATTTATTTGAATTGACTTCTTGGGCAAAGTATTTTGAATACGATGATTTGGATAACTTGCGAATGAAAATTATAAATGGACTTATTTATACTAATAAGTCTTTGGAAGAAATAAAAAGCGAACAACGCTAAATCAATTATGGGTAGAAATAACGAACGAAATATCAAAAAGCATAACGACAAATTGCACAAAGAGCAAGACAAAGCCAAAAAAGCGGCTATGGCTCGGAAAGAAAAGTTGAAGCAAATTGTCAAGCAATTCAATACCAATAAGCCCGGAGACACCACTAATTAATGACCTTATGGAAAATAATGATTTCAATTTATTGCAACAAGAAGTGCAAAAAATAATCGATTTAATTGCCGCTAAAAACGGAAAAGAAGCCAACAATAAATTGGTGGAAATAAGCCAGCAACTGGACGATTTTCTTGATTTTTCAGACGATGATGCCGACTTAATTGAAATAAGTCGTTATCAAGTACTCCTAAATCAATTGCATCAAAAAATTAACGAGTTAAATTAAATGGTGACTTCAAGTTGTTATTGTGGTTCGGCTATTTCATTTGAAAAATGTTGTGAGCCAATACTCGTGGGCAATCAAAAAGCAGTTACTGCAGAAGTACTGATGCGATCACGCTATTCTGCCTATGCCACTCATAATGCAGATTATTTGGTTGCAACAACACATTCGAGTACAAGAGCAACTCATTCCAAGAATGAAATTTTGTATTGGGCAACCAGTAATCAATGGCAACGCCTTGAAATAATTCGTGTTACTACAAATACGGTTGAATTCAAAGCTTTCTATTTCAACCCCAATAAAGAGTTACAAGTACATCATGAACATTCCCGTTTTGTAGAAGAAAATGGCGAGTGGATGTACGTAGACGGCGACTATTTTGAGTTGTAGCTTTATTTGATTTTATCTAATTCTAGATTTAATCGGTTTTGTTCTAATTCTAGGTCTTCCAATTCTTGTTCAAAATCAACGATTTCTTGTTTGATTTTTTTAAGTTCTTCGCTTTTTTCTGCAGAGGTTCGCAATACTTTGAAGTCGGTTGCTTTGGCCAATTTTTCTTTAGCAGTGTCTAAATTATCTTTGGTAACTGCCATTTCGTTTTCTATAGCTGCTATACGATCGATTATCGTTTGTTTTTTCTCTCGGGCAGTTCGTTCAGCTTCCGCTTTTTCTTGCTCTTCAATTAATTTTTTTTGAGCTTCAATTTCTTTTTGCTGTAATAAAAATTGTCTGTTTTCTAATTCTGTTTTTTTGTTTTTAGCTTCTAATTCTTCACTACGAATATTTTGAATAATATTAATCGCAATAGTTGAACTTACTACAATTAGTACTATTACAATAATAAAAGTATTTTTTGAAAGTCCTAAAAAAGCAGCATTACTAGTTGTTTTTGGCGCTTGTGGCGCCACAGTTTCTTCTACTTGAAATGGAGGAGGAGTAACTGCAACTAATTCGTACAGTTCTTCTACATCTCCTGCATATTTCCACTTTTCCATTCCCTCAAACCAAACCGGTGTGGTTTTAGCAATTTTAATCGCTCGTAATTCGTCAAAGCTAAAAGGACCTGAGCTTTCGGTTCCGTTATGTAAAAAATATTTTTTCATAGACTGTTGTAGTTTTATTTTCCGATACAAAAATTAGCAAAAATGTTTCCAAGTAACTCATCATTAGTCACTTGACCAGTAATTAATCCGAAATGGTACAAAGCTTCTTTAATATCTAATGCCATTAAATCGCTGGATAAATTGGATTCCAATCCAAATTTAACTTTTTGAATTTCGTCCAATGCTTTCAGTAACGAATCATAATGACGGGTGTTGGTTACAATAGTTTCATTATTTCGTAAAGCTCCTGTATTTACAAAAGAAAGTAAAGTGTTTTTAAGTTCATCAATGCCCGTTTTTTGTTTGGCTGAGATTAAAATTTGTTTCAGGTTTAAAGTTTCAAGTTGTACAAGAAGACTTTCTGTTTCTTCACTCGAAATTAGATCCGATTTGTTGATTACAATTACTAAAGGTTTAAGCGGATATTTGTTTTTAACTTTTTCAATTTCAGTAATATATTCAGAACCTGAAACTTTAAACTTTAAACTTTCAAACAAATAAAGTACGACTTGGGCTTGTTCTATTTTCTCGAAAGTTTTTTGAATTCCAATACTTTCTACTACGTCTTTAGTTTCGCGAATTCCAGCCGTATCAATAAATCGGAAACCAATACCTCCAATGACTAATTCGTCCTCGATGGTATCTCTTGTTGTTCCAGCAATGTCTGAAACTATGGCACGTTCTTCATTCAATAAAGCATTTAATAAAGTCGATTTCCCTACGTTGGGTTCGCCCACGATAGCCACAGGAATTCCGTTTTTAATGACATTACCAACTGCAAAAGAATCAATCAATCTTTTCAGAACAAATTCAATTCGGTTGAGTAATTCATGAAATTGAGTTCGATCAGCAAATTCAACATCCTCTTCCGCAAAGTCCAATTCCAATTCGATTAAAGAAGCAAAATTTAATAGTTCTTCTCTCAGTTTGGCAATTTCGTTAGAGAATCCGCCACGCATTTGTTGCATCGCAATTTGGTGTGAGGCTTCGTTGTCTGACGAAATCAAATCAGCAACTGCTTCGGCTTGTGACAAATCCAATTTGCCATTTAAAAAAGCGCGTAAGGTAAATTCACCTGCATCGGCCATGCGACAACCTTTTCGCAGTAATAATTGGATTATTTGTTGTTGAATGTAAGTAGAACCATGACAGGAAATTTCGATGGTGTTTTCACCTGTGTAGGAATTAGGTCCTTTGAAAATAGAAATCAATACTTCATCTAAAGTTTTTCCTTCATCAATAATATGACCTAAATGTAAGGTATGCGTTTTCTGTAGTTTTAAATCCTTGTTTTTGATTGATTTAAAAACACTGGCGCCAATTTCGATGGCGTCTGGTCCAGAAACTCTAATTATTGAAATTGCTCCAGCACCCGAAGGTGTTGCTAAGGCTACGATGGAATCGTTGTACATCATTTTGATTATTCTAAGTCACAAAGATAATAAAACTCTCTGGGTAAATTTGTGTATTATTTTGGAAGGTGTTAGACAACTAAAATAATTGTAAATTACTGATAATTATCATTTTATATCAAAATTGTTGTCACTAATTTAGATGAAACAAATTGATAAACACTTTATTTATGAAAAAGATTCTATTTCCTACTGATTTTTCTGAAGTTGCCAATAATGCGTTTGTTCATGCATTAGAATTCGCCAAAATGGTTCATGGCGAATTAATTTTGTTGCATTCTTTTGAATTGCCTATTTACGACAATCAATTTTTTCCGGAGAATTATGCTGCTATTTATGATTCGGTGGAATTAAGTGAATTTCAAATGTTTAAGAACGAAATCCCAAAATTGCGAGCTATTGCCGAGGTGCATCATCTCGACAAAATCAAAATGTCTCACCGATTGAAAGATGGGGATTTGGTTTCAGCCATCAAAGAATCAATTGTAGATGACGCGATTGATTATTTGGTTATGGGTACTTCAGGAGCGACTGGTTGGGAAAGTTTTTTTATGGGTACCAATGCGAGTTCGATCATAACAGATGCAGGTATACCAGTTTATTGTATTCCTTCCAATGCGCCATTTCAAAAAATACACACCATTGGTTTCACAACTCGATTTAGATCGAAAGATAAAAAGGCATTGCAAACTGTATTACAATTGGCACATAAGGCAAAAGCAAAAGTAAAATGTTTGTATGTTAAAACCGCCAACTCAGATATTACTAATGCTACGATTGCCGAATGGAAAGAAGAATTCAAATCAGAACCAATCGACTTTTATACTATTGAGGATGATGATGTTCAAGCCATTATCACTGATTTTATTATGTATAAAGAAGTAGATGTTTTAATTATGTTGCCCTATAAAAGAGGTTTTTTTGAAGGACTCTTTCATACCAGTTTAACTAAAAAGTTAGTCACTGATTTTGAGATTCCAATTTTATCAATTCCAATAAAGGAATAGATTCTAAAAATAAAAAAACCGCTATCCAATTGAATAGCGGTTTTTTATTTTATTTAAATGAGTTGAATTAGGCGTTCAACATAACTGGCATAACTAACATCGTTACGGTTTCTCCTTCTTCTAAACCATCAACAGGTGTAAGGATTCCGGCGCGGTTGGGTAATGACATTTCTAACATGATCATATCGGATTGTAGGTTAGTTAACATTTCAGTTAAGAAACGTGAGTTGAACCCTATTTGCATATCGTCTCCTTGATAATCACAAGTCAATCTTTCTTCGGCTTTGTTTGAGTAATCAATATCTTCAGCAGAAATATTCAATTCAGCACCTGCAATTTTCAAACGAATTTGGTGAGTAGTTTTATTAGAGAAAATAGCCACACGACGCACAGAACTCAAGAATTGAGAACGGTCAATCATTAATTTGTTTGGATTTTCCTTAGGAATTACCGCTTCGTAGTTTGGATATTTTCCATCGATTAAACGACACATCAACAAATAATTATCAAAAGAGAAAGTCGCATTAGAATCGTTGTATTCAATTTTTACTTCTGCATCCGAAGCACCTAAAATACTTTTTAAAATATTCAATGGTTTTTTCGGCATAATGAAATCAGCTACTTGAGAAGCCGTTACATCGGTGCGAGCATATTTTACTAATTTATGAGCATCTGTTGCAACAAAAGTCAATCCTTGTGGAGAAAACTGAAAAAATACGCCTGACATAACTGGACGTAAATCATCATTTCCAGCAGCAAAAATAGTTTTACTGATTGCTGTTGCCAACACATCTGCAGGAACTAAAGTTACTGAAGGTTCGTCTAAGTTTACCGATTTAGGAAATTCTTCACCCGGAGCATATGCCAAGGCATATTTTCCAGAATTAGAGCTAATTTCGATTGTACTGTTTTCTTCAACAGTGAAAGTCAGGGGTTGTTCAGGGAAAGTTTTAAGTATTTCTAAAAGCAATTTGGCAGGAACTGCAACACTTCCTTGGCTGGTAGAATCGATATCCAAAGTAGCTGACATGGTAGTCTCTAAATCAGAAGCAGAAACTGTCAAAAGATTGTTGTTCAATTCAAATAGGAAATTATCTAAAATAGGTAAAGTATTATTGCTATTGATAACGCTTCCTAGCACTTGCAATTGTTTTAATAAGTACGAACTCGATACTATAAATTTCATCTGTTAAATTTTATATTTTTTTGGGATATACTTTTTTACAAATATATCGTAAACTAGTTTAGTATGGAAAATTTTTTATTAACATCTATCGGCTGTATTTTCTTTTTCTTAGGAAAGAAAATAGAAAGCCAAAAACACCTAAAATAGCTATTGGAAGCCCGATAGTTAGTAATTGTATATTAGTGTAGTTTTCATAGACTTTTTCTTTGTCTAATAAAGGCAAATCTAAATCTTTGGAGCGAATGTTAATAAGTCCGGTATCATCCAATAAATAATTGACACAATTCATTAATAAATCCTTGTTGTCATACAAATTACCGGAGCGTTGATCGTAACCTAATTCTACAGGCATTCCATTTTTATCCAATTGATTTTTAATGATATCACCATCCGAAATAACAATCATTTTACTCGGTTTTCCTTTGGCTTGAAAATTATTTTGGTCAAAAGCCAAAATACGGTTTTCGAACATGGAATGGAATTTTCCTTCTAACAAAACTGCCAACGGAATATTGCCTTTATTCAAATAATCAGCTGGAGTAGTTTCTTCGTTTACGCTATTCAAATTGATTTCGGTTGGCGTTCCCATTCGTTTCGAATAGGGAGAGGATTGCAATAAAACGGTTTTCTTGATACCGTTTTTAAGGGTGTCAATCGCATTGGCAAAATCAAATTTGATACCGCCTAAGTTTTTTACAATGGGGTGATTACTTTGCGAATAGATCTGTGGTGCAAATTTCCAATTGAATTCTTGATATTGAGTGGCACTCCCTTGTTCTCCAGTAGCTAGTTTTATTGGACTTCCTTGTTCGTCTTTGACTAAATCAGGATAAATTCGGACACCGTATTTAAAGAAAAAATCATTTAAGTTTAAATCTCTTGGAAACGCTAAAGCACTGCCAGTAGGACTGTATAAACTATCCATTTCTGCCACCACTTGATCGATTAACCAAATCGTTTTTCCTCCATTAACAATATATTGATCCAGTACTTGTTTTTCATTTTCAGAAAAAGCTTCAGTGGGTTTGGCTATAATGGCTAAATCGTATTTTTTTAATTCGGTTAAAGAATTTAAAGGTTGTTTGGCAACTGAATCCAAAGTAAACGGACCAATGTGGTAGCTCTCTTTGGTTTGCAATAAAAATTTGGCAATGTAGGCTTCGTGCAATTCACCATTTCCTTTAATAATTGCAATTTTTTTCTGCTTGTCGTTGGTAATTTTATACAACGCATCAGCTATAGAATATTCCAAATGTTGCACGGATCCAATAATCTTATCTGTAGTTGAAGCCCCCATGATATTTTTCAAAAGAGGAATATTAACCTCTTTATTATCGTAGACAGCAATAGCCCAAGGAAAAACCATAGCTTGCGATTGTTTCCCTTTGTCATCTACTGAAATATTGATAGGAGTAAGGCCTTTGCGGTACAATTCTTTGATGTTGTCCATGCTAGTAGCCTCATCTTCCAAAGGATCTATGAATTCGAAAACAATATTAGAATTATATCCTTGAAATTCTTCTAGTATTTGGCGTGTTTCCAATTGGAGTCGTTTGAATTCAGAGGGTAATTCACCTTGCATATACACTTTGATATACAATGGGTTTTTAACTTGTTCAATAATGTGTAATGACGTTGAAGACAAGGTGTATCTTTTGTCTTTGGTCAAATCCAATCGATAGAAAAAGAAACTACCAATGGTGTTTATAACCAATAGAAGGAATAGCGTAATTCCAACTGATTTTAGCCTATTTTTAGTTACAGTATTCATTACGATTGAAATGATTTTAATTGGTTAACCGTCAAGGAAAGAAACACTATAATAATACTACTGAAATAGAGAATGTCGCGAGTGTCCAAAACACCACGGCTCATACTTTTAAAATGGTCTTGCATGCCTAAGTAGGCAATTGTATTTGATAAAGTGGGTAAAACAGTAGCCAATGCTTCAAAACCAAAATAGAACAAAAAGCATAGAAATACCGCAATGATGAATGCAACGATTTGGTTGTCTGAAAGTGTCGAGGTAAATAGTCCAATGGCGGCATAAGCGCCAACCAAGAAAACTAAACCAAAATAGGAGCCCAAGGTACTTCCCAAATCAATATTTCCTTCAGGCATTCCTAATCTATAAATAGCCGCTACATAGATAAATGTGGGTATAATTGCGATGCAAATCAAAAGTACTGCCCCCAAAAATTTCCCATTTACAATCTCCCAAACACTTAATGGTTTGGTTAATAATAATTCCAAAGTGCCCTGTTTTTTTTCATCCGAAAAACTACGCATGGTAACCGCAGGAATTAAGAAAACGAGAATCCAAGGTGACAAGGTGAAAAAAGGAGTCAAATCAGCAAAACCCGAATTTAATATATTATAATCTCCTTCAAACACCCAAAGAAAGAGTCCGTTCAAAATAAGAAAAATGGCGATCACCAAATACCCAATTGGCGAACCAAAGAATGATTTTATTTCACGTAATACGATTGATTTCATCTGTTTTTGTTTTACACTAAACGGTCTAATTTGTCGACACTCCAAGCTTCGGGTTTATCATTGAATAGTTTCTTGGTAAAATCCCAAACCTCATTGAATAACTTTGATTTTCTATAGTTTTCCAAATCTTCTTCGCTTTCCCAATAACTGTAGGTAAAGAAAATGGAAGAATTTGTTTTGTCTTGATACAATTCTAATAAACGATTTCCAGGGAAATTTCGTATTTGATTTTTAACCAATTCAAAATTTTCGAGAAATACCGGAATATTTTCTGGGTGAAAACTCAACTTAACGATTCGAACAAACATAGCCGAATTAGTTTTTAAATTGAATCAAAACCACATCTCTGTAACTTAATCCGAGTAAACTATTGGCTGAACCAATTTTTGAAGGATTACTTCTAAAAATAGCGATTTCTAAAAAACCCGCTTCGTTAAAAATTGCCAATTTTTCGCCTTCATAGTTCTTTATAGCATATTTTTCATTGGTTGCGATGGCAGAATAATTAGGTAAAATCGTTTTGATATTTTTGGTTTTCATGACAATTTCATAAGGTCTGCCTTTGGCTACATCCAAAAATTGTTTTTTGGAGATATTGGTCACAACATTCCCAAAATGATCAATGTAAATAACATTGCCTTTGATAGAATTGAAGTCGTTTGCCACACTCGCCTGCAAACCAGTTACTGATTTTAATTGCCCGATTTCTTTTCCAATTACATTCAACAAACCACCTTTAGACAAATGGCAGGCTACTTTGACAAACACATCCAAATCAGATGCATCAGTATGCAAACGATCGTGAATGGTGATAGCCACCATTTTTTGCGGAACCACTTTTTGCGTAAGCATACTCAAAATCCCATTGTCGGCTCCAATAAAATATTGATCATTCCATTGGATGGCAATGTGATGGTTTTCTTTATTTCGTTCACTATCTACGCCAATAATATGTACCGTTCCTTTGGGAAAACTACTATAGGCAGCACTAATAATATAACTGGCTTCAAGGATGTTAAAAGGATCAATGTCGTGTGATATATCTATGATATTTACTTCAGGATATTCTGATATAATTTTACCCTTGAGAGCACCTACAAAGTGATCTTTCAAGCCGTAATCGGTAGTAAGGGTAATTATTGACATAATTTTGTTTATAACTATTGAGTATGGTTAAGCCTAAATTTCATTAAATTTGAGAAATGCAAAGCTAACAATAGTAAATTCAAAAACGAAATAAAGAAAATTTTTTTCTAATTCGGAATTTTAATTGATTTAACGGTTGCTTCAAGACGAATTAATATTCTAAAAACTCCCAATTTGAACGAAAGAATCATTGAATTAGTTGATATTGCTCCTAAAGAATTTTGGGGTGATCAGGATGCTCATTTGGAAACGATTAAAAAATACTATCCCAAATTAAAAATTGTGGCTCGTGGTACAACCCTCAAAGCTTTTGGCGAAAAAGAGGTTCTTGATGAGTTTGAAAAACGATTTCAACGCTTGATGTTGCATTTTACTCGCTACAACAATATAGACGATAATGTCATTGAACGCGTTATTTTGGGCGATGGTCAAGACGAACGAAATATCAATGGTAATGACAAAATATTAGTTCACGGAGTAGGAGGAAAGTTGATCAAAGCGTTAACACCTAATCAACAATTATTAGTTGATACTTTGACCAAAAACGATATGGTTTTTGCTGTGGGACCTGCTGGTACTGGAAAGACATACACAGGTGTGGCAATGGCGGTTAAAGCATTAAAAGAAAAAGAAGTCAAACGCATAATATTGACTCGTCCTGCGGTTGAAGCAGGAGAAAACCTCGGTTTTTTACCTGGTGACATGAAGGAGAAATTGGATCCTTACATGCAACCCTTATACGATGCGTTGCGCGATATGTTACCCAATGAAAAAATTGAAGATTATATTTTAAAAGGAATTATTCAAATTGCTCCGTTGGCCTTCATGCGTGGACGAACTTTAGATAATGCTTTTGTCATTTTAGATGAAGCAGAAAATACCACGCATTCTCAAATGAAAATGTTTTTAACTCGAATGGGTAAGAATGCTAAGTTCATGATTACGGGAGATCCAGGTCAGGTTGATTTACCTCGTCGCACTATCTCTGGATTAAAAGAAGCATTGTTAGTGTTGAAAGACGTCGACGGTATTGGGATTATTTATTTGGATGACAAAGACGTGGTGCGCCACCGATTAGTTAAAAAAGTAATCGAAGCCTATAAAAAAATTGAGAATAACGATTAATTAAGTAGGGGAGTTATAGGATGATTAAATCAAACACGAAGGTTATTATCAGTGATTTAGACGGTACTTTATTGAATCAGCATCACGTAATTTCAGACTATACAAAATCGGTTTTTCAAGAATTGCACCAACAAAAGTATTTAATTGTTGTAGCTACAGGTCGCCATCATTTGGATGCCATGCCTTTAGTCGAAAAATTAGAGGTACCCTTATATTTAGTTACTTCAAATGGCGCCAGAATTCATTCGCCTGAAAAAGAATTGCTTTTTTCAGTCAATATGGAAAGCGAACTAGTAAAATCCATTTTGGCGTTAGACATTGACCCAGATATAACTACAGTTTTATTTAAGGAAGAAGTTTGGCAAACGAACATTCACAATGAAAAATTAAATAGCTTTTCCAAAGAAGTTACCTATCATCGTGAATTAGTAAATTTCGAGGAGTTAGAGGATTTTGAAGCCATTAAAATTTTCTTTACCCACGAAAATCAAGAGAAATTAATGGCTGTTCGGGATTTGATTTTAAAGCACCATCCAGATGCTTTCAATCATGCTTTTAGTTTGCCTATTTGCCTTGAATTCATGGATAGAAATGTTGACAAAAGCCATGCAATTGCAAAAATTTTAGAAAAAGAGAATTTAGATTTTAGCCATGCCATTTCTTTTGGAGATGGTTTTAATGACGAAATGATGCTGATTACTTCAGGCAAAGGACTGATTATGGGCAATGCACCAGACGCCTTAAAAAACAAATTATCTCATATGGAAGTAATCGCTACTAATTACGAAGATGGAGTGGCTAATTATCTTTCCGATGTTTTATTAAACAATTAATTTAAAAAACGATGAAAAAAATCCTGCTACTTTTTATTTGTATTTTTTGTTCCACTACTTTCCAAGCACAATCAATGAAGCTGGAAGAAATAATGAAAGGGAATGATTTTATTGGTAATCTTCCTGAAAACGAAAGATGGTCTTTGGATGGATCGACCATTTATTTTGATTGGAATCCGAATAAAGAATGGGGTAATTCGACCTACTATTGGAAAAAAGGAATGAAAGCTCCGCAAAAAGCCTCAAAAGAGGAAGCTAGATTTTCGAAAATTCGATTTGTGGAAAAAGAAGGTAGTGGTATTTACTACTACATAGACAAAGGACAACTGTATTCGTATGCCATTAAAGATAAAAAAAGCAAAAAATTATTTCAGCATAGTGTGCCGGTTTCCAATCTTCAGATAGGAAAAGAGGAAGGGGTTGTTTTTTTTAAACAAAGTGATAATCTTTTTAAATTCGATACCAAAATTGGGTCATTGGTTCAGTTGACCAATTTTAAAAAGAGTAAATCAGAGGAAAAGCCAAAAGAAAAAGAATCTTTTTTGTAAGAGCAACAAAAAGAATTATTTCAATTTGGTAGGGACCAAGAACAAAAAGAGAAATGGAATACAGCTTATGATGATGCAAAATCAGATTTTCCAAAACCGTATTTCTTTGGAAAAAACAGTATTGAAAGTACCAAAGCCAGTCCGAAGGGAGATTTTGTTACTTTCCGTTTACGAGAAGAAGCTGAGGTAAAACAAGAAGAAATGGAGCTTTTTATTACAGCTGATGGCTATAATAAATCCAGAGATACCAAAACAAAAGTTTCGACCAACAATATTGTAAATACAAAAATGGGTATCTATAATGTGGCAAAGGATACAGTGTATATGGTCAATTTTTCGTCTTTGAGTCACATTCAAGATGTGCCTGACTATTTCAAATTGTATGATAAAAATAAAAATCTAGAGAAGAAAGACAAACTGATTGTAGCCCAAGCTCCAATTTACAATCAAGATGGATCGTATGCCATTGTTGAAATTAGAAGTCAAGATAACAAGGACCGTTGGTTGGTTAACTTGAATTTAGCTACAGGAAGTTTTAAAGAAATTGAACACCAACACGATGAGGCTTGGATTGGAGGGCCTGGAATACCGTCCTATGCATTTAGTTCTGGGACTTTAGGTTTCTTGGCCGATAACGAAACCATTTACTTTCAGTCAGAAAAAACAGGTTATTCTCATTTGTATACCTACAATTTAAGAACCAATAAAAAAGTACAACTAACTCAAGGCAACTGGGAAGTTCGTGGTGTGGTTTTATCAAAAGATAAAAAAACGTTTTACTTAACTACCAATACCACTCATCCAGGGAATCGTGAGTGGTACAAAATGAATGTTTCGGATGCGATTTTGCAACCTATATTAACCAATGACGGTGCTCATGAAGTGAGTCTTTCACCTGATGAGAAAACCTTGTTAGTACGTTATTCCTATAAAAACAAGCCATGGGAATTGTATTGGGCTACCAATAAAAAAGGAAGTTCTTTAAATCAAATTACGTTTTCGACTACTGCAGCATTCCAGGAATATAATTGGAGAAGTCCAGAAGTGATTACTTTCAAAGCACAAGACGGAACACCAGTCAATGCTCGTTTGTATACACCAAATAAAAATCAAGCTAATAAAGCCGCTGTTATTTTTGTTCATGGAGCGGGCTATTTGCAAAATGCGCATAATCATTGGAGTACGTATCATAGAGAATATATGTTTCATAATTTGCTGACTGATTTAGGTTATACTGTTTTGGATATTGATTATAGAGGAAGTGATGGATACGGAAGAGATGTGAGAACTGGTATTTATCGTTTTATGGGAGGTAAAGATCTTTCCGATCAAATCGATGGAAAAAATTTCTTAGTTCAAAATTATGGTATTGATTCCAATAGAGTAGGGATATATGGAGGTTCATACGGAGGTTTTATTACTTTGATGGCAATGTTGACAACACCTAAAGAATTTGCCGCAGGAGCCGCTTTGCGTTCGGTAACCGACTGGGCGCATTACAATCATGGCTATACTGGGAATATTTTAAATTTTCCTGAAACCGATCCGGATGCCTACAAAAAAAGTTCACCCATTTATTTTGCTAATAATTTAGAAGGCAATTTATTGATGCTTCACGGCATGGTAGATGATAATGTAGAATACAAAGATATTGTACGTTTATCGCAACGATTTATTGAATTAGGCAAGAAAAAATGGAGTCTAGCTAGTTTTCCTGTTGAGTCACATGGATTTAAAGAAACCTATTCATGGGTGGATGAATATGGTAGAATCTTGGATTTATTCAATTCTACTTTGCTAAATAAATAATTTTATTCTCCATGAATTAATGCTAAATTTGCCGCAATTCGAAACAACACAATAAAATAATGAGTTCAACAATTACAACTACTAACTTTAATTTTCCAGGACAAAAATCAGTTTATCGTGGAAAAGTTCGTGAGGTATACAATATAAATGATGATCTATTGGTCATGATTGCAACGGATAGATTATCTGCTTTTGATGTGGTATTGCCAAAAGGAATTCCGTACAAAGGACAGATCCTGAATCAAATTGCTACCCAATTCATGAAAATGACACAAGACATCGTTCCCAATTGGTTAATCGCAACACCAGATCCTAATGTAGCAGTTGGTCATTTGTGCGAACCTTTTAAAGTAGAAATGGTGATTCGTGGTTATGTTTCGGGTCATGCAGCACGAGAATATGCAGCGGGTAAAAGAACACTTTGCGGAGTGACTATGCCAGAAGGATTAAAAGAAAACGACCGATTTCCAACCCCTATAATCACCCCAACAACCAAAGCTGATAATGGTTCTCATGATGAAGATATTTCGAGAGAAGCTATTTTGTCGAAAGGAATTGTTACCGAAGAAGATTATTTGGTTTTAGAACAATACACTCGCGCTTTGTTTCAAAGAGGAACTGAAATTGCGGCTAGCCGAGGTTTGATTTTGGTGGATACTAAATATGAATTTGGTAAAACCAAAGACGGGCAAATTGTATTAATTGACGAAATTCATACTCCTGATTCTTCTCGCTATTTTTATGCAGAAGGCTATCAAGAAAGACAAGACAAAGGCGAAGAACAAAAACAATTGTCTAAAGAATTTGTTCGTCGTTGGTTGATTGAAAATGGTTTTCAAGGACAAGAAGGACAACAAATTCCAGATATGACTGATGCTTACATCGAATCAGTTTCTGAACGATATATTGAGTTGTATGAAAATATCATAGGCGAACAATTTGTTAAAGCTGATATTAGTAATATTAATGAGCGAATCGAAAAGAATGTAGTGGCGTTTTTAGAAAACCGATAAACTTCATTTAGCTTAAATAAAAAAACCGCAATTCAATTGTTTTGAATTGCGGTTTTTTTTAGCCCCGATTGCAGCGGCATCCTTTATAGTATATAGCTGAGGTTTCCGAAGCTAAACTATAAAGATAGAGCGGAAAGCGGGATTAGCTCCATTTCAACTATTATTTGAAATACGAAAAAGTTTCTTCGTTCTCTATTTTCAATAAGGTTTCATAAATCAATTGAATGACATTTTCCACATCTTCACGGTGCACCATTTCCACTGTTGTGTGCATGTAACGCAATGGAAGCGAAATCAATGCCGAAGCCACACCGCCATTGCTGTAAGCAAAAGCATCTGTGTCTGTTCCAGTTACTCTTGACGAAGCTAGTCGCTGAAAAGGAATCTTTTTCTCGGTGGCAGTATTTAGAATTAATTCTCTTAAATTATTTTGAACAGCAGGAGCGTAAGTAATTAC
>JACCDY010018085.1_pt1 | contig 24295 bp, 22 predicted proteins | sample 7446391 | NCBI WGS metagenome assembly JACCDY01 (sample SAMN15323451, study PRJNA562643) | freshwater metagenome | isolation source: river surface water | place: USA:Blue River Watershed | collected 2017-08-18 | reverse complement strand
TTTCGACGACTACATTGCGCACAAGGGCGAACATGGCGCGAAAGAGGCCGGCAAGATGCGCGCAGAAGGCAAGGAATACATCGTCAAGGATGGTGACGTGCTGAACTTCCTGTTCAACGTCTAAACAGAACCTCGGATTCCGGTGGATTTCACCGGACAGACAAAACCCCGCGTTGCCTAGTGCTTGCGGGGTTTTTTGTTCCTTGTTGATCCATCTCGATCCATTGCAAGCCGGGTATAAACCGGGTATGTTACCGGGTATGGAGTCAAAGCCGGGCGCCAATAAACCGGGTACGGCTCGAGCACCGGAGAACAGGCCCATGCTGACCGATACCCAATGCCGCACCGCCAAGCCCAAGGACAAGCCCTACAAGCTGTCAGACGGGAAGGGGCTGTATCTGGAAATCAAACCCAACGGGGTGAAGGCGTGGCGTTACCGCTTCGAGTTGCGCGAGGGCGATGTTGCCAAGGAAAGCATCTTTGCCATCGGCGACTACGCCATTGCACCAAGCGCTGAAACACAGGAAGAGGGGCAGGCAAGGCGGGGTGGCCGGCGATTTACCCTAGCCGAGGCGCGGGATGAGCGAATCAAGGCGCGGGCGCTGGTCAAGCAGGGAATCAACCCCGCGCACAACCGGCAGCTTGAGCGCATCAAGCGGGAACAGGAAAACGCCACTACATTCGAGGCCGTGGCAAACGAATGGCTGGCGCTGAAGGATTGGGAGGAGATCACCAAGAAGCGGCGACTGGACATGCTCACTCGCGTGGTCTTTCCGAAGATTGGATCGCTGCCGGTCAAGAGCATCACCCCGGCGCACATTCTGGATGTGCTGAATACGTCAGCAAAGAAGAATGGACTGACCGTCGCAGCGGAAGCCAAGCGCACGATGTCCGGGGTCTTTGAACTGGCGGTATCCACCCTGCGGGCAGAGTCCGATCCAGTCTATCCGGTACGCAAGGCATTGCCGGCCAACAAGACCCAGCACAAGCGCCCCCTCGATTCCGCCGAGATCGGTCAGTTGCTGCGCGACGTGGAAGGACATGGCGGTCGCCATGAAACCATTACCGCATTCCGCCTCATGTGGCTGACCCTCTGCCGCCCAAGCGAAGCAGTTGAGGCACGGTGGGATGAATTCGACCTCGACGCTGCTGTATGGCGCATTCCGGCAGAGCGGATGAAAAAACGCAAGGAACATGCTGTGCCATTGCCGACGCAAGCCGTCGAAATGCTGAGGGCGCTGCATGGACTCACCGGTCGCCATGCCCATCTTTTCCCGCATCGTGATGACCGGACGAGGCCGATGGTCGGCGCTTCATTGCGCACCATGCTGAATGCACTGGGTTGGGGGAAGAAGTACAGCCCGCATGCCACCCGAACTACTGGAAGCACCCGCTTAAACGAGCTGGGGTTTTCCGCCGACTGGATCGAGCGCCAGTTAGCACATGCCGAACCCAATGCAGTGCGGCGAACCTACAATCACGCCGAATACTTGGGCGATCGCGCCAAGATGATGCAGCAATGGGCAGATATGCTTGATACGTGGAAGATGGGCGACGATAACGTGACACCGACAAAGAAAGCGGCAGCATAAGGTGATAATGATGGATGGATATAACCCGAAGAGTTGCAATGCACTGGAAAAGCCTTTTTATCGTCCCGTCGAGGCAGCGCTACGCTGGTGCGGCCTAGTAGCCCATGAAGCGCAAATCCTGACGAAAGTAGGCGAAGATGGAATACCGAAAACCGGACAATTTCCGCAATGGCCGTGCCTGCAAGCGAACACGGAGAAAATCCTTGATGCCATCATGCACGGCAACATTCCACATGGCAGAGATGGGCGCACGGTAGCTGATGGCGACCACGTAGCTAAGGCGCGACTGACAGTAAGGCATACTGATCTTCGCGAATGGATGGCGAAGCATTACCCCGACCAGAAGCCCGCATTCTTATTTGATGAAATTGAGCGCAACACTCACGCGCAATTCAACAAGGATTCATTCCTGGCGCTACAAGCCGACCTAACCTCGGCGAAGGCCGAGATTGAAACGGCGCGGAAGTGGGGCGAGAAAATCAATGCAGACCATGAAGCATTGCAAGGCGAATGTATGTCACTGCGCGCAATGGTTGATAAGGGGCTGACCGCGACCGAGCGCAAGACCTTGCTAACCATCGTTGCTGCACTTTGCGACTATTCAGCTATTGATCATCAAGGCCGAGGGGCTGCAAGTCAGATAGCAAAATTGACCGAAGAAATTGGCGCAGCAGTCTCAGATGACACGGTTCGGAGGTGGCTCAAGGCAATTCCTGATGCACTGGAATCCCGCATGAAATAGAGGAGCTATACCGCATGCGGTTTTCCTGATTCCGCATGCGTACAAGCCGATCATCGGAAAAAGGAGGATGCAACCGTCTTAACTCACACAAGGACGGATGCAAATGCACACACTCCCCGAAACCGGCTTTCTTCGATTGCCGCAAATCATTGGCGACCCTGAAGCCGAACCGCCGATCCCGCCAATCATTCCCGTAAAAAAATCCTGCTGGTGGGATGGCGTTCGTTCTGGACGCTTCCCCAAGCCGGTGAAACTCGGCCGCTGCACCATGTGGCGCGTCGAAGACATTCGTTCTCTCATTGCGTCTGCATAGGGGGCGATCATGTCAAACAACTCCAAAGCCTACGAAGGCATGGGTTCTATTCTGGCTCGGTTGCCATTCAACACCAGCCTCAAGAACATCTATAGCGGCGCGATCACCGAGCAAGAGCAGGATGATCTTCATCATTCTTTGCAGGCGTCAATATCCGCTTTGATTCGGGCGAGGCAGTACTACGAACTCGAAGATGAGGCTGTCGAAGCCTGCGCGGATGGATTCGCTCTGGCGCTGACGCGCATCGTTGTCGGCGCCCGGATAGAGCATAAGCGCCCTGTGCAGACGATGCAGGTTGATGGGTACGCATGGGAACTCGTCTTTGATCCCGGCCCCAACACCGAACATTTGCGCACTGACGAAAAAGGCCGCGTCTGGCGCATGATCGCCCCCGATCCTCTTAATGACCTGCCGTTTTGAGGAGTTGGCGATGACCACAAAAACAAAGGGCCGGAACGATGGCGACCGTCCGACCCAAAATACTTCTAATAAACGTAATCCTACCGGAATCGACACGCTTGCGGAATGGTTCAGTCTCGCAAAATCGAGTCGCATCAACCGCCAGCAAAAGCGTCGATGGCACAGGGGGCGGAAATGACCCCCCACCCTACTGACGGATTCCGCGCTGCCATTGTCGCGTCTGGCCTGACTGCGCCGGATGTTATCGAGGCCGATGGGAAACTGCACCGATTCTCCAGCAACGGCAAAAGCGGCGACGATGCCGGATGGTATGTGTTCCATAGCGACGGCATTGCGGCAGGTATCTTCGGAGACTGGCGTACTGGTCTGTCCGAGACTTGGAAGGCCGATACTGGGCGCAAGCCCACCAAGCAGGAGGCCGCAGCGCAGCGCGAAAAATTCGACGCTCTGCGTCGCGAGAGGGATGCGGCTGAAACGCTCGGGCATGAACAGGCTGCGAAGAAGGCTGCGGCAATCTGGCAGGCAGAACCGTTGGCAACTGCCGATCATGGCTACTTGGTAAGAAAAGGCATCCAGCCCCACGGCACCAAAGTCGGCAGCGACGGGCGCCTCCTGGTGTCAATGCGTGACGCGGCTGGCAAGCTCTGGAATATCGAGCGCATCGCAGCCGAAAAGCCCGCTGATGGTAGTGCGGACAAAAAGGGGCTTTACCTCGGGCGGCGCACAGGTTGCTACTTTGCTATCGGCAGTCCGAAAGGTGCAGCGGTGCTGTGCATCACGGAAGGGTTTGCTACCGGCGGAAGCATTCACGAGGCCACCGGCCTGCCGGTCGCAGTAGCTTTCAACGCCGGCAACCTTGAGCCAGTCGCCAAGGCGTTAAGGAAGAAGTTTCCCGATCTGTCGATGGTGATCTGTGCCGACGATGACTGGAAAACCGACGGCAATCCAGGTCGCACCAAAGGCGAGGCAGCAGCGTTGGCGGTCGGCGGCGTCATGGTGCCGCCGGTGTTCCAAGGGGATCGGCCAGAGAAGGACACTGACTTCAATGATCTGCACAAGACCGAAGGTATTGATGCCGTACGGAACATCGTCATGGCGGTGGTTGATGTACTGACGGTGAATGCGGAAGCACCACGGGTAGAACCCATAGTCGCACCTGTCACCGATGCCGCCCCAGTGGAGACGCCGGATGTCCCACCGGTCGATGGCAGCGGTGCAGACACTGGTGCCGAAGACGACGAGGCAGATCAGAAATCCTCGCCATTCCCCGGCGAGGAGGATCGCCCCTGTTACATCGTGCTGGATGACTGGACGGAATGTGCTGGCCGCAAATATCGTCCCGGCGTCTATTACTGCGGCATGACAGAGGCGAAGAAGGACACACCGGCAATGCCGTTCGATCTGTGGTTCTGTTCTCCACTCTATATTGACGCTGTGACCTTCGACGGGCAGGCCCACAACTTCGGACGCCTGCTGCGCTTCAAGAATTCACTGGGTCGGTGGCGCGAATGGGCGATGCCGATGGAACTACTGCGCGGGGCTGGCGACGAACTGCGCGGGGAGTTGCTGGCGATGGGGGTCGAACTTGATCCCCTCAAGGCGCGGCAACAACTTCCGGCCTACCTCCAACGCGAACACCCCAAGCGTCGTATGCACTGCGCCCTGCAAGTCGGCTGGGCCGGGAAGTCTTTCGTCTTGCCGGATCAGGTCATCGGGCCAGATGCCGCCGGTGTGATCTTCCAGAGTGGCGAACGCGGCCATGAAGAACATACCCAAGCCGGAACGCTTCAAGGCTGGCAGGAAGGCATTGGACTTCAGGCAACCGGCAACCCGCTTTTGCTCATTGCGTTGTCGGCGGGGTTTGCGGGGCCGATGCTGGCTCGGTGCAACGCCGAGGGAGGTGGCATTCACTTCGTCGGTGATTCTTCCACCGGCAAAACGACGGCCATCGAGGCGTCGTGTTCCATCTGGGGCGGGCCGAACTATCGCCGTAGTTGGCGAGCTACTGCCAATGGCATGGAAGGCGCAGCGGCGCTGTTCAACGATTGTCTGCTGGCACTGGACGAGATCAGCGAATGTGACCCCAAGGAAGTCGGTGCGATTGTCTATGCGCTAGGCAACGGGCGTGGCAAGCAAAGGGCAAGCAGGACAGGCACTGCGCGGGGCGTGGTGCGCTGGCGCTGTTTTGTCCTGTCGAGTGGCGAACGCACCATCGGCACCACGATGGCTGAGGGAGGTCACCGGGCCAAGGCCGGCCAGTCCGTGCGATTGCTCGACATTCCGGCGGCACGAAAGTTTGGTGCCTGGGACGATCTGCACGGTGCTGCATCCGCTGCGGCATTCTCCGACGGCATCAAGCGCACGGCGGTACAACATCATGGCCTGGTCGGTCGCGCCTTTCTGGAAAAGCTGACCCACGATCAGCGTGACTTCTGCGCCATGCTCGAAGAGATCAAAACACTGCCGATGTTTTCAGCAGAGGGGGGCGAGGGTCAGGACAAACGGGCAGCTGGCCGGTTCGCCTTGATCGGCTTGGCTGGCGAACTGGCGACCGAGTACGGACTGACTGGTTGGCAGGAAGGTGAAGCGATATATGCGGCGGCGGAAGGCTTCAGGCTGTGGCGATCCCTGCGTGGCACCGGCAACGATGAACGGCGGCAGATTGCTGAACGGATGTCGGGGTTCCTTGAGCGGCATGGTGACGGACGCTTCTCCGATGCAGATTCCCGCGACGAAGTCTCGGTCAAGGATCGCGCTGGCTGGTGGCGTGATACCACCGATGGCCGGGAATACCTGCTGACGGCAGAGGCCATGCGCGAGGCGATGAAGGGTTTCGACTTCAATCGGGCGCTGGATGTGTTGCAGGAACTCGGTGCGCTGCAAAAGCCGGGAGCGGATGGCAAGCGCGCGAGATTGCTTCGTATCGGCGGGCAACGTCCGGTCAGGCTCTATCCGATCAATCCCGACAAGCTGACCGGGGGCGATCATGGCGCTTGATTCCTTGCTGGCATCGCTCAAATCCGGGGTTGCAGAGGTTACAGGGGTGCAAGCCAGTCGCAGCAGGGCTTTTGTCTGTAACCCCGCGACATTTGAAAGGGTTGCGGAGGTTGCGGGCGTTGCTGCTGAAATCCAGACTGCAACCCCTGAAACCCCGTCCGGTAACTCAGGGGTTACGGTGCAATCTGCGCCAACAGTGACACGCACCCATGAAACCTTTGTAACCCCGAAAACAATCAACTGCGAAGTCAGTCCCGGTGATACGGCGACCACTTCCCGCTGGTGGCTGATTCACTACCTCGACCGCGACTCTCTGGAGGTGGCCTGCTGTCCCGAGGCGACCCATGCCGAGGTTCTGGAACGGCACCCGGACGCGGTAGCGGCGGAACCCTTTACCCCGACCATCCGTCAGCCATCCGCACCCATGACGGCCAGCGAGGAAGTGGCAATCCGCGCATGGCTGGCACTGATTGAGGAAACCGACCCGGCTACCATCGCCGAGGTGACCGGCCAGTGCCAGCGGGATGCGGATGCGCGGGACTACTTCACCGGGCGGGCGACGACCGAGCTTCCTGCCCCTGAAGCATTTTTCGATGACCGGCGCACCTGTAAGCAATGCGCGAACTTGGTAGCAAGGAAATGCCTAGCAGCGCAGCGTGGCGAGATTGCGGCAAGCCGGAACTACGAGCCAATCACCTACTTGCTACAGCGGTGCGTAGGCTACTCACCACGGCCGGAGGAGCCGGATAGGCGGCACGGAAGCGAACGCTGGCGAGGTCTTAATGACAGCCAGCCTCTTCTCAGTTCGCGCCAGCCTTCCGAGCATCAAGCTGTCATTACCCACCAGATTGAAGGTCATCATGAACTGGAAAAATAGCCGTCAACCAGGATTCTCGGACGACGTGGAGCTGATTCGCGCTCCACTACGCATTGCAATTAATGATCTGGCCTACCGCCGCTTGCCTCCGTCCGTCATCAGCTTTATGTACCTCCCCGACCATCGAATTTCATTCAACGTCGGCGGCCGTATTATCGGAGCTTCGACTACGACCACTTGGAGGTGGTCAGGCACACGACAACAGTGGTTTGCCTGTCCCTACTGCGGCCGACGGTGCCGAGAACTGTATCTATTCTTTGAGCAATTCGCATGCCGACTGTGCCATGGATTCTCCTATCCTCGTGCACCGTTGAAGCGATGGTGGTGAGCATTACTTCAGCACGCCACACGCACGGATGGGACTACCTCATTCCGTGCAATCGCACGCGGCCCAGATGACTCGGAAATTAGAGTCGAATAGCTATGCACCTGATATTTGTGAATCATTTCGATAAAAATCTACGGTTCATCATGGGTGCGAAGGGTAGTGGACGTTACGGGGAACGCGGGGGCCGTGCTTGTGCTGAACAGTTTCCCAGGCTGACGCTCGTCAAGCTCCTGGCGAGTTGGCGTGAAGCGATCACTGGCTATCTGCTCGACGACGACACGCTGATGGTCAACGATGGCCGTCAATCTTGGGCGGTGGGTCTCGCAACGACGCACCATCGCTGGGGCGGACGGCGTCGCTGGCTGGTCTGTCCGCAGTGCGGGGTTAGGTGCGCTGTGCTGTACCTGCGGGGCGCTCCAGCCTGCCGCCGGTGCCACCACCTGACCTACGCCAGCCAGATGCAGGATGTCGCCTCACGGCGGCTATTGAAATGGGCCAGATCACCGTTGGTTTGAGAGTGAGCGTGCTATGGCGCTCAAGGCGTTTGGGGGCTACCGGTTAGAAGGTATCCCGAATTCGGCTTCGAATGTCTGCGAAGTATGCGGAGGTGGCTGGGCCGAGGGCGAGGAAGGGAATGTAGACGGCCAGAAGCAAAGCGCCCGGTATCGAAGTAACGAAACGGAATGCGCCCTGCCCTGACCTGACCATCATGACGTAAATGAAGGTGTACCAGAGTAGGAAAGTGGCTGCGAAGAAATATTCCATTTAAGCGGCCTTTAAAGTGGGTTTAATTATAGCGATTAGAGCTGGCTGAACTGACTGCCCCATCCGGCCTAAAAGGATGGCAGGGGATTGCCTTAAAGCAATGTATATCCATCTCTGAAGATGACTACCCCGCAAGGACGGTAAGGCTACTCACCCATCGGTAGCTCGAATACATGACGTTCAAGGCCGACGAAGATCAAAGCTGATGCGTCATAAAGGTTCTGAAGCGACCGCGGTTGGGTTCTGTCAGGCAATCTTCAAGAGTAGATTGCCGAGACGATCACTGAAACACCTTGCAAGAACGCCGCAAGTGCCGCCACATATGCGGCCCACCGATTCAGTTCGCCCTGGCGCTGCACAGTAGCGATGAAGTCGTCGCCATCCACGGAAATTGTTGCTGAATGCCATCCTTCTTGATCTGGCTCTGGCTTATGGATAACGCGAGCACGTGCGGCAGCGACCCATAGAAATGCCGAAACGATCGCGGCGAACCCAGCAGCAATCGCGAAGTAAGTGTCAATTTTCATAGTTGCCCCTCCAAATCAAAGCACTACTGCCACCGAAGCAGAAATAATGTCGGAGAGTGGCAACCGATGGAATACCCCGTCGCTCCGGAATGGAAGCCCTGCCATCTTGGCGGGCTGCGGGCTTATTTTCGTCGAGGATGCGGGCGGCGCGTGGCGATTCTCTTCGGCGGCTCGATCTTTGCCTGTCGACAATGCCACGGGTTGGCCTGTCAATGCCAGCGGGAAACGAACGATGATCGAGCGATGCGACTGGCAAACAACATCCAACGCCAGCTTGAGTGTGGTGCCGGGATAGCGGGCGGTAAGTCCGAAGGAATGCACCGGCACACCTTTGAACGGCTGAACGCCGCGGATGATACATTCGCCAATTCGTCATGGGCTGGTATGGCCGAACGGCTTGGATTGATGAATCGGCGGCTGGAAAAATTCGCGCTTGAACCGTAGGATGATCTTAGCTTGGATCACTGACGGATTGCCGTACTGAATGATCAATCAGTTTGGCAAAATACTATTGTCGAGTCTGAACTTGATTGTCAGCGCGTCGCAGGAGTAACTAGCTCATCGGAATGCTGGGGGGGGGGTATGGAAGAGCAAGAAGAGTACGACGATGACGAGATTGCAGAGCCAGACGGGCGCTATGCCGATCTGATCGACACCTTGCACGCGGCCCACATGGACAATGCGAGGCTTCGTTACTACGCTCGCGGCCCGATGAATCGCGAATTCTCCCAAATGCCGCTCACGCCATTCATCTACGAGTTCTTTCTATTCAATAGCCTCTATCAAATTGATTGGTCGGCTTCAAACGGCAAGTCTGGGCTTGTTTCTCATCCGCACGAGAAAACTGAAGTTTGGAAGCAAGGGCGGTTCGTCAAGTTCTTGAGGGATCACTCAAAAACCAACCCCGAACTTTTGCAGAGGGCCTTCAATCCAATTAACGATATAGATGAATTGGGCGGCTCCTGGACGAGGGTAAGTGCCGACTCGCGAATCAGTGATGCTGACGGGGTCAAGTTTTTTGCACATATCCGCGAATTACAAGACCTGCTGAGGGGCAATCCATCAACAAGCAGTCTGAAGATCAGCAATAGCAGACCGGATCTCGATGGCTGTGTCGAGTACATCAACAAGGTACGTAATAACATCTTCCACGGCTCGAAAACGCTCGGTGATTCCGCTGATCGAAATCAGAAGCGGAGGATCGAGGTCTATGAGCTTTTCTTGAAGGGATTGACCTCACTATTCTTTCTCGCTGTGGGCAAAGACCAGGCAGCCTGCGACATCATCCCTTGTGCAGTAAATCTGGGGCTGGAGTCGCCGAACGGCCAAAAGGTTGAAGTTAGTCGAGAACAGATTCTGGACTGGACTTCAAGGCAACTAATGAAGGTGGGTGATTCAAGACTGATTGAACGCTTCGTTCACCTGGCACCACCGCCAAAGTCGCTGACTGACGGAAACTTCGCGATGTTTTATCCGAGCGCGGGCAAGGATATGCTGACACCGCTATTGCTGGCCTTGCCGTATTGCACCCGGTTCTACTTCTATGAACGAAGCCAGAGAACGTCTACGCCTCCTCAGATTCATATTCCGCTAAGGAGTATTGCTTCGCCAGCGCCGGGTTCAAAACGAGTGGAGTGGGACGATGAAGCGGATCGCCGAGTACTGAAATGCATAGTCGGCGGGGTCATGCGCACCATCTATTGGTGCCATTCCGACAATATCGATTTTCTTGAAGAGAATGTTGCCTTGCGATTCTACATTCACAGAGGAGATAGTTGGGGTGAAGGCGGCTCCGGGCAGAAATGGGACTCTGGCTTATTACCTAAGCTGCTTTCCAAAATACCGAAGAGCGCGTCGTGTCTGTATTTAACCGACGGGATTCCTGGCGGGTTTGCAGCCAAGCATTCATCGGAGTCGTTTGAGCTGAATTTGCCATTCGTGGAGCGGGGGCGAAGCTATTACTGTGGAGAGTTTCATCTGCCGCCTGGATAAGCCATTGATTGCCGTCGTCAGAAGTCGGATATAGCTAACGACCGCGAGCCGCTAGCCATTCCAACCGATGTTTGCCCTTGCGTTCCAGTATTACCGGCTCGCTGTCAAACGCTTTGATGCGTGCGTCCTTCTCTTTGAGTAGCCGTTCTGCCTCTCTGCCTTCCACTTTGCGGAATCCTACCGCAGCCTGAGACCTACATGACACCGTCACAATCCACCTTTGTCCGGCGAAGTCTTTCCAGTAGAGTAACGGTTGGGCAATACCAACTCAAAGCACCCTAGCCCATGTTTGAACAAGCCTTCAAGAATATCGACGCCGACCTGCGCAACGAGGCCGGATGCACCACCGAACTTGACTACACCGAACAGACCTCTTGGCTGCTGTTTCTCAAGTATCTCGATGGACTGGAGCAGGACAAGGCAATGGAGGCGGAACTAGAGGGGAAGAAGTACGCCTTCATTCTCGACGAAGCCTACCGCTGGTCATGCTGGGCCGCCCCCAAGGATAAGGATGGCAAGCTCGATCACAACAAGGCCAAAACGGGCGACGACCTGCGTGAATTTGTTGATCGCAAGCTGTTCCCCTATCTGCACGGCTTCAAGCAAAAGGCCACTGGCCCGAACACCATCGAATACAAGATCGGCGAAATTTTCGGCGAGATCAAGAACAAGATTCAGAGCGGCTACACCCTACGCGAGATCATCGACCACATCGATGAACTGCGGTTTCGCTCGCAGGCCGAGAAGCATGAACTCTCGCACCTGTACGAAGCCAAGATCAAAAACATGGGCAATGCCGGACGCAACGGCGGTGAGTACTACACCCCGCGCCCACTCATCAGGGCAATGGTGAAGGTGATTCAGCCAAAGGTCGGCGAACGCATCTACGACGGTGCCTGTGGCTCGGCAGGCTTTCTCTGCGAATCCTTCGATTACCTGCGCCAGCAGCCCAAGCTGACCGCCGACAACCTTAAGACGCTGCAAGAGCGTACCTTCTACGGCAAGGAAAAAAAGCCGCTGGCCTATGTGATTGCGATCATGAACATGATCCTACACGGCATCGAAGCGCCGAACATCATCCACACCAACACGCTGACCGAGAACCTTGCCGACATTCAGGACAAGGATCGGATGGACGTGATCCTTGCAAATCCGCCCTTCGGCAGCGGTGAGCGCAAGGAAGTGCAGCAGAACTTCCCGATTCGAAGCAGCGAGACCGCCTATCTATTTTTGCAACATTTCATCAAGATGCTCAAGGCAGGCGGCCGGGCGGGGGTGGTTATCAAGAACACATTCCTGTCGAACACCGACAACGCCTCCGTGTCCTTACGCAAGCTACTGCTGGAAAGTTGCAACCTGCACACTGTCCTCGACTGCCCCGGCGGCACCTTTCAGGGTGCTGGCGTCAAGACCGTGGTGCTGTTCTTCGAGAAGGGTACGACGACGCGAAAGGTCTGGTTCTATCAACTCGCCCCTGGCCGCAACCTCGGCAAGACCAACCCGCTCAACGACGAAGACCTCGCCGAGTTTGTCGAACTACAAAAGACCAAGGCCGATACCGAGAAAAGCTGGAGTGTCGAAGTCGATGCTGTCGATATGGCAACCTATGATCTGTCGGTGAAGAACCCCAACGGTGGCGAGGAAGTCATCCACCGCAGCCCGCAGGACATCATGGACGAGATCGCCGCACTGGATGCAGAGAGCGCGGAGGTGCTGGCGAATATCAGGGCGTTGCTATGAAGGCGGGGTGGGCAACCAAGACGCTGGAGGAAGCTTGCGAGTTCTCCAACGGGCTTTGGAAAGGGGAGAAGGAGCCTTTCGTCAATGTCGGCGTGATTCGGAATACGAACTTCACGAAAGACGGTGCGCTCGATGATTCGGACATCGCCTACCTTGATGTTGAGGTCAAGAAATTCGAGAAGCGCCGCCTGCAATTCGGCGACATCATTCTTGAAAAGTCAGGTGGTGGCCCCAAGCAACCCGTAGGAAGAGTTGCGTTGTTTGACAAGGACGATGGCCTGTTCTCGTTCAGCAACTTCACGTCGGCGATTCGCGTAAAAAATCCGAACGAGTTGGACTTCAGGTTTCTCCATAAACACCTTTTTTGGACATACTTATCAGGTGTTACGGAAGGGATGCAAAGTCACTCAACGGGAATTCGCAACCTAGACGGTAATGCGTACAAGGCGATCCAAATTGCGATTCCCCCGCTCCCCGAACAGCACCGCATCGTCGCCATCCTTGACGAAGCCTTCGACGGAATCGCCACTGCCAAAGCCAACACCGAAAAGAACCTCCATAATGCCCGCTCCTTGTTTGAAAGCCACCTGCAATCTGTTTTCATGGAGCGGGGTGATGGGTGGAACACAAAGACACTAGGCGAATGCTTCAGGCTTAAAAGCGGCGATGGGTTAACCAGCAAGGCGATGAAGGCTGGCAAGTATCCCGTCTATGGGGGGAACGGCATCGCGGGTATGCACGACGAATTCAACCTTTCAGGCGACAACGTAATCATTGGACGGGTTGGCGCTCTTTGTGGCAATGCTAGGCGCATCAATGAGAGGATATGGCTGACCGACAATGCTTTTAAGATTGTTGATTTCAGCTATGAGTTTGATAGCGCATTTCTCACGTATCTATTGAACTTCAAAAATCTTAGAGGTTTGGCGAGACAGGCTGCACAACCCGTTATTTCTAATTCGTCGCTCAAAGATCTTCTACTAGATTTTCCTGCCCCCCCGGAGCAGCAACGAATTGCCATTCAACTCGACGCTCTCGTAGTCGAAATCGAGCGCCTCGAATCCCTCTACCAGCAAAGGCTGACAGCCCTCGAAGACCTGAAAAAATCCCTGCTGCACCAAGCCTTCTCTGGGGCATTTTAGGATGTTGGCACGATGATTACCCTCGACACCTTAGCCCGCTGGCTCACCGCCCCCGCTGAATCCGAGCATCTGGAATTCAAGGAAGCCAAGCAGCAGTTCGACATCACCAAGCTGCTGCGCTACTGCGTGGCCTTGGCGAACGAGGGTGGCGGCCATCTGATCCTGGGCGTTTCAGACCGACCACCCCGTAACGTGGTGGGTTCGCAGGCATTCGCAGCGGCGTCCGACCTCAACGACATAAAGGCACGTATCGTCGACAAGTTGCGAATTCGGGTGGATGTGGTGGAGTTGGCCCACCCCGATGGCCGGGTGCTTGTGTTCGAGATTCCCTCTCGACCGGCCGGACACCCCTTGGACTTCGATGGTGCTTACTTGATGCGGGCAGGCGAAGATTTGGTGCCGATGACGCCCGATCAGTTGCGGCGTATCTTTGCCGAGGGTCAGCCTGACTGGTTTTCCCAGCCCGCCCGCCAGAATGCGTCGGCGGACGAGGTGGTGGCATTGCTAGATACCCAGACTTACTTCGAGCTTTCCCAATTGCCTTATCCGACTACCCGTGAGGGTGTTCTGGCAAAGCTTTCCGGCGAAGGTCTGATTGCACAGGCTGCCGGCGGATGGATGATTACCAATCTGGCGGCGATTCTGCTCGCCAAGCGGCTCGATGCCTTCACCCCGGAATTGGCGCGCAAGGCCCCGAGGGTGGTCATTTATGAGGGCATCGACAAAACCCAGACCCGCGAGGACAAGACGGATGGCAAAGGCTATGCCGTGGGGTTCGAGAGTCTGGTGGATTTTGTCCATTCGGCGGCCCCGCAAAATCGCAGCATCGAGCAGGTGGTGCGCGAAGAAGTCAAAATGTTCCCGAAGCAGGCCCTGCGTGAGTTGATTGCCAACGCACTGGTACATCAGGATTACCAGGCATCCGGAGCCTCGGTGATGATTGATATGTATGCGGATCGTGTCGAGGTGTCGAATCCCGGCAGACCACCGATCAGTGTGGAGCGGTTTATTGATGAATATCGCTCCTGCAACGAGCGTGTGGCCGACTTAATGCGGCGACTTGGCATTTGTGAGGAGAAAGGCAGTGGCGTAGACAAGGTGGTCAAGGCGGCGGAGGTTTTCCAGTTGCCAGCACCTGACTTCCGCGTAGGGGAACTACGCACAACGGCTGTGCTGTTTGCCCATCAGGACTTTGCTGCGATGAGCAAGACTGACCGGGTCCGAGCTTGTTACCAGCATTGCTGTTTGATGTATGTGAGCAACCAGCGCATGTCGAACCAGTCGTTGCGAGAGCGGTTTGGTCTACCGGAGTCGAAGGCAGCAACAGTATCCCTGGTGATCGGGGCAGCCAAGGAAGGCGGGGTAATCAAGGCTGACGAGTCTGAAACCAGTTCAACCCGCTATGCCCGCTATCTGCCGTTTTGGGCTTGAGAGTGCTTTAATGCAAACCGAAAATGGCTGACGGAAGCCTAAAAACTATATACAAATCAAATAGTTAGGTGTTTTAAGGCAAACCGAAGCCAAACATGAACGAAGCCGAAACCCGTGCCGAACACATTGATCCTGCCTTAGCTACGGCAGGTTGGGGCGTAGCTGAAGGTAGCCGCATCCGGCGCGAGTATCCGATCACGCTCGGTCGCCTGGAAGGTGCAGGCAAGCGCGGCAAGCCACTGACGGCGGACTACGTCTTGGAATACCGGAACACCAAGCTGGCGGTCGTCGAGGCCAAGGCTTGGGGCAAGGCGTTGACCGAGGGTGTGGCGCAGGCCAAGGACTACGCCGGTAAGCTGGCGGTGCGCTTTACCTATGCCAGCAACGGACAAGGCATCTACGGTATCGATATGCAGACTGCGGTGGAAGCCGAGATCGCTGCCTTCCCATCGCCTGACGAATTGTGGAAACGCACCTTTGCCACGAAAAATGCGTGGCGGGATCGTTTCGCCGCCGTGCCGTTCGAGGACAAGGGTGGATTTTTCCAAGGTCGCTACTATCAAGACATCGCTATCGAACGGGTGCTGGCGGCGGTATCGGCCGGACAGGAGCGCATCCTGCTGACCTTGGCGACCGGCACGGGCAAGACCTTCATCGCCTTCCAGATCGCGTGGAAACTGTTTCAGAGCCGGTGGAACCTGACTGACGCCAAGGGCGACGGGGAGCCGACCCGCCGGCCGCGCATCTTGTTCCTGGCCGACCGCAATATCTTGGCCGACCAAGCCTATAACGCCTTTTCCGCATTCGACGACAAGGCGCTGGTACGCATTGACCCGGCCGACATCCGCAAGAAGGGCAAGGTGCCGAAGAACGGCAGCATCTTCTTCACCATCTTCCAGACATTCATGAGCGGGCCGGGCGATACGCCCTATTTCGGCGAGTATCCCCCTGACTTTTTCGACTTTATCGTGATCGACGAATGCCACCGGGGCGGGGCCAACGACGAGAGCAACTGGCGCGGTATCCTTGATTATTTTGCGCCGGCCGTGCAGCTCGGCCTGACTGCGACGCCGAAGCGCAAAGACAATGTCGATACCTATGCCTACTTCGGTGAGCCGGTATTCATCTACTCGCTCAAGGACGGCATCAACGACGGCTATCTGACCCCGTTCCGTGTCAAGCAGATTTCGACCACGCTCGACGAATACGTCTATACGCCCGACGACAAGGTGGTCGAAGGCGAGATTGAGGCCGGTAAGCGTTACGCGGAACCGGACTTCAACAAGATCATCGAGATCAAGGAGCGCGAGAAGAAGCGCGTCGAGATTTTCATGTCGCTGATCAACCAACGAGAAAAGACTCTGGTGTTCTGCGCCACGCAGGATCATGCTCTGGCGATCCGTGACCTGATCAACCAGATCAAGACCAGCACCGACCCGAACTACTGCCACAGGGTGACCGCCAACGATGGCGCCTTGGGCGAACAATGGCTGCGGGATTTTCAGGATAACGAGAAGTACATCCCGACGATTCTCACCACGTCGCAAAAGCTATCCACCGGCGTCGATGCGCGGAACGTGCGCAACATCGTCCTGCTGCGGCCGGTGAATTCGATGATCGAGTTCAAGCAGATCATCGGGCGCGGCACCCGACTCTACGACGGTAAAGACTATTTCACGATCTACGACTTCGTGAAGGCGCACCACCATTTCAGCGACCCCGAGTGGGATGGTGAGCCGACCGAGCCGGAGGTTTGCGAGAAGTGCCATTCGACACCCTGTGTATGTGAGAACAAGCCACCGCAGCCATGCAAGGTTTGCGGCAAGACGCCCTGCACCTGCCCCAAGGAACCCTGTGAGAAGTGCGGCCAGCGACCCTGCGTGTGCAAACGGAAGGCGAAGGTGAAGCTGGCGGACGGCAAGTCGCGTACGATCCAGCATATGGTGGTCACCAGCTTCTGGCACCCGGACGGCACCCCGATGTCGGCTCAGCAGTTCATGGAGGCGCTGTTTGGCAAGCTGCCAGACTTCTTCAAGGATGAAGATGAACTTCGGGCCTTATGGAGCGTCCCCGATACTCGCCGGAAGTTGCTGGAGGGTTTGGGCGCGAAAGGCTTCGGCAGGGATCAACTGGCCGAAATGCAGAAAATCATCGACGCCGAGAAGAGCGACCTGTTCGATGTCCTGGCGTATGTGGCCTATGCCTTGGAGCCGCTGACCCGCAAGGAACGTGCGGATCGGGCAATGGCGGTCATCAGCGAGAACTTCAACCTGAAGCAGAAGGTGTTCCTTGACTTCGTGCTGTCGCACTATGTGGCGCTTGGGGTCGAGGAACTGGATCAAGCGAAGCTGACGCCGCTGTTGAAGCTCAGATATCACGATTCAATCCCTGATGCGGTGGCTGATTTGGGTAGGCCGGATGAGATCGGGAAGGTATTTAGTGGGTTTCAGCGGTATTTGTATGTTCAAGTGGAGGGGGCCTGAATTCAGCTCGCGAAAAGTCGGCGCTGGCAGGATGGCGGCCACCCATACGGAAAATCAAAACCGGGTATGAAATCGGGTACGAAATGAACATGAAAAATCAAAATGCCAGTATTTGCAAGGCTTGCAGCGAACTATTTCGGTTTAACGTCTGATCTGGCCATCGGTCTTTCGCACTACCAGATCAGCGAAGCAGCGTCCCGACAAGGCCACCCCAAACGTGGCTTTGTCCTTCGCGGGATTCGCGCAAGCGCAAGCCGATCGCTGAAATTTATCGACTGAGTGCGTCGTTGCGTCAATCAACGGGGCGCCAAAGCGCCTGCGGTTTCTCAGGCGGCCAATTTGCTGAAATCCGGTAACTGAGCACAACACCGCCCTCAAATAGGTTGTATTGCTACCGGACAGGCCGGGCACCGCCAGTCAATGCATGCACATGGGCGCTTTGGAAGCCTGCGCTGAACGGGGAATGTTTCAACTTACACAATCAATATCGTCATAAATTCGACAGCTTTCTGCAAGCAAGCCATGGCATCATGCGCAGCATTTCCCCCACGCGACAGCCAAGCCGATGAGTTTCCTGCAACGCGCACGTCCCCTCCACGTGCTGCACTCCCTGCCTTTCTCCCTGCTGGCCTTCCTGCTCGTGCTGAACGGCGGCTTGCGCCTGGCGCTGCTGGCCTACACCGGCGTGGCGCAAGTGCCGCTGGCCAGCTGGCCGCTGGTGCTGGCCAAAGGCGTCTGGTTCGATCTGGTCGTCGCGTCGGTGCTGCTGGCGCCGGTGCTCATCTATGAAGCATTGCTGCCGAATCGCTGGCGCGCTGCCGCTCTGCATCGCTGGCTGCGGGCCTGCTGGCTGTTTGCGTCGGTCAGTCTGCTGTTGTTCGGCGCCGTGTCGGAATTCACCTTCTGGATGGAGTTCTCGACCCGGCTGAATTTCATCGCGCTCGACTACCTGATCTACACCAGCGAAGTGATCGGCAATATCCGCGAGTCCTATCCGGTCGGAACGATCCTGACCGTGATCGCTTTCACGGCGGCACTGGTCACCTGGGCGCTGATGCAATGGATGCGACGCACGTCGCCGCATGCACTGGCCGTGCGGCAGCGCTCGGCGATTCTGGCGCTTGCGCTGGCCGCGCCGGCGGTGCTGCTGTCGGTCGCCAATGTCGAACAGATGGACGGCAACAAAAATGCCTACGCCGACGAGCTGTCGGGCAACGGGCTGTTTACGCTGGCGGCAGCGGCACGGCGAAATGAACTCGATTACCTGAAGTTCTATCGCACGCTGCCTGCTGAGACCATTGCGCAAACGCTCGGTGATCTGGGCATCGCGCACCTGCCCACGCTGGAAATGCGCCGGCTGAGCTTTGATACCGATGCGGCCACCACCTCGCGCCATTTCGCCCGCACGCCGAAGAACCTGGTGCTGGTGTCAGTGGAAAGCCTGTCGGCGTCGTACCTCGGCAGCTATGGGTCGGGCGAGAACCTGACGCCGAATCTTGACGCACTCGCCCGCGAAGGACTGCGCTTTTCGCAGGTTTACGCAACCGGCACGCGTACCGTACGCGGACTCGAGGCGCTGTCGCTTGGCACGCCGCCGGTGCCGGGCCAGGCGATCGTGCGCCGCCCGCATAACGAACACCTGGCGACGCTCGGTGAAGTGCTGGAGCACCAGGGTTTCGACACCTTCTTCTTCTACGGCGGCTACGGTTACTTCGACAACATGAACGCGTATTTCAGCGCGAATGATTATCGTGTGGTCGACCGCACCGACATTCCGTCGGATCGCATCGTGTTTGAAAATGTCTGGGGCGTCGCCGACGAAGTGCTGTTCGACACGGTGGTCTCGCAGCTGGACAAGCAGGCTTCGGCGAAAAAGCCGTTCTTTGCGCACGTCATGACGACCAGCAATCACCGCCCGTACACCTATCCGGACGGCCGCATCGACATACCGTCACCCGGCGGTCGCAAGGGTGCCGTCAAGTACAGTGACTATGCAATCGGCAAGTTCATCCGCGATGCTAAGACGCGGCCGTGGTTCAAGGACACGCTGTTTGTTTTCGTTGCCGATCATTGCGCCTCCGTTGCCGGCAAGACGCGACTGCCGGTTCGGCACTACCAGATCCCGCTCATCATGTATGCGCCAGGGAACCTGAAGCCGGGCGTGTATTCGCCCATGATCAGCCAGATCGATATCGTGCCCAGCCTCGTTGAAGCGCTCGGACAGCACGGCGACGACCTGTTCTTCGGGCGCTCGGTATTCGAAGAAGGCGCGCCGCCTGAGCGCGCCTTCATCAGCAATTACCAGGAGCTCGGTTACCTCAAGCGCAACAAGCTGACCGTGCTGTTGCCGAAGCGGCGTGTGCAGGCGTTTGACGTCGACCCGAAGACATTCGAGGCAACGCCGGGCGAGATTGATCCGGACCTGCTGCGGGAAGCCATCGCGTATTACCAGAGCGCGTCCACGGATTTTCGCAGCGGCTTGCTGGGCGCGCCGTTCTACGCAAAGCCGGCGCGCTGACGGGGAAACTCAGGCGGACGCGGAGTCCGCCTGCAGGCGCCGGTATTTTTCCTCGAGCTGTTCGCGCGTCTCGCGCCAGTCGGGATTCAGGGGGATGCAGGCCACCGGGCAGACTTGCTGACATTGCGGCTCATCGAAATGGCCGATACACTCGGTGCACTTTGCAGGATCAATCTCGTAAATCAACTCGCCCAGCGAGATTGCGTCATTCGGGCATTCCGGTTCGCAGACGTCGCAATTGATGCAATCGTCAGAGATCATCAGCGCCACGGCTTCACTCCACGCAGGTATCGATACAGAACGGCCGGCAACTCAGTTGTCGCCGCCGATCTTCTTGTGCAGCCACTGCTCGACCGACGGGAACACGAACTTCGACACGTCACCGCCGAGCAGCGCAATTTCACGCACGATGGTGCCGGAGATGAACTGGTACTGGTCGGATGGCGTCAGGAACAGGGTCTCGACGTCCGGCAACAGGTAGCGGTTCATGCCAGCCATCTGGAATTCATACTCGAAGTCGGAGACGGCGCGCAGGCCGCGTACGATCACGCGCGCATCATGCGCGCGCACGAAGTCTTTCAGCAGCCCGGAAAAACTTTCGACGACCACGTTCGGGTAATGCCCCAGCACTTCGCGCGCGATGTCGAGGCGCTCCTGCAAGGAGAAGAAAGGGCGCTTGGCCTTGCTGTCGGCGACGCCGACGACCAGCTTGTCGAACAGTCCCGATGCACGTCGCACCAGATCTTCATGACCGCGCGTGAGCGGATCAAAGGTTCCGGGGTAAACGGCTGTGACCATGGGCAGTCCTTCAAGGTTTCGGGCGCGGCAGTTGATTTCCCGCGAGAACGACGCGCATTATGCCCTAATTCGCCGGCCTGTCATCGCACGACAGTAGTGCGTAATGTACCTGCCCGGCCTTGTCGGCACGCACCACATGCCATCCGGCCAGCCACTCGGCATCGCTGCCAGCGAAGGGCCGGTCCGACTCAGCATAGACCAGCCCCGCCGGCGCGAGCAAGCGGCGGCAGGCGAGCAGCAGGCGCGGCAGCAGGTCGAGACCGTAAGGCGGGTCAAGAAAGATGAGGTCGAAGGCGCCGGGCAAGCTGCCCAGCAGCGCGAGCGCGTCGCCCCGCCTGACCGTCACCTGCGCCGCGCCCAGCTTGTCGCAGGTTGCGTTCAGATGGCGCAGCGCGGCCGGTTGCGACTCCACCATCAGCACCTCGGCCGCGCCGCGGCTGGCAGCCTCGAAGCCCAGCGCGCCGGTGCCGGCAAACAGGTCGAGGCAGCGGCGGTTGTCCCAGCGCCGCAGCTGCAGGTGCTCCAGCCAGTTGAATACGGTCTCGCGCACGCGGTCCGGCGTCGGGCGCAGGCCGTCGATGTCGGCGACCGGCAGCGGCGTGCGCTTCCAGTCGCCGGCAATGATGCGCACCTGGCGCGGCGGTACGGCGTTCTGTTTTTTCAAAGGGTTCTCTTTCAGGGCTTGACCGGTTCGCTGCCGACGACAACGGTCACCATCTTGTCCATGGCCAGCTTGCGTGCGAAGGCCGCGCGCACGTCGGCGACGCTGACCCGCGCTACCTGCGCGGTCCAGGTATCGAGGTAATCAAGCGGCATACGGTAGAAGCCGATCGCAGCGATGTTCTCGAGAATCTTGCGGTTATTGTCGATGCGCAGCGCAAAGCCGCCGATCAGGTTGTCTTTCGCGGCGCTCAGCTCTGCCTCGGTCGGCCCGTCGCGCAGGAAGGCGGTGAGGGTGTCGCGCACGACCTGCAGCGCCTCGTCCGACTGGTCCTTGCGCGTCTGCAGTCCGGCCATGTACGGACCGGGCTGCGCCATCGGATTGAAATAGCTGTAGGCGCTGTACGCAAGGCCGCGCTTCTCGCGCACCTCGCGCGTCAGCCGCGACACGAAGCCGCCGCCGCCCAGCACGTAATTGCCGACGGTCAGCGCAAACACGTCGGGATCATTGCGCGCCAGCGCCGGCATGCCCACCAGGATGTGCGACTGCGATGCCGGATGCGGGATGCGCTCTTCCGCGCCCACCGGCAGCGCAACGTCCGGCAACCTTGGCAGGGACTGGCCCTGCGGCAGCCGCCGCGTCAGCTCCTTTGCGATGGCGTCAGCCTCGCTGCGGGTGAGGTCGCCAATCATCGCGATCACCGCATGGTTGGCCACATAGTGCGCGCGATGGAAGTTCTGCAAGTCATCGCGCGTGATCGCCTCGACCGATTCGACGGTCGCCTCGGCGCCGTACGGATGGCTGCCGTAAGCCAGTCGCCAGAACGCCTTGCTGGCGATCGATTCGGGGCGCGTCAGCGCGTCGCGGATCGCGGCGACGGTACGAGCCTGGTCACGCCGGACCAGGTCCTCCGGGAAGGCGGGATGCGCGAGCAGCCGCGCAAGCAGGCGCATCGCTTCGTCACGCGTTCCCCTGGCCGACAAGGTGCGCACCGACATGCCGGCGCGGTCGGCGCCGGAGCCGCCGCCGCGCTGCGCGGCGAGGTCAGCCAGCGCATTCGAGATTTCGGCTTCGGACATGGCCGGCTCGACGCTGCCGTCGGCCAGCCGGGCTTCCTTCAGCCCGCGCGCCAGCAGTCCGCTGGTCAGCGATGACAGGCCGGCCTTGCCGGCCGGGTCACGCCTGCCGCCGGCGTCGAACTCGACATTCACGTCGAGCATCGGGATCGTGTGGTTCTCGACAAAGTAGACGCGCGCCCCGTTGTCCAGCGTCCAGTGCTGGATGTCGAGCGCCGCCTGCGCGAAGCCGCTGGCGGCGAGCAGCGCGACAGCAAACAGTTTTTTCAGCATCGTGGGTTCTCCGTCAACGATTCAGTGGCGCAGGCCGGGAACCGCCGGCTCGCCGTCCGCCTGCGCGGTCACGGGCAGCGGGAAGAGCGTCGCGATGGTCAGCTGGTCGTCGGAAAAATATTTCTGCGCAACGGCCTGCACCTGCGCCGGCGTGACGGCCGACAGGCGCTCGATGATGCGGTCGATCTGCCGGTACGAAATGCCCGACATTTCCATCGCGCCGATCTCCATCGCCTGCCCGAACACCGAGTCACGCTTGTAGACCTGGCCGGCGATCAGCTGCGCCTTGACGCGCTTGAGTTCGTCGGCGGACACGCCTTCCTTCGCGATGCGCTCGACTTCGGCACGCAGCGCGGCCTCGAGCTTTTCCAGCGGCGTGTCGCGCGTCGGCTCGCCTGACAGGATGAACATCACCGGGCCGCGCGCGGTACCGTCATAGCCGGCGTCGACCGAATTGGCAATGCGGTCTGTCCGCACCAGCCGTGCCGGCAGGCGCGCATTGTCGTAGCCGTCGAGCACCGCGGCGAGCACCTCGAGCGCGAACGGATCCTCATCCTTCTCGACATCGAGCAGCTTCGGCATCTTGTAGGCCATGACCAGATAAGGATTCTCGGCCGGCGCCTTGACCGTCACGCGGCGGATGCCGCGCTGCTGCGGCTCCTGCTGCGGCTTGGTTTTCGGCAGGGTCTTCGGCGGTATCGCACCGAAATGCCGCTCGGCCAGCCGCCGCACTTCCTGTGCATCGACGTCGCCGGCGACCACCAGCGTCGCATTGTTCGGCGCATACCAGCGCTCATACCAGGCAAGCGCATCGGCAGCCGTCATGTTCTGCAGGTCGTCCATCCAGCCGACCACCGGGTTGCGGTACGGGCTGGCGGTGTACGCGGTCGCGTACAGCGTCTCCATCAGCAGCGACATCGGCTCGTCCTCGGTGCGCAGCCGCCGCTCCTCCATCACGACCTTGATCTCCTTCGCGAACTCGGCCGGATCCATGGTCAGGTTCTGCATGCGATCGGCTTCAAGCTCGAACAGCTGCTCCAGCCGGGATTTCTCGACCTGCTGGTGATAGGCGGTGTAGTCGCGGCTGGTGAAGGCATTCTCGCGGCCGCCAAGCTGCGCGACCTTTGCGCTGAAGTCCCCGGGCTTCAGCTTTTTCGTTCCCTTGAACATCATGTGCTCAAGCACGTGCGCGACACCGGTGGTGCCATTCTGCTCATCGACGCTGCCGGCACGGTACCAGACCATGCTGACGACGGTCGGCGCGCGGCGGTCTTCCTGCACGATGATTTTCAAGCCATTGGCCAGTCGGAACTCCTGTGCTGCGGTGCCAGCCCCGGCCACACAGGGCAGCAAGCTGAAAACGCCGGCCAGTACCAGCAATCCAAGTCGGAAGATCATGTTCTCGGCTCTGTTAGAATGAAAGGTCACGGGTTGTCGAATGAAAATCGACGCCCGATTTTATCTGTTGCTGCCATCCGTCGCAGCGCACCCCCTGAACTCCCGAACTGCCCATCCCGGATGTTTAGCTTTTTCAAGAAAAAACAGCCCGCTCCTGTTACGCCCGCTCCCGAAACCGTGCCGGCCCAGCCCGTCCCATCGCCGGAGGTTGCGCCTGCGCCC
>JACCDY010373342.1_pt1 | contig 24298 bp, 22 predicted proteins | sample 7446391 | NCBI WGS metagenome assembly JACCDY01 (sample SAMN15323451, study PRJNA562643) | freshwater metagenome | isolation source: river surface water | place: USA:Blue River Watershed | collected 2017-08-18 | reverse complement strand
TACAAGCTGACGTGACTGGGATTGAGCCGGTCGTCCTTGGCGATGCGTTCCATGACGGCTGTCAGGTGTGCGATGTAATTCATGATCGGAAGATGCCATTGTGGATTTTATTTTCATGGATAATTTTTACAATCTCGTCATAATCAAATAAGCAAACCTTACCAATACGGCTGTAAGGAATTATGCCATTGATTTTGAGGTTGTGAAAGGTGCCTTGTGAAATGCTCAGGAGTTTTCTAGCTTCTGTTGCTTTCATCCATCTTTTATCCTTCGGAATTTGCCCGAAAGATTGTTGGCCGGGTTTGCTCTTGTGAACCTTGAGAATTTTCTCCAATTCTTCCAAGAGGTCATTTTTGAATTCCTCCAGGTCTTCTTTTGTAATTACTGAAATTTGCATATTAAAAGTTTTGATATCGAGTGGCAAATTTCAGACTGTCAGGCAGCACATTTATCCAACTTTACCGTAGTTGGCAGAAATAAATTATTGAATTGTGGTGTAATGATTCAAAAGCCGCGTTTTTAGGATTCAAGTTCATTGAAAGCAGTGCATTTTTGTTTTATAAAGCGGATAAATCAAAGGCGTAAAACTACCGATTGATAGAATTATTTTTCGGTGATTATTGATGGTAATGAATAGTTAATTTGCTGAAATAAAATGTTATACGCCATTAGACTTCATGAAATTCATACAATTTCCGTGTTTTAAATTACTATCTGTTTGATTCAGAAATGATTCGGTTTAAATTACTGGATAATTCATGTAAAAACTTACTGCCTTCTCGTTTGCGGTTTTTTATTGAAAAAGAAGCTCTATTGATGTCATTTAAGTTCATATTGAAAATTTGGCCCATTGCCAATGCGATTTCTCTTAAATCACTGTTACCGTTATTAAACACTTTTTGGTGATGTAAGGCCAAAACAAGTTCAACCAAGTCATATTTTGCAGAAGTCCACTGCAATTGAGGGACTGGCTTCCATTCATTTTCATGAAGTATATCTGCTTTCTCGGTTAAAATATCGCATGCTAATATGTAAGCCAAAATCATATCGTAACCTGTTGAAAATGTCTTGTCAATATTTGGAAGAATCTTGGTTACTATATCGGTTTTTGAAGCATGTAATGTGAAATAATATTCGTCGCGACAGGTGTTTTGTGAATTAATGTATTTGTAAAATTCAGCGTATTCCGAAAAATAGCTTTTGAGTTGCAAGAGTTTATCTTGTTTGCACTTTTCAAATTCCTCTTCACTGTTTATGCGTTGTTTTAGCAATAAATCCAGTAGCATACTGTTGGCAATTCGTTGGGCAAGGATTTTCGGTTTGATTGATTTAAAGAAATCAATTTCATCACTAGGAGATTGAAATCCATCATTGTCAAACAATTCACGCATTTTTTCTAATACATGATCGCTCATTTCTACTATTAATCCTGTTCGTGTTTTGTTTTCTGTTCGTTGGGCGTACAATTCGCTAATTTCTGAATTGTACGCTTTGAACATTTCATTGAATTTACTCATAACCTCAAAATTTATGTTTCGAGGTTTTACGTGAGAAAAAAAGGAGAATGATTTTACTAATTCCCTTGATTGAATTTTTAACGTGAATTTTTTGCGTGGAAATACGCAATTTTTAGTGGGATCAAATTACCTGTTTTTGGGATGATTTTTCTGATGTTTTGTTGGTTCGGAAGTGTAGGTTGAAATGGTATTAAACAGAAATTCATATTTCGTTAGTTTTTTATATTAAAAAGTATAGTTAATTATGCAAAAAGATTTAAAATCTATATATTTGAATAATATATTATGCAATATGTTTACTGGTAACTTAAAAATAAAAGACGTTAAATCGGAAATCGCACAGTTGGTGAAGTCTTATCGCAAACAGCAAAAGCTTTCACAACAAGAGCTGGCAGACCAACTTGAGCTCTCCAGAATTACGATTCAGAATTTGGAATCAGGTAAAAACTTCACCATTGATACCTTGCTCAAAGTGTTTAATCATTTTGATGCGTTGGTTGGGTTTAATCAATTTTTGATGGATAAACGAAATGAAACCGATCAATTGACTTCTTTATATTAGCAGCATGGCGAAAAATGACATCATAACGGTATTTTGCTTCGGTCAAGAAATTGGGAGGTTGGGATTTGATGAAAATCAACAGAAATCTTCTTTTCAATACAATCCCGATTTTCTTCAAAGTGATCGTTTTCACAATTTGTTTCCGTCAACAGGCATTTTAAAACGAACGCCACACGTTCAGGTATTCAGTCACTATAATTCTGAAACATTCCGAGGACTTCCTCCTATGATTGCTGATTCATTACCGGATGTATTTGGTAATATTATTTTCAAAAAGTGGATGGAGTCAGGTAACAAAGAATTCAATCAAATTTCTGTCATTGAGCAATTGGCTTATGTGGCAGACCGAGGAATGGGTGCTCTGGAATATCGTCCAAGCAAGGAACTTCCTCAATCAACATCGATTGACCTCACAGAAATTATTGCTGTATTGAAAGAAGTTTTACAAGCAAAAGATGAACAGCATGAGACAACACTCAATAATGAGGCCTTGTTGAATATTTTCAAGATTGGTTCATCAGCAGGAGGGGCTAGGCCTAAAATTCTCATTTCGGAACACAAAAATTCAGGAGAAATTATTCCAGGTGATTTGAATCATTCTTCCGAATATAATCACTATTTAATCAAACTGCATTTGGATGATGAATTGGGGTATAGTCGGGAAGTCATTGAATACTGCCACTACTTAACGGCTACTCATCTTGGAATCTCCATGATGCCTTCTAAATTGATTGAGCAAAAACACTTTGCCACGCTTCGTTTTGATCGTCAAGAGGGAAAGAAGAAACATGTGTTGACAGCGACCGGATTAACAGGATGGGATTATCAAAGTCCAAAAGATTCCAATTATGAAAACCTCTTTGAACTAGCATTGTTTCTTAAAGTTCCGTATCGTGATATAGAAGAACTCTTTAAACGCATGGTTTTTAATGTTGTCTTTTTTAATTCGGACGACCATTTGAAAAATCACTCGTTCATTTATGATGAGGAACAAGATAAATGGAATATTTCACCAGCGTATGACATCACGTATTCCTTGAATCCGTTAATGAACTATACAAGAACCAGCAGGGCTTTATCGATAAATGGTAAACGAGTGGATATTACCTTGGAAGATGTTCTTACCATTGCTGAAACATTCACGATTAAAAATCCAAAAAAGGTTATTCAGGAAATTCAAGATGCCATTGCTTATTGGAATGACAAAGCGAATGAATTAAATTTACCTGCAACGATTATCCAAAGCGTTCAACGAGATTTTGTCAGTTTGCTGAAATAGGAATTAATTTCAAATCAACAAAAAGGCAGCCGAAGCTGCCTTGAATTAACTTATTTTTCGGATTATCGAATCTTGATTTTCTGAGGTTTTCTCCTTGTTTGCAAAAATGGACCTTAATGCCTTCATGTCTTGGCTTACTTTGGTATCTAAAACCTTGGCATAAATCTGTGTGGTAACTAATTTGGTATGTCCAAGCATTTTGGAAACAGTTTCTATGGGTACTCCATTTGAAAGTGTTACCGTCGTTGCAAAGGTATGTCGGGCAATGTGCATGGTCAATTCTTTTTTGATGCCGCAAAGCGATGCTACTTCCTTTAAGTACGCATTCATCTTTTGGTTTGATTTCACCGGAAGTAATGCTCCAGTTTTGACGCAATAAGGATGTTGCTCATACTTTTGAATGATTTCCTCGGCTTGTGGTAACAACGGCACATTCGAAACGGTATTTGTTTTCTTCCGTTTGGTAAATATCCATGTGTCACCATCAATTCCTTTGGCTAAATCTGTGAGTTTTAGTTTCTCTACATCTGCAAAGGCATAACCGGTGTAACAACAGAACAAAAAGATGTCTCGCACTTCCTCCAAACGTTCGATGTTAAATTCTTTTTCGTGTAATAGCATGATTTCTGCTTCATCGAGTATTTCGCGATGCACATTGAGTTTGGTGCATTTGAAAGCCGCAAAAGGATTTTTTTCCATCCAATCGTTGTTTACTGCCATGTTAATGACTTTCTTCAACATGGTGATGTATTTCATTGCGGTGTTATGTGCAATGTGGTGCTTCACCCTCAGGTAATGTTCAAAATCAACGACAAAGCGATGGTTGAGTTCGGTTAAGTACATGTCGCTTCGGTTGTGATGTTCTTTTAGGTAAAGTTTCAACTTCCCAAGCACCGTATTGAACTTGATGTACGTTGAAGGCACAACATCAATTCCTATTCTTTCTTTGATTTTCTCATTATGGTATTCAAAGATTGAAATGAGGGTGTGTTGTTTTTCGTCCACACTGAACAAGAGGTTCTTTAGCATCTCCCCGGTAATAAACATGTCTTTGGCGTTTAACTCCATGAAATGTTTGTACACCTTGGATTTAACCATATCCAAATAATTGTTGAGCATCCGCAATTCGGTGGTGTGCGGTTTTGCTTGTCCGACTTGGGTAATCCACTTTGCGGGATCAACGCTTTGGCGCATGGAAATTTCAGTCCGTTTACCGTCAATGGTAATTCTACAGTAAATGGGTGCTTTACCGTTTTTTGCTTTGCTTCTGTTCAGCCAGAACAGGAGGGCATAATTTTGATTCATAACATTGTATTTTAAAAGTTTCGTTTTTAAACGGTAACCGCCATCGGTTACCTGTTTTAGTTTTCGATATCAAAACTTTTTCAAATACAAACGCTGTAATTGTTTAAAATACAGCTTCTTGAGCTATGCCTCGGTTACCCAAAATTACAATCTTTTTTTTTGGTAACCGAATGAGTTACCTATATTATGTAATTTTTTGATTTTAAATGAAACTTACTAGAAACAAAAAACCCTTGAAAACTTAACGTTTTCAAGGGTTTTAAGTGCTTTTGTGTTTGTTTACGAAACACTACTAGCGGTCTGGACGGGACTCGAACCCGCGACCCCATGCGTGACAGGCATGTATTCTAACCAACTGAACTACCAAACCAATTTTTTAACTTTCTTTCGAAAATCTCCAGAAACATCTGGATTCAAAATCGTGTGTGCTTTCGTTAAAAGCGAGTACAAAATTAACTCTTTTTTCTAAACTAGCAAGAAAAATTTATTTTTTTTCTCAATTATTTTAAATAATTAATTTTCTCATCCCCCATTCCTTTTTAGTTTTGTAACTTCGAATCCGAATGATTTTTACTTCTGATATATCACTGTTTTGGCTAATTCCTTGGGGAATAGTATGTATACTCCTCTCCTATTTGCTCTATTCTAAATCAGAATGGTTCAATGAACTTCATTTTTCTTGGAAGTGGATTTTGCGTTTCTCTCGATTTTTCAGTCTTTTTTTAATAGGTGTTTTATTACTAGGTATCATTTTTCAATCTGCTGAATTTAAAAAAGAAAAACCCGTTTTTGTTACCTTGATAGATAATTCGGGCTCTATGCGCAATTATGCAGATAGCAACCGGGTGCTTACTCAAATAAAGGAGGTTCGAACAAAAATTAAAAGTCTTTTTGGTGATCGCTTCGATTTAGTAGAAATGACCGTTGGTAAACAAGCCGTTTATTCAAGCAATGTTGATTTTAAAGAAGGTAATTCGGCACTTGAAAAGGGATTTGAAAAAATTATGATGGATTATTATAATCGGAATTTAGGTGGAATTCTTTTTATTTCAGATGGTAATTTCAATACAGGTTCTAATCCGCTTTACACGTCATCCAAATTAAACCTTACACCTATTTTCACTTTAGGCGTCGGTGATTCGGTTCCTAAGAGAGATCACCTAATTAAAAATATTTCAGTTAATGAAGTAGCTTTTCTTAAAAACAAATTTCCTGTCGAAGTTGATATAGACGCAATTAAAATGGGAAAAGGAACCTATGCTGTTTCTATTTCTAAAGGAGGTAAAACGATTGCTTCAAAAAGTGTTAGCTATGAAAAGGATCAAAGAGAATTTAAACAAGTTGCCTTTGAATTGGAAGCTGATCAATTAGGATTCAATACCTATACCGTTTCCATAGCAAAAGCAGAAAATGAATATAATTACGAAAATAATAGCCGTAATTTTTATATCGAAGTGCTAGATTCGAAAAGTAAAGTTATCATCCTTGCAGGTGCGCCCCATCCTGATATTGCTGCTATAAAAGAGGTGTTAGATGAAAATGAGAATTTTGAAGTAAAAAGTGTACTCGCCAAAGACTGGGATAAAGACATGCGCAATGTTGACTTAATTATTTGGCATGAACCAGGAATTGCTTCTGATGCTTCCCTTTTAAAATTTGTTTCAGACCAGAAAAAACCCATGCTTTATATCCTTGGTCCAAATACTTCTAAAACCATCGTTCAATCTCTATCCATCGGATTAACAACGCCAGGAGGAAATAAACTCGAAGAACTACAAGGGTCAATAAATAAAGGATTTCAACCATTTGAGATCTCCGATGTGCTGTCAAACTCATTTGCATTTTTCCCTCCATTGAAAGCGAAGTTTGGCCCTATTTCAAGTACAAATTTTCAAGATGTTTTAGCCTTCCAACGCGTGGGTAGCGTACAGAAAAAGGATCCATTGATTTATTTCTCGAAAAAAGGAGAAGTAAAATTCGGAGTGATCTATGGAGAAGGTTTGTGGAGATGGAAAATGAATGAATTTGTTAGAACAAAAGATTTCGCAGGATTTAGAGAATTCCTACAAAAAACATCGAATTATTTATCCGTAAAACAAAACACCTCCGCCTTGCGTGTAACGCTACCCAATCGATTTACAAAAAATGAAGAAGTTATCGTGAATGCTTCTTTCTATAATGAATCCATGGCTCCTATTACCACACCAAAAATTCAATTTACGTTAAAAGATGAATTGGGTAAATCCTCAAAAATGGAATTTGCTACTTACGGTGAAGGGTATAAATTATCCCTTGGGAAACTTAAACCAGGTAAGTATGAATGGACAGCAACCACCTCTCATGCAGGAAAAACATATAGCAAAGCAGGAGCATTTTTTGTTGAAAATACTACCCTTGAGGGATTAGACACCTATGCAAATCATGCGTTATTGGTGGAAATGGCAGATAAATCCAAAGGGAAATTTGAACCATTAACCAATTATGATGCGCTCTTGAAAGCAATTGCATTGCGAGAAGATATTTCCACGGTATCATATAAACAAACCTCGTTTGAGGATTTAATGGATTACAAATGGATTTTCTTCCTTCTATTATTTTTCCTTGGAATAGAATGGTTTGGAAGACGAATCAATGGAATTTACTAACTAGAAAACTGTTACATGTCAGCAAATTTCGCCTCTGCCCTCACCCACCCTGTATTTAAAGTAGTTTCACAAATAACAAGCGAAAAAGGAATCACAGCTTTTGTAATTGGAGGATATGTAAGAGACCTAATTATTGGTCGCCCCTCCAAAGACATTGACATTGTTGTTTTGGGTAATGGACTTGAATTAGCACAATTATCGGCTGAAAAATTGCGGGTAAAGAAAGTTAGTTTGTTCAAAAACTTCGGTACGGCACATTTTGCTTATAAAGATTTGGATGTGGAATTCGTTGGGGCCAGAAAAGAATCGTATCGGTCAGATTCCAGAAAACCGATTGTGGAAGATGGTACTTTGCAAGATGATCAAAATCGCCGAGATTTTACAATCAATGCACTGGCTTTGAGTTTAAACAAAGAAACTTTTGGTGATTTAATTGATCCATTTAATGGGTTGAAGGATATTGAACTTGGAATAATTAGAACACCACTTGATCCGGACATTACCTATAGTGATGATCCCTTGCGTATGCTAAGAGCGATTCGATTTGCAACTCAATTGAATTTTAAGATAGAAAACAAAAGTTTGGAATCTATTTTAAAACAATCCGATCGATTGAAAATAATATCTCAAGAGCGAATTAATGAAGAACTGAACAAAATTATCCTTGCGGATGCTCCTTCTCGAGGATTCGTTTTGCTGAAATCAACCCAATTATTACATCAGTTTTTTCCAGAAATGATAGCTCTAGTTGGTATAGAAACCATTGATGGTAAATCGCACAAGGATAATTTCTACCATACACTCGAAGTGCTAGACAATGTGGCAGAAAAATCAGAGTCATTGTGGTTGAGATGGGCAGCCATTTTACATGATATTGCTAAACCACCAACGAAACGATTTGATAAGGAAATTGGATGGACTTTTCATGGACATGAGGATTTGGGAGCTCGTATGGTACCTCGAATTTTTACCCGTATGCGTTTACCACTGGATCAAAAAATGAAATATGTTCAGAAATTAGTTCGGCTACACCTGCGACCAATCGCTTTGGTAAAAGGAACGGTAACCGATTCTGCTATTCGTAGGTTGTTAAATGAGGCGGGTGATGATATTGAGGATTTGATGGTCTTGTGCAATGCAGATATCACTTCAAAAAATGAATTCAAAGTAAAGAAATACAAACAAAATTTTGAGATCGTTGCTCGGAAGCTCAAAGAAGTCGAAGAAAAAGACCAAATACGTAATTTTCAACCACCTGTTACCGGTGAGTTAATTATGAAAACATTTGGCGTTGGACCTTGTGCTGAAATTGGAATAATCAAATCTCAAATCAAAGAATCAATTTTGGAAGGAACCATTCCTAATGAATATGAAGCGGCCTATTCAGAAATGATGCGAATAGGGAAAGAATTGGGGTTGGCAGAAAAGCTAGTTTAAATATCTTGAAGCGAACTTATTAACCATTTTAATTATTTCCTGAGTTAAAAAACACAACCCTTATAATTGAGATTTCAATTGCCAATATTAATTTATGAAGTATTTAATTTGCCTTATTACAATTTGTCCACTTATTATTTTGGGACAAAACAAACCTCAAAATCATAGTTTAACTAATCAAACCAAAGAAGAGCTAAAATCGTTGGTTAAAGAATTATTTACAATCAATTCAACACTTTCGTTCAATATTTCATCACAAGATGCCCAGACTTCCTTTAAGAAAATACCAGATACAAAAGTGTATGATGACCAGTATTTGAAAACATTAAATGATTTAATTACCAAGGATTCAAATAATCCAATCTATTTGCAAAATTTAGCTGAGTATTATCAGAACAAATCTAATAACGATCGGGCAAATTATTATTTTACTAAAACAAAAGACAAACTGGCAATAAAGTACTTTCATAAGGATAGTGCAAGTTATTACTCATTCAGAGGAATCATTAAAATGAATTTGGGGGACACAACCGCAATACATGATTTTGATAGATCCATTCATTTGAATCCAAACGATTCACTGTCACTTTATTTTTATCCCATGATTTTAATATCAAATAAAAATTTCACTAAAGCCAACGAAATTATACAAGGATTATTTAAGTCTAAATTAATGAAAGAGCCGTTGTTGCCTTATTTTTATTTAACACTTTCAGAAATTTTTACAAGTTTTCAAAAATCTTTATCCAGCATTGAAACAGATAAAAAAAGTAAACAAGAATATGCTAAAAAGAGTTATCAAGAGTTAATAAATTACCAATTACTCGATCAGTATGCATTCAAGTACAAGGGAAATATAGAAATAGAAAATATCCGTTTAATGGCTGATTTGTATGGTTTATTTTATAAGATGCTCTATTTTGATTTTGACTCTAACAATACAGTTATTTTCCAATATACCGATTTTGAAACTAGTAAACTAAAAGAGATTATTACAAAAATTGAAGACTTGAATAAAAAGAAACAATTAAATGAATACACGAGCAAAAAATGCCTTGGATATGCTTATTTTATGTTGAATGAACCCGATAAATCATTACACTATTTCCAGCAAGCATTAACCGTTTTCCCTACGTCCAAGAAAAACCAATACTTTCAATCAAACGAATGTTTTGATGCTATTTCTTTGATTTATTACAATCAATCAGATACTATAAACTTTAGAAAAACTATTTTCAATAAGATGAAAACGGAAGAAAATGAAGTGGATCATGCAGATGAATTAATAGTAATAGCATTAGATTATTTTCGTTTTGGAGAATTAGAAAAGTCTGAGGAGTTTTGTAAAAAAGTGAGAGAATTAAATCCTTACAATTTTGATGCATTGCGGTTGTTGAGTCATTTGAATTTTTTGAAAGGCCGTAAGAATTTAACTGAGTTTTTTGCGCAAATAGCTTCAAACCAAGTAACTAATGATGACGAGGGTTATGAGTTAACGATGCAATTTGCTATCTATTTTACGTACTACGGAGATTTTGAAAATGCTTCAAATAATATTAATTCAGCCAAGAATTTGTTGGGCAATGAAGATTGTTCGATATGTGATAAATTGAATTCTATTATCCAACAGAATTAAGATTTAACTTGGTTGCAGGAATTGAAAAAGTTAAACAGTTTCAGCATAATAAACTTCAATCCATTTTTAAATTAAAGATGATTCACCGATTTGTTCAATGAAATATTCCTACGCCTATTTTAAACTATAATTTATTTATGATTCAAAATAAACAACTTCAATTCAGGAATTTTATTTTGAACAATATCCCAGACTTCTTCCGCATCGATGCCAAAATAATCGTGAGCAATTAAATTTCGAAATCCTCGGATTTTATGCCATTCTATTTGATTATTTGCTTCTAAAAAATCAACATCTAACCTCAAAACAGATTCGCCAATAATTAGGAAATTCATCAGACAAGCATCAAAGGTTTCCTCATCATTTTTAAGATCTTGCCACGATGATAAATCTGATGTAAATCGCTCAATTTTATTAATGGCCTCTCCTATAGCCAATAATGTCAACATATTCGATTTAGACATAAATAGCGTCTTTTAGAATATACTCTTTTGCAAAAGGCTTGATATGTTTTGTGTTACAAATATCTATTTCACGCTGAAACTGTATTTTTAAAAACTCACGCAATGACCATTTTAAATCAAAAACGTTGGTGACATTATTTTCTAACTCAATTAAAATATCAATATCACTTTCAGGACCTTCTTCATTTCGTGCAAAAGAGCCAAAAATGCCAATTTTCTCTACGTGAAATCGCTCACGTAAAAGCAATTTGTTTTCACTTAAAAAATTTAATATGCTGCGCTGATTTAACATTCTATTTCAAAGATAACCAATTAAATCAAAAAAAATCAAGAGAAAACCCATTTAATAAAACCCATCAAAATACGTATCCAAACTCCAAGCTTCCGGTCGGGCATTGAACCATGGCTTAACATTAGGCCAAACTTTTCCGAATAATGCTGAATCTCGATATGCATTCAATGCATCTTGATTTTCCCAATGACTGTATGTAAAAATAATTGATGGCTTTGCTTGATCTTGCATCAATTTCATTCCTAAACATCCTTCAAATGAAGCAATCTCTTGTTTAATGGTGTCAAAAAAAGAAAGAAAATCTTCTACTTTATCCGGTTGAAATTCCAATTTCACAATTCGTACCAACATAGTTCGTTTTTAATTACAAATTTAACACCCTATTAACAAATATAGATTCGTAATTTCATTTAAAAAAACAGATATTTGTAATTAGTAAAAAAATAACCATGAAAAAAATCCTATTTTTACCGCTCTTATTATGTACTACATTTTATAATCAAGCACAAAAAACGATGAATAATGAATTAGACTCTGTTTCCTATTTGTTAGGAGCAGCCATTGGTGGAAATGTGATGAAAGACATTCCAGAAGCAAATAAAGAAATGATCATTCAAGGATTGAGAGATAAATTATACGGGAATCCATTGGTAATTAGCGATCCTACCAATCAAGCGTTAAACACTTATTTTCAGCAAAAACAAGAAAGAGATGCCAAACAGGCACAAGAAGCAGGCGTACAATTTCTTGCTGAAAACAAAAAAAATCCTGCTGTAAAGGTTACTCCAAGTGGATTGCAATACGAAGTCATCAAACAAGGAACGGGTGCAAAACCTACAGCGACTTCTAAAGTGAAAGTTCATTATCATGGAACTACTCCAAGTGGTGAAGTATTCGATAGTTCTGTTCAACGAGGAGAACCGATTACTTTTGGATTAAATCAAGTAATAAAAGGATGGACAGAAGGATTACAATTAATGGCAGTTGGTTCAAAATACCGTTTGTTTATCCCACAAGAATTAGCGTATGGCGCTAATCCTCAACCAGGAAGTATTATCAAACCGTACATGCCACTTGTTTTTGAAGTTGAATTATTAGGAATCGAAAAATAAAACTAACCATGAAAAATTTATTAATACTAGCCTTTACTTTTTTAAGCATCTCTCTCTTTGGTCAAATTGAAAAAGGAGCAAAAATCCAGTTTAACAAAGAAACACATGATTATGGGACTATTCCATTCAATGGTAATCCCTATTGTACTTTTGAATTTAAAAATACAGGAAACGAAGCGTTATTAATTACAGAAGCACGTGGATCTTGCGGTTGTACTGTTCCAGAATGGCCTAAAGAACCTATCGCTCCAGGAGCTTCTGGATCTATTAAAGTGACGTATGATACAAAACGAGTAGGTACGTTTCAAAAAAGTGTTACCATTACTTCAAATGCGATAAATGACCCTACCAAGGTTATCAACATCAAAGGTGACGTTTTACCACAAGAGGCACAAGAAGTTTTAAATCCGTCCATGAGCACTGAAGGAATTTACGCGGAGATAAATACTTCGAAAGGAACCATAATTTGTTTCTTAGAGCACAAAAAAACACCAATGACCGTTGCCAATTTTGTTGGATTAGCGGAAGGCAAACTAACAGTGAATGGAGTTACAAAATCAACTCCTTTTTATAATGGTCTTAAGTTTCATCGCGTAATTAAAGATTTCATGATTCAAGGTGGTTGTCCACTTGGAAATGGTTCTGGAGACCCCGGTTATAAATTTGAAGATGAAATTGTAAGTGATTTAAAACACACTGGTCCTGGTATTTTATCTATGGCTAACTCTGGTCCTGCAACGAATGGAAGTCAGTTTTTCATTACTCACAAAGCAACACCTTGGTTGGATGGAAAACATACTGTATTCGGCCATGTTGTTGAAGGACAAGAAGTTGTTGATGCAATTCAACAAGATGATGTAATCAAAAACATTAAAATCGTTCGAGTTGGAGCAGAAGCCAAGGCATATGATGCACAAAAAGCATTTGATGCGGCAAAAGAGGAAATTCTCAAAAGTGCTGAGATGAAAAAATTGGAAGAAGAAAGAAAACGAAATGAGTATAAAGCAACTTTTCTTTCCGAGGTTAAAAAAGCGAATAAAAAAGCAAAAGCAACTGAATCAGGACTTGTGTATGCCATAACCAAAAAAGGGAAAAACCCTAAAAAATTCCATGCTGTAAAAGGTTCTCCAGTTAGTTTGCATTATACTGGAACTTTATTCAAAGACGGTTCAAAGTTTGATTCTTCTTTGGATAGAAACCAACCGTTTGACTTCAATTATTTGGATATGAAAATGATTCCAGGTTTTGAGGAAGGAATTTCCTTGTTGGGTCCAGGTGGAAAAGCAAAATTGTATATTCCTTATTTTCTTGGGTATGGAGATCGATCTGCAGGAAAAATCCCTGCTCAATCTGATTTGGTTTTCGAAATCGAAATTTTATCTATTGGCGCACCGAAAGCAGCGAGTACAGATGAAAAAGGTCATGAAGGTCATGATCACAGTGACCCGAATCACAAGCACTAACCATAACGTTATATCGAAAAGGGATTCTTATGGATCCCTTTTTTTTATGCTTCAAATTCGGATTGTAATTTTTTAACTACCGCTGAAATTGGCAGTATTTCGGTAACATGTTCAATGGATGGCCCAGCGCACCACACAGTTCGATAGGTAGAACCAAATGCTGCTTGTTGCAAACTCTTCATTCCTTTTAAAAAAGTCAACGCTTTCATCCATTTTTTCAACCGTTTATTCTTGGATAAAAAACGCTCTAACCAATTTTGAGTGGTCCCTATTTCCTTTACGTAAGGTGTATTTATCACCGTGCACGGGGTGCCAGACAATTTCGTCGTCATTACAATATCGGCTGCTCCATAATGAACGCACGCTTTTTTGTACTCCTCAGAAACGGGAGATTCTTCCGTTGCAATAAAGATACTTCCCATCGATACTCCAGCCACACCCAGCTCCAACATTTCCTTGATGCCTTTTCCTGTTCCGATGCCACCTGCAGAGATGATTGGAACGTGGCAATGTTTGATCAATTCAGGAATAAGTTCGTTGTATGAAATATTCCCCGCATGCCCGCCAGCTTCCTTATTCACGGCAATCAAAGCGTCTGCACCCAAGGCTTCTACTTTTAGTGCAAAAGTTAAATCGGTTACATCACAAAAAACCTTTATTCCTAGTTCGTGAGCCCTTTTAATGGTTTCTTCCGGTGAACCCAGTGAGGTAATAATAAAATCAATATGCTCCTCACAACATATTTGTAATTGCTCCTTGTATTTAAAATTGGATTTATTCACGATCAAATTAATCCCAAAAGGCTTACTTGATTGACTTTTTATCCATTTTATTGCCGTTCTTAATTCCTCAGATGTTCGATAATTGAGAGCGGGTATTGCTCCTGTGATTCCAGCGTTGAGGGCCTCCACAATCATCTTTTCATTCGAAACTAAGAACATGGGAGCCATGATAACAGGAAAATCAATCCCGAGCATAGAACATAAATAGGGTTTGGATTGAAGATTCATCAAATTTTTATTGAAAAATACACTTTTTTATTCCTTCAAACTAAAGTTAACAAGTAAATTTGACACTAAATACTGTTGCAATGATAAAAAAATGGCTTGATGCTTTTCGATTACGAACTCTACCCCTCTCTTTATCAGGTATTTTTATGGGTTCATTTTTGGCCTTTGACGCAGGTTATTTGGATTATCGCATATTCGCTTTGGCGTTGGTGACCACTATACTATTTCAAATTCTTTCCAATTTAGCAAATGATTTGGGAGACTCTTTGAAAGGAACGGATAATAGCAATCGTGTTGGACCATTGCGTACTGTTCAATCTGGGGCAATTAGTAAAGGTCAAATGAAAACAGCCGTCATTTTAACAGCGCTATTCTCTTTTGTTTCTGCGGGTAGTTTAATCTATTTTGCCCAAGAAAACATGCCTGCTGAATTAGTTATCACTTACCTAATTTTCACCGTTTTCAGTGTAGCAGCGGCAATTCTCTATACAATTAGTAATTACGCCTATGGATATAAAGGATTTGGAGATTTAATGGTTTTTATATTCTTTGGAATTGTTGGTGTCATGGGATCGTATACCCTTTTTTCAAAATCCATTGATTATTTACTTTTACTGCCGAGTTGTACCATTGGTTTAATGAGTATGGCTGTTCTCAATTTAAATAATATGCGCGATCATGAAAATGATGCCTCGTCTGGAAAAATAACGGTGGTTGTACAAATGGGATTTCAACGGGCTAAAACCTACCATTTTCTTTTACTTTTTATATCCTTCCTTTCCTTTTGTTTTTTCATACTATTAGAGAAAAAATATGGCTTATTTCTTGCGTTGTTACCCTATCTTTTATTGATTCCACACTGGCGAAAAGTACAGAATTGTAATGTTCCAAGTGAATTAGACCCTGAATTAAAAAAAGTAGCATTATCCACGTTTTTCATTAGTGTTTTGGTAGGAATTGGCTTATGGATTTTTTAATCCTCTAATTTCTCCCCCTCCTTTTTGCTCATTTCTTCCTCTTTACGTTTCATAAAAAGCTGGTATAGGTCAAGGAATGAATTCGTACCACTGAAAATAACTGCCCCCAATAAACCAAGTGCATAATACAAATTGAAGCCTGTTTTTGTATTTAAACTGGTCACTATCAAAAAAACAGTTATCACTAGTAACAACACAAATAAAATAAATGAACTAATAATAACCATAAAGGTTGACTTCTCATTTATAAAGAACGAAAACGAAAAGAATGTTACGGCAATCGAATAAAGCATGGCGCTTGTCGAATCTAATTCCTTGCCATTTGAATTGGTGTAAAAAAGTCCCAAGACAATAAAAAACATACTCAAAAGAAAGTAAAACCTTCGGAAATTCCGTACCACTTTTTGAATGGTTAAATTCTCTATTCTTTTATTCTTTCTGTCTTCCCATGATTTGTTTTTGAGATCGATAAGATCTATTTTTTCAGTAGTCTCAAAACTAGTGCATTCATCGATAAAGTCAGCTTTTTTATTGGTTAAACCACATAATATACCTTTTGATTTATCAAAGGCTTTATTTGAACAAACGCTGCAATATACAAGTCGATCATTTTGTATCATCACTCATACCGATCAATGATTGATAAAATACTCCACTAATTGCCTTGAATTAACCGTATTGGAGTTTGGATTATTGATATCCTCTTTGACGAGTCCAATTTCTTTGGTGTAGTATCTTTTAGCTATCCAGGTATAAACCGGCGGTCCGGCTGAATAATATTCCTCTACCACAATCGTTGGATAATAGGAAATTCCACCGACTATTACTGTGGTATCCTTTGAGATTATTTTACGATTAACTTCTGTTCCTGACCAATGCAAGATTGGCCAATCACTTCCAACAGGCAAGGTATCCGATAAAATACGCGATAGCGGGTAGGAACCCGAATTAGAAATAGGTCCCGTATGCGCTTCGTAACCCCAAATCGGAAATCCATCGAAAAAGGGAACATAAAAAGTGTCCGAAACAAAAGCAGCGGCGCCAATAACGTAATAGTCTTTTTTATAAATTGAATCCGTTTTATAGACGATGGTATCATTATTTGAATCTATATATTTCCAATAAGAACCGGGATAAGCAGGGAAATAGCTCAGTGGCTTGATCGTATCATAGGTCAAGTCTGTTTTACCCGTATGAGTTGAATTGTGCTTTTTACACGCTGTAAAAAACAACAATACCCCTAAGGCAATACTTATTTTGAACGGTGTCATTGCCATATGAACTCTCGTTTTATCTAAATCAAATCTACGATAATTATTCCAATATTCATAGACCAAGGAATTTCACATTAACACTTAATAAGCTCCTTATCAATTACAAAAATGCAACAAAAAAGGGTTGACAAATGCCAACCCTTTTCCATAATGACTCGAGTACTATTATTTTCTTCTTGCCTCGTTAACTACCAAGTTTCTTCCCATGAAATCATTTCCATTAAGAGAATCGATGGCTTGTTGTGCATTGTCGTCATTTTCCATTTCAACAATAGCAAATCCACGTGAACGTCCTGTTTCACGGTCAGTAATTACTCTGGCAGAAGATACTTCTCCAAAACTTTCAAATAGCTTTTCGATGTCTTGACTAGTCGCACGAAAGCTAATGTTTCCACAATAAATATTCATAAAAAATAAAAAAAATTAAATCACTGTACCTTGTGCACAGTTCAACAAATGTAAACCTATTTAATTGAATTAACTAATTAATTTTCATTTTGTTAGAAAATCTATAAATTTTATCTTCAAAAAGCAATCTAATCCCTTATCGATCACTTGTTTACTTTACACTACTATGTTGACGATCTTCCCAGGCACAATGATTACTTTCTTTGGTGCTTTTCCTTCCAACCATTTTTGAGTTTCTTCCATGTTCATGACATGTTCCTCCACCTCTTTAGCACTTAATTGAGCGCTTAAATTTACTTTAAAACGCATTTTCCCGTTAAATGACACCGGATAATCAATCGATGACTCGACCAAATAAGCCTCATTAAACTGAGGATACCTAGCCGTATGGACTTCTCCTGGCTTTCCTCCTGCTTTTTCCCATAATTCGTCGGCCATATGCGGTGCAAAAGGTGCGATTAACACAATCAAGGGTTGCAACACCTCTTGCTTATTGCATTTCAATTCAGTTAGTTCATTCACTGCAATCATAAACGTCGAAATACACGTGTTGAATGAATACCTATCCAAATCTTCGCGGATTCGTTTGATAGTGCGATGCAGGGTTCTCATTTCTTTTTCATTTCCTGGACCATCTGCCAAGGTAAATTGATTTTCAATCGGATGGAACAAGCGCCAAAACTTGCGTAAAAACCCATTCACACCCGTAATTCCTTTCGTATCCCATGGCTTACTTTGTTCCAATGGACCTAAAAACATTTCATACATACGAAGGGTATCGGCACCAAATTTCTCTACTAATTCATCCGGCGTTTGAACGTTGAATTTACTTTTTGACATTTTTTCCACCTCATATCCGCAGGTATAGCTTCCATCTTCCTCCAAAATAAATGTGGCAGAAGCATATTCGGGCATCCATTTTTTGAATCCATCCAAATCAAGTTTGTCATTATCTACCAAACTTATATCCACGTGGATAGGCGTTACGTTATAGTCATTTTTCTTATTAAACGTAACGAATTCATTGGATTGCTGAATGCGATAAACAAAACTACTGCGCCCCAAAATCATTCCTTGATTGATTAATTTTTGAAACGGCTCTTCAAAAGGAATATATCCCAAATCATACAAGGCTTTTGTCCAAAAGCGAGCATACAACAAATGTCCGGTGGCATGCTCAGATCCTCCGATGTATAAATCTACATTGCCCCAATAATCTACTTTATCCTTTGCAACAAATTCTTGATCATTTTTAGGATCCAAATAGCGCAGGAAATACCATGAACTTCCGGCCCATCCTGGCATCGTATTGTATTCCATTCGATCTCCTCGCGTGAAATTCCAATCTTCTTTCTTGGATCGTGCTAATGGCGGTTCACCATCTTCCGTAGGCAAATATTTATCCACCTCTGGCAATTGGATCGGTAAATGTTCATTCTCAACTAACGTTGGAAGTTCATTTTCATAATAAACCGGGAAAGGCTCACCCCAATAACGCTGACGAGAAAAAACAGCATCTCTCAATCGGTAATTGGTTTTCCCCGAACCCAATCCTCTTTTCTCGATTTCTTCAATGGCGCGTTTTATTGCTTCTTTTGCTGGTAATCCATTCAAGAAATCAGAGTTGGCAATAATGGCGTCTTTCTCCGTGTAGGCTTCATTCGAGATATCCGTATCCTTGAAAATATTTCGAATTTCTTTGTTGAAATGACGTGCAAAATCATAATCTCGTTGATCGCCACATGGAACGGCCATAACTGCACCAGTTCCGTATCCAGCCAAAACATAATCTCCAATCCAAATTTCTACTTTTTCTCCGGTAAACGGATGAATAGCGTATGAACCAGTGAATACACCTGAAATATTTTTAACATCTGATTGTCTGTCTCTTTCCGTTTTGAGGGAAGCTGATTTTTGATACGATTCAATCTCTTCTTTTTGTCCCTCTGTTGTCAATTGCGTCACCCATTCATGTTCTGGTGCTAACACTAAAAATGTGACACCAAAAATGGTATCGGGGCGGGTTGTAAATACTTCGATTGATTTAGAATTTTCTGCTATTGAGGATAGATCAGGTGTGACATCCTCCCCCTCGGTCCCCCTCCAAAGGGGGAAGCAAACGGAAGCACCTTGCGATTTTCCGATCCAGTTTCGTTGTTGTTCTTTGAGCGCGTCGGTCCAATCTATACCATCCAAGCCTTGCAATAAACGTTCGGCATACGCTTTAATACGCATCGACCATTGACGCATGAGTTTTTGCTCTACTGGGTGACCACCACGCACAGATAATCCATTTACCACCTCATCGTTGGCTAAAACCGTTCCCATGGCAGGACACCAATTGACCCAAGAATCCGCTAAATAGGCTAATCGAAATTTTTGTAATTCTTGTTCCCTTTCTTTTTTAGAAAATGCATTCCATTTCTCGGCCGTAAAAGAAAATTCCTCTTCGGTAAAAGCTGGACAATTGGCCGATCCGTGTTGCTCAAAATGCGCTATCAGTTGATCAATCGCCGTTGTTTTGTTACTCACGGTATCATAATAAGCGTTGAACAACAATTTAAAAATCCATTGTGTCCATTTGTAATAATCTGGAGAAGAAGTGCGGACTTCCCTACTCCAATCAAAACTGAAGCCCATTTTATCTAATTGATCTCTGTATCGTGCAATGTTTTGTTCTGTTGTAATAGCAGGATGTTGTCCGGTTTGAATCGCGTATTGCTCGGCAGGTAACCCAAATGAATCATAGCCCATTGGATGCAATACATTAAACCCTTCCAAGCGTTTGTATCGTGCATAAATATCAGAAGCAATATAACCCAGCGGATGACCAACGTGTAGCCCGGCCCCAGAAGGATACGGAAACATATCCAGGACGTAATACTTTGGTTTATTGGGGTCTTCTTCTACTCTATAGGTTTGATTTTCAGCCCAAAATTTCCGCCATTTCTGCTCTATTTCTCTAAAGTTATATTCCATAATTTTTCAATGATTGCAAAGATAAAGATTAAACACAAAGAATTAACAGAAAGCTTTTACCTTTGGTATGTAACTTTTCAAGAATAAAACCATTATACGAAAATCATGAAACAAGGCATTCTGTTCTTTTTGTTGCTGCTCGGTTTTAATTCTCTTCCTTTGGTGGGGCAGAATTATGTGAAAATAGGTCAGCTGTATTGGGGAATTCAAAACTTAAATACCACTCATTTTCGCAATGGCCAGGAAATAGCGCGCGCTAAAAACCCTACGGAATGGGAGAATTATTTCAGAAATGGTGAACCAGCTTTTTGCAGTCTCAATTATCAAGAAAAAAATGATAGTGTGTATGGGAAAATATACAACTGGTTTGCCGTGGTTGATCCTAGGGGGTTAGCACCGGAAGGATTTAAAATTCCGACCTCAAACGAATGGTCTTACTTGCGGGCTTATCTCAATTACGATACGGTGTGCCGTTGTGCGTTGTACAAGAATTCGGCGGATAAACTGCGCAGCGCTAACCAATGGAAAAGCAAAACAGTGGGCCAAAATAAATTCCAGATGAACATTGAGCCTTGCGGATATGTGAGAAACGATGGAAATTTTGAAGGACGATATATGCAAACCACATTTTGGACCACCTCACCCAAAAACCAAGCAAATGTAATTGGTGATTCATACGACACCTATTATGTGATATTCAACCAAGATAAATCGGATTTTTATTTGGACAACAACTTCGAAATAAATGGGCATTTTGTTCGATGTATTCAAGGGGAACAAGAATATTTTTTCTCCAAAGCCAATGTATCCATTGAAGAAGAATCAAACGATCCACCACCAGAGGAAAAGGAAGAGGAAGAGGAATAAGTCTTGCTTTTCGTATCACAATCGTATCAAATCGTATCATATTTGTTTGAATATTCGAATATTACTTACCCGAACAATTTAACTCCATTTATCTTGTTATTTATACCAAATTCACTTTTTTTGGTAGACAACAAGCTAACAGGATTTTTACTTCTTAATGGAAAAAAATTTCCAAAAAAGCCTTCATAATGGAAAAAAATATCCAAAATAGTCGTAGTTTTACTTCTTAATGGAAAAAAATTTCTCAATACAATCGCAAGAAATAATTTTTGGATCTTCAGATTCTACTATTTCTAAACGTATTTCCCAGCTTGAAAAAGAAGGAAAAATTCGAAAATTAACATCAAAAGTTTATACAGGCAATCTCGAGGATGAACCTGAAAAAATTATACGTCGAAATTTATTTTCCATTTTAGGACATCTTTATCCAGGTGCAGTTCTTAGCCATCGGTCTGCTATTGAATTTAAACCAACCTCATCAGGTCACTTGTTTTTAACTTACAAATACACAAAAAAGTCAAAACTTCTTGGTATTACCATACGGTTCTTAGAAGGAAACGGAGCCATTGAAGGTGATAATGCAATTGCAAATGGATTATATGCAGCACAAAAAGAACGTGCCTTTTTAGAAAATTTTCAATTGTCTCGAAAACCCGGTGCCGATTCCAAAACGCTAACTTTTCCTGAAATTGAGGAACGATTGGAACAAATTGTCCGAGTAAACGGTGAAGAAGAACTAAATAAAATTAGAGATAAAGCAAGAGAAATTGCTCGAAAGCTAGGTTTAGAAAAAGAATTTGAAAGTTTAAATACCGTTATTAGTGCTTTATTATCCACTCACCCGGCAACAATATTAACCTCACCTGTTGCATCTGCTAGGGCTTTTGGTATCCCTTACGACCCAATTCGCTATGAATTATTTGGAAAGTTATTTCAAGAATTAAATCAATTTGAGTTTAAATCTTGGATAGATCCAAATTCCAGTAATCTGGCATTTAAGAATTTTGCCTTTTTTGAAAGCTATTTTTCAAATTACATTGAGGGAACTAAATTCGATGTAAATCAAGCAAAACAAATTATTGAAACGCAAAAACCTCTTCCGAAGAGACACGAAGATTCGCACGATGTGTTGGGAACATACCGACTTGTTTCTAGCAGACAAGAAATGTCAATCATCCCACATACTTCAGGAGAACTCATCGCAATTCTCAAATATCGTCATAACATATTGTTATCAGCGAGACCTGACAAAAATCCAGGGGAGTTTAAAGACCAAAATAACTTTGCCGGACAAACAGCTTTTGTAGATTTTAACTTAGTTCAAGGAACTCTCATTAAGTCCTTTGATTTTTACAACGCACTTAAAAATCCATTTGCTCGAGCGGCCTACATGATGTTCGTAATTAGTGAAGTTCATCCATTTTTGGATGGGAATGGAAGAATTGCTCGCGTAATGATGAATGCAGAATTGGTACATCAGAATCATGCTAAAATACTAATTCCAACGGTATTTCGTGAAGATTATATCTTGACCTTGAGAAAATTAACCCGTCAACATGAACCGGAGGCCTTCATTCGCATGCTTTCAAAGATTCATGAATTTAGTACAAAGGTTGTGGGAAACACAATGGATGAGATGCAGCACTTTCTCGAAAAATCAAATGCCTTTCTTGAATCGGATGAAGGTCGTTTGATATTTTAACTAAATTTTTTACTTTTCTCAAATTAGTACATGTACTTATTCTTTCTTCTTGAAAAGAAATAGAAAAACAAGCGAAATTCTTTTAGCAGTAACCGTTTTAGTGTTTTTAAAATCAAAAAATGAACTACTAAAGCATTTGCCAATATAAAAACAATTGAAATTATCTTTATATTGGCTAGTAATTTAAAATTGTTAAATCTTAACAAAAATAGCACCCAATGACCTATACCATCATTAAAGAATCGACCATGTGGTCAACAAACACACTTAACCGAAAAGTGGAGCAAATACTGAATGAAAAAACAAAGGAAGGATATGAGGTTGTGACAGTGGCCTTTGGATTAAACATGTGGTGGATGCCAACTGCATTTATTACATTGAGGAAATAACCCCCCAAGCATGGCTATTTTTACGTTATAAATTAAAAACCTTTGATTATGAACCAATTCACGCTTGTTTTAATTTTTCTTTTATTCACGAAATATTCGAATGCAAGAAATACAATTCCACAACCTGTAAATTCAGTTTTAGGAGATGCCAGCTATCTAATTAAGTATCAAAAACTTCCAGATAAATATTCTAACGAAGTTATACGAATTCAAACACATTTGGAATATGTGGAGAACGTATTAAGAAATACATCAACCAAACACCTGAACAAACTTCAGCGATTAAAAAGAAGACAAGCCATCGAAAATCTTCATCGCTATTGGACAATTGGCATTTTCCCTGAAAATCGAGAATCTACTAATGAACGTAAACCATGTTTTATTGACGATAAAGGGACTATTTGTGCCGTCGGGTATTTGATTGAGCAATCTGTAGGGAGAAAAGTGTCAGAGCAAATTAATGCCCGTTTTCAATACGAATACCTCATGGAAATGGAATGGAACGTCATAGACGAATGGATTGCCTCTTCTGGTTTGACCAAGTTGGAATGCGCGATGATACAACCGACTTATGGACCAACACCAACCGAAAATTACATTACACCTGGATTTGGATATGCTACAGCCATTTTTTCGGGAGCAAATGTTGCTTTGAGTGTAATGAATGTTTCTCAAATAAATCGTCAAAGTCAAGGTCTTTTTACTCCAATTTTAGGAATGGTATTGGGAGCAGGGCAAATCACCTTGGGAGCACTTAATTTTCCAGAAATTCAATACGTTTGGTCAGGGACATACATAAATGAAGCACAACGAAATTATGCCTTAATGAATGTGGCTTTGGGAACAAGTTCGGTTATTTTCAGCACCTGGTCTTTGATTACCCGAAAACCCATTAAATCGAAAGATATATCGTGGAATGTGGCGGCATATCCTACAAGCAAATCACAACTAAATTTGGCATTTTCGTTTCGAAAATCGTT
>JACCDY011388713.1_pt1 | contig 24313 bp, 43 predicted proteins | sample 7446391 | NCBI WGS metagenome assembly JACCDY01 (sample SAMN15323451, study PRJNA562643) | freshwater metagenome | isolation source: river surface water | place: USA:Blue River Watershed | collected 2017-08-18 | reverse complement strand
GCCTCAGCCTGCCGTGTGGCAACTTGTTATCCGGGTACTAGTTCAGCGGGTTCCGGGGATGCAGCCAATGTTGATGTCGCCATCTTCCGCTAACCCATCATGAAACGAATCATCTACCAAAACGAGACCGGCGGAGTCTCCATCATCATCCCAACCGGTGAGCTGCCTATCGAGGAAGTCGCCGCGAAGGACGTGCCCGAAGGCGTGCCTTACGAGATCGTGGACGAAGCCGACATCCCCAGCGACCGCTACTTCCGCAATGCGTGGGTCATGGGCGACTGCTGCATCGAGCACGACCTCGACAAGTGCAAAGAGATCGGCCACGACCGTCGCCGCCAGCAACGCGCTGAGGAGTTCAAGCCCTACGACGACGTGATCGCCAAGCAAATCCCTGGTGCTGATGCCATCGCAGCGGAAGAAGCTCGCCAGCAGATCCGCGACAAATACGCCCTAATCCAAGACGTGATCGAAGGCGCGTCTACCCCTGACGAAATCAAGACCGCCTTGGAGGTGCAATCATGAGCCTGCGTCTAAACGGCAGCACATCGGGGTACACCGAGATCGACGCTCCGGCGGTGGCTGGGTCGAACACGCTGGTGCTTCCGACTGGTAATGGGTCAGCCGACCAGGCGCTGGTCACCAACGGCAGCGGCACCCTGAGCTTTGCTGATCGCGGGCGGATGGTGCTTGCCACTGCTCAGAACAGCACCAGCGGTACCAGCATCGACTTCACCGGGATCCCTAGTTGGGTGAAGCGGATTACGGTGATGTTTAACGGGGTGAGTACGAGTGGATTATCTTATCTTTTAATCCAAATTGGAGCTGGTAGTGTAACTAGCACTGGCTACCTCAGCGCTGGCGGTGTTTTTAATACTGGCGGACAGGCTGTAGATACATCAACTTCTGGTTTTATTTGGAGAAACGCATCAAACGCAGCAACAACAAATTACGGCACTATTACTATAAATCTTGTTGGCAGCAATGTTTGGGTTGCCTCTCATTCTGGCTATACAAATGACAACGTGGGAAGCGCTTCGGTTGTAAATGGAGGCGGTAATGTTACCCTCTCCGGCACCCTGGATCGCGTTCGCATCACCACCGTTAACGGCACCGACACCTTTGACGCCGGGTCGATCAACATTCTCTACGAGGGCTGATCATGAGCACCTTAAAAACAACCAACCTTCAACACGCCTCAGCGGCCTCGCCCGCAATCGTGCTGGCAGCAGACGGCACCGCCACCGCGCAGCTCAGCAGCCTTAACGGTGGGGCGCTCAGTGGTGCCAGGAACCGCATCATCAACGGCGACATGCGGATTGATGCCAGGAACGCTGGGGCGAGTGTGACTGTTACCACGTCAAACGAATACACGCTTGATCGTTGGCAAGCTGGCGCAACAGCTAGTTCCAAGTTCACAGTCCAACAAAATGCTGGTTCTGTAACGCCGCCTGCTGGATTTACGAACTACTTGGGATGTACTTCGTCTGCAGCTACGTCTTTAGCAGCCGGAGACTATTACCTTGTTCAGCAAAAGGTAGAGGGTTTCAATGTTTCAGACCTCGCCTGGGGAACTGCTAACGCTAGTAGCGTAACTCTGTCATTCTGGGTTCGCTCAAGCCTAACGGGAACCTTCGGTGGTGCAATTCAAAATAGCGCGGGCAATAGGTCTTACCCATTTACCTATTCGATCAGCTCGGCAAACACTTGGGAAAAAAAGACAATTACGATCCCTGGGGATACCAGCGGCACTTGGCTAACGACAAATGGCATTGGGCTTTATCTCTTATTTGGCCTAGGTGTCGGGTCTACATTTAGCGGTACTGCTGGCGCATGGGCGGGCTCTAACTTTCTTTCCGCCACCGGAGCCACCTCTGTCGTCGGCACCAACGGCGCCACCTTCTACATCACCGGCGTCCAACTTGAACCCGGCAGCGTCGCCACCCCGTTTGAGCGCAGGAGCTACGGGCAGGAGCTGGCGTTGTGTCAGAGGTATTTTCAGCTCAATCAGGTTGGCACCGCAATCGACACAACATCTGGCGTTGTGTACGGAGGCAACTGCTACCACAAAGTTGAAATGAGAGCAGCGCCAACGGTCGCATGGGTCAGCAATACGGCGGCTTTTAGGTTTCCGACTACCGCCCCTTCTTTTCAATCCGCGACTGTTCATGGATTCCAGTTTTACAAAACTGCCAATGGGTCTGGGACTACTGGAAGTTATACCGACCTTGTTTCCTCAAGTATCGAGCTGTAACCCATGACTTACCAACTCACCACCGGCGACACCATCCTCCGCATTGCGGACAACGCCTTCATCCCCCCCGACCCCGCCAACACCGACTACCAGGCGTACCTGGAATGGGTCGCGCAGGGCGGTGTGCCCGAGCCTGCACCCGAGCCCGAGCCCGTCCCCGAGCTGACGCCTGCTGAAAAGCTGGCTAACGCTGGCTTGTCTATTGACGAATTAAAAGGATTATTGGGTTTGTGATAAATGGCCAAACCAAAAGGCGCATTAAATAAGGTATCCTTCGTTCCCGGTCCCCCGAAAAAATCTAGACAGGGGCAGGGAACAAGGTCCCTTCCTAACCACGGTCGTAAAAAGACTCGCGGCCAAGGCCGCTAACCTATCATGATTACCATCTTTGGACTTAAGCTGACCTACGAGGCAGCTGTCTTCTTTGCACTATTTCTTGCTTCCGAACTGATCGGTGTTAGCAAGTTCAAATCGAATAGCGTTGTCCAGATCTTCCTCAAAGTAGTAGATCTGCTGCGTCCTCTTCGTTCTGAGGACGATAAAATTAAGCGCATCAAGGACTCTATCAAATGAGTATCCAGATCCGAGACGTAATTAAATACTACAAAGGCCTGCCTAATCAGGATAAGGCGCTTGCTGAACTGCAAAAACTGCTGGATTCCAATAAACTGGCTGACGATAGTGCGTCTTGGGTCCAACTGTGGCGCATTTCTCCAGCTGCGGCACCTGCTAAGACGTTTTCTAATACCTGGGATGGTATTGAGGCGGCAGCAGCGGCAGCTGGGGCTAAATTTCCCGAGGTAGTGGCTGCTCAGTGGGCACTTGAGTCCGCTTATGGCACTGCTATCTCTGGAAAGAACAACTTCTTTGGCATCAAAGGAACTCCTGGTACGGTTAAGACCACCTGGGAGGATTATGGCAACGGTCCTGTGACCATCCAGGCCACGTTTAAGGACTTTGCCACGCCTTATGACTGCGTTAATCACCTTGTTACCCAATGGTACAAGGATTACAAGGGTTATAAAGGTGTCAACCGTGCTGCCAATCGGGAAGATTGCGCCTACCTTCTTAAGCGTGAGGGGTATGCTACTGATCCAATCTACCCACAGAAACTTATCAAACTTATGAAGGACCACGACTAATGTCTCATCCCGTTTATCCTACCTTTCCCAGCAGCCCTACCATTGGTCAAACCTTTACCGATGGCAATGGCGCTGTGTGGGTCTTTGGCAGCATTGGCTGGGCAAAGAAAACGATTGTTTTGACTTCGGACTATCCGATCTACGAAGGCCTGCTGGTTGAGGATAAGCCCTAACCATGACTAGAGCCACTGAAGATCAGTTTAACGAGCTTCACGGCCTTGTTACAAAGGAACTGATCCTCCGCATTCAAAGCGGAGAAGCAACAACTCAAGATATTCGTGCGGCCTGCGACTGGCTTGCCAAGAACAATGTGACGGGGCTACCCGTATCTGGATCACCCTTGGCTGAGCTGTTTGCAACCCTTCCTGAACTAGAACTGGAGGAGGTAGAGCGTGTCATCCGATAATGATTCGGTAAGAAACATGATTGCCGCAGCAGTTTTAGGACTGTTCGGTTGGCACCTGTTGACCCTTCATAACATTGCTAAGTCTGTCGATGTACTCGTTCATCAGGTTGGACTCAGCAATCAACGCATCGAACGCTTGGAGAACTTCGTTTATTTCAAAGATGGCCCAGGCGAAAAGCAAATCCGCTAAGTATTACGCAGCCAATCCCAAAGCGGCTGCTAAAAAGGCGGCTTACCAACGCAAACTGAATAAAAAGCCAGCCGTTAAAACCGCCTCTGAAGAGCGGTGGACCGAACGGCGGCGTCGTGGCATAGCGGGAAAGGGAGGCCCCGATCTTTCCCATACCAAGAAGGGGACCATGGTTCTTGAAAGTGCTAGTCGGAACCGCGCCAGAAATGGTCACAATGGTAAATCCACAAAGAAATGAACAAAGGCAACGCTAAACCTCCGGGTCTTTACGCCAACATCAACAAGCGTAAAGCAGCTGGCACTTCCCGCTCCAAGAAAAAGTCTACCATTACCCCAAAAGCCTACGCCAACATGAAGGCTGGGTTCCCTAAGAAAAAGAAGTAAACCACCGCAGCAGGCACAATGCCTCTCAAAGATCCTTCTGAGTACCTTTTTCTTCTTAAGGCCATGACAAGCAGTGAAGCTAAGCGCATGTGGAGACAGGCCATCAAGGAACACTGGGATAACCGGTGTGCCTATTGTGGTCAAGACTCCGATCATCTAACGTTGGATCACGTCCATCCAAAGATGAAAGGCGGTCATGACACCACAAATAACGTGGTTCCTGCTTGTTGGGCCTGTAATCAATCCAAGGGTAGTTCACATTGGCTCTCTTGGTGGATTGGTCAAGACTCTTTTGACCATTCAAATTTCTCCAAAGTCCTTGCCTGGACTACTACCTAGCCTTAACATAAACTTTTTTAGGTAAAACCAAATGTCTACTCTTCCTGCTGGTGGTTCCGCCTTCGGTTCCATTTCTAACGCCCCTGGTCAAATTGAAAAGCACCAGCTTAACAAGACCATCCAATCCACGGCCACCACGGTTGCTCTGAACGCTACTGTGACCGCCGCTACCACGGCCATCCGTACCGTGCGTAAGGCTGATCGTGTGCCCTCTTCTAACGTTGCCAACAAGACTGGTCGCGTGCGTCGCGTGGATGCCTGATTACCATGGCTCCTAAAAAGAAACCCATCACCACTGGTAAAGGTACCGGCTACACTAAGCCCAGTGCCGGTGGTCGCCCTGTAAGCGCCAAGCCTAGCCAAGCTAGCAAAGTGCGTGCTGCTCAAAAGACCACCTCTAGCGGCATTACCCGTCGTCCTGATGGTCGCCCGCAAACCGAAGGTCGTAGCGCCCGTCAAGCTACAAGCAACGCCCGTGTTACCTCCGCAGAAGCCAACCGTCCTAGCGGTGCTCGTGGTGTGTATGAAAAGCCCAACCCCAAAGTGACCACTGGTCGGGGTGGCACCAGTGCTCTTAAAAAAGTAGCTGGCGCTTTGAAATCTGCTTCTTCTGTGGCAAAGATGGCTACCCGTGGTGGCGCTGCTGCTGCTGGTCTCCAAGCTTATAATACCGGCAAGGCTACCTTGACCGATGCTATGAAGCGCGGCGATTATAAGCCCAAGCAGGGTCCCAGCCCCAAGACGACTCAGACTTCCTTTAATAAGAAGACCTTTGACCAAGCGTTTAAGGCTGCCCGTACCTCCGGTGCTAAGGAGTTCACCTGGCGCGGTAAGCGGTACAACACCAAGATGAAATAACTCACCATTGGGGCCTGGAAGCGTTTCTAAGGCCCCTCTCTCCCCTATTAGGTATCGTATGCCCAGAACCACAAAACAAGCACCTTCTAAACCCATAGAACAGCGACTTGGTGATTCGTTTCCGTTATTTTTGTCTCTTGTTTGGAAATCGCTAGACCTGCCTTCTCCGACACGAGCACAACTTGCCATTGCTCAGTACCTCCAGAATGGACCAAAACGACTTCAAATCCAAGCCTTTCGGGGACTTGGAAAAAGCTGGATCGCTGCTGCCTTCGTTCTGTGGACGCTATGGAACGACCGTGATAAGAAGATCCTTGTTATATCTGCGTCTAAGCAGAGGGCTGATGACTTTACTATCTTTACTCAGTAGTGTATTCTTGAGTTTGATTGGCTGGCTCATCTTCGCCCTGTGGACGACGAGCAACGGTGGTCACGGGTCTCCTTTGATGTTGCCGGATGTAAACCAGCACAAAGCCCCTCCGTCAAGTCCGTAGGTATTACCGGTCAGATTACTGGTAGCCGTGCGGACCTGATTGTGTTCGATGACGTGGAGGTGCCAGCTAACTCCGCCACAGACCTGATGCGAGAGAAGCTGTTGCAGCTGGTTACGGAAGGTGAGTCCGTCCTTACACCCAAAACAGATTCCCGCATCGTGTTTCTTGGGACGCCGCAAACAACGTTTACCATCTACCGCACGCTGAGAGAACGGAACTACCGACCCTTTGTGTGGCCTGCTCGCTACCCACAGAGCCTGACGGGCTACGAGGATGTCCTTGCCCCACAGCTCGTAGCGGACATTGAACAGAAGGGCCACGACACAGTACGGTGGACACCGACCGACACACGCTTCTCCGAGATTAACCTGCTTGAGCGTGAGCAAAGTATGAGCCGAAGCAACTTTATGCTTCAGTTCATGCTTGATACCAGTCTGAGTGATGCCCTTAAATTTCCCCTTAAACTTTCCGACTTTTCCGTACTTCCTTTGGACTTGGAAAAAGGGCCAAGCGATCTGGTATGGGGCGCTGACAAGGAAACTCTTCTTGATTTACCCGCCGTTGCGTTGCCTGGGGACCGGTGGCATCGACCCAAGACCGTATCAGAGTATGTACCGTGGGGAGAAACAATCGTTGCCGTCGATCCGTCCGGTCGCGGTAAGGACGAGACGGTTGCCATAATTCTGTCTCAAATTAACGGGTACCTCTTTGTAAGGGACATCTTTGCTAATCAGGATGGTTATTCCGACACTACCCTAAGAGAGATCCTCACACGAGCAAAAAAGTACAAAGCTACCACCTGCCTCATCGAAAGTAACTTCGGTGATGGTGCCATCATGGAGCTTATGAAGAAGCACGCCATGGAGATGAAGGTTGGTCTATCGTTTGAAGAGGTTAGGGCAACGACAAGGAAAGAAGACCGAATCATCGATACACTAGAACCAGTTTTAAATCAGCATCGGCTTATCATTGACCAGCGTCTTATTAGTTGGGATTATACGTCTAACGGTGACATGGCCCCAGAAGAACGCCTTCCACGGATGCTAATGTATCAACTGACAAGGATGTGCCGTGAGAAGGGGGCTGTAAAGCACGACGACCGAGTTGACGCCCTTGCCCTTGGTGTCAAATACTTTCAAGACATCCTTGCCATCTCAGCAAAGGAAGCACAGATCGAACAGAAACGACAGGAGTGGAATCGGATGCTAACTGCCTTCATCGACCACCCACAGGAGGCCACAGATCGACTGGTAATGGGTCGAAACTTTGAAGACATGGGTTCTGCTGAAAACGCTGTCTATACCTGGATTTAAGAGAAGGGACGCATTATTACCAGAAGAGTGGTGCCTTCTGGTGTGGAACAGCGGTAATCGGAGGAGGCCGAACTTATTCACCTCCTCCACCCAAACACGACCGCTAATCCATAGTGTCTGTCTTCTTTAAACGCACCAGTTTAATCCAATTCTCTTTTTGCAAACGCTCTTGGCAGACGCCGAAGGACAACCAGAAAGGCATGGAAGGAAGAGAAGATAGACACCAAAAAATTGACCGACTGAAGGACGTGACTACCCTTCCCTTCCCTGTTTTGGGGCCGACAGCAGAAGGAAATACGACACCAAACCAGGGGGCCGGGGCTCTGAACATCAGGAACGAAGTGACTGATAGTGAAGACCAAGTTAGACACATCCGCAGGATGGGGCTGACGCGGAGCCGTCATCACCTATAGTTCTCTATGGTTAGTGAGGGTCGCAGACCCGAGCGGTAGGTTTCCCCGAAAAGGCATCCGCAGTAGTCTTCGGAGCGTGAGCGGAGAAGAGTACAAGGCTATGCCCGTCGAACCCGACCATATTACTATTACTAAACCCACCACCACTGCTATAGTTATATACCCCTTTATCTATTACCACTACCACCACTACCACTAATGCTTAACACTCCTTCTGTAAAGCTCATCAGCATCACACCAGATGCAGAAAAGACCATTGCCTATTGTGCCAGGGTATCCAACCCAAGCAACCAGGAGAACCACGAGACCGTGGAGAAGCTTCTTGGTTACTGTATCCGCCATCAGCATTGGTCCGTGTTTGAGATGGCCAATATCGTTCTTGAGATCAACACTACCCGAGCCATAAGTCCACAGATCCTTCGTCACCGTAGTTTTACCTTTCAAGAGTTTAGTCAGCGGTATGCTTCTACCCTTGAGGGGCTCGGTGGACTCTATTCTCCACACCTTCGCCGTCAAGACACGAAGAATCGTCAGAACAGCACAGATGATCTTTCTGCGGAAGAGACCCAGCTGTTCTATCGCCGTATCGCTCAACACTATGCTGAGGCTGAGGATCTCTATACCGAGATGATTAGTCGGGGCATTGCCAAGGAGTGTGCCCGAGAAGTCTTACCACTGTCATCGCCTACCCGTTTATACATGAATGGGACGGTGCGGTCGTGGATCCATTACATCGAACTTCGCTCTAGCAATGGTACCCAGCTGGAGCATCGACAGATTGCTGAACAGGCTCGTACCATCTTTTCCGAACAACTACCCATTATCTCCAGGGCACTGCTGTGGACATGACTTACGAAGAATACCAGAAGTGGTTAAATATTAAGACCAGCCTTGAAGAGCGTGGTCTGACCAATAGCCCTTATTACATCCAGGCCGTAGCCGCACTTGTAAAGAGGCCTGTACCTCCGTATCCTAAGGCTGATGCTCGGATCACTAAAGACGACCACATTTAAAGACATCTTCAATCTCAGCAGTGGGTGGCCGGTTTGGGCTCGTCATCTACTGCTTGGGTTATTGGTGGGTGTTGAGGAGTGGTGGATCAATAAAAAGGTTGTCCAGACCGTGGATGACGCCATCAGGAAGGTGGAACCGTATCTACCTCCGTCTGGGGTGTCTCCTCCGGTGTATTCGGAATCCGGCAGTGGCTTCTTTGACGAGATGCGTCTTACTGCGCCATGGATAGATAAAAATGACAATTAGTACAAGCAAACGTGGAGCAAGTGTTGAATATCAAGCTGTTGCTTTGTTTTTAGAAGCAGGGTTTGAGGTATTTATAAATGCAGCTCCAGATGGACCGGCAGATTTGGTTGTATGGGACGGAACTGCCACTTATTTTATTGATACAAAATTGTGTCAAAAAGTTCAAGGAGCTGCAGGGTGGTATTTAAAAAACAAACCTTCTGTAGCCAAACAAGTTTCAAATGTTATTTATTTAGGCAAAGCTGGTTCTGAATGGTTGTGGTTGACAACTCCTCCTGTTGAATTAAGCGATCAGCTTCCCGACATTATTGAATACTGCGTCTAAAGCACCTACAAGAGTTTCTAAGGCCACCCCAGACCCTCAAGGGTATATCCATACCCTCAAGTCTCTGGGGCAGCCTTGTAGGCGCTTCTAGAACACACCTAATAATTTTTGGTAAAAATTTGTGAAGTCCTTACGCTCCATGCGGCGGCTGCGGTCCCCCCATAGGGGGTGGTTGCCCTGCTGTCCATGTCCAACCCCCGGCTGGCCAGGCCACACCCGTTGCGCCGCAAGCGATCTGGGCCATTCGCGTATCTGCGTGTGGGGCAGGTACGCAAGGGGGCAGGGCATCACAAGCCGCAGCCAATACGGTGCCGCAGCGGTGTGTGCTGGCGTGCTACGCATTCGTATCGAACCTATACTATAATTTTATCTGTACGCGATAAGGTAAGCTTATCATTGGCATAAGCAAGACTTATCGTAAAGGGGGTTGACGGATCGGCGGGCTAGGGGCCATGATGGTGTCAACGGATCGAGAGGAGCCACCGCGAAGGTCGGCCACCCCAGCATCCGCCAGACAATCCGGCATTGCGTCCGGGCTGTTGACAAACGGGGCCACAGGCTCTACCATTGCCTCAGGTTCACACCACACCACGGGGACACTATCATGACCAAACGGGTTCAACCACGGGCAAATGCTCGTCACATTATCGGGATGCTAGGTCTGGCGTCCGCTGCTGACATAGAGCAGGGCAAGCACTGGTACCGCCGCGCCTATGATCTTGCTGTGCAATTCATGCACGCCTACAATGGGCTCACACTGGGCCAGGCTATCGGTGTCATTGCAGCCCTTAGCCCAAACAACAAATGGCATCGCAACGTTGCCGATGCTGAGACTATGATCAAGCTGTGGCATCAGGGGCACGATCCTAGGATTGCTAAGGTCTGCACCTTTAATCCCAACAAAGACAAGGCGGCCCGCATTCTCGAACTTGAATCACCAGACGGCGAGACAATCGAGGGCATTCTATCGGGTCAAAAGGTTGTTGCATTCTATCGTTGCATCTCAGGGTTTAAGGATACTGTTTGTGTCGACGGCCACGCGTTCGCCATCTTTATGGGTGAGCGCATCCCCACCACAAAAACGCCTAGCCTCAGTCCCGCATTGTATGCTGCGATCACCCGATCCTATGTGCTGGCTGCTGAGCGATCGTTCGAAACATGCGGCCACATCCTGACTGCTGCTGAGGTTCAAGCTGTAACTTGGGTTACCTACCGGAGGCTTCTGGGCTATGTTGACTGAGAAACGATGGCTAGTCACGGTCGGCGTTAAGCGTGGCCGTGGGGGCTGGCAGATTAACGGCCAACACATCATCCACGCCAGGGGGTCTGACCAGGCCTTCAACCTAGCCTACGGTTTCTGTGACCGTGGCGAACAAATTCTTTCAATCGAGGATGTTGATTATGATTACCCAATCGAACATTGCTAACCAGTGGCTGGCAGCACCGCACACCAAACCTACCCACAGTGAGCGCAAAGCGTTCGGCCTGTGGTTAATGCGGGAATTCCATCGGATGCGAGCATCAGGCATCGAGCCACTGTTTGTGACCCGTGAGGTTCCCATTGAGGAAGCTATGGCGGCGCTCAGCCGACCCGTTCTTCCCGGTGAGACCCGTTGGCTGCCTGTGTCTCGCTTGAATAACGATCCGAACCCTGATCTTATGTCGACTCAGCAAAACCTAGCTTTCAGGGCGGTTCACGACTGGACCCACTGGAAAGAAGGAGCCGATGCTAGTTGGGAGGGTGAGCTTGCCGTGACTATTGCTCACATCAGCACGGCGCCGAGAGAGATCCACTGGATTCTCTGGAGTGAGGTTGCGGGCCAGGCTGCTGCCTGTCTTGAGACTGGCGAGTTTCAACCGCAGAAACTGTGCCGCATCTGAACACGTCTTAGGGGGGCTGTCCATGGCCCCCATCTTTTTTTTGACTTTCTTTCGGTTTGCGGCTTGTGAGTCAGAGCTGGCGGTGCTAGGTTAGGCTCAGTTACACCCGATGCTAGGGTCAGGGCCTCCCATCAGAAGAACCTGGTGGTGAGCTGATCTGAAGACGGAGGGAACTGAATAGAAGGGGCTACACTCTACCGATAAGTGAGTGTGATCGCCAACCGTATGAGTGGCGCTTGAAGTAACCTACGGATACAACTGAATAGATGTAACTGTTCACCTTACCTTTTTGATTCTGTGTCTCTCTTGGGTCGCGCTACCTCACAGCGCATCAAACACAAACCACGCCCCATTGTTTATGATGAGTATGTTGGCCCCGTTCAATCAACCAGACCGTTGCGTGGATGGGCCACACAGGCTATCATTGAACAGAGCATTGATTACCGCACCTATTTCATGAAGCGTTATGACAGTGTATCGTGATGTTGATGCTGCCCGCATCGACCCTGCTATCCTTGGCAAGCAGTCTCCAATTCCCGCATCTTTGAGATCTTGGTTCAATGAAGTCCACCACCTCAAGCACAACCCATACCGAAACATCGCCTTCAAGGCGGGCTACTACTACGGAGTCCTCAAGCTCATCGAAGAGTATTTCGAGGCCCAAGCCAAAGACCAAGGCTGATCAACCGTATTACCTGCCCTTTGTTTACAAACGATGATGCACACCACCTACCAGCTGTTCATGGGTCGCAACATTCCACAGCGGCCCGAAGCGTTGTCTACTGTGTCTGGAGATGACTTTGCTGACTTCATTACCACTACTGTCAATCGGTACTTTGATAGTTGGACGGTGACTGAGGGAACCAGTTGCTGGAAGGGTGAGCCAGAGGATGTGTTCATTCTTACTATCATTGCTGACAGCTACGAGGCAGCACTTGAAGTGAGGGCGATTGCTAATCTTTATAAGCAGTCGTTTTCACAGGATGCTGTGTTGATTAACTCCTTTCGATCCGATGCTTTGCTCGTATGATTATGGTCACCCCGATTGAAGTTATCATGAAGATTGCTAGGCATGGATCTGACAGTCTTACCTATGCTGAGCGTGTCTTTGTTGTTGAGATCTTCCGAGCAGCAGCCCTGACCAGTAGGCCTGAGGTTGCGGAGATTAAGAAGAGGATTCAACAGGCACATCTTGAGTACTGTTTGAGTCTTACCAAAAGGGGAGGTGAGTATGACTGAAACTATTCTAAGGTTGGTCGATGAGATTATCGACTCGTTTGACTTTGAAAAGGTTCATCGTGTCATGGAACATGTTGGCTGGAAGTATTTCAAACCAGATGGTACGGTAAGTCTTCCCGAGATCATCGACCTGAAAAGTACCGCTCGTTCATGTTTACGCAATGCTTATCGTTTCTCGCTAAAGTATGGTGATGATGCTTCTGTTGTAGGTAGTGGTGGATTTGAGGCACAGTATTTCCCAGCAAATGAGAAAGAGGGTCCGATGTTTCGCCTTCGGTTTATCCTTTCAGAGGGGGAGGTAGTGGCACCATGACTAACCCAGCACTTGCAGCGGAGGCAGTATGGAATGCCTACAAAGACAGCGGGACGTGTGATCCTTTTGAGGTGGATGGTCCCAGTTTGGCTGAAGCCCTTCGTGTTGCTGCCGAGCAAATCGAAGAATTGTACTGTGAAAGCAATGTAAAGGATAGTCCTGGCATTGTCTTTGCTTTACGTCAGCTAATGTTAATTGCTGATGAGTTGGAGACGTAGCCATGACCAAACAACACAAGCCTCAATGTTTTACAGTATTTTGCTGTGGCAAAGAGGTATGTGTTTATGCCTATACAAAGGCAGAGGCGATACTAACTGCTTTGGAATTATTTCCTGAGTTTCAGTATCACTCAATCAATGTTCTACTTACACCACAATGGAAGGAATGACTGACCATCCCATCACCCCACCGCCAGAGCTGGTGCAGCAGTGGTGGGAACAAGCCGACCAGTACCAAGACGACCCAAAGACTTACTTCGATTATGTAGCCACCGAAGCCGCCCAATGGGGTGCCGACCAGGAGCTGGAGGCATGCTGCGATTGGCTTCATTGGCAGAATCTGGCCACGCATGCAGACTTGATTCCATCTCTTCGCGCCGCCCGTCGCCCCAAACCGCCGAACTTGAAGGAGCAGGCGTTGGATGAGTTGAAGACCAGCTTTGACATGGGTTACCTCAAGAAAGAAGCCACCAACATCATCCGCCGCGCACTGGAGCAACTCGAATGACCTTCACCATTGATCAACTGGCTGCTCACCTTGAGGACATCCTCACCTGGAGGCAGCTGCGTCGACTGGCCAAGAAGAACCAGATCACTCAGTATTCTTATCTCGGTAAGAAACAGCTGGCTACGCTCGTGGCTATTAACACTTTCAACAAAGCACAGCGTCATGCCCTTCCCAATCCCAAACAGTGATGACTATGATGATCTCCTTTACACGCTTCAGCACATGGCTGTTGATCGGTGTACGGATCTGGTTGGTAGGGTAAATGCTCACTCTGACATCTTGGACCCTGACATTGAAGAGGGTGAAGCAGATCGTTTGTTGAGTGCCCAGCTGGGTCTTGATGGGTCAGAGGATGAGATCGAAATGACTCAAAGCCTGATCTCCATCATCAGTAACATCATCGTTGTGCGTAGGGCACGAGAGACCATTCACACCAAGAACACACAGTCTGAGGATTAATGGCAACCAAAGAGCAACTCGCCAGACAGTATCAGCGAGAGCTTAGTGCTCGCACAGAGGCCATCAACAGGCTCAGGGAACGCACCAGGGCAGCAGAGGACAGGTTTTACGCCAGTTCTACTGTCTATGGAAATGCGTTTATTAAGGCTGGTCTTGAGAAGATCACACAGGAGATCAGTACGAAGCTCCACCGGATCAGCCAGGGGTGGGCGGCAGAAAAGGCTGCTGCTGTTGTTCCCATTAAGAACTGCGATCCATCCGTCCTTGCCCTCATTACGGCAAAGGGTGTGTTGGATGTTCTTGGTGTTAGGAAACTAGAAAAGCCAACGTATGCCTATGTGACCACACACATTGGTAGGTTGGTTTATGACCAGATCATGCTGGATCAGTTCGAGGCCAGCCATCCGGATCTATTTTCAAAGGCAAAGCTCACCATCCATGCCCACAAGGGTTACCTCTACAAGGTTCAACGCTTTCGAGCGGCCATGAGGAAGGCAGAGTACCGCCCTGATCAGTGGTCTCCCTCCGTCAAACACCTTGTTGGTGGGTGGTTGGTTGACTGTCTTGCCAGGTCCACTGGCTGGATAGGCTCCAGAACCGTCTCTAAGGGCGGTAAACAGGAGCTAACCATCCTCACCTATACAAAGGAGTTTTTGGAGGCCAAGGAGGCGCTTCTAGAGCAGGCTGAGAGCTTTGCTGCTTGTCTGTGGCCCATGCTGTGTGAGCCGAACGACTGGACAGGGGACAGCGATGGGGGGTACCTGACCAACGAGCTGCGACGGCTCAACAAGCTAGTCAGGTTCTCGATTCCAAGAAGGTGCCCTGTTATACGGGGAAGCCAAGCCTTGGCAATGCTGAACCGTCTCCAGAAGGTGCCATACCGGATCAATACTGAGATCCTGGACATCGCCAACTTCTGCATGGAACACCGCCTTACGGTGGGTAAGTTCCGAGCTGAGGAGCCAACACCTCCACCGCCAAAGCCAGAACCTTGGGAGACTGCTTCCGAGGAAGACAAGATTGCTTATCGACGGGCTCGTACTGAGATCGAAGATAACAACTCTGCACTGGCGCAGAAGAACTACCGAACGACTGAGTGTTTGTTTGTTGCGAACAAATACAAAGATGACACGTTCTGGATTCCCTGGTCGTTTGATTTTAGGGGAAGGGTCTATCCAATTCCCACAAGCCTCAGCCCACAAGGGACTGACTTCGAGAAGAGTCTTATCTACTTCTTTGAAGAAGGGCCTGTTAATGACTGGTGGTTAGGGTTTCAAGTAGCTACTACTTGGGGTCTTGATAAAGCTCCAATGGAAGAGCGACTAACCTGGGCAAAGGAGAACCACGACTTCATTAGTATGATTGCTTCTGATCCAAAAGGAACAATCTCTACTTGGTCTGGTGCTGAAGAGCCTTGGTGTTTTCTTGCTGCTGCTATTGAGTATTACCACTGTGTCATTACTAAAACCAAACAAACATCTGGTCTTCCTGTGTCTGTTGATGCCACTTGCTCTGGTCTCCAACACCTATCAGCATTGGCGCTTGACAGAACAGCAGCAGAAATGGTCAACGTTGTCCCCACACCGAGACCGTCTGACGGGTATGCCATTGTTGCCGAAAAAGCAAAGGAACAACTTCCTGAGCATCTTCATTCGCTTATTACGCGGAAGGTAACAAAGCGCACCGTGATGACCACACCATACGGGGTTACTGAAAACTCTGCTAGAGATTACATTCGTCAGGAACTCAAAGGAGTCGAACTTCAAAAAGGAGAACTTCAAGCGATTGTCAAAGCTATCTACCGTTATGCGGTCAGACAGATCTTTGCTGGTCCTTGTAAATCCATGGAGTTTATCCAACGAGTAGCTGGAGAGGTAATCAAAACTGGTCAGCCTACTATTCAGTGGGTCACACCTTCTGGGTTTACTGTTGTTCAAGAGTATCGAAGGAATGATTGTGAACGTGTCAATACCAAACTTCTTGGTCAGCGTGTTCGTACTCATCTTTTGAAACCCTTTGAAGAACGACAGATTGATCTGAACAAAGCCAAGACTGCAGCTAGCCCTAACCTGATTCACAGTCTTGATGCAGCACTACTACATCTGGTCTTTGCTGAGTGGTCTCATCCATTCACGGTGATTCATGATTGTGTGTTGGGTCGTTCCTGTGACATGGACAACATGGGTGAACTTATCAGGGACAAGTTTGTTGAGATCTATTCCCAGCCTGTTCTTAAGGACTGGGCAGCCCAACTCAATGCAGACTTTGACGAGTCTGTTATGCAGAATACGTTGGACATCAATGATGTTCAAAGCTCCGCCTACTTCTTTTGCTAATGAGCACCACACCTGACTTTTCACAACTGGCTGAACGATTCATTGTTAAGGAGTCGGTCATCGAAAACCTCTATGAGGAATACGAGTTGGAGATGGAGGCCTTTGGTCTTGAGATCACCTTCTTCGAATACCTTGTTGAGGAGTTTGCCCAGGCTGCTTACATGCTTGCTGCCATGGAAGGCGGTGATGCTGTGGACTGCCTAGAGGCCTACGACGAGGCTTACTCTGACTTCGATGACTGAGACCATCAACCGCTTTGATCTGAGTCTTGAGGACGTTCTAGAGGCCCAACGCATTTACGATCCGTCAATTGATGGTAGTATTGAGGAGGTCTTTGAACTGATCCGAGACCACAACCAGATCACCACCGACGCTGAGTTCCACCACCACATCACTCATGGCTGAAAACCGCTTCATCATCACCACCACCCTTGAGGGTTACATCAACGCCCTGAAGCCCAGTGGTAAGTTCAACAACTGCACCATCAGCTTCCGCATCCCTGATGAGGATCTTGCCAAGTTTGATGCCTGTTATGAACAGTGCATTGCCTGGGGTAAGAACAAGATGGCTGGCAAACGCTTCACCGAAGAGCTGCCCAAGTGGCAGGAGGATGGTCTTGTTAAGATCTCCTACGGCGGTGAGGAAGGGGCTCCTATGTTCCCCTGGGTCGATACCGATGGCGTTGCTGTTGATGTTGATACCCCTGTCTGGAAGGGTACCGTTGTACGTCTGATCATTGACCTGAAGCCCTATGTATTCGGAACCAAAGTCGGATGCAGCTTCAAAGTTAAAGGTGCTCAGATTCTCAAACTTGTCGGCTCTGGCGGGTCTGATTCTGGTGATCTTGATCTTGACGACGTGGCTGCGCTGTTTGGAACTAGTAACGGTTTCAAAGCTGGCTCTCCTTCGTTTAAACCGAATGAAGAACCGGCTGATGAGACTGGTTACGACGACGACATTCCGTTCTGATGCCTAGGTACCGGTCCCGTCTCGAAGAGCGGTTAGCCCGGTGGTTAGAAGTTAACGGACAACCGTTTGAGTATGAGACCCTAAAACTTAACTACACCGTCTCCGCCGTTTACACGCCAGACTTTGTTCTGCCAAATGGGGTGATCATTGAGGCCAAGGGTTATTTCAAACCAGAAGATCGAAGGAAGATGCTTGCCGTTAAAAAGCAACATCCAGAACTCGACATTCGACTTGTGTTTCAAGCACCCCACAACACCATCTCTAAGGAATCTAAGACTACCTACGCAATGTGGGCAGACAAGAACGGATTCCTTTGGGCACCTTACCAATCCATTCCACTTGACTGGTTCGATGAGCATCCAAAAGCGAATTATGGACATTCGTGATGAACTCCGAAAGCGAATTTGTAAGGCATGAGCCATGCCCTAAGTGTTGCAGTAGCGATGCCCTTGGTCGTTATACTGACGGTCATGGGCACTGCTTTTCTTGCGGCCATTACGAGTTTGGTGATGGCGAATCTATTCCTGTTCACAAGCCGCATTTCCGAATGGACTTTACCGGGGACATTGTTCCTCTCCGCTCCAGGGGTATTCTTGAGGACACCTGCAAGAAGTTCAACGTAAGGTATGATGCGGAGTCTAAAACACTTCGCTTCCCTTACTACAATTCTGAGGGGCAGTTGATTGCGTTCAAGGCCAGGACTCCTGATAAAGACTTTCGCTGGTCTGGTAAGAACGAAGACCATCAACTGTTTGGTCAGCAGCTCTTTGGAGGGGCTAAGGGCAACAACAAAACCATTGTCATCACGGAAGGCGAAATAGATGCTTTGAGCGTCTGGCAAGCCCGTCCTAACTGGCCTGTGGTCAGCCTTGACAATGGGGCTAATGCTGCCAAGAAGTCACTCCAACACCAGTACAAATTTATTGATCGGTACGAGGAGATTGTTCTCTTCTTCGACAGTGATGATGCTGGACAGAAGGCTGCTCAGGAATGTGCTCAGCTCTTTAACCATCAGAAGGTCTTTATTGCAAAGCTTTCTGAATACAAAGATGCTAACGAAGCAATCATTGCCAAGGATTCCGATGCAATCAGACAAGCCTTCTGGCAAAAGAAGCCCTACTCACCAAAGACCGTCATCGACGGACGAGACCTCTTTGACCTGGCAATTAAGCCTTTACATGGTCGGGATGCTAACTGGCCTTTTAATAGTCTTGATGGCATCACCAGCGGGCTCCGTCTCGGTGAATTGGTTACGGTTACGGCTGGGTCTGGGGTAGGCAAAAGTACCTTCTGTGGAGAAGTTGCTCAGTCTTTGGTTGACCAGGGACAAAAGGTTGGCTACATTGCCCTTGAGGAAAGCCTTCAACGCACAGCCCTTCGGTTGATGTCGGTCAAGGCAAACAAACCTCTTCACCTAAACAACGAGCTACCACAGGATGACCTTAAAACAGCGTTTGATGCGTCGCTTGGCACTGGACAGGTATTTCTTCGTGACGGGTTCGGGTCAGTCGATCCTGAAGCCATACTTAGTGATTGCCGGTTCATGGCACAAGCAAAGGAGGTTCAATGGATTGTCCTTGACCACCTTTCCATCCTGATGTCAGGGAACGAGTCGCACGATGAACGAAAGCTCATTGATGTGACCATGACTAAGCTTCGATCTTTTGTTGAGGAGACTGGAGTTGGTATGATTCTTATCAGCCACCTCAAGCGTCCACAAGGAGACAAGGGACACGAAGACGGTCAACAGGTTAGTCTCGGTCAACTCCGTGGCAGCCACAGCATCGTTCAGCTGTCAGATATGGTTATTGCGCTTGAAAGGAACCTTTCTTCTGGTCAGAACTTTGCCAACATCAGAGTTCTTAAGAACAGATTTAATGGTCAAACCGGAAAGGCTGGTACAATTGTTTATCAATCTGATACCGGTCGCATGACTGAAGACCTCACTGCTGAGTTTAATGACTCCAAAGCAACCACCACTGCCACAGACTACGGAGATTTCTAGCCGTGTTATTTGTGCCTGCGGTTCTGACGCTTTCTTTTTCTCAGAGATGGACCCGAGTGGTTACTTCTGTGAAGAGTGCGGGCGACCAGATCCTATTACGCAACGTACCCTTGATACGGAGGAACCAGGCTACTGGGGACTATGAGACTTCTCTTTGACATTGAAACAAACGGTCTGCCCCGACAAGGGATGGATCGGCTTCACTGTATCGTGACTAAAAATCTAGATACGGGTGAAGTGCTTCGTTACAACGATGTGGGTACGCATGAGTCTGTTACTACTGGGGTTAACATCCTAGCAGAAGCTGACATCTTGATCGGCCACAACATCGTTGGGTTTGACATTCCAGCTATTCAACAGATCTACCCCTTTTTTGAACCCAAGGCAAGGTGTTACGATACGTTGATTCTTAGTCGGTTATTCCAACCACACATCCTGTCGATGGACTTTCGCAAGAAGCCCATTGGTATGCCAGGCAAACTCTATGGTCGCCACTCGTTGGAAGCCTGGGGGTATCGTCTTGGTGATTACAAGGGTGAGTTTGGAAAGACTAGCGACTGGTCTGAGTGGTCCCAAGAAATGGAAGACTACTGCGAGCAGGATGTTCACGTTGTTGAGACCCTGTTCAATACGATCTTCCGCAACAAACTAGGTAAATTTAAAGATGCTGTTTGGCTTGAACATGACCTGGCAAAGATCATGGCACTCCAAGAAACAGCAGGGTGGCCTTTTGATGTTGTAAAAGCCCAGAAGCTTGAATCCACTCTCCGAACAGAGATGGACAAACTTGCCGATCACATGCGAGAAACTTTCCCGTATGTTGATGGCGGAACCATGATTCCCAAGAGGAACAACAGCACTAAAGGTTATTACGAGGGGGCAGAGCTTACCAAGCTCAAAGAGTTCAACCCAACAAGTCGGGACCACATTGGCTGGGCCTTCATGACCTGGCGTGATTGGAAACCTGAAGTCTTCACAGACACCGGACGCCCGAAGATTGATGAAGGCGTTCTCCAATCCATTGATACCGAAGAGGCTAAAACATTTGCCCGAATCCTCGAACTACAAAAAGCCCTTGGACAGCTCAGTGATGGAGCAAACGCCTGGCTCAAGATGGTCACCCCTCAAGGGCGTATCCACCATGTTTGCCAGCTTGCTACCAACACCGGGCGTAACGCGCACAGCCGACCAAATCTTGGGCAGACGAGTTCGGATCCTCGTTGTCGTGAACTATTTGGTCCTGGCAATGGTATGCGTCAGGTTGGTGCCGATGCTTCCGGCTTGGAGCTTCGTATGCTTGGCCACTATCTCGCTGAGTTTGATGGCGGTGCTTTCGCTGACGTTGTAGTCAACGGAGACATTCACCAGCAGAATGCAGATCGAGTTGGGTGTACTCGCAAAGAAGTCAAAACACTAACGTACGCATTCATTTATGGAGCCTCGGACAAGAAGATTGGCACCTCACTTGATAAGGCATTATCAGAGGAAGCTGCTAAGAAACTTGGGGCAAGTATCCGTAAAAAGTTCCTCAAAGCGATTCCGGGCCTTGACGATCTTCTTAAGTCTGTTGCCAATGAATCTGCTTCTGATGTTCTGCGGGGACTTGATGGACGACCAATCCGTCTCCAAGGAAAGAAGCACGCCGCACTTAACTACCTCTTGCAATCAGCAGGGGCGATAGTTTGTAAGCGGTGGAATGTTATTGCCTTCAACCAAATGAATAGTCTTGGATACCAGTGGGGCATTGATTACCAATGGCTCGGATGGATCCATGATGAAATTCAACTCGCTGTTCAACCACACCTTGTCAATGACGCCAAGTTCCAACTCGAATGGTCCATCGTCCAAGCGGGCGAATACTACGACCTCAAAGTCCCCCTCGCCTCAGAGGCAAAAGAAGGGGCAACCTGGGCCGACTGTCATTGAACCAGAGCTTCGCATTGATGCTGACTTCTTTGCCTATCGCAGCTGTCAGGTTAATGAGATGGAGCTTGACTGGGGTGATGACCTAATCACCATTGCCAGCAACTTCAAGGAGGTTACCAAGGTCTTCTCTTCGGAGATCAATAACCTCAAAAAACGGTTCGACACAAATCGGGTTCTGTTGTACTTCTCTGACAGCAAGAACTTCCGAAAGCTTGTTGACCCTGACTACAAAGGTAAGCGCACCAAACGTAAGCCTGTGGGGTACAAGCGGCTTCTTGATTGGTGTAAAGACCACTTCAAGATTATCCGTTATGAAAACCTCGAAGCAGACGACGCCCTTGGATTAGAGTGCCACCTGGATCCAAGCGATTTTATTCTTGTTTCTCCTGACAAGGACATGAAGCAGATCAGCTGCAACTTATTTAATGGAAGTGAGCTGGTTCAAGTAACACCTGAAGAAGCCGACTACTGGTTCTGGACACAATGCCTTACGGGCGACCCGGTGGATGGCTACAAAGGCGTACCTGGCATCGGCGCTAAGGGCGCTCAAAAGATCCTGGCTAAGGCTGAGGATCCATGGCAAGCTGTTCTGTCCTGCTATGAAAAGGCAGGCATGACTGAAGCCGACGCCATCCGCAACGCTCGTCTCGCACGGATCCTCCGGCCTGGTGAGTATAACTCCACCACTAAGGAGCCCATCCTATGGAACCCACCCCCGTCCTTATTGGACTTGACATCGGCTTAGTTCTTGCTATTGTCTATGTCATTGACCGCAATGTCTTCCACGCAATCGACCTTATCCTCAGAGCAATCCCTGTCTGGTTTGAACTACGAAGAAATCAAATCATTCTTGGAATGCAGCTGTGGTTTGATAGACGATCACTCCGAAATGATGCCTTGGGACGATTTCTGGCAAATCGTAGACTCAAAAGCATCCTCGACAACCCTGACTACCAAGAGTTCTTCCGTGACCAAGTACAGTCCGACCCATTACAAGAGGGGGACGATTGAAGTTTGGGATTTTATTGTTGACCAAGACCTTGACTACCTGGCAGGCAACGTGATTAAATACGTTTGTCGCGCAGGCCACAAGAGCCACGAGTCCGAACTGGATGACTGGCTCAAAGTCAAAGCCTACGTCGAACGAAAGATCCAACAAGTTTCCCACGAGCGTAACCGCTAACCATGTCATCGCTGCTCCAACAAGCCATTGCCTTTCGTGAGGCCATGGACCAACCTATTAACACAGTTAATGAGTATGTGCATGAACTCCAAGCAAACCTTATCACCGAGGAATACCTTGAGTTCGTTGGCGCTTTCGATGCTGAATTTAAAACCCTCAACACCGTTGAAGAAAATCAAATAGCTCAATTAAAGGAGCTTGCTGATCTTGTTTTCGTGTGTTATCAATTTGCAGCTGCTCGTGGCTGGAATCTTGATGCGGCTATGACCCGTGTCTTTGAATCCAACATGAGTAAACTCGTGGACGGCAAGCCCCTCCGCCGCGAAGATGGTAAAGTTCTTAAGGGGCCAAACTACCAACCTCCTGTTCTCGACGACCTCATCTAACCAATGTCCCCCAACAAGATTGCACGAACTGGCCGTGTTCAAAACTGGATTGACAATCCCGAATCTCGCTTACCGGTCAGCTGTACGGTCTTCCAGGTGGAGGACACTATGGAAGGCCCTGAAGGAATCGAAGCCTCATGGCGCTTTGTTTCGCACGCTCTTCGTAACGGAGCTGGCGTTGCTGTTCATCTCTCTAAGCTTCGTCCTAGAGGGGCAGAGAATGGAAAGGGCCTTACAGCGTCTGGTCCCGTCTCCTTTGCCCGCATCTACTCTGCCCTCAACGAAACCCTGAGGCGCGGAGGGGTATACAAAAATGGGGCTGTGGTGTGTCACCTCGATTATACCCACCCTGATGCTCTTGAGTTCATCACTGCTTCCCGAGCCGACCTCGCCTGGGTCAAGCGGTGTTTGAATGTGGATGAGAACTTCCTCAAGTATGCCTCTGACGAACTGCTTGATGCCACCATTGATGGTATTAAGAAGGGCGACATCTGGCTTAATAAGATTCGTTATGACGCTGAAGGCCATCGCATCCTGGGCAATGTTTGTCTGGAGGTGTATCTACCTAGTCGTGGTACCTGCCTTCTTCAGCATATCAATCTCGGAGCTTGCGGTATTGAGGACTTGGTTCCTGCATTTACTGAGGGCATGAGTTCCCTTATTGAGCTTCATGGAAAAACTGGTGTTGGGGAAACCGGCGAATACCTTTCCCCCGAGACTGACCGACAGATTGGTCTTGGTGTTCTTGGTCTGGCTAACTTCCTTTGCCAGAATGGCGTAACGTATAAAGAGTTTGGAGACGCCCTAACCAAATTCCATACTCATCAACCGGAGCATACTCCGGCATACCTCCTTGTATCTGAATTTGCAAAAGCCGTTGAAATTGCAGCACAAATTGCACGCGCCGCTAAAATGGACCGTGCCTTTGCTATTGCACCTACGGCTTCCTGCTCTTATAACAACGTCGATCTGCGTGGCTATACTACTGCCCCAGAGCTGGCCCCTCCTATCTCTCGTCACGTCGATAGGGATAGTGGGACTTTCGGAGTCCAGTCTTATGACTACCCGCCGGACATCGAAATTGCTTCTGAAGTAGGTTGGGAAGCTTACAAGGAAGTTGTGGATGGTCTTGTCCGTCTCTTCCAAAGCACACTTCTCTTCCATGGGTATTCGTTTAACTCGTGGTCTGATGTTGTTACCTATGATAGAGAGTTTCTTTATGAGTGGATGTATTCCCCTCAGACGAGTCTCTATTACTCTCTTCAGGTGATGCCTGATACTCAAGCTAAAGATGATGCACTTGCAGCTCTTGATGAAGACTTCCGTGATCTCTTTGGTTTTGATCAAGACATCGACCCTGATTGCGGCTGTCCCACTGTTAAACCCGAAAACGAACCCTGTATTCCCTGCGGAGAATGAGCCCAACCCTATCGCCCTACGATCAAGTTATCAGCCGCAAACGCAAATGGACCCCTGTGGCGGTTCAAAAGGGCAAGGTGGTAGAGGGGGCCGAG
>JACCDY011084682.1_pt1 | contig 24325 bp, 23 predicted proteins | sample 7446391 | NCBI WGS metagenome assembly JACCDY01 (sample SAMN15323451, study PRJNA562643) | freshwater metagenome | isolation source: river surface water | place: USA:Blue River Watershed | collected 2017-08-18 | reverse complement strand
CCGAAACCCGAAACCCGAAACCCGAAATCCACTACCCACTACCAACTACCAACTACCATGTACCCACTACCCACTACCAACTACCATGTACCCACTACCAAAGACCAACTACCACAGTGAATAAATCAAATCTACCTCAGAAAATTTGTGTGACGTGTCAGAGGCCGTTTTCGTGGAGGAAAAAGTGGGAAAAGAATTGGGAAAACGTTAAATATTGCTCGAAACGGTGCTCGGGACAAAGGAAGTTGGGCGAAAGAATACACAATTCAATCGATTGATTGTTAGCACCGTTGCTTTTGAGTGATTTTCTAATTATTGTTGAATAATTTAATTTTTTATGAGAAACACTCTTGTGATTTTATTTGCTATGTCGATGGTAATGATTGCTTGTGGTCCATCCATTTACATGACTCCCGATGCTTATGAGCGTTCGGCTAAACACCAAAAAATTGCCATTCTTCCTCCGAAAGTAAACCTTCCCCCGCAACGGAAAGTAAGTCCAGAAGCGCTGGAGGCACAGAGTAAAGCCGAATCATCTAGTTTTCAGAACGAAATATATCAAGCGTTTTTAAGGCGCAAAAGCAAAGGACAAATATTCGTTGACATTCAAGACGTGGAAGAAACAAACGTTTTGCTTGCCCGAAATTTCCCAGAAGGGGTTTACACCAATGCCGAAGTTTGCAAAGTGTTGGGCGTAGATGCGGTGGTGACCTCCCAGTTCACTTTGAGCAAGCCCATGTCAGAAGGTGCGGCCATTGCAACTATGGTTTTGGTGGGATTTGCTGCCACTACCAACGAAGTAAAGGTCAATATGTCTATCAAAGATTGTTCAGACAATACCATGTTTTGGAACTACGACTATCAATACTCCGGATCGGTAACCACTACGGTTAGTGCATTAGTAGACGGACTTATGAGAAATGCCTCTCGTAAAATTCCTTACAATTCGCAATCCAACTAAAACTTGGGTTTTGCGTACGGCAGTTGCACCAACTTTTGGGTGGTGTGATATGAGTCTAAGCCGGAGCAGGTGACGGTTCTGGCTTGTTCCAAGTCAATGAATCCCGATTCTTGAAGGCAATTTTCGGGTATGACTACTTGCATGATTTCACCAATCAGAAGGATGGTTCCGTTGATGGCGAGCGGGTGCTTTTCTCTGAGTTCTACCGAGAATTTGAGGTGGCTTTCTTTCACGAAGGGTGCCTGAAAATCAAATAAATATTCAGGGGTAAGTCCTGAGGCTTCAAATTCAGATACTTCGCGGGGATAGCGGGCGCTGCAATGATGCGCTGCCTCCACAAACTCTGGAAGAATTTGATTGAGCGTATAGCAGCCTGTCTCTTCGATGTTTTCAAGGGTGTGCCTTTCGGAGACGTCTGGACGGACAATTACACCGCATAAAGCCGGGTTAGCACCAAGATGAAAGAGAGAGCTGAAAATGGATAGGTTTACTAATCCTGATTTGCTGCGAGTGCCTACCAGAACCACACTTTTAAATCCGCCGAGTGAATTGATGAAATTAGCTCTGTAGCGGGTTTCCATGTTGAGAATATCTTGTTTTTGTATGATCATTTCATTGTTTTTTCTGCGCGCTTCCAAAATCCGAAGAAAGAAGGAAAAAAGCCTTGAACTCCGGGGAACATCCAATTGCGTTCATCGACGATCCAATTATTTGGGGCATCCGAAGTGAAATGTGGGTGTTCGCGGGTGTAGATTCTATGTGCTGACAGATGTTCGTTCAGCGATTTAACGTCCCCCGAAACAAAAATCAAATTCGGAATTTCTTGTCCCAATCGATGAATGAATTCCTGGGTTTTCAAAGAGATTGGGAACCGGCTCAACCACGCTGAATCCCAAAGAAATATGCGGTTCAACGGTTCGTTTTTGCGCCATTCCGGGTCCAAATGATAGGGATGGTAAAGCGCGATATCGGCCGATGGATTCCAGTTTGGATGGTGGGTCAGAGCAGGCAGAGACTGTCCGACGGGCGGCAAATCAAGGTTGAAATCAGCGCGTTCTTGAAGGATTTGAGGGACATCCATGCGGTAGAATTGATCGTACTCCACATCTAAAAACGTGCCTGTTTGCTTGGTGCTGCAATATTTGTTGATGTTCTCTTGATTGGCGAAATACAACTTGCTGCTGAAAGCGCCGCACACCCATTGCCAACTCAAATGGTTGGAGGCAAAATCGGCATCTTTCAAATGATGAAACATCCACTGAGCGCCGGTTTTCCAATGGGTTTTTGCAACGTTGCAGACGAGCATGGCGACATACATTCTCATGTGATTGTGCATCATGCCGGTGTCGTAAAGCCTTTTGATGCCTTGATCTATGGCTTCAATGCCGGTTCTGGCTTCCAACACGGCCAAAGGCATTTTATTGGATGAAAAATGCGAAGGCGAATGTTTGACGTCTTTTTGATCTAAGTCAGGGTGAATTTGCCCTACCCTTTGGAAATAATCCCTCCACGCCAACTGCTGAAACAATCGTTCGTTTTGCGTATGTCCGTTTTGCAGAACACGATCTCTGATGAGCGCCGTGGAAATCACCCCACGAGAAACATAAGGCGATAATTCCGATACATTACCCCAGAGGAAATTTCGGGTTTTGCCGTATTTCACGGGGTCAATGGCGTTGATTCGCTGGTGAAGTTCACTGAGGATTGAGGTCATCTCTTGCTGATTTTATTGTTGGATATGCTGCGCTGTCGGTTGCATTTGAATCGATCAATCTCAGGATTTCTGAGGGCTGCATGCTTTTGAGAAATTCCTTGATTGACTCTTTTGCGCCACAAGTTGAAGCTGGATCTTTTGAGTTGTGAGCGCATCAGCGCAATGACTTGCGATTCGGGCAATCCAAACTGAAACTCAATGGCTTCGAAAGGGGTTCGATCTTCCCAGGCCATCTCAATGACTCTATCTATTTGTTCCTCTGTTAGTTGCATTTTTACATTCTCACTAATTTTAATTCCCTTAGTTTATTGATGGTCAAAGGGTTATGGTTGTTTTGAACCTTATAAGAAACCACATCGCACAAAAACAGTTCATGATCGCCTGCATTTTGATGCTGAATGACTTTAAGGTGCAATAATGCCACTGATTCTTTCAAAACGGGCCACCCATTCCACTGGGTGAGTTGGTATGCTGAATCTACGGGAGACTTCTGATTTTTTCTTTGGATAAAGCCGTGTTTATCAAAGCTCCTCCCCGATTTCTGTCCGAAGTTTCTCACCACGGGTGCTTGTTTTTCACTCAGCAACTGCAACACAAACTCTTGATTTTGCCTCACATTTTCAAGCGTTTGAGTATCGTAGTATATGGCAACGGCATATCGTTTGGGCGACATACTGACTGCGCTCACATACGTACAAATATTCATGTTGACTTTTCCGTCGGCCTGCGTAGCAATGCTGTAGACGGGCAAATCAGGAATGTTCCAGGGTTTCTTCATTTCAAGCGAGCTTGAACATCAGATTTTGATGTTTGAAATTCCGCCATCAATGTGGTGCACCTGTCCTGTAATCCAAGACGAATCGTCAGACAACAAGAACTGCGCTAATTTGGCGATGTCTTGGGGTTGTCCGATTTTTTTCAGGGGATGTCTGGCTGCATTGGCTTCAATTTTTTCGGGGGAATTCAACAAGTTTCCTGCCAAAGGAGTTTGGGTTATGGATGGTGCAATGGCATTGATTCTCACCTTTGGTGCCCACTCCGCCGCTAGGGCTCTGGTAAGTCCTTCTATGGCTCCTTTGGATGAACTCACCAAGGTATGAAACGGGAAACCGGTTTGCACGGCAACGGTTGAGAACAACACCACCGATGAATTTTCGGCATTTTTCAAGGCGTTATGAGCGGCTTGCAAGGTTTTGATGGCACCTAAAGTTTGTTTGTTGTAATCATCGATAAACTCTTGGGGTTTGATGCGATGAAAAGGCTTGAGGGCGATTGCACCCACGCAATAGGCGATACCGTGAATGGTATCTGGAAGCCATGAAAAATCGGGGTTATCTGAGGTGAGATCGAGTTTTTGGTAGTCAGGTGTCAGGTGACGGGTGTCGGGTGACGGGTATCTGTGGTCGAGGGACTGTGGGTCGCGGGTGCCGGTAAACCAAACATTATTTTCAGCTGAAAGCAGTTCTACAAGTGACGCTCCGATACCTGATGTACCTCCAATAACTACATAATTTTTCATGTAAAGAAGTAACAATTGTGGGAGGGTTTGGTTTATATATTTATTTTGATTAATTTACAGACAATTATTTGTCAATATTTTTATCAAAATGAAAGAGAGGCATATTTCTCACATGGACTTAGACTCATTTTTTGTGAGTGTGGAGCGGTTGCAAAATTCCTCTTTTAAGGGAAGGCCATTGATTATTGGGGGCATGAGTGACCGAGGTGTGGTGGCCAGTTGCAGCTATGAGGCTCGGAAATTTGGGGTGCACAGCGCCATGCCTATGAAGCAAGCCCGAATGCTTTGTCCTGATGCCATTTACATTCGGGGCGATTCGCAATTGTACAGTAAATATTCGCAGATGGTGACCGAAATCATTGCAGAATCGGTGCCGCTTTACGAGAAAAGCAGCATTGACGAATTCTACATTGATTTGACGGGCATGGATCGTTTTTTTGGATGTTGGAAAATGAATCAAGAACTGAAGCAGAAAATTGAACGAGAAACCGGTCTGCCTATTAGTTTTGGACTTTCGGCCAACAAGACCGTCAGTAAAATTGCTACCGGAGTGGCAAAGCCTGCCGGACAAAAATTCGTGGAGCACGGGTCTGAAAAAGGATTTTTGTCGCCCCTGTCGGTCAAAACCATCCCCGGCGTAGGCGGGGAAACCTACAAAACGCTCCGCCAATTGGGCATCCAATATATAAGAACGCTTCAAGAAATCCCCAAAGACCTGATTTTTAAAACCCTCCATAAGCCCGGCTTGGAGATTTGGCATAAGGCCCACGGAATTGATGAACGTCCCGTCATTCCCTTCCATGAGAGAAAAAGCATCAGCACCGAAAGAACGTTTGAAAGCGATACCATTGACGTTGTCAAACTTCGAAACCTGCTGAGTGCCATGGCTGAGAATTTGGCTTTCCAACTGAGAAAGGGCAATAAATTGTGTGCCTGTGTGACCGTAAAAATCAGGTACAGCGACTTTAATACGTATTCGTCACAGGCTAAAATACCTTACACCAGCGCAGACCACACCCTGATTAAACGAACCTTGGAACTGTTTGACAAGCTCTTTCAAAGAAGGCAACTGATTCGATTGGTGGGGGTTCGATTCAGCGACTTGGTGAGCGGGGGATATCAAATCAACCTATTCGAAGAAACCGAAGAAATGATTCATTTGTACGAAGCCATGGATCGCATTCGACTTCGGTACGGCGATAGTGCCGTCAAGCGTGCCAACGGCATGGACGCCAAAACCATTGGGCGATTTGATAATCCCTTTGACGGAAGTGCACCCGTGCTATTGGCTAACAGAAAATCTTGAAGCGGGCAAATGTAAAATTTTATCCCCCGAAAAACCAAAGTCAGAAGAGGAAAAAGGCGATGATGTAGACGAAGATGACAATGATGACAACGGAGAATAAGAAAAGTTCCAAATTTGATTTTTCTGTGTACTTTTGTACACATCTGAAATCTATGAAAATCGCATACGCCAAAATCTTGATTTTCACGCTTTTAATAGCTGCTTCAACCCAAAAACTGTGGAGTCAAACCCCGTCAGTCATCATTTGCAAGGGCAGTTCAGTCAATTTTAGAGAGTTCAATACCGGCAGTTCGGAACCCAGTGTTGGCTGGGAATGGACCTTTGAAGGAGGCACGCCAGGAACTTCTACGCTGAGAGAACCATCGGTTCAATATCCCAATGCTGGCTTGTTTAAGGCAAGTTGTGTAAGCATTTTTCAAAGCGGTACTCGTGATACAAATGCGGCGTATGTATTGGTCATTGACGGAACCCTCGCTCCCATTCCCATGAGAGACACCATCATTTGTTCGCCCAGCATCAACCTTATACTGGATGCAGGAAATCCAAGTCTATACAATCGATATCTATGGTCTAGCACCGATGTAACCTTAAAACCCGGCGATACCCTTCAAAAACTCACTGTGACAAAACCGGGGACATACAAAGTAAGAGTTCAAAACATTTGTGCTTTTTCTGAGAAAACCATTACCGTTAAACAAGGTGTCAAACCTACCGTTGATTTAGGTGCAGATCGATTTGTATGTAGAAATATTTCACTCATTTTAGATGCTGGTTTCAGCGCCGGAAACACCTATTCATGGGTACCCACCGGCGAAAGCAGCGCAACCATAACCGCTAACACCGCTGGAAACTACAAAGTGACCGTTACAAGTCCCGATGGTTGCACCGCAACAGATGATGTTAACTTGATAGATAGTTGTCCACCCGTAGTTTGGTTACCAACGGCATTTACTCCGAATGATGCAGCTCCCAACGACATTTACACTCCCTACATTGAAGGATTCAAATACATGAAAATGATGATCTTCAACCGTTGGGGTGAGAAACTATACGAGCAAGAAGGATTGAATCAAGGTTGGGATGGTACTTACATGGGTGAAATTTGTCCCGATGGATTTTACATTGTTCATTTGGAATTAATTGGAAACGATACCTTCCGAAAAATCAAAAGCCAATCATTCATGTTGCTTAAATAATTAACGTAACTCCTTCATGAGAAAATTCTACCTTTTAATTTTTATTCAGCTGATCATTTCGAGCATTTCAGCGCAATCAGTGACCATTGGCAAAGCCATAAATGCCATTCAAACCAAACGTTACGAGAAAGCCATAGGCATTTGCGAGAAAGGCATTGCCAAAGATCGTAGCTTGATTGAATTGAATTACATCAAGGCCTGGGCTGAATTTGAAATTGCTAAATCGTCAAAAGATCCCAACGAAGTAAGAACCAATACCAAAAATGTTCTCAGATCATTAGAAAGAGCTGAAAAGAAAGACGAAACTTTAGAATTTAAAACTAAATACCAATGGTTATACAGAGACTACTCTAAGTTCTACATGATTGAAGCATTAGATCAATACAATAGAGATCGTTTTGCCAATGCTTTACCCTTGTTCCAAACTTGTTATGATCTTAGTAAAGATACCATTGCTTTTACGCATATAGGCCTTTGCCATTGGTTTCTAAAAGAGAATGCCAAGGCTGGACCGTATCTTACCAAAGCAGCTGTCATGATGTATGGCGCATGGCAAGACTCTGTGAATTCGAAATACCATAAACACACTTACAACATCAAAGTTTACCAAGAATTAGCCAATTATTACGCCAATGAAAAGAAAGAGGATTCTTCCTTCTTTTACGTGGAAATGGGACTGGATATGTTTCCGAAGGACATTAAATTGACCAGAACCATTGTAAAGGTAATTGATAAAAAAGTCCGTGAAATGCAACAAGAAGTCGGTCTGAATGCCGAAGTTTTGAGATGGATCAATCGTGGTTTGTCATACGAAATCAACAATGAATATTTCCTTCAAAGCCAAAACAACTACTTCGTTCAAAAATTGAATTACTTGTTGTCCAGAAACGATTTAAGCGAGGCAAAATTGTTTGATTCTGCGTTTTACCAAACCAAAAAATCGTTGGTCTTAAAAGGGTGTAAGTCCAAAAACGACGAATTCTTGTTGGCAGACAGTGCTGCGTTTGTAAATGCGTGTTTAAAAACTTTCATGGAAAAAAACAATTCCAACGCCATCATCTTTTATTTCTACAAATGGTATCCCATCACTTATAAAACTCAGCAGATTAACGAAAAAGGCCTTGAAGCCATTTTGAAAAATCCGCCAACCTTTATCAGCAGAAGATTGCTTTATTCATTGTACAACCATGCGGTTTCGGCTTATCCCAAAAATGCAAACTTCAAAGAATACCGTTTTCAAGCTTACAGCAATTGGTTAAAATCAGACATCACCGGCAGCACATGGGATTATCTATTCAAGTGGAACGACGGACTGGTAAAAGATTTCCCAACCCGTAAAGTTGCACTGTTAGCTGATCGCGAAAAACTATTGGTTAAGGCCATTGATACATTCACGTTGTACGGAAAAATGGAAACCGTTTGGGGATTCTATCAACTGTTAAAGAAAGAATATCCCAAAAACCTCTTGTTGGATTCATTGAACAAGAAAATTGCATTGAAGGACTTCGAGGTGCGTTACAAGAATACCCGTATTTACAGCTATAAACGAAACAATGAAACTCTTGCAGCTACAGGTTGGAAAGGTATATCAAAACGCTGTGAAGCAGGTGAAATGCCCGATTCAACCATAGAGAAAGTCACTGACCGAATCAATTATTTCAGAACTGCAGCCGGAGTAAGAGATTTAGTAAGATTCAGCCAAGACAAAGGTGAATTTTGTCAAGAAGCATCGGTAATGTATGCACCGGTGGGTGTTTTCACTAGAGAACCTACTCCCGAAACTCACATTTGCTTCACTCAAGGTGCTGCAGAAGCTGCTCGTTATGCGCAAGTTGTAAAAGACAACAATCCTGCAATTGCCGCTACTGTGTTGGTTTCAGATCAAAAAAGCCAAGAATTATACAACAGGCAATACATTCTTGCACCGAATGCAAAATATTTCGGATTTGGTGCGAGTGAAAACAATTCGGTGTTTTGGATGGTGGCTCCGGGTGAAAAATTGGCAGATTCAAGTTATTACCAGAAAAACTTCATTAGTTGGCCTCCACAGGGTTATTGCCCAAATATGTTGATGTTTGAAAAATGGAGTTTCTCTATGTATGGTGACTTAAAAGATGCTAAAATTGAAATCAGCGCTCCTCACATTTCAAAAATGACGGTGAGCGGACACGTTGAGCAGTCGCCCATGTTACCCTTCTCTACCCTAGTATTTGAGCCCAACATCAGAAGAACGGAGTTTCAAATGTTGCCTAACGGGGAGAAAATTGACATCAAAATCACCCTGAAAAACAAGAAAGTTTATTCTTATTCCGTAAAGGTGTTAAAAGTTGAATAATTTTTATTATTTTTGCACTCCCGTTTTGAAAGATCTTTGATTGATCAAAACAATTAGCACGCGTGGCGTAATTGGTAGCCGCACCAGACTTAGGATCTGGCGCCGCGAGGCGTGGGGGTTCGAGTCCCTCCGCGTGCACAAACCCGAAAAATGGAACTCAGGTTCCATTTTTCGTTTAAAAAGATTAATAATTTATTGTCGTGAATATCCGTTTAGAAAAACTCAACGATCTAGAAGCTTCGGTTCTCATTGAAATGTCGAAAGCTGATTACCAAGAAAAAGTAGACGCACAAATCAAGAAAATTCAAAAAACCGCTTCCATTCGTGGATTCCGCCCTGGAAAAGCTCCTATGGGTATGATTCAAAAAATGTATGGCAAAACGGTTCTTGCCGATGAAATACAGCAAATTGCTTCTCAAAAATTAAACGAGTTTATTGAAGAGCAAAAACTAGAAACATTGGGCTACCCCTTGGGAAGCACCCGTTTTGATTCTAAGTTGGATATTGAAAATTCTGAAGACTTTGTTTTTGCTTTTGACCTAGGTATAGCCCCTAAATTTGAGTTAAACCTAACTACAAAAGACAAACTAGATCTTTTCCAGATTGAGGTAACCGACAAAGAAATTGACGAAGATATTGAATACGCTCGCAAACGTCACGCTAAACTAGACGATGCAACCAAATCTGATGCTGAATCAATTGTTTATGCAGAAGTAAATGAATTGGGAGACGACGGACAACCACTTGAAGGCGGAGTTAGCGCAAAATCGGTGAGTTTTGTTCCTTCAATGATTGAGAACAAAAAACTTCAAAAGCAATTTGTAGGAATTGAAAAAGGATTTAGCACCACTTGCGATGTTAGAGAATTGTTCAATAACAATGAAAGTGTTTTAACCAGTGCGTTGGCGGTTGCTAAAGAGGCGATATCTGATTTATCTTCTTCTTTCTCTGTGAATGTTACTGAAATCAAAACCAGAACACTTCCTGAATTGAATGATGAATACTTCAAAGAAGTTTTCCCAACTGAAACCCCAAGCAGCGAAGCAGAATATAGAGAAAGAGTAAAAGCCAATTTAGAACATTACTACAAAAACGAAGCATCGTTGTGGTTGGATCATGAAATTGGTCACTTGATCATGACGAAGCACGACATCCAATTGCCGGATGATTTCTTGAAGCGTTGGTTGATGGAAACCAAAACAGAAGATTACAACGCAGAAAATATCGATGAAAAATATGCACAAGAAAAGGATGCTTTGAAGCGCAGATTGATCATAGATAAATTGGCTGAACAACACGATCTTAAAGCTGAACAAGCTGAAGTTATTGAAGAAGCTCGTTTATACTACGTTGGCATGTACAAGCAATACGGTTTGGATGTTAGCATGATTGGACAAGACTTCTTAAACGAGACCATCGCTAAGCGTTTGCAAGAGCGTGAATTCGTTGGACAAATGAGCGACCGCGTAATTTATCGTAAATCGTATGATAAAGTTCGTGAAATGATCAGCATCAACGATAAGAAAACATCGGTTGAAGATTACTTCAAACATGTAAATAAACATAAAGACACTCACGGAGAGTAATCTATTTCTTGATATCTTTGTTAATATAGAACTATGGACTACGGGAAAGAATTCAAAAAGTACGCTACAAAGCACTTAGGCATTAACAGCCTTTATGTTGATCAATATTCAAACATGACTGCTTCTGCAGCTGGTGGAATTTATGGCCTAACGCCAAACATCATTGAGGAACGTCAAATGAACGCTAGCGTTATTGATATTTTCTCTCGTTTGATGATGGATAGAATCATCTTTTTGGGCGTTCCCATTTACGATGATGTAGCCAATATCATTATGGGTCAATTGCTTTTCTTGGAAAGCGCAAATCCCAACAGAGATATCCAAATTTATGTAAACAGCCCTGGTGGAAGTGTTTATGCTGGATTGGGAATCTACGATACCATGCAATACATCAGTTCCGATGTTTCAACCATCTGCACAGGTATGGCAGCTTCAATGGCCGCTGTATTGATGTCGGCTGGAGCAAAAGGCAAAAGAACTGCATTGCCACATAGCAGAATCATGATTCACCAACCTTTGGGTGGTGCTCAAGGTCAAGCGAGCGACATTGAAATTACCTACAAGGAGATTTCAAAGTTGAAAAAGGAATTGTATGATATTCTTGCAGATCACTCAGGTCAACCATACGATAGAATTGAAAAAGACAGTGACCGCGACTATTGGATGACCGCTGAGGAAGCCAAAGAATACGGAATGATTGACGAAGTTTTAGGTCGTCGTTCAACCAAATAACGATTAATCTTCAATGAAAAATTCCAAAGGGCAGAGCTGTTCGTTTTGTGGGAAAAAGAAAGAGGAAGCCGTTCTCTTGATTTCGGGCTTGGATGGAAACATTTGCGAGCAATGTGTGGAACAAGCACACAAAATCGTAGCAAAAGAATTAGGAACCACTGGTTCGACCGGTGATATTCCAACCAAATTCTCAGCATCTGACGAAGGCACTGCTCTTCCCACTCCATTGGAAATTAAAAAACATCTTGACCAATACGTAATTGGCCAAGACGAAGCCAAAAAATCGTTGTCTATAGCCGTTTATAACCACTATAAACGCATTCAAAATAAAAGTCACAGCACCAACGATGTTGAAATTGAAAAAAGCAACGTTCTGTTGGTTGGTGAAACCGGTACTGGTAAAACCTTATTGGCCAAATCTTTAGCAAGACTTTTAAACGTTCCTTTCACCATTGCCGATGCTACGGTACTCACTGAAGCCGGTTATGTGGGGGAAGATGTTGAAAGTATACTATCACGATTGCTTCAAGTAGCCAATTATAAACCAGAATTGGCTGAAAGAGGCATCGTCTACATCGATGAAATTGATAAAATCAGCCGCAAATCTGATAATCCATCCATCACTAGAGATGTAAGCGGTGAAGGTGTTCAACAAGGACTTTTGAAAATCCTTGAAGGCACTGTAGCCAATGTTGCACCCGAAGGCGGACGTAAACACCCAGATCAGAAATATGTTAAAATAGATACTTCAAACATCTTGTTCATCTGTGGCGGAGCTTTCGATGGAATAGAAAAAGTGATTTCAAGACGCTTGCAAAACCAATCCGTTGGATTTAAGCGCAACGAATACAGAGAAATCAATTCCAAGCGTTTGTTGAGCCAAATCAATCCTCAAGATCTGAAAACCTTCGGATTGATCCCTGAAATCATTGGACGTATTCCCATTGTGACCGCTCTAGAACCTCTTGATAAAGAAGCACTTAGAAGCATTTTAACGGAACCGAAAAACGCCATCATGAAGCAATATCAAATGTTGTTCGACATGGAAGGTGTTCAGTTAAGTGTAGATGATGATGCCCTAGATTTTATTGTGGAACTAGCCATGGAAAATAAATTGGGTGCCCGCGGTTTGAGAGGGATTTGTGAGACTATTTTCAAGAAATTCATGTTTGAAATCCCTTCGGGAGATAAGAAAACCAAGAAATTACGCATCACTCGTAAGATCGCTGAAGAAGAGTGGAATCTCATTCAAGATCTTAAATTTGCGAGCTAAATTTACACAAGTATTTAGTCGAAATTTAGTTTATCTTGCAGCCCTATGGAAAAAAACCATAAAGGCACCATGCGCGCTTGGACCATGTACGATTGGGCCAACAGCGTCTATCCTCTTGTAATTTCTTCAGCCATTTTCCCCGTTTATTACACGGCAATTACCACTAAAAAAGATGATTTAGGCAACGTCGTTTCCGATCAAGTTCAATTTTTAGGCTCAAATTTTACCAATACGGTCATCAGTAATTATGTGCTTGCATTTTCCTTTTTGGTTATTTGCTTGACCAGTCCGCTGCTCAGTGGTATCGCAGATTCCAAGGGCAACAAAAAGCGCTTTCTGCAATTTTTCTGCTACCTCGGCTCCATCTCTACTGCCCTACTCTACTTTTTCACCGCCAACGGCAACGATGTTACCTGGGGATTGCTCTCGCTGTTTTTTGCAAGCATCGGATATTGGAGCAGTTCCGTGTTTTACAACTCCTACCTCCCTGAAATTGCCGATGCCGATATGATGGATAAGGTAAGTGCGCGCGGATATGCCATGGGTTACATTGGAAGCAGCACCTTGCTCATTCTTTGCCTTATATTCATTCAAGCCATTGCTCCTACTTTGAATATTTCTTCGGGTTTAGCTACCCGCTACTGTTTTATTGCCGTGGGAATTTGGTGGATAGGCTTCGCCCAAATTTTCTTTTCCAAAATCAAAAGAACACCTGCCACCAACAAAAAGGAAGGCAATATTTTCAGCGGATTTCACGAATTACAAAAAGTATGGGGCCAAATCAAACAGTCGGCATCCATGTTAATGTACCTCAGGGCATTTTTATTCCTATCGATGGGCGTCCAAACCGTCATGCTCGTTGCTGCTTATTTTGGCGCCAAATTGTTGCAACTACCTGCTGGAAAACTCATTCCCGTTATATTGATCATTCAATTCGTTGGAATTGCGGGGAGTTTTCTGTTTTCATGGATATCCAAAAAATACGGAAACAAGCTATCTCTATCCATTGCCTTGGTCTCATGGGTCTTTATTTGCATTGGGGCATGGTTTGACGCAGAATACAAATCAGAAATAGGTTTCTATGTGCTTGCCTTCTTTGTAGGCGCTGTAATGGGCGGAATTCAATCCATGAGTCGAAGCACCTATTCTAAACTCATCCCTGAAAACACCACCGACACCGCTTCTTTTTTCAGCTTTTACGACATCACTGAAAAAGTAGCCATGGTTATTGGATTGTTTTCCTTTGCTTGGGTGGAAGAGCATTCCCCCGAAAAAGGCATGCAAAACTCGGTGCTTGCGCTCGTAATATTCTTCATTATCAGCTATTTCCTGCTTCAAAAAGTCAACGACCCACGACTTAAAGCCCGAAATAACTCTTGATCTGATTCCAGTACTTGATTTTGGTTTCCTTATCTTTTGCCACTGCAGAAGGTGCCGCTACTTGTAAAACCTGATTCACCGGGGCCACAATTGTTCTATTTGACCAAAACACCAATCTTTCTGTCTGAAACGAATTCGCCTTGATCAAATCTTCAAAAGAATAATTCAACTGATCGCTTTTTAAAAATATAAAATCATCTGCCTTGATTTCTTGTCCTTTCCATTTCAAGGCAAACATGATTTTGCTGATCATGTCTTTATAGTCAAAGTCCGACTCCTCTTCTATCCAATGTATGAACTTAGATTTATATTGTGGGAGTGCTTCAGGAATTTCTTTGGCCTCTACTTTTTCGGCAACTGGCTCATTACCAATAAAAAGGCCACCTTGGTAGAGTCCTGACAACAACCAGGCCGATTCAGTTTTTAATGATTCATTGCTCATGCTATGCAAAATTACCCTAATTTTGATGTAATGAGGTTCGAAATTACAGTAGAAAAGGTTAAAGAAAGCAGAATTTCTGAATTTGACCCCCAGAACATTGGTTTTGGCAAAATGTTCACCGATCACATGTTCCTTGCTGACTACAAAAACGGTGAATGGACCAACCCGAGAATTGTTCCCTACGGAAATCTATCTTTAAGCCCTGCAACCTCTGCCATTCATTATGGTCAGTCGATTTTCGAGGGAATGAAAGCTTTCGCATCCTCAAAAAACAACCACGACATCACCATTTTTCGCCCTTCTGACAACGCAGCCCGTTTAAACAGGTCAGCTGTTCGCATGGCGATGCCTGAAATCTCCGAAGACCTCTTCATGGCCGGTCTCCACCAATTGCTTGAAATTGACCGTGCCTGGGTTCCGAGAACCGAAGGAGGTGCCCTATACATTCGTCCTTACATGTTCGCCACCGATGATTACATTGGCGTTAAAGTCTCTGATAATTATTGTTTTGCCATTTTTGCTTGTCCTGTTGGACCCTATTACAACAAGGCTCTTCGCGTTAAAGTAGAAGACGAATACAGCCGTGCAGCTCCTGGCGGTGTGGGATTCACCAAATGCGCCGGCAACTACGGTGCAGCATTATATCCCACGGCATTAGCTCAAAGAGAGGGTTACGACCAAATTTTATGGACCGACCCCATTGAACACGAATGGGTAGAAGAAACCGGAACCACCAACTTCTTTGCCGTCTATGGAAAAACCGTTGTCACCCCCTCATTAACCAATACCATGCTTGCAGGAATCACCCGCGATTCTGTAATCAAAGGTTTAAGACACTTGGGCTACACCGTTGAAGAGAGACCTATTTCCATCACAGAACTCATCGAAAAACAACAAGCAGGTGAAATTTCAGAACTCTTCATCACAGGCACGGCAGCCACTCTCATGAATTTAGACGGCTTCGGCCGAAACGGCACTTATTATTCTGTAATGGAATCGCCAAACCACGAAGTCTCCACCGCCATCAAAACCTTCCTAGACAACATCAAACTCCAAAAATCTGACGACCCAATGGGGTGGAACGTCGTTCTTTAGGGTTTCGGGGATCGGGGGTCGGGTTACGGGTTACGGGTTACGGGTTACGGGCTTCGGGTTGCGGGCTTCGGGTTACGGGGGTCGGGTTGCGGGTTGCGGGTTATGCGGCTTCGTGAATTCTTTGATTTAGGACTTTAATGAAGGACTGCAATTGTTTTTGAACGGATACCAATTCTCCCATTAAATCATCAATTTCAAGCCCATAAATATTATTCGCAATAATCAGTTGGGATTCTACTTCATAGGATGAACCAAGTGATATATGTAAAAATCGACAAAAATCTTTGTCAGATCCGCGACCAGAGCCCTCTGCAATGTTCGATACGATTGAAATTGTGGCTCTTTTTAATTGCGAGATTAATTCATAGGTTTCACTTTTAGGTAACTCATTCATTCTTAAAATGATTTGTGTGCACAGTGCCATTGACTGGTTCCAAACTTTGATATTTCTGAAATTTTTCATTCCACAAAGCTCTAAAACTGCTCATTAAAATCCTTGTCAATTATCGCAAATCACATTTCGAACTTTTGCAAAATCCGCAAAAAACCCGAAACCCAATCCCCGAAACCAGAAGCCCGAAACCCGTCCCCCGTAACCCGATCCCTGAAACCCGCTTAAACGTTCTTCATTGCCGCTGCTACAAAGGCAACAAACAATGGGTGCGGATTTTCAACGGTGCTTTTTAGTTCGGGGTGAAATTGTACGCCCACAAACCATGGGTGGTTTTCGGCCTCTACCACTTCAGCTAAACCGGTTTGAGGATTGGTACCGGTGATTTTCATGCCGGCATTTTGAATGGCGTCTTTGAAGTTGTTGTTGAACTCGTAACGGTGTCTGTGTCTTTCGGAAATCTTGGTTTTACCGTAGGCTTTTGCAGCGTGGCTTCCCTTGATCAATTCACAATCGTAGGCGCCCAAACGCATGGTTCCACCGTAATTGGTGATCTTCTTTTGCTCTTCCATCAGGTCAATAACCGCATTTGGGGTATCAGACATTTCCGATGAATGTGCATCCGATATTCCTGCCATATTACGGGCAAACTCGATGACGCTTATTTGCATCCCCAAACAAATCCCAAAGAATGGAACCTTATTTTCACGGGCGTATTTTACGGCCAACACTTTTCCTTCAATGCCGCGGTTTCCGAATCCAGGAGCGACTAATATCCCTTGATATCCTGAAAGTTTAGATGCCACATTCTCTTCGGTTAGAAATTCTGAATGAATGTAGGTCACTTTCACTTCGCACTCGTTCGCTGCTCCAGCATGGATGAACGACTCGTTGATGGATTTATAGGCATCGGGAAGTTCCACATACTTACCAACCAAGGCGATTTTCACTTCCGACTTGGGATGTTCCAAACGGAATAAAAAGTTAGACCATTGGCTCAATTCTGGTTCTTGTGTGGACTTTAATTTCAGTTTATTGAGGACAACTTTATCGAGTTTTTCCTTAAGCATGGCCATAGGAACCTCATAAATGGTACTCAAATCACGAGCTTCGATTACTGCATTTCCTTGAACGTTGCAGAATAAAGCCAACTTCTTTTTCAAATCTGCTCCCAAAGACTGCTCCGTTCTCAAAACCAACACATCGGGTTGAACGCCCAATTCCAACAAACTTTTCACTGAGTGCTGAGTGGGTTTGGTTTTCAATTCACCTGCGGCTTTTAGGAATGGAACCAAGGTCAAATGCACCACGCAGGCGTTAGATTCCCCAAGCTCCCAGATCAATTGTCGCATAGATTCTATGTATGGTAGCGACTCAATATCTCCAACGGTACCACCAATTTCGGTGATCACGATGTCAAATTCCCCCGATTCGCCCAACAATTTCATTCTTCGTTTGATTTCATCGGTGATATGGGGAATTACTTGTACGGTTTTACCCAGATAAGCGCCTTTGCGTTCGTTTTCAATGACGGTCAGATACACTCTTCCGGTAGTAACGTTGTTCGCTTGGCTTGTAGGGACATTTAAAAATCTCTCGTAATGTCCAAGGTCAAGATCGGTCTCCGCACCGTCTTCGGTAACGTAACATTCTCCGTGTTCGTAGGGATTCAATGTACCCGGATCAACGTTGATGTATGGGTCAAACTTTTGGATGGTAGCACGATAGCCACGAGCTTGAAGCAGTTTGGCAAGTGATGCAGCAATGATGCCTTTTCCGAGGGAAGATGTTACCCCGCCCGTAACAAAAATGAACTTAGTTTGACTCATGAAATGTGTAGTTACGGGATGCAAAATTAGCTAAATGTTGTTGGTAGTTAAAAACAAAAGGAGGTGAGTTTTCAACAATGTAGTCCGTGGTCCGAAGTCCGTAGTCCGTGGTCCGCAGTCCGTGGTCCGTAGTCCGTGGTCCGTAGTCCGTAGTCCGTAGTCCGTAGTCCGTAGTCCGTGGTCCGTGGTCCGTGGTCCGTAGTCCGTAGTCCGTGGTCCAAGGTCCGTGGTCCGTAGTCCGTAGTCCGTAGCCCGTTACCCGGCACCCGCTACCCGAAGCCCGTTACCCGGCACCCGATCCCCAGCACCCGCTACCTGAAGCCTGATACCCGCTACCCGCTTCCCGCTACCCGCTACCAACTAAAAACTCAAATCAACAAAAACGGGTAAATGGTCTGAATAGCCGTTTAAGTATGTGCGGCCGCCGAAGGTGCGCAAGGGGTAGCCCTGAAATTTTCCATCTTGTTGGAGAAGCCACGAGCGGTTGAATATTTGAATTTGTGGGATAGGATTTTCTGGGCCCAAATGGTACAATGAACGACTCACAATGATTTGATCAAACATGTCCCAACGACCGTTGTACTTGAGAGTACCGGTTTCGGGTTGGCCCAAACGATGAAGGAAAGCAAGGTTAATCTTGTTTGCCTGCTCGTCAGAAGCGCCAAGTATGTAGCGCATGCTTGAGTCTTCGGGATTGTCGTTGAAATCGCCAACGGCCACCCAATTTTTCATGTTGGGACGTGCATCGATGTAATCTCTCAGAGTTTTAGCAGCATTGAATCTGAGAGGTCTGCTCGACTGCTCACCTCCGCTTCTGGACGGCCAATGATTCACAAAAACGGATACCTCCGATTTGCCATTTTTCAAAGTCGCCATCAATATGTGTCGAGTCGGTTTCTCGGGGTTGCCGGTAGATACCCAAAGTGTGTCAGACGCCGAAAGCATCCATTGCGATGACTTGATCACCGCCACGTCTATTCCGCGTTTATCTGGGGATTCGAAATGCACCACATCCGCTTTGATTTTGGTTAACCATGTGGATGTTTTGATTAAATCTATCAAGACTCTTTGGTTTTCAATTTCACAAACACCCAAAATTTGAGGTTGAATGGAATCGATGACCCGAGCCATATTTTTCAATTTGCTTTGATAACGTTGGGTGTTCCAAGGCTTTTCTGAGGTGGGAAGATATTCAGAATCATCGTTGGGGCCATCAATGGTGTCAAATAGGTTTTCAAGGTTGTAAAACGCTAATCGAAAGGTAGTTAAACCTGTCTTTGACGGGGTCAATCCGGGTGCGGTTTGGTTCTTGGGGGACCCGCATGCCGACAAAATAGAAATGGCAATTAATGCAAAACTTATGCGTTTAAACATACGTTCAAAGGTAAATGTTGTATTTTGCAATTGAATGAAAAAGAGTAAAAATGTTGCCGTTATTTTGGCATTACTTACTGGATTTATTGGCGGACACCGATTTTACCTTGGGCAACCATTGGTTGCAGTCATATACATTGCTACCCTTATTTTGGGTTGGAAAGTCCCTACTGTTTTGGCATTCTATGCCTTATTTCTGGGGATTGATTTTCTGATTTTGCTGTTTTCATCTGAGGATTCTTTTAATAAGGAGCACAATAAAAGCATCCAACAAACAGAAACCGATTCGACTCAATATCACAGTGTTTCGCCGACGTCTTATGTGAACGTCAAAGAATATATATCCCAAGAAATATTAAATATGCTCAAAGAAACCAACCAAGAATTGGTTCAACTTTGGGACACTCTTCGAACCGACGAGGCCATTTTAGAGCAATTCAAAGCAAGCAAAGTCAACGAAGAGGGATTCAAATCATGCTATCTCCACGATATAATTAAGGTGGCTCAACTGGTAAAAGGCGGTGAATTTCGGGGGAATTCCATAGAAGGCATCACCACCCTATTGGCCTCGCAAAACCTCATCAACAATACTCATGAAATGTACATTGATAAAGATGTTCATGAAATCAATTCCCTGCTCAGCCAATTATCATTGAAAGGGGTGATGGATAGCTTGAATGCGCTTACCGCCAATGGAAATCCTATGAAAATTGATTTCAGCATCAATGAAAGTCCCAAGGAAAAAGTATTCTCAGATTTGGCCTTTCCCGCTTTGTTGAAATTGATGGACTCAAAACTCTTCGATCAATATGCTGCAACGCTCTACCGATTTGGGGTAATTGTATCAAAATCAGACGGAAAATCGTCTAAGGCAGAAGAAGATAGGCTGGCGAAGATTTACCAATTGCTTCATCAACCACTGCCCGAAAAAGTAAATAAATCATTGAAAATCAACGAACAAAAATCCAACGAAACCCTCGACGAAGTGCTCACTGAATTGCGCGGACTGATTGCCCTAGATTCGGTGAAAGAGGAAATTGAAACGCTCGTGAACTTTGTGAGAATCCAATTGGAACGAGAAAAACAGGGGCTCAAAACCACTCCCATCTCCTATCACATGGTCTTCACCGGCAACCCCGGAACTGGAAAAACCACGGTGGCGAGAATGGTTGCTAAAATCTACAAACATTTGGGTGTTTTGCAACGCGGACATTTGGTTGAAACCGACCGAAGCGGACTGATTGCTGAATACGCCGGGCAAACTGCCATCAAAACCAACAAAACCATTGACGAAGCCCTTGACGGCATTCTGTTCATTGACGAAGCCTACGCCTTGGTTGGCGAAGGACAAGATTCCTACGGAAACGAAGCCGTTGCCACTTTGATCAAGCGCATGGAAGACGACCGCGGCCGGTTGGTGGTCATTCTTGCGGGATATTCTCAAGACATGCTAGACTTTTTGGAAACCAACCCCGGCTTCAAGTCGCGCATCAATCGCTACATCGACTTCGCCGACTACGAATCGAAATCAATGCTCGAAATATTCGAGTCCCTCTGCAAAAAATCGCAGTACCTTTTAGGTCCCGGCGTAAAGGAAAAGCTGGCCGCCCATTTTGAAAATGCCTACCAAAACCGCGACAAAACCTTCGGTAACGGTCGTTTTGTGCGAAATACTTTCGAAAAGGTTCTTGAAAATCAAGCCAATCGCGTCTCAAAAGAGAAACAAATTACCCGCGAAATGCTGCAGTTGATAATTGAAGAAGATGTTTAGGCTTTAGTCGGTGGTCGATGGTCGGTAGTCGGTGGTCCGTAGTCTGTGGTCGGTAGTCCGTAGTCTGTGGGCTGTAGTCTGTGGTCGGTGGTCGGTGGTCCGTAGTCTGTAGTCTGTAGTCTGTAGTCTGTAGTCTATGGACTTTGGACTTTGGACTTTGGACTTTGGACCATGGACTATGGACCACCGACTATGGACTATGGACTATCGACTATCGACTATCGACTATGGACTATCGACTATCGACTATGGACTATCGACTATCGACTATGGACTATCGACTATAATTCGGTGCCTCGCGGGTGATGGCGATGTCGTGGGGGTGGCTTTCGCGCATGCCTGCGTTGGTGATGCGAACGAAGCCTGATTTTTGGAGTTCGGTCATGTTGGGGGCGCCGCAATAGCCCATTCCGGCGCGGATGCCGCCCACCAATTGGTAAACTACCTCAGATAAATGTCCTTTATAAGCAACGGTGCCAACAATTCCTTCGGGAACGAGTTTGGCAACTTCGTCTTCTGCGTCTTGGAAATAACGGTCTTTGGAGCCGTCTTTCATGGCCTCGATACTACCCATTCCGCGGTACGACTTGACTTTACGTCCATCGAAAAAAGAAGTCTCGCCGGGAGATTCTTCGGTACCTGCGAACAAACCGCCCGCCATGATGGTGTTTGCGCCAGCCACTAAGGCTTTCACGATATCGCCGGAATAGCGAATTCCACCGTCTGCAATGACGGGAACGCCAGTACCTTCAAGGGCTTGGGCCGCTTCCATGACCGCGGTCAACTGGGGCATTCCAATACCGGCAATGATGCGCGTGGTGCAGATAGAACCAGGTCCTACGCCCACTTTGACAGCGTCTGCGCCGGCTTCGGCAAGGGCTTTTGCAGCTTCGCCGGTGGCAATGTTTCCGGCAATGATTTGCAACTGAGGATATTTTGATTTGACCTCGCGCACTTGATTGATGACCCCTTGCGAATGTCCGTGAGCGGTGTCAATGGCTACCACGTCAACGCCAGCTTTCACTAGGGCATCAACGCGATCCATGGTATCGGGGGTTACGCCAACTGCGGCTCCTACGAGCAATCTGCCGTGGGCGTCTTTTACTGCTTTGGGATAATTTTTTACTTTTTGGATGTCTTTGAAGGTGATCAACCCGTGCAGAATTTGATTTTCATCAACGATGGGCAATTTTTCAATTTTATGTTTCTCGAGGATGTCTTGCGCTCCTTTGAGATCGGTACCGTGGGGTGCGGTGATGAGATTCTGGGTGGTCATCACTTGAGACACTTTCTTAGAAAGGTCTTTTTCGAAACGAAGATCGCGATTGGTGATGATGCCTTGCAATTGATTTTTGGCATTCACCACGGGAATACCGCCAATTTTATGCTCCTTCATCAATTGAACGGCTTCGGCCAAAGTAGCTTCAGGATATAAAGTTACGGGATCGAGAATCATTCCGCTTTCTGAACGCTTCACCTTCTTCACTTCGGCGGCTTGTTGCGCAATGGTCAAATTCTTGTGGATGATTCCAATTCCGCCTTCTCGCGCCATGGCAATAGCCAAACGGCTTTCGGTTACGGTATCCATAGCAGCAGCTACGATGGGAATATTCAAACGAAGATTCTTGGTAAACTGGGTGCTGGTATCTACATCGCGTGGAAGTACTTGCGAATGTCTGGGGATAACAAGAACATCATCAAATGTGAGTCCTTCGAGAATGATTTTGGATGTATTTTGACTCATGGCAAATAACGAAAAGTGAAGTGGTTATTTGCGGTGCAAAGATAGTGAATTTTTACTGATATATCGTAGTTTTGAATCAAAATCATGGGAAAATTCATTACTACTTATTTGGGGGAACTTAGATGTGAGAACCTGCACGAGCAAAGCGGCACTAAAATATTGACTGACGCGCCTACGGACAACCAGGGCAAGGGATCGGCGTTTTCGCCCACCGATTTATGTGCATTGAGTCTGACCACGTGCATCATCACTACCATGGGCATATACGCGCAGTTGAAGGAATTCAGCATTGCATCTATATCGGCCGATACTTACAAGATCATGCAAAGCAATCCGCGCATGATATCTAAGATCAAGATTGACCTTCGCATAGAACTGGGGGCAGACGCCACTGACCTCAACCAAGAGGGACTTTCACGCATTGTGAATAGCTGTCCGGTATCCAAAAGCCTTCACCCTGACATTGAACAAGAGGTAACGATAGAGTTTGTTTCAAGGGGTTAATTTGGATGGCGAAATCATGACGAATCAAATTGAAATATTTCAAAGCATTGATGGAATTGAGCTGAATGTGCAGTTTACAAAAGAAACTGTTTGGTTAAGTCAGGACCAATTATCTGTTTTATTTGCTCGAGATCAGTCTGTTATTTCTAGGCATTTGGCTAATGTATTCAAAGAAGGAGAATTGACAAAAGAAAGTAATATGCAAAAAATGCATATTACTAATGCTGATAAACCGGTCATATTTTATAGTCTAGATGTTATAATTTCTGTAGGATACCGAGTTAAATCAATTCGCGGAACTCAATTCCGCCAATGGGCTACCAAAAGATTGAAAGACTACCTCGTTGAAGGGGTTGCTATCAATGAGAAACGACTAGAGCAGAAAAACAAGGAAATAAAAGTACTACACGATGGAATTAGAATTTTAAGCAGAGCCATTGAAGATCAAGCAGCAAATAATCAAAGCTTTGCTTGGTTGCATCAGTTTAGCGTAGGATTGAAATTACTCGATGATTATGACCATGAGTCACTAGACGCAAAAGGGTATCATACATCGAATGCGGAGTACCCTGCTATGGCAGAATACATGGAATTGGTTGATCAAATGCGAATAGAATTCAATTCTGATGTGTTTGGAAAAGAGAAAGATGGTGGATTCGACAGCGCTATAAATTTAATAAAACAAGGCTTTGGTGAAAGCGACGTGTATCCTTCAATTGAAGAAAAGGCTGCCATGTTACTTTATTTAGTGGTAAAGAATCATGCATTTGTAGATGGAAATAAGCGAATTGCTGCTGCATGTTTCTTGCTGTTTTTAGAACGAAACGGCATCTTGTTTAATTCTACCGGTGAAACCATTATTAGTAATGAAGCTCTAGCAAGCTTAACACTTTTTGTGGCAGCTAGTCAAGCAGACGAAATGGAAACGGTTAAGAAATTATTGATCAGTATACTTAATAGAAATTCGAAATAATTGGATCAAAAAAACACCGAATACTGCTATCTAGTTTTCATCCCATTAAACAAACATAAAACAGAAGACGTATATTTGCAGTCCGATTGGGGGATTAGCTCAGCTGGCTAGAGCGCTTGCATGGCATGCAAGAGGTCACCGGTTCGACTCCGGTATTCTCCACCCAAAAACAACAAAGCCTCAGAGAAATCTGGGGCTTT